>ORJL011304559.1_pt1 | contig 51658 bp, 52 predicted proteins | sample 1779941 | NCBI WGS metagenome assembly ORJL01 (sample SAMEA104232317, study PRJEB22302) | groundwater metagenome | biome: forest; feature: aquifer; material: groundwater | place: USA | collected 2011-08-07 | depth 5.8 m | reverse complement strand
GACTTGATAAGAAAAAATATGAAAAGGGAAAAAAGTTTTCTGATGAAGAAATGGAAAGAATAAAAATAGAACATCATGAATTCCATCCTGAATGGAATTATACAATAAAATAAGTTCAAGTTATTTATTCAAGAGCCCTAAGGAGGAACCTTTTCGCTTTTTAAAGCACCTTGAAGAAATACAAGGATATAAATTAAGGGTCGGAGATTATCGCTTGATAATTGATGTTAATGATAATACTAAAACTTTTAACGTCTTAAAAATTGGGCATAGGAAGAATATTTATGATAGATGAGTTTGAGGTGTTAGAAAGAGATAACATTTATTAATTCTCTTTTTTTATATAATGCATGAGTGTGAGAAAAATATTTGGGCTTGTTTTTGTTTTGGCATTTGGGCTTGTTTTGTTTTCGGGAAATGTTGGGGCGCAGTATTTTTATAGCAACTGGGGAGTTGAGGGATTTATACAATCTGCTGTTGATATTCTTGAGCCGATTTTGAGGGCTTTGTTTGGTGGGCAGTCTTGGGATGATTATTTGCTTTTTGAGAAGCTTTTGCTTTTTGTTTTAATTGGAGTTATTGCTTATCTTGCATTGGACAGAATTCCTATTTTTAATGATCAAAGCAAATCTTTGAAACATTTGAAGAGACTTATTGCTGTTATTGTTGCTTTGTTAGGAATTAGGAATTTGGATTATGTTTGGTTGAATACGATATTTATTCAATATCAGGTTTTGTTTATTGCTATTGCGGGAATTTTTCCTTTTGTTATTTATTGGTTTTTTGTTTACAGCTTTTGCGGGTGCGAACCATTTGAAGGGGCTTTAAGGAAGATAATGTGGATATTTTTTGCAATTATTTATTTTGGGCTTTGGTTAACGACTGATTTGGAGGCGCATACTTCGGTTTATTTGTGGACGGCACTTGTGGCTTTGGCTTATGCTTTCTTTTTGGACGCTGCGGTTAATAGATGGTTAAGATTGCAAAAAGTAAGAAGAGACCACGGAAATGCAACTTGGGATAGAATTGATACAATTGATAGACATATTGAGACATTACAAGATAGAATTAATAGACATCCGGGATTATCCCCTAGCGTAAGGAGATGGGAAGGGTTAATTAGAGAATTAGAAAAGCAGAGAGATAGGCTTTCTAAGGATGCTAGTTATTAACAACTTTTCATTTATTCTTAATTCGCCTAAAGCCCACGACATCTTCTTCATGGTAGATTGGGACTTCTTTTATTGTCGGCTTTTTTGAACTTCTTATTTGTTTTAATAATAGTATGGATGCAACTATCAGCCCTATTGAGACGATTGTTACATTGGCTTGCGTGAAAATTTTGTCTGCAAGAAGAGATTTTGGAATCGGGATTTTGCTCCAGACTTTGGGTATTGATGCTAATAAACCTATGACGCCTATACAGCCGATGATATAAGTAATTATTTTTTTCACCATCTTTCTTTTTAAATTGAGGAATTGGAGATATTTAAATTTGTTTGTTTGGATTAATTTGTTCTATAATTTCTTCTATTTCTTTTTTCATCCTAATATTTAATGAAACTTCTAAACCATAATTTGTTGGTTTTGAGATTAATAGACCTGACTTAAGTAGTTCGTTGATTGCAATCTTAACTTCTTTTCTGCTTCTTAGATAATCTGGTAATCCTTTATGAAGGTTGTGGATACTTGTATGTTTGTGCACCCACATCCTATGTCTTGCTAATTTTTTTAGGATAAAACTTTTTATCTCTCTTTTTATCTTTTCTTCCACTCTTTTATTAAATCTTTATATTTAAATATTTTTTGGAGCTCCATTTTGATAATTGTTAGAATATCAATTTAGACTATCAAAATAGAAAACTTTAAATAAACTTAAGTTTAAGGTATAGCATGGAAAATGAACAAGAACCAGTTAGTATATTTGTTGAGTATCTTGGCAATTCTCCTTATATAAAAGTATTAGATTTTTTAATAAGTGGTTTTGGGTTTGATTATAGTATGACTGAAATAGCAAGAGGTGCTGGAGTAGGATGGAGCTCATTTACAAGAGTTTGGCAAATATTCTTAGAAAAGGACATTGTTATTCCTACCAGACAGATAGGGAATGCTAAACTTTTTACATTAAATAAACAAAATGAATTTGTTAAAAAAATTGTTGCATTTGATTGGGAAATTACAAAATTAGAAATGAAAAAATTTCATGAAGAAAATAAAATTTCTGCCTAAAGTTATTTAAGTGTTATTTCATTGATTTAATTATGAAACTTGGAGCAGATATTTTGGGAAACATTGCGATTTTGAAGTTTGGCCGAGAAGTTAAGTTTCGCGATAAGAAAAAGTTTGCTTCTGATTTTTTGAAGAAGAATAAGAATGTCAGGACTATTTTGGAGAAGGTTGGGAAGTTTTCTGGGAGATTGAGGACGCAGAAGACTAAATGGCTTGCAGGTGAAAAAACAAGAGAGGCGCTTTATAAAGAGAATTCTTGTGAATTTAGGTTTAATGTTGATACTTGTTATTTTTCTCCGCGGTTGTCGTCGGAAAGGAAAGAAATTGCTTTATCTGTGAAAAAAGGCGAGAGGGTTTTGGTTATGTTTGGAGGTGTTGCGCCTTTTGCTATTGTGATTGCGAAATTGGCTAAGCCGGCGAGAGTTGTAAGTGTTGAATTGGGAAAAGAATGCAATAAATATGCTTTGATTAATGTGAAAAGGAACAAGGTTGCCGGTGTTGTGGACGTTGTGCAAGGGGATGTACGTCGCGTTCTTCAAAAATTTGGGGAAAAATTTGACAGAATTGTGATGGCACGGCCTAATTTGAAAGATAGTTTTTTGGATGTTGCTTTTTCTTTAATTAAAAGAAAAGGGATTATTCATTATTATGGATTTTACGACGAGAAAGAAGTTGGGGGTTTAAAGGAATTGATTGAGGAGGAGGCATTGGGGGCGGGGCGCAAGAGCAAGATTTTGAAGGTGAAGAGGGCGGGGGATATTGGGGTTTATAAGTTTAGGTATAGGGGAGATTTTAGGGTAATTTAGTAAGGGTAACAAGTAGTAAAATTTATAAAGGGGGAGAGATTTAATTGGGGATGGATGAAGAAATAAAAGATCCTAAGAGGCCCGAGGAAGTAAAAGATAGTAGAATGTATAAAGAAAAGATATTAGTGAAACTTCTTGGAAGGGAACAAATTGAATGGCTTCGGGATATTGGAGCTCGTGAGCCTCCTTATAGAGAGAGGCCTAATGAGGTAAATAGAGGGTATTCTTGATTAGTTAGGATATATGATATTTTATTGAGAATTATTATAAAATAAATAATAAAAATTCATTGAGTAACTTAGATTTTATGAACAAATATAGTGAAAGACATAAATAATTGAACAAAATTGTATGTCTTTCCCTTGACGAAGAAAACTGCGGTTTTCTGCGCCGTCAAGAATACAACTGCAAGCATTCTTGAGGTAGTCAAGGCGCAAATGGTCAAATTTCAGCGTCCTTGACTATAATTATGAGCAATCATTTAGGGGAGGTAATTAACTTTGATTATTTCTAATTTTGTAAAAAATAAAATGTGAGCCGGAAATAGGCCGAATTTTGTCAAAGCTTGTTTCTCCTGCGAGACAAACGCTTTGTGCTGACATCTTTCTTAGCGAGCGGCTTTGGCTCTTGCACCAGCGAAGTTGGCTATGCTTTTTGCATACCTTGTTCTTGCGAACTTGGCGTTTCATCAAATCTCTCTTCTCAAAGCTTCCTGCATTGTTCATTGCTCAAAGAGAGCTGTGGCGTTTCTGTTCCAGAGCTCTGCCTCACGGCAGATCGCTTTCGCGACTCGCACTTTTTCCAAAGTGGAAAGGTGTCCGGACCTTCCTCGGAACTCAAAACTCATTAAGCTTTTGCCAATTTAATGGCAGAGTTCTTTGGTCAGCTATCCGACTCACTTAAATAATGGAAAATAAAGCTTTTTAAATTATCCTATCTAAGTAAAGGCATGAAAAAAAGAAAGAGCAGTGATGAGGATCTCGGCGGAGATTCTGAAGACGAAAGACCGACCAAGTTTTTGATAAAGCTGTCAACAATAATATTGGCTGTTTTGTTTTTGTTTTTGACAATTTCTTTTTCAGTTCTTTTGTCTTTGAAGACAGATATTGAATTTGGATTTGTTGAGATTATTTTTTCAATTGTATTAGCAATTGTTTTAACTTTGTTTTTGTCGTGGATTGGCGCAATGATGGAGAATAATCCCCACTTATTTTTTGGGCTTGGGCTAATATTTTTAGGCGCAGGGGAGTATGCTCTATTTCAGAGGTTTAAGGGAAGTTATACAACTACTTTTGCAGTTGTATCTGCTTTTATAGTCTTAGGATATTTGTTTGCAAGATTCTTTAAGGTTAAGAGAGATTGATTAATGTGCAAGGATTATTTAGTTAGCAAATATAAATTGGGAAAAATCATAATTGCTTGTGAGGGATAAACTATTTAAAATATAAAAAACATAAATATTCATGTTAAACAAAAAGTTTTTTGTTTTTGCTATTTTGTTTTTTGTTTCATTTCAAATTGTCAGCGCAGACAGCATTGAAAGCAACAAAGGAGGAGGTGAAGTTCCTATAGGGAGAATAGAAATCAGCGATGCTGGAGAAACGATAATTTCACGGCCGAAAAGACTTTTATTTGAACTTGAAGAAAATTACGCTTTGCAGATAAGAAGAGTGCGTGACGATTATGCTGATTTTATTTTTATGAAACTTGGAGAAAATTATGGGGATATAGAAGATTTTATGTTTTTGGAGGCGTTTAGACTGCGGGAGAAAGATGCAGTTAATGTTGATTTGAATGGCGATGGAATTGCAGATGTTTATTTGGAAATGAAAGACATTAATGATGTTGATTATTTTGAAGGAGTTGAATTTTTTGTTGGTTTTGCAGATAAAGATGCTGTTGTTTCTCGCACAAATAAAAAACAACTTAAAGAGATGTTTGACGAGGAAGAATTGGAGGAATTTGAAAAAATAATTAATAAGAGAGAGGATTATTTTGGAGAGAAGGATGATTTGAATGTTTTAGTAAATGAGGTTGAAAATGATGGAGATGGGACGATAGATGATGGGCAGAGGGGTTTGGAAAGTTTTGAGGAGAAGAATGTGAGTAATAAGAGCTTAATTGAGTTTATTGCTGACTTGATTTGGCTGATATTTGGTGATGAAAATGGAAGAAGAGGGTAAAAATATGATGGGTGAAAAGAGGCATTTGGTTAGGGGGGCGGTTTGGGGCGGGGTGGTGGGATTACTGCCAAGTTTGTTTTGTTTGCTTTTACAAGCACCATGGGTTATTAGAATAAGTTATTCTCTTTTTGTTTTGTTATTTTTTGCGATACTTGGGAGTGTTGTCGGATATTTAAAAAGTTATAAAAGCAGGATGGGGAGCATTTTTAGAGGATCTCTTTGGGGATTTATTATAGGACTAGCACCCTTAATTATATTAGCTGAATCTTCTTGGGCAAATACGAGATTAATGATTTTAAGTATTTTTTTTACTTTACTCTTTTTTATTGTTTTAGGAGGTATAGCAGGGTATTTAAAATATTATAGTAGTGGCACATCATTTATTTTAGGGATAATCGGTGGGATAATATTTGGAATTCTTATCTTTATTGTTCCTGAATTAATTTATATTGCATATCCCTTTATTTATATTGATAACTTATTTAGAGTTGCTGTAGGTTGTGAAGAATGTTGGTTTATAGGTATATCCTTTTGGGTTTATTATATTTTTTTCTGGGCATTATTTGGGATATCTCTTTCAACCCTATTAAGAAAGATAAGAACAAAATGAGAATTTCATTTATAAAAGTAGATAGGAATTACTTTATCTTTTATTTATTTGTAATAGTCTTATTTTCTCTATATTTTGTTTCTGCTCATCAACTTGAAGTAGAAAGGGGAGTTGTAATAGACGAATATTCTGTAATAAGAGATAATAGCAATCAATTTAAAATTTTTGTTGGATATATTAATTTAGAAAATTCTACAATAAAATTAAAAAGAATAAGCTTTTATGATTTAAATAACCCTATCTTTATTAAAAGTGAAATTTTCAATAGGGCATTTCCTCCGAGCTATTATTTATTTGCTAAAGAACAAGAATTAAAGGATAAATTAACCCTTCCTGAAAATAAAAATGATAAGAGATTGCTTAAGGAATATAACAAACTAATTTTAACAATTAATAAATCCATATTCTTTAAGGAGTTTACATTTAATACGAACGAATTTTCTTTAATTCCTGAAATAGATGGAGATCATATAAGATTAAGAGTTAGGGTTGAATTAGAAAAGAATGGAAAAACCGAGATAATTGAAGAGGAAAAAGATATTTTGATATCAGAACCCTTGCCGTTGCCTCAAAATTCATTAACGCAAATATCAACTCAAAATATAACTAATTATTCCCCGTTTATTAACGGTTCAAACTTTGTTGATGATCCTTCTCAAGGAAATCCGGGGTGGTTTGTGGGAGATCAGCATGTACATAGTCGTTATGGCACTCACCTTTTTGAGCTATTCTTATCATTTTCTTCTTTAAATACTATGACTTCTTCCGCGATATCAGCAGATTTAGACTGGCTATTATTTACAGACCACAGCTTTGCTGTTACACCAGAGAATTTTGATAATGGGACGATGGATTGTAATAGATTTAGTAACTCTTCTTTTTTTTGCTCGTTTGGGCAAGAAATGTCAGTAGGTCAGCGTCCAGGATGTGATTCTTGGTATAATAGTCATTATTTATCATATGCCCCGAGTTATATTGATGGGCGTTGCGGCGCAGTTCCTTATTGTTCATGCAGAGAAGAGCAACCTATAGTTAATGAAGTAAACAATGCAGGGGGTTTTGGTTTTATTGCACATCCATATCAGACAGTAGACAGGTTTATGAATATCTCTTATACAAATATCGCGAGTTTTGACTGGGACAATTGGTCCGTTACTGGATATGGCGGGATGGAAATTCTAAGTGCAAGTGACGGAATTTGGGAGGCAGATGATACTCAATCAAGGAATAAATGGGATGAGCTTTTGAGAGCTGAAACAAATCCTTCAAATGGATTTGTCGTCGGAATAGCTAATAGTGATGCGCATAGAACCGGCGAGCTTGGACACTCTTTTACATACTGCTATCTTGGAAGTTTAACTGGAGCAAATATAAGAAACGCTTTAAAAGAAGGAAAATGCACATTAAGCAACGGACCATTTTTAGAATTTACAATTCAAGGTTCAAGCGCTAAAATTGGAGAGAGAGCAAATATTTTGTCGGGGCAAAATGTTTTGAATATACAGGCGAAGAGTAATTCGCAGTTCGGAAATATAATTATGATTAATGTAGTTGTTGACGGCGTTTATGTGGATACATTCTCAACTCCTACTGGGCAGAATTATGTTGGGCAAAGAACAATAAACTTAAATCCACAAAATAAATATATTCGTTTAGAAGTTTTTACTGCAAATGGTCAGAGGGCATTGACTAATCCTATTTGGCTTAGTGTTTCAAGCCAATCTTGCCAGTGCTCGTCGTGGAACAGTGGGGCGTGCGGGGCAGGGCCTTGCGCAAGCGATGAAAGACTTGAGACAAGAACTTGCTCTCCGTCTGGCTGTGATTTTGAAACGCAATGCGTGTTTGATCCGAGTTGCAATAATCCTGGCGGGCAGTTAAGCACATGCAACGAGCCAGGATATGAGCATTGTCTTATGTATCAATATGGAAATTGCGATGTTGGTTTAGCAATAAATAGATATGAGAATATAAATAATATTCAATGGGGAGTTATTGATGGAATTAATTCTCCTTATGCTGTTAATGAATATAAGATCGGCTGGAGAGGAATAATGGGGGCTGATTATGTTTATTATAATATGGACCCAAGCAGTTGTCAATATGGCGGCTGTTCAGGGAATCAATTGCCTTTGCAAGGCACAATGACGACGATAAACGCACCGGGAACGGCATACCACGAGAATATTTTGGCATATGATGATACTTCGAGCTATTGGTGCTCCGTAAGATTTGACGCATTCGCCCCTTATTATAATACTCCTGCCGGCACAAGACCTGTTTATGTTTTAAACTGCTATAATGCCACAGATTGTCAGCAGGGATATTACTGCGACAAGTCTTCTGCAGATTGGAGGCAGTGGCAATGCGTTTCAGGAAGAGCCAACGGAAATTCGTGCACAGAAAATTCGCAATGCTCATCTGGGTATTGCGACAGAGACGGATTGGGTTTAGCAGACGACAACTGGTGTTTTGCTCCTTATAACAATTATTTTGATGGGCAGGAATCTGCTTATTGTGAAGTTTCAACAACAAGGGGCAGTGCATTTTGTGATGAGAGAAGAGTTGGGGACGACTTAAACTTTTGCCAGGGAATTTTATATTACGAGGAGGAATGCAGCAGTATTTGTGGATTAAGAGATGTAACTAATATATTTGAATGCACGGATTCCGGATGCTCGTGTCAGGAGTCGTTATGCGACGGGAAAAGAATAGGAGAACCGATAAACACATGCTCATCCCAGAGAGTTTATTTTGCGGATAAATGCACTGCTACAGCGGGCGGAGAGGACAGAGACAATGTATGTAGGGCTTCAACATTCAGTTTGAGTTGCACTGCAGATATAGAATGCGACGGTGTAATTGCAGGAACAGGTGCTTGCAGTACTGACTGCAGATATTCTCCTCCAAACAATCCGCCGATTATAACCTCAACTCCTGTAACGCAGGGTTTTGCCGGAACGCAATACAATTATCAAGTCAGGGCGTATGATCCTGAAAATGACACTCTTACTTTTGGCTTAGTTTGGGGACCGCAAGGCATGACTATTAATTCACAGTCTGGCTTAATACAATGGTTGCCGACGCAAACAGGAAATTATTCTGTTAATTTAAGCGTTACTGATAGATATTCTGCTCCGGTTACACAAAGCTATAATTTAGGAATTTCTGACAGAAGGTGGAGCAGTGATATAAGACTGATAACAAATAATGATTATTCTGCTATGCCTTTTGCTGTCGGTGATTTGAGAGGCAATTTGCATTTTATCTGGAGCAGTTTTATAGACAATAATCTTGAGCTGTATTATACCAAACTAAATAATAGCAGGGGAGTTTTGATAAATAATTTAAGGTTGACAAATGCGCCTCTTCTTTCAATGAGACCTACAGCATTAATAGACGCAGGAGATAATGTGAATTTAATCTGGCAGGACGCAAGGTATCTGCAGAAACCAGAATTATATTTTAAGAGGCTAAGCAATTTTGGACTGCCTATTGTGAGCGATACAAGACTGACAAGCACTATTGACGGCGTAAGAGAACATTCTGCTGTATTAGACTTAAACCAAAACATTCATATTGCATGGGAAGACAGATTTAATGGCTCTACGGCTTATTATAAAAAGATAAGCCGCGACGGCAGTTCATTGATAAATAATCTTAGACTGGCAAATGTGCAGTCAAAGTCAAAAAATCCCTCAATAGCTGTTGATTCGCAAAATAACTTAAATATGGTCTGGTCTGACAACAGGAACGGCAATTACGAGATTTATTTCAAAAAGCTTAATGCTAATGGAACGATTTTAATGAATGACGCGAGATTTACCAATACTCATGCTGACTCAATGGACGTTTCAATATTGATAGACAGCTCAAATAATATTCATCTTGTCTGGACAGAAACATTAGACGATAATGCCGACGTTTATTATAAAAAATTAAACAATCTTGGTTTTCCTTTAATTAACGATTTAAGATTAACTAATAATGAAAAATCCTTTAAGCCATCTTTTATCGCTGACAATGAAAATAATATTCATGTAATATGGAACGATTACAGCCGTGAGCCAAGTTCAGGCAACTGCCCTCCGTCGTGCGACAGCGAGGTTAAATATAAAAAACTGAACAACAATGGAGTAATATTAATAAACGACGTTGGATTGACAAATGCCTCCTTCAAATCAAAAGAACCTTCAATAGCAATAGACAGCCAAAACAAAGTTTATGTCGCGTGGCAGGATATAAGGAGCGGAAACAACCAGATTTATTATAAGTTCAATTAAAAATCCCAACCGCAGCAAGTTGCGGGGATTTTTAAGCTTCTAACTGGGAAAAAAAACGCAGCAAGTTGCGAAGATTTAAACCCGGTTGGAGCATTAACAACTTTTATAAGTTTTCAAAACTTTTGATTAGCATGAAGAAAGAGGCAAATGCGAGATTTGTTAAAGCAACGCTATTGATATTGATTTTTGTTTTTTTAATTGCGATAATCTTAAATCTTTTTGTTTTTCCAAGTCAGGTTTATTTGCAGCCCGCAGGATGCGTGGATAATGATAATGATGGATATGGTTCTGGAGGGGGTTCTGGAATTGCTAATGGCTGCCGCAATGACGGAGAAGACTGCGACGATAATAATGCAAATGTAAATCCTGGGGCGATTGAAGATTTGAGTTTGCTAAATTCATGCATTGATAATCTGGATAATAATTGCGACGGGGAGGTGGATTTTGGAGAGAATTTATTGTATCAGACGAGCATTCACGGAGATGCTAATTGTCCTGTTGGGATTAATAATTTGTATTTTTATACAGACCCTTTGCAGCAAACAATAAAGTCGTGTGCGAACAATGTGTTAAATGTAATATGCGAATCTACAATGTCTTATATTTATGGTGTCGTCGCTAAAATAGATAACTTGGATTGTTTTTTTGAGGGGTGGGGCGGTGTTGGCTTTTACTCTGGGCTTGAGTCAAAATGGAAATTCTTTTCATGTACAACTGGTTCTGTAACTGGTGTAAGACAGGAAGTAAAGTGCACTGTTGATGAGACGAAGACATATCAATCTGGCGGGGATAAATCTTCTTTGGTTGAAATTGTTGCGCCAACACAGGAAGAATGCGGAGATTTTTTTGATAATGATTGCGACGGCAGAGCGGACTGCAGGGATAGCGATTGTCAAAGTAATGTAAGGTGTGCGGGAATTCCTGTTTGCGGAAACAATCGTGCTGAAACAGGGGAGCAGTGCGGGGAGCCGGGATTAAATTGTCTTGCGGGGCAGAGTTGTAATGTTAATAATTGCAGATGCGAGAGTGGTGCGATTTCTGGGAGCAGTTCGGGGAGTTCTGGAGGCGGAAGTTCTGGGGGGGGAGACGGTTCTGGCGGGGGCGGGAATAGTTTGGGGGCGGGGGGTTCTGGAGGTGTTGGAAGTTCTGGCGGGGCGGATTTAGGAAATCAAGAGCAGGATAGTCGGGATGGAGGGGAAATACTTGGAGTTAAGTCAAATAATTTGTTGATGGGAATTTTAATTATTCCGTTTGTTGCCGCGATATTGATAATTGTTTATTTTATTGTTAAGCACGTTCGGGGGAATAAAACAGAGGGGTTGAAAATTGAGGGAAATTCTGTAAAAAGCTTGAATGGACAATCTTTATAAATATTCGTCAATATAAAAAACAATGAAGAGGTTGAGTATTTTTATAGTATTATTTTTAGGGGTTGTTTTGGTTAATTCTTATGGTGTTTTTGGGCAGATCTCAGCTTGTAATAATAACCCTACAAACTTAATCATGAGATTATCAAGCACAACAAATACAAATGCTCACGGAGAGGTTTATAATGGATTGGGAAATTATCCTGTTGAAATTTGTTATAATCATCTTTTTCCAGGCACTTATGAAAGTTTACATTCAGGGCAAACTCCTTCAAGAACATGCACCACTAGTAACGTTGTTTTAAAATTAAACGATTTAACAAATGCTCATGCTGAAACTCCTGATAACCCTTCTCCAAACCCCTTAATATATACTAAGGATGTTTGTTATGGTGACTTATCTTGTAGAAGTGTCTCGGGGAATTTAGGTTGTGGTTCTGGGGAAGCCGAAGTTATAAGTTTGTCTGGGGCAACTAATGCTCATATTGAGACGGGAAACGCTAATCAGTATACGACAAACAATAATTATAAGATATGTTGTAGTACGACGCAAGCAGGCGGAGGTACACAAGCTATTACTAATGCCGAGTGGAAAGAATATTTTAGTAATCTAAGATTACAAACAAGCCCCCCTCCAAATATACCTGTTTGTGTAGGTGAGTGGGTTAAAACGTGGGCTGGCACCATAAATATTCCAAATAGTCCTGCTGAAACAATTTATTTGGATATTTTTGAAGATGATGGTATTTTACCTAATGATTATATTAAAACAATTCAGGGGACAATTATAGATAATGAGGTATATGCGGATTGGAATATTTTACAGAATGAATATAATAAAGGTAAAGATTTATTAGAGCAAGACCCAGATGATTTTTATTTTATTGCGAGGGCTCCCGGCACTCTTAGTCCAAGTCAAAATCCAACATTGCATCAAGATCCAAACCTGAATATAGGAGACTTTGAAGTTGATTATACCATAGATATAGATGAATGCACTCCGCCTTCCAGACCTCCGACGGCACAAATAACTGCACCGGTGCATAAGGGGATTTATTTTGCTGATGCCGGTTTTCCAGGATCCCTTTCTTATGCTATAAACTTTCAGGGGACATGTCAGGGTTCATCTCCAACAACTTATGAGTGGGTTCTTGAAAGAAATGGGAATCAATTATTTACGCATAATCAGCCAACTTTTACTTATTCATTTAGCCCAGGAGATGATGGGCAAGTCACAGTTACTTTAAAATGCACGGAAACTGCTACGGGGAAGACTGACGAGGATCAGGTGGGAATTTTGGTTGTTTCAAGCCCGGGGTTGTTTGCATTCATTAATGAGCCAGGGCATCAAGGAATTGTAGAAAATATTCCCCCTTCTATTACTAATCCGCCTACGCCTTACTTTCCGACGCAGGTTCCATTTAGTGCTGAAGATAGTTATGTTGTGTTGGTTTATACTGTAATTAATCCAGTCTCACCCGGAACGTGTATTGGATATTGTTTAGCGGGGAATTGTCCTCAAATGACTGAATTGTATCCCGCTTTTCAATATTGCAATGACCCCATTGTTCAACAAACCCAAAAGATAACTATAGGAATCGGCACACCGCCTCCAGGTTTTGCTGAATTATATTTTAACTGGACTTTTTGGGAAAATGGGTGGATAGATGAGAGCATTTTATTACATGATGGTTTGGGAAATGAAGTTGGGACGGCAGTTTATAATACTTTTTCAAACGCTTTTAATGATAAACACATGAGCGTTAATGTTTCAATACCAAGAGGCGGGACAATAGAAAGCAATTTAGATGCAGCATGGTATACTCCCGCGACCGGTTCTCAAGGTAATGTAGAACAGTTTTCTTACACATTCCAGCGCGACTTCACTTTAGGCAGGTGTTTAAATAATGGGGCATGGTTTGTTGATCCTGACAATGGAAATAATATAGCATTTACAAGCGGCGCCAACGCCCAGCCAAATGTATGTTTGGGAGGGGATGGATCACCAAACACAGGAGATGAATGTTGCCCATCAAATCAAGTTTGTACGCAACAAAATGGCCAAGGACCTTATACTTGCCGGGTTAATAACGGGCCTCAATATTGCAGGGACTTTACCTCTTTACAATCCTGCAACGGAAATAGGGACCCAAGAATTCCTCAAAGATCTTTTAGCGGAGAGTTGTCTCAATGTGAATATGTAGAGTGTGTTTGGGATTCAAGCGGAAATAATGGAAATGGTATTTGTGCGTTTAGAATTTCTCAATATCCTGCAGGACAAAATGGGTGCGGTGGTACAAACCCTTCTAATGGGTGCAATTACGACAAGCAACAGACTCCATGTGTTAATGGGCAAACTACTATAACCTATAACGATCCCTCAACTAATGCACCTTATCTTGAAGGAACTCGATGTTATAAACCAACAGCAACTATCCCGTGCGGAGGATTTGAATTTGAACTAAGCTTCTTTAATTTCAAGCAGTTTGTCACAGCGGTTTTAGTCATTTTTGTTATTTATTTGATTATTCATTTAAAGAATAGGAGCAAAAAAAATTCCAGAAAGAAGAAATGAGATTAAAGATTGTTTTTTTTGTTTTAATTGCGATTTTTTTAGCCGAGGGCGTTGCTGCGGGGTTTAATTATGCTGGAAATAATTTGGCGGCTTCTTATAACGAAGGCGATAAAATCCGCGGAGTTTTTAATATAAGCTTCAACAGCCAGCTTTATGATTCGGTTTTGACAAGCAACTTTGAGGGGAACATTACATTAAAAGATTTTTTAAATTTGAACAATCTTCAAGCTGGTGGGGGTTACAATTGCACGACGATAAATTGTTTGCCTGATTACTCTGTTGGGAATGCTGTCAATTCTTTGCAGTTGAGTTCTTCTGATGCTCTTGCGGGATTTAAAATAAATAGACCGAGTGTTACTATAACTTCAGCGAGTTTTAAAATGCAAAGCAATGCACCTGCGAGCTGTTCAAATCCGATTTCTGCTGATGTTTTAAATGACGGCGAGCAATTTTTCACAACTAATCAATACAGCACAGAGATGTGCGGCTCGCCGAATAGGGGGTGTTTTTTATCTTCTGCGAGCTCTGAAGCTGATATAATTAATACAAACAATAAAAAATATTGCGAGAAAATTAATTTGCCTGCCGCGGCAGGATTTAAAATTGGCGCGAAAGTCAGGAACAGCACAAGCGGGTATGCAGAGTTGAAAATGCATTTATACGACGCTGAAACAACAACAAAACTTGGGGAGTGCGTTTTGCCGAGGCATAGCCAGCAATTAGAAGAGTTAAGCTGTTCTGTCAGCTATGGTTCAAGCGGGGCAAAGGATTATTATGTTTGCATAACAACGCAAAATAATGTCGGCTATAAAATCGGATGGGAGACAACTTCGCCGACGTGCGGAACAGCAGAGGGTTTTGGAAGTTTTGACAGCGACTTTGACATTTTTGGGCAGGCGTTGAAATTTGCGCCTTCTCCAATTCTTGAAATAAACGATACTTCTTATCAAAGTCAGTTTAATATAAAACTGAAAGACTTGCTTGATGGATATTTGCTTGATAAATATTCAAGAGACTGTCAGACGAATGAATGCATTTTTCCTATTAAATTGTTTGGAGTTTCGCAATCTTTGCAAATCAGCGACGTTAACATTGGATATACAAGTGTCGGGGTTCCGCAGGCAGTAAATGAGATTTATGAGTTAGGAATAAGGAATCCTGAAATAAATTCTGGAATGATGAGCTTAGATATTGAAAAAACAAATTTTACAATTCCCGATAATGCAAATGAGAGTAAATTTAAGCTATATCTGAATGGTGAACTTGTTTTTGAAAAGAATATTAACATAACAAGAACTTTTTCCTTTAATGTTTTTCCGAGATTTGTTTTATTTGGGCAGAACACTTTATTTACAGCTAACACAACGCAGAATATAACTGGTTCAAGCTGGGATTTTGGCGACGGCACTGCTGTTCAGATTGCGAACGGGAAAACAGCAGAACACAGATATACAAAACAAAACAGCACTTCATTTAATTTAAGAGTTACTTTGACAAACTCGCAGGGACAGACATCAACTAAAACATTTCAGATTTTTGTCGGGGACCCGAGGGAACTTGCTAACTTAACGATATTAGACTATGAAAAAAGAATAGTTAATATAACTTCAAAAATAAATTCCTATCCTGACTGGGTGAAACAAAAGTTAGACGGAATAATTAATGCAAGTTCAATGAGCGGAAGACTGAATGCAATAAAAAGTGAATATGCAAATTCCTCAACAGAATCGCATTATCAGGAAGTCATGCTTAGACTGATTGCATTGAATGTGCCTTACAAGTTGGACAAGATTGTCGGAGGAGATTCTTTGCCGTTGTTAATTGGGTTTGAGGGCATTAATGTTAATTACATAGAGCAGATAAGCAATAAAGATATACAAAATAATAATGATTTAAGGGACAGCATAATCGGGTTGATGAATGCAAACTTTGATGCAAAACTTTCTTATGAGCAGATAGCTTATTTTTATGATTCTGGAGCTGAAATTGCTTTGACAAAATTCAAGATAGAAACTTCGCCGAAAAAAACAATTGATGACAAGAATTATTTGGTTTTTGCGCAGGATGTAAAGAAGTCTGGCGGGTTTAAAGAAAATTATAATGAGAAAACTATTTCAGGGAGCGGCATAGATTATGTTGAATTGAATACTGAACAGAATCAGGTCTTTGAGTTTTTTATCATTGGCGCGATGGAAGCGAGTGAGCTTGGGGCTTATATTTCTCCTGCTGTTCAGGACATAGATGTAATTGGCACTGACTTCGGGGTTTGCGAATTGGACGGCGTATGCTCTGGAGATGAAACCTCTGAAAGTTGCCCTGAAGATTGTGCAAAGGAGTGGTTTAAGTTTACTTTGATTGGATGGATAATTATTTTGCTTGTTGCTTTGGTATTTTATATAATTCTTCAGGAATGGTATAAGAGAAATTATCAGCGAAGATTGTTTCCTGAAGAAAATGAGCTGTATAATCTGGTTAATTTCATTTACAACGCGAGAAGGCAGGGGCTGTCTGAAAGTACTTTGAAGAGCAAGTTGAATGGTGTTGGATGGAGCGGGGAAAAAATAAGATTTGCATTGAAAAAAATAGACGGAAAAAGAGCTGGGATGCTTGAAATACCAATATTTAAATTCTTTGAGAATAGAAAAGTTAAAAAGGAAATTGCTCAAAGACAGGCATCCCAAATATAGAGAATTTGGAAAAACTCCTTGAAACGTCCAAATTCTCTAAGAAGGACTTTGAAGGAAATTGGTTATTCAAAGTCCTCTATAGTGAAAAACATAAATAAATAAACAAAAATGTATGTTTTTCCCTTGATAGTCAAGGCATAAATGCTCATTTTTTAATGTCCTTGACTATAGGCACAAGGTTTATTAAAAGGCAAATCTAAGATGATAAAATGATAAGAATATTAAAAAACTTTTCAAAAAGAATATTTGGCAGTTTATTTGGAAAAAGGGCTGATTTAAAAATCGGGTTTTATGGGCCTCCAAACGCTGGTAAAACAAGCTTGGCGAATATAATCTGCAAGGACTGGACTGGAGAAGAAATTGGGACTGTAAGTGAAATACCTCACGAAACAAGGGCTGTTCAGTTTAAGGAAAAGGTTGAGATAGAATACAAGGGCAAAAAGATGACTCTCAAAATAGTTGATACGCCGGGAATAGCGACGAGAATTGACTATGAAGACTTTTTGAAATACGGCGTGAGCAAAAAAGACGCTAAGGTGAGGGCGAAGGAAGCAACGCAGGGAATTGTTGATGCTATAAAGTGGCTTGATGACATGGATGCTGTTGTGGTTGTTTTGGACGCATCGCTGAATCCTTATTCGCAGGTTAATATTACTATTATTGGAAATTTAATCGCAAGAAAAATTCCTGTTTTAATTGTTGCAAATAAAATAGACTTGAAAAAAGCAGACATAAAAAAAATAGAAGCGGCGTTTCCGGAATATGAGGTCGTCGGGATATCTGCAAGAAAAGGCACAAACATGGGAGAGTTTTATGAATATTTGTTTAAATTAACAAAAAAAGTTTAAATAGACTGGAGGATAAAATAACAAATGAATAGCAAAAAAAGGGTAGAAGCAGGGAAGCTAAAAGGACTAAGCATTCATATTATTCCATTTTCTGAAATTAAGGACTTGACGATAACTGAAAGAGTCAAAAAAATTTTGGGGCTTATTCTTGGAAACAAGGTAGTTATTTTGCAGGGCAGATTGCGTCCTGAAGAAGAAATAAGATTAATTGAAGACACGATGGCGATGGTTGATCATATAAGAACTTTCAAGGGAATTGAATTGGCTGTTGTTGATCCGCACGCAGATAATTTTTCGTTTTTTTTCAAGATAAGAAATGGGATAGCGAAAAAATTAATCGGGGACTCAAGTTCTCTTACGATTATTGGACCGGCTTCAATTGTTAAGGAGATTAAGAAAGACCCGAGAAAGATTGAGGTTTTTTTGGGGTAGGTTTCTAGGTATATTTATTAATTTTAGAGTGGTTAAATAATGGAAAGGTTTATAAATAAGACTATTTTGATTGCATCAGTATAAAAATGATAAAAGAAAGACTTACAGAAATGTTAAGAAGTTTACCAATTTATAATCCTGAGGTAGATCAAGTTAGAGATTTATTTCCTCATCTATCTCTTGATGAAATCAAAGAGGTATTAACTTTTAGGGAGGAAGGCAGGTCAAATTATGTTGCTGTCCCTTCGCTTAGGGTAAATGGTGCTTTTCAAATTGTTTCTTTTGTTCCTGAATATATAAATGATAAAGATGGAAAAATTACTCCGGTTAGACTGTCTTGGGATTATGCAGAAAGAACAAGAAAATCATATGCAGATGGTAGAAACCATGGAGATGTTTTCACTAGATATGAACATATGGACAGAGCTATTGTATTTGCAAGAGATAATTGGGGATCAGATTTGGTTTTGGATGATTGGATTGATTTTGTAGAGATTTATGTTCAAGATCCAACAGATTTACATAAATCGGGTTTTTCTAAAGATGGACCAAAAACAAAAGCGATAGTTAGATTCACAACAAATCGGTTATGGGGCGAAATTATAAATGATCGCTCAAAACCAGAAAGTCAGGTTATAGATGATGCAATCTCTCAAATTACTGCAGATGGTTTTATTGCTCGTGAATTAAAGGGCGGTCGTGGTGGATACACTGAATTTAATTGTGCATATGACAGTGCGGGTTTAGGATTGTCTGGTTGCGGAGAATGTGGAAATAGATTTAGAGACGACTACTTCAGAAGCGGATGGAATACACCATTGCCCTCTAAGGTGGCTAATTATCTGATGGATAGAGAATTTCAATTTGGACAAGACCCTGCAATAGCTCGTCAGAAAGAAGCACAAAGATTTGAGCAACAGGGTAAGGAATAAATCTGTATATGCTCCAACATATTTGTATTGATGGCAACACCTATTTCCCGAGAACAATTCTGAGATATTTCTATAATAATTGACTACAGAATAACTTATTTACCCATTTATTCCAAAATGTTTTTATCTGGCTTCTAATGAATAAGTTCTTTGAAGCGCATTTTTTATTCTACCTATAGCGGAAGTATCTGGTTCACACGACCTTAATGTCAGTTCTGCCTGAATTCCTTCATCCCCGTAAGAATCTCCTCCGACTCCTCCAGGTGAAGAACACCTGACGTCTGCGTAATCTTCTATTTTTAATTCTAATCCATTTTTTACTCTTAAAACATACTCTAAAATATTTGGTTTTGAATAATTAGGGAACTGAGTTTCTAAGGGTACCCTTGCGCGGATGTTGGCTATTTCTCCGTTCCCCTTTCTAATAGAATATTGAACTTCCTTTTCAGAATTTCCTTTATCAACAACAAAGCCTTCTTCTGCTAAATTGCTTACCAAAGCATCAACAGGAATTCTTTCAATTAAAGGTTTTCGTGAAGATTCTCCACAATAATGACTAACTTCTTCTATGGCCAACATTGTTACTCTCAACCTCATTTAGTAAAAAAAGAGGAATCTTATTTAAACATTTATGTTTTGCATTACAGGATTTCACATAAATATTTATTAACTCTTTTCCCAAATTAATAACATGCCGAACCAATGTATTCACTGCTCTGAAATATATCAAGATGGGTCTGAAGAAGTGCTTAAAGGGTGCTCAAAATGCGGCGGGAGATTTTTCTTTTATTTAAGCAGGGAGAAATTTGACAAACTTAAAGAATCTCAAGGAAAAGAAAATCAGGATATTAATGAAATCAACGAGCTGACAAAGGAAGAGAAAGAGCAGATTGAAAAAGATGTCAGGGACATTGCAGGCATTGAGGATATTGACGCGCCTGTTGTGCTTGATTTTGAGAGCGTGAAAGTTATAAAGCCCGGGAAATATTTGCTTGATATTCCTAATTTATTTTCTAAAAAGAGACCTTTGATTTACAAGCTTGAAGACGGGAAGTATATTATTGATTTGGTTTCGCAGATGGAAAAAACAAAGATTGACTAAAGCTTAAAAATCTTCATTCCTTGCTTATATTATGAAAAAAATAAATATTTCTAATCTAAGCGAGGTTTTTGGGGCTGCTCCTGAAAGGAATAGTAATGAGCTGCATAAAATAATAAAAGACCAGATTAAATTAATAAAACCTGAAAAAGAAATAATTGATTCATTAAAAAAATTGTCCGGCGAGTTTATCGGGGTTTTAAACAAAGAATTGGCGACGGGGAAGATAAATGCTGAAGCTTTTATCGGCGGGAGTTTTGCGAGGGACACGTTGATTAAAGGGAAGACATATGATGTTGATATTTTTGTGAGATTTGACTGGAGATATGAAAATATTTCTCCGATGCTGGAAAATGTTTTGAAAAAGGCCTGCAAAGAAACAAATCTAAAACTGGAGAAAATTCATGGGAGCAGGGATTATTTTAGAGTTCACAGCGACGGAAATAGAGGGTATCTTGAAATTGTCCCGGTGACGAAAATAAAAAAACCGCAGGAAGAGAGAAATGTTACTGACTTGAGCTACTTTCATGTTCCTTATGTTAAAAGAAAAATAAAAGGGCTTGAGGATCAGGTCAGGGTAGCAAAGTTATTTTGCAAGGCACAGAAGGTTTATGGGGCAGAGACTTATGTAAAAGGATTTTCAGGTTATACTTTGGAATTGCTGGTAATTTATTACAAAAGTTTTGTTAAAATGCTGCGAGAGCTGATGAAAGTTAAGAGCGACGAAAGATTGGTTATTGATATTGAAAAGCACTACAAAAAAAGAGATGAGGTTTTTATACATATGAATGAATCAAAGCTTCATAGCCCTGTAATTTTAATTGACCCGACGTATAAAGAGAGAAATGCTCTTGCTGCTTTGAGCCGTGAAACATTTGAAAAATTTCAGGAATCTGCGGGCAGGTTTTTAAAATCGCCGTCTAAGAAGTTTTTTGAGCCGCAGGAAATAGATGTTGAGAAGATGATCGCAGAGGCAAAAAGAAAAAATGCAGAGTTTTTGCGCGTTGAAATTGAAACTGACAAACAGGAAGGAGACATTGCTGGGACGAAATTAAAAAAATTCGCGGGGACTTTAACTGATGAACTGGACAAATATTTTTTTGCGGCAAGAAAAGAATTTGAATATAATGGTATGAAAAAAGCGGACTTGTATCTAATTTTAAAATCAAGAAAAGAAGTTGTGAGAATTGGTCCGCCGTTGCATCTGAAAAAATTTGTCAACGCTTTTAAGAAAGAGCATATGGATACTTATGAAAAAAATGGAATTATTCATGCGAGGATAAAAATTAATTTTACGGCTCGCTCATATATTGATGTTTGGGTGAAGGCGAATAGGAAGATGGTGGGGGATATGGGGATTGTTAGAGTTGGGGTTTTGGGGTGATTGAGAGTAGGGGGATTGTACTAATTAGAATTTTGAAATAAAATTAACTCTTCAAATGTTTTTCAAAAATATTTGCAAATGAATTTGCGAAATAAGGCGAGTTAATCCAGATTCCTGTTTCTTCTTCTGAATTTTCAGCGCTTACCATGAATAGAATTTCTTTTTTGTCAGAGATGAAAAATCTTCCTGTGTGGTCAACTTCTTTTATTTTTATGTCGTTTCTGGTTGAGAGTCTTTTTATTCTGAATGGGTCACCGCTTAAGGAGATTTTAACTTTGACATCCTTGTCAGCCATGATTTTATTTAATATAGGAGTAATAACTCTTGTTTTGTCTTCAAAATCGTCAATAGTTGTAAGAATTATAATTTCTTTTTCTGCATTTCCGACAAGCTCTTTAAGTTTTGAGATTATATTTGACCTTCCTTTAATATGGCCTGATAAATCTTCAAGTTTGATTGGTGTAATTCCTGATTTGTAAAGCTGAACAAGTTCTGTATATTCCGGCTTGTCTTTTAGATTGTCTAATGTATGCACTTTGTCTGTTGCTTGATTAAGGACATTTGTCTTCATTTTTTCCAAAACTGTTTTTGGCTCAATAGCAATATATCTTACTGGCTTCCCAATTTTAATAATCGCAAAACCTCTTTTAGCAAGGGATTCTAAAACGTCATATGTTCTGCTTCTTGGAACTCCTGAAAGCTCTGCGGTTTCTCCGGCGGAAACGAGCCCTTTAGAAAGCAATGCCATCCAGACTTTGGTTTCATAAATATTTAGATTAAAATAATCTTTTATTCTTTTTACTAATTCTGGTTTTATTATCATAACAAAGTGATGAAATAAATAGTATTTAAATCTTTCTGTTGTTGTAACTATTGAAAGGTAAAGAGGGGGAAAGGTTTAAATATGAGGGGTTTGATAGAGAGGGATGACTGCAATAAATGCAATGAAATTTAATGAATCAAGCGGCGGAATGGTTGCTGACAGCCAGAGTTCAAATGAATTAAGAAAATATGATATATCTGACAAAGTAGGTTCATGTGCAAGCTCTGATGGAAATCTTATTTTAATGGGTGGGAGCGGGGTCTCCTCAATCTTATATGAGGCAAAGAAGGTTGTATTTGACAAATTTAACGAAAAGGAATTTAATACCCCTCAATTTGTTTGTGAATTAAGTGATTTGCTTACTGCAGTTAGTAGAGATATAATTGAAAAAGAGATGAAAGAAAGATTTGGTATCAGTTCTCGTGAATATATTGCCGGTAAACTTAACGACGGGACTCCTATAGGTTCTCACCTTTTGTCTCCGATTGGAGAAGTTTACACAGGGTCTGATAGAAATATTAGGCAAATGCTAAACAATGCTTTTTTAGTTTTGGGCGCGGATAGGAATGGAACTTCTTTATATTATATTCCAATGGGTAACAGACCCATGCTTCTGCCAATTCCTTACGGAACTGCTGGTTCTGGTAGTGATGAATCAGATAAAGTGCTATGCTCCTTTACAAGAGACCTGCCGAGAGAAAAAAAACAGGATATTCCTTTTGTTGAGGGCATGTTTGCTTTAATAACTGCCACAAATAGATCAAGTGAAATAAACCAAGGAGTTGGAGGAATATTGACTATAGCTTATTTTGATGATGGTAAAATTGTTACGCTTGGAGAAAATGAATCCTTACTCGCTACAGAAATAGTAAAGTGTACTGACCATAACTTATTATCAAGAAGAGACGCCCTTAAATCTTTAGAGGCGTTGTTATCACAGGAAAAGGATTGTCTTAAAATTGAAGAGAAGTTATTATTTAAACATCCAAAACATCATGAAATAATGAGGTTTCTAAGAGGATATAAATAAGAATAATCTTTTAAACAAAATAAGCCGCCGCCAAAGCAATCAAACATCCGACAGAAATGAAAGGCATCGCAGGATAAAACTTGCCTTTTTCTGAATTGTAAAATAAGTAGATTAGGCCGAGAGTTGCGCCTATGGAGATTAATAATGCCGGGACGAAGCCGAGGGTTCTTAGGACGACTCCTGCGAGCAGGATTGGGAACACGACGTCACCGCCGCCTAAGATTGCTAAATTAACTTTTAACTTCAAGCTCTTTTTTCCTTTGGCTTTTGCTTTTTTCAGCAATGCGCGGTCTTGTCTTCTTAAGTATGGGATGAAGAATCCGGAGAATATTTTTAATTGCTCTATTTGGTATTTTGCCATTTTTTGCATGAAACCGGCGTGCCAGACAGCCCACATGTCATAAATGGAAATTATAATTAAAAGAACGACAACGCTCCATATATTTAAGATAGGTATGAAGACTGATGCGATGCCGGGGTAAATTAACAGCTCTGTCAGGTTGTGGACAATTATGTTTCTGTGGAAGATTTTTATTATGCCTAAAGGAACGGATAATATAAGGGCGAGCAAGGCAGAGTTAGTGAAGCTGATAAAGATAGCATTCAAAGCTAAAGCCATTCCGATTATGACGACGGCTAAGAACCAGACTCTCAAAAAAATCTCGGCTCTTATTTTCATTAAAAGAAGCATTAAGCTTACTGCTATGATTAATGCAATGATTATTGAAAGAACAGATGTCTGTGGAGTTATGTCTTTCGGTGGTTCAAGTCCGTAGGGAATATTATACTGCGTTTGGTTAATTATCTCGCCGCTTGTTGTATTTATTACCAGCACGATTTCTGGCGCATAGGCGTTGCTGACGAAAAGTCCGATCATTTGCGCGATGAAAAACATTGCAATTAAAATAATAGTAATTTTTAGTGAATGTTTCATTTTGGCCTCTTATTATTTATTTTAGTCAATAGGGTATTTAAAGGTGGCGGGGGATTTTGCTAATTTAACTTGCTATGCTCATTCCCCAAACAAAAAGAATTGTTAAGGTAATTAAAAAAGTCAGAATTGATATTACAAAAAACAGAATGCTGTTTAGAATTCTTTTATTAACTGATGATTTGTTGTCTATAAAAAATAAGATTATGGAAATAATAAGAAATAATATAATGGCTGGGTTAAACATCCAGCTAGCGGGTCCTTCAAATGGGGAAATAAAAAGTATAATTATAGCTTCCCAGAAAGGCAAGATAATTACAATAAGAGCACTTAAAAAAATTGCTGATAAAATCACATATTTTGTTTTTATTTCCATTTTATCTTGATTTCATTTCAACCTAATCGTCTCCAAATTCTTTGGAACAACGGTTTCTATTTTGTATTGTCTATAGATGCTTGATGCGAGGTCTAATGCTCTTGATTGTTCGCCGTGGCTGATTATTATTTTTTTTGGTTTTGGGTTCATTCTTCCTATGTAGTTCATTAATTCAAGACGCCCTGAATGCGCTGAAAGGCCGGACATGACTTCAACTTTCATTTTTACTTCTATTGTTTCTCCGCCGTATTGCTTGTCTATTGCAACAATTCTGTTTCCTTCAGAGACCTGCCTTCCAAGAGAGCCGGGGCCTTGATAACAGCCGAAGATTATCAGATTTTTTGGGTTGTCCGCAAAGTTTCTGAAGTATTCAACAGAAGCTCCGCCGTTAAGCATTCCTGAAGTTGCGATAATTATGCAAGGTCCTCCTTCAATAACTTGTTTTCTTTCTGCTGGAGAGCCGACTCTTTTTAGCAATGGAGAAGTAAATGGATTATCATCCTGGAATATTTTGTTTCTTATGTTTGAGCCGAGAAAATCCGGATAAGCTGTATGAATTGCAGTGATATCCCACAACATTCCGTCGAGGTAAACGGGCACTTCCGGGAGCTTTTTAGTCCTAACAGCTTCTTCAACTCTTAAAATAGTTTCCTGCGCGTGTCCAAGACCTAATTCGGGAAGAAGAACTTTTCCTTTCTGCTCAATTGTTTCTTTAACTAACTTAAGAAACTTTTCTTCAACTTCCTGTAATGGCGGCTGAACCTGGTCTTTAGAACCGTATGTGGATTCAATCATAATTGATTCAACTCTTGGGAAAATATTTACAGCAGGATCAAGCAGTCTTGTTCTTCTGTAATTGGAGTCGCCGGAATAAACAAAGTTGTGCAAGCCGTTGCCTATGTTGACATGAGTTACTGCTGAACCTAAAACGTGTCCGGCGTTGTAAAAAGTAATTCTTATGTCGGGGGTTATGTCAAACACTTCGCCGAAGTTTAAACAGATAGAATGTCTAACCATTTCTTTTACGTCTTCTGCTCTGAAAAGCGGCGATGCTGCCTGCTTGTAAGCGACGCCGACAAAGTCCAACGCAAGTAAAGCAGAAATGTCTCTCGTCGGTGCTGTCATGTAAACAGGGCCTTTGTAGCCCATTTTATATAAATAAGGAATAACTCCTGAATGATCCAAATGCGCGTGCGAAAGAACTATTGCATCAATTCCATCTATGCCGCCTAATTCAGAGATGTCTAAATAAGGAAAACGCTCCGGGCCTTCAAGAATGCTTACATTTATTCCGCAGTCAAAAATAACTTTTGATTTTGGGGTGTGCAAAAGCAAACATGAACGTCCGACTTGTCTTCCGCTTCCAAGATAGGTAAGTCTAATCCACATGTCCATTTTTTCAGGGTTCCATTCTTCGTAGATTTTTTTCCCTATATCATTCATAAATTTTTTTCTGTAAGTATTATTTGCGTATAAAACAGAACGAATTTTTTCAGTTATCTTTGACGGAATTGCAGGGCTTCTTTGAACAGTCGGCAGCCACATTGTGGAATTTCTTATATCTTTAAGAATAGAACCTTGTTTTCCTATAACAAGCCCCGGCCTTTTTGATTCAATGATTACTGTGCTTCTCTGCACATCAAAAATTATGTTTTCAATTTCAGCTTCTGCGGGAACAAGCTCTCTGATTGTTTTATCTGTTTCTTCTTCAGAAGCAAGGATGGATGAATCAGCTCTTAACTCAATTCTTTTTTTTATTTTGCTTACAACTTCTTTTATTTTGCCCTCGCCATTTTTAAAAAATTCCTTGTCTTTTGTGTAAATTACTATGTTTGCCGCTTCAAAAAGCGCGTCGCTGACTACTCCGGGCAATTCTTCTTTAACACTTTTTAAAATATCTGCCATTTCTTATTTTTTATTTTGTAAAAACGGAAGCCTCAGAGAACTTTGCAAAAATGCTCAAAGTTCTCTGCGAGAAGTTTGAAACGGCAAAATCTTGCCTTTTTAGGGGGCGCAAATTTTGCATTAGTATTTATTCAAACTTCTCCTCAAAAATTTATTTTTTGTTGTCTGCCATTTTTATGTAAGATTTATTTGTATTCTGGAACAATTTCTTCTGATACCACATGATTGATTCCGTCTTTTGTAATTGTGAAGACATCTATACCATTGCCTGAACCAACATCTCTTTGCGTTGAAGATTTGATGCATTCTTTTGCTAGCTCAACTGCTTCGCTTACGGAGAGATTTTTTTTGTATTGCCTTTCTAAAAGCCCTAGGATGTATGGCATGCCTGAACCGAAATTAGCGTCGTAATCATTTACTTCATTAATTCCTCCGGCAGGCTCTATCGTATATAAAGAACACTTTCCGTCTTCATCAAGCCCTGCAATCAGTGTTCCAACAATACTTGGAATCATGCTCGGCGTTCTTATATTTCTATAAACCATCATAGCTAATAAATTAGCACTTTCTTTTACGCTGGGTCTTGATCTCGTTTTAAGTTCTTTGAGCCTTAACTCGGCAGCAATTATTTTATTAGTAAGTTGAATATCTGCGACTCCCCCGGTATAAGATGCGGCAATATAATCATTAATTTTATGTATTTTTTGTGAATCTTTGCTCATAACAATTGTGCCGGCAGTTGATCTGCGATCTGCAGCTAAAACTACGCCGTCTTTGCAAACAATCCCAACTATGCTTGTGTTGGACTTCAGCATATTTTTTGAAATTTCTTCGTTCATGAGAATAATCAGAACCTCTATGTTATCTTACAGATGAATTAATCGTTTTTAAATATTTCGCTTCTTGGGATTTTGAGGTCTACCAAAGAATTTTTAAATTAAACATTGTAAATAAAAATATGTCAAATATTAATAAAGATGAGTTATTAAGGTTTATTGCTAAAGCACATAGAAATACTTATGCAGCTTCGAAGGAGGTAGGTAAAAAACAAAGATTGGAGGTTCCGTTCCTCCCCGGGCATAAATGTTATTATTTTAGAGATGGAGATTTTGAATATTATGATGGATACGCCGGCAAAGCATGGGCTCCTGGAAGAGAAGTTATCTTATTAGGCGGGAAACCGATTTGGGCAATGAGCTATCAGGGAAGGCATAATGAAAACTATTCAGAACAATTTTTTGAGGAAGAAGTATTTCCATTTTTAAAAAGAGCATTAATGGCAATTACCGACGAGATGCCTTTTAGAGGACCTTCAATTTTGAGCGAAGGAGATTTTGAGTATACTTTTAGGATTGAGGGAGATTATCAATATTTTAAAGGAAGAGAAACAATAACCCATAAAGGAGAGGTTGTATTCTTTCAAGATGTAATGGGAGAGTTAATTAAATAATTTTTTTTCTATCATCTTGTTTTTTCCACGAAGGAGATGCCTTTGTCTTTTTTGATTCTGATGATGTTGTCTACGAATCCTTCTATTTTGGGTTCGTGGCTCACTATTAGAAGCTGGGCTATATTCAGCTCCTGCAGGATGTCCCTTATTTTGTCAAGCTGCTGGTCTGAAAATCCGTCGGTGGGCTCGTCAAGAATTACCAAGTCTTTTGTTTTTATTCTGCTGAAAAGAGAATTGATTATTTGGTTTAATGCAAGCCTGTAAGCTAGTGCAACTGCTGTTCTCTCGCCTCCTGAAAGGAATGCGTAGTCAATTTCAAAATCTCCCTGCATAATTATCGGAGAGAAGCTCTCATCTAGGTAAACTTGAAAAGAGTCTGTCGTTAGCATGGAGAACCATTTATTAAAAATGCGGGAAAATTCCTGCCTAAGAGTTATCAAAATATTTGTTTCTACGAAATTTACCAGATTTGCAAAGTTATTTGAAAGCCAGTCTTCCATCTCCAATGTCACTATCAACTTTTGCTTTATTTTTTCTGCTTCTTTGATTTTTGCTTCAAGCTGTTCAATTTCATATTTTGTCAGCTCAACTTCTTTTCTTAATTCGGCGAGCTCAATCTCAAGTCTTTTTTCTTCTCCAAAGGATTTTTTTAACTCGTCTTTTTTAAGAGTGATTAAGTTGTCGTATTTCATAAGCTCAAATGCTGAACTTTTTAAGGTGTTCACATGGCTTTCAAGAAATGAAATATCTTTTTTTAGACTGTCTTTTGATTTTCTGACTAATTCTATTTTTTCTTCTGCAGATTTTATTTCAGACTGCTTTGCTCTTATAATCTCCCACTTAATTCTTTCTTTTTCCAATTCTTCAATGTGTGATTTTTCTTTCTCAATTATCAAAATTGCCTCGTTCTTTTTTGATATTAAAGCCCTTTCTTCACTCTCGCTTTTTTTTATCTGCCCTTCAACTTCATTAAGGATATTATGTTTATGCGAATCAGGCACATCCTGCAGGCACGTCGGGCAGATGTCAATCTTGAAAATTCTGTTCTTTTTGTCGGAATCTTCCTCTCTTCTACGAATCAGCGAATCCAGCTTTGAAGAAAAATCAATGTACTGACTATTTAAATCTTTTACTTTAGACTTTTTGTTCTTTATTTCTTCTATTATTCTGTCAAATATAATCTCGTCAAATGTTTCTTTTGTTTTTATTTTTTCTTCAAGCTCTGCGATGAATCGCTCTTCGTTGGAAAGCTGTTCAATTTTGCTGGAGAGCATTATTCTTGTTTTTTCTATTTCTTTCTGGAAATTTTCTTTTTCTTTTATTTTGTCTTTTATTTTGTCAAGATCATTCTCAACTTCTTTTCTTGAGTAAACTGCTTTTTCCAGCTCTTTGTTTTTTTCTTCTATTTTTCCTGAAAGAAGGCCTACAAATTTTACGCTCGCGCTTACTTTGTCTTTGCTTTCGTCTAAATTGCTGCATTCTATCTGAAGAACTCTTGCATTTTCTTTCAACTTCATTGCAATTTTTGACAGGTTTTCTTTAATTCTTTTGTATTTATCTACGCCAAAAATGTGCCTTAGGACATCAAGGCGCGATTCAGCATCTTCAAGAATTATCTGCTTCATTTCTTCCTGCGGCGTGTAAACGGTGTATCTGTAAAGAAGATTATTTTTTTTTATAAAATCAAGCGGGTATCCAAGAAGTTCAAGGATCTTTATTTTTATTTCAGTAATTGAAGATTCTATTTTTTCTCCGTTGATATCTATAGAAACATAATCCTGCGTTATTGATTTGTTTCCTCTTTTTAGTTTTCTTTCAATTATTATTTTATTTTCGCCTGCTTCAAATTCCAATATCACACCGCCGCTGTCATTTTTATTTGACAGCAATGATGAACCTCTTTGTCCTGGCTGAAGCCCGAACAAAGCGTATTCTAAAGCTAAGAGTATTGAAGTTTTTCCGCTTCCTATATCCCCCGCTAAAAGAGTAGAGCCCTCTGGGAAAGATATTTCTTCGTCGCTATAACTTCTAATATTATTTATTTTTATTTTTTTAAGCTTCATATGAAATTATTTTTTTTACCTCTGAAAATAGACGGTCGTCAAAAACTCTCGCGCTTTCGTCTTCTTTTTTTTCTATCTGCAGTGATAAAATTAAAGGGCTGACTAATTCATTAAATTTATGATTATTTTTTTCCTTGAATTTTGAGATAATTTCTTCTTCTGCATTTGCAGATTTTAATTCTATTTCAACTTCCTGAACGAGAGACTGGAGTTTTGTTGTGTTTTTCAAAAAAACATAAACGCCCTGCTCTTCAGCGAATAATTCAATTTTGTTAAAATCAATGTCTGATATTCTGCCTCTTTCAAGAATGCCTTTAAGTTTGAGGATAAATATTTTATCTTTTAGCTCGTGATTTTTCAGCTCTTCAATAATTTTGTCGGCTCCAACAATAGAGTCGTTAATTTCTAAATCCAGGACGAGGACTTCTTTTAATTTAATTTCGTGCCTTTCAATTTTTCCCGATGTGTCTACGATATAAAATGAGCCGCATTTCAGAGTTTCAAGCTCTCCTGAATTATTTGGGAAGGTCGCTCCTGCATAAACTCTATTTTCTTTTTGATATTTTGTATGCAAATGCCCCAACGCAATGTAATCCACTTTAGGCAGGCTGTTTTGATTTACCGACGGAATTGGCAGAGAACCTATTGCGTCTCTTAAAGTTGTATGAAGCATCAATATTCTAAATAAGCCGGGAGCATCTTGAATTTTAATTTTTTCAATATCATAAACTTCAAGCCCTGATTTTTTCCCAGGGTAGCCGTAAATTGCAACATTTTTATAAATTGTCGGCTCTAAAATTATGCTGCCGTCTCTTTCCTGATATGACAAAACATTTTTTGCAAATCCTGCTTTTTCAAGAACGTCCAGAAAACTTTTTCCGGAAATGGAGTAATCGTGGCTTCCTGCAATTAAAAATACAGGAATTTTTGCCTCTTTCAATTTTCTGAATTCGTAAAATGTTTCTTTAATTATATCCATAGGGGGATATGCAGAGTCAAACAAATCTCCGGCGATTAAAATAAACTCCACGTTTTCTTTGACGCATTTGTTTAACGCGGTTTGGAAACTTTCAAAGTTGAGCTTCTGCAGGTTCGGATGCCTCCATCCTCCGAGATGGCAGTCGGCCAGGTGTGCGAATTTCATTTTTAATTAACCTTTGTTGAAAATCAAAAACTCCGAGGGGTATTTATGGATTGTTGTGATTGATTTAGGAATGAAATAACTCTTTGCATTCTTGTCTCATGAACTCTTTTTTAGAATTAGCTTATTTATTATTATATGTTGAGATATTTAATCTTTACTTGGATTATGTCTTTTTAAAAGTTCCTCTAAATCTTTTCTTAAACTTCCATTATGCAAGTTATGATAATCGTAGGCATCAATTCTCCCTCTTAAATTACCAAATATCCTATCAAGATCCTCTTTTTTAACTGGATCGATGCCAACGAGTTTTAAAATTGGATTATGACGAGAAGGATTGTGATAAAATTGGTAATATCTGTATATTAAATCTGCCCAATCTATTTCAGGGAATACAAGTATATCAATAAACCTCATTACGGGTTTTGTATCAACTTTTCCTTTTATAGATGCATCAATTTCCCATCTGTGCAACGATTCATCATCATAAGATTCATAACGTGATGCATATTTAATAAAATAAAGTAATCCCACTTGTTCCCTAAATCGTAAAGATCCTAAATGCATAGTCCAGTAAGCAGCCCCATATTTTTCATACTCCAGTTTTTTAAATTCGTGATCATATTCATGAAGGGGCTTAGTATCTGGAAATAAGCTGGTTATAAGATCTGTTAAATCCTTATCTTCATAAAGGGGTTTAGTTGGCGCAGCATAGAACTCAATATTTTCTAACCCAATATACTCTTGGTCTTCATAAGGAATAATCTCCAAATTTAACGGAATAGGAACTTCCCCAACCACATAAACATCTCTTCTTTCACTAAATCTGCGTCTTATTTTTTCTAATAATGAAGATGAAGAAATATCTTTTGAAACGGGGATACTAGTATTGCCTTTTAAAATTGGAGTTTCAGACATAAAAAGACAATAAGCAGTAAATTAAAAAGGTTTTATATAGTCGGGAATATAGTTTGTTTTATTTAATCTATCACTTTAATTTTCCAGACTTCTAATGTTTCAAAGAAAATCTTTTTTTCAGCTATTTTTTTATATGTGAGGTTTTTGCTTTTTATTGTTTTGATAATCTTATTTTTTGGAGTTAATGAAGAGAGAAGAAGCAAGATAATTCCATTTTTGTTTAAATGGCTTTTCGCTTGCTGCAAAAACCTTAGGATAATTTCGTCGCCGTTTTTGCCGCCAGTTGTTGCGAGCCCGCTTTTTTTGTCTTCTCTTTTGTCTAAGGGTAGATAAGGAGGGTTGAAAATAATTAAGTCAAAATTTTCTTTTATATCTGAGAAAAGATTTGATTTGACGCAATTAATTCCTTGTTTTTTTAAGATTTTTACTGCTTTTGGATTAATGTCTGATGCTAATACGCATTTTGCTTTTGAGCCAATTGCTGTTTTTGCCAAAATTCCTGAACCGCTTCCCATGTCAAGGACGCTTTTGTTTTTTGAATATTTTTTTACCTGCTTTTCAATTAAATAAGAATCTTCAGATGGCGAATATATTAAGCTCATTATCCAAACCAGCCAATAATTTTATCCCTGAAGATGATAGTTAAAACAAGTCCGACAATCAAGACAAATAAAATTGCTGACAATAAAATTATTGTGCCGTTTTCTTGCTTTTGACTGCTTTGGTTATTTTTTATTGACGGCAGAGGATTTATTAAAGGTCTGGGAATTGGAAAGATCTGCGCAGTTGATTTGAATTGCGTCGGCTGAAGGGGTTTGTTTATCACAGGATTTATTATCGGCTGTTTATTTTGCTGCACAATTCTTTGATTGACTGGAAGCGACGCTGGCTGTGACATTGAAGCAAGAACTCCTTCGTGCGCATAACTTGCAGCTTCTTTAACTTCATTGATATTGTATCCTGCATTAATTAAACTTTGAATTGCCTGTTCTATGGTTGCTCCCCGCTCAAGCGCATTCTTAATTCCGCCGATTAAATCATCTCTCATCTTAAATTTATGCTCTTTCCATCAGACAGCAAATGAACATTATAATCTTTTTTGTAGCCCATTTCCATTGCCAAATCCACACCTGCCTGCGTTTTGGTTACGTCGCCATGCGACGGGATTATATGCTCTGGGTTTGTCAGTTTGATTAAGTCTCTTATGTCCTCCCTACCTCCATGACCAGATACATGGACGTTGTCAAAAATTCTTGCTTTTAATTTTCTTAATCTTTTTTCAAGCTCGCCTTTGTTTTCTAAATTTTGCGGCGCCGGAATTGTTTTTGACGAAAAAATAACATGGTCATCTTCTGATATTTTGTAGGGGAGATTGTTTCTTGAGATTCTGTCAAGTATAGAACCTGGCTCGCCCTGATGCCCGGTGCAGACGATAAGGTAATCTCTTTTGTGTCTGCTTGCCTGCTTTAAAACCTTTTCAACTTGATTTCTATATGCTAATACTTGAACTTTGTCTCTGAAAGGCACTTTGCCAACTCTTAATGCCGCTTCCATATATTTATTCATGCTTCTTCCTAAAAATACAACTTTTCTGTTAAGGCGCACTCCAAAGTCAGCTATTGATTTTAATCTTGCAATATGCGACGAGAATGTTGTTACAACTAATCCAGACTTATAATTTTCTGTTGTGAATAAAACATCTTCCAACAATCCTCTTGCAATTTTTTCAGAGGGGGTTTTTCTGTCGTCGGGGGCGTACAGGCAGTCTGCGATTAATGCTTTGATGCCTATTTTAGACAGCTCTTTGAATCTTTTGTAGTTTGGTTTGTCGCCGATAATAGGGGTGTTGTCAAATTTGAAATCGTTGGTGTATAAAACAATGCCGTCTTTTGTGTGGATTGCAACTGCGGAGCTTTGAATTGTTGAATGTGTCATGTTGATGAATTCAACCTTGTATTTTTGTTTTCCATTGATAATTACTGAATTATTAAGCCCTACCGGAACTATTTTGTTAGGGATTCTTCCGCGATTGTCCGCCATCAAGCCCTTTAAAACTTCAATAGTAAAGGGCGTTCCGAAAACTCCTGCGCGATATTTTGGCGCGATATACTGGACAGCTCCGACGTGGTCAAGATGTGCGTGCGAAATCAAGAAGGCGCGGACTTTATCTTTGAGGCCTTTTCTCTGCAAGTAAATGTCGTCGGGTAATGCCCCCAAATTGCGCATTCCTGCTTCGGTAGGGACTTTTTCTCTTTCCTGAACGCCGACAATTGCCGGCAGATATAATCCGCAGTCAAAAAGCATAACATCATCGCCGGTTTCAACAGCAGTCATGTTTTTCCCGACTTCGCTGTAGCCGCCTATTCCATGTATTTTTAGCATGATTAAAAAAAGACTGCGAGGTTTATAATGTTTTGTAATTTTTACAAAACCATATAGGGTAATCAAAATTAAATCTTGCTAGTCTATTCTGCAACAATAAATTTTAATAATCCCTCTTTAACTATCAAGGAAACCAATCCTTTTCTTTGAAGATTAGAAATATAAGATTTAATACAGGTTTGTGTTAATGTATATTGAATAACATTTTGTGCTACGCCATATTTGTTCATTACTTCATGAGTAAGATTATCTAATGTAATGGGTGATTTTCTTATTATTTCTCTTATGAAATCTTCTGTGTCTTCTAATTTAGATAAATGTTCATTTATAAGGGACTCTATATTTTTAACAATTCCCCCATGATATAAAAGATAAACACATTCATTATAATTTCTTAGTTTTTCAAGAGATTCTTTAGACTTTTCAATGTCTGTATAAAATAAAACTCCATGTTTATCAAGAGTCTCATTGCCAAAGATTGCATCCCCACAATAAAATACTTTATCTGGACTTATAACTCCTATCATACCATTTGTATGTCCTGGCAAAGTAACAATGTTAAATTGAACATTTCCTATATTTATTATTGAGTCATTATAAGGAATTACGTTTGAGATTACTGATGGTTCTGCTTCTAATAATTTATTCCTTAATTCTTTATATGGAACAGCTCCGCTACAAAAGCAGAAAGGTTCAAGAAATGGATTTTCAATAAAATGCCTTTCAAATTCTGTAGAATATATATTGATCTCCGGATGTGCATCTTGAATAAATTTATTCCCTCCGCAATGATCTGCATGACTATGCGTATTAATAATTGCTCCTATTGTATATCCCAAAGAGTCAACAAGTTTGTCAACTTTTTTCGCAGTGTCTTTATCTATTCCACTATCAACTAAAATTGCCGATTTGCTTTTATTATCTAAATAAACCCCGATAGAAAGTCTGCCGCTATAAAAATAACTATTACCCTTAATCTTTTGCAAAGTTAATTCTGTCATTTTAATTAAATAGTTTCTCTAAAAACATATTGATAAAGTCCATCTAACCATTCCTTTTTTAGATCTAACTCCATATTAAAACCAAATTCAATTTTATCGCGTGAATTGCTTTCACTCAAGTAAGGTTTAGCTGATTGCTCCGCCCAATCAACATGCGCATCTTCAAACCAAAGATGTAAATGAAAATATGAAAGATCCTTGGGGTCTTTTGTATATCTTCTTGCGGCTTCATAGATTTTACGAATCATCTCTTTTGCATCTATCTCAAAAGCTACTTGCGCACCTAAAAATTCCAAAAAATCACCCGAATATACATTTATTAATTCTCTATTATATTTTTCAGATGCTTGTACAGGTTGAGCTTTTAAAATTTCATCCTTAGAAATTTTTTGGCTTTCAGGAAAAAGCAAGAAATATTCATGATGGACTTGTTTAGGATCACCAAAACCTAATTCAGAATGCAATGTTTTAGTCATTTCAATCATAACTCTTTGATCTTTTATACCTTGATAAAGAATTGCAGCGGCTGCAACTTGCAAATATCCCTGTGCCATATCATGATAACCAGCACAAAAACGAAATAAACCATCTCTATCTAATCTTTGCCCATTAATGAGTCTTTCATATATCGGATGATTAACCGAAGGATGTTCTACTATAGTTTCAAGAGCAAATTCTTTAAAAGATGGTTTTTTTTCTGATAAAGATTTAACAACTTTGGGGAAATTTTCCTGTAAGAAAGGTAGATTAATATTAGTTTCGTCAAGAGCTAATAATTCTTCTGAAATATCTGCTTTTATTCCTAATGTATCCGCTTCAGAGATATAATCATCTCGATCTAAAGAAAAAGGATTTCTCGCTAACGATTTATATTTAACTATGAGGTTTTTTAATCTTTCTATAGATCTTTCTATTTTTACTTCCATTAGTATGATTTAATAAAGATATTTTTAAATCTTTATGTGATAAAGTATAATTTACCAAAAATATAAATACCAACTTGCGCTATTAAAATCATGAAAGTGCATTTAAGTGTTTTGTACAGCGCGATTGTGATTTTATTAGTTATTCAAATAGTTTCTTTTGTTTCTTTCAGCACGCAGGTTTCAAAGGTTATTTCAGAGCAGGATAGAATAAAAGATAATTTTGATTCTGCGATAGAGAGTTTGAGGCAGGAGAGTGAGTTCAGTGTTAGGCAGTTAGTTGACAGGGTCTCAAAGCAAAAAACTGATTTTGACAATGAGATTGAGTTATTAAAATTATCAAAGCAGGATTTTTCTGAAGTAATTGAAGACGCAATAAAGAGCGTAGTTAATGTATTGACGGAAAAGTCAAGCGGCTCCGGGTTTATAATTGACAGCAATGGTTATGTTGTTACGAATGCGCATGTTGTCAGCGGGGCTTCAATAATAAGAATTCAAACTTTTAACGAAGAGGTTTATGATGCTGAAGTTGTCGGCGCTAACATTTTGAATGACATTGCCCTTCTTAAAATCAATGGGAATTTTGATGCGCTTGAACTCGCTGATTCCAGCAAAGCGCAAATAGGAGAGAAAGTTATTGCTATCGGGAATCCTTTAGGGCTTTCATTTACAGTGACAGAAGGAATTGTTTCTGCTGTTAAAAGGACCGGACCTAATGGATTAAGCGAGTATATACAAACTGATGTGACATTGAACCCCGGGAATTCAGGCAGTCCATTAATCAACACTGCAGGCATGGTTATAGGGGTGAATAATTTTAAAGTCGGCGACGCTGAAAGTCTGGGATTTGCGCTGGAGAGCAATGCGGTCAGGAAGTATATTAATGAAATTGCTAATTATACTTTGATAAATTAATTCAAGGAAGAAGATTTATAAATAATAAATTGTGCTGAAATAAATGAAAACTCTTGATAACTATATGGGGATAGAGCCGTTCACGGTCTTAGTAGATGATGCTCCCGAATTAAGACAATTGGCTGGTGAAGCGAGAGAATTAAAGACTTTGCCGTTTCAGGATAAATTGGCTGGTGTTAAAAAATTATCTCTTGGTGCAATGGTTAATGCTTACGAGCAGATGGTTGTTTGGGAAAGAAAAACTGATGAATTGAAGAATGTTGTAATTATCAATGCTTATGGCGAGAGAGATAACTCCGAATATGAAGCTGCGAAAAAACAATATGAAAAATTTAGAGAGATAGTTTTCCAGAAACATCCTTTAAGCCATGCTCTTGAGCAAAGAGCCGGATGCTGTAGATATCAGGGAGCATTATTTTTTGTCCTTGGTTATGAAGCTGGTTTAGGCGACCAACATTTTGTGCAGGGAGCACCTGTTAGCAGAGGGGTTAATACAGTATTTAATGAAATTGTTCAAGATGGGCAGCGTCATAAAGTTAGTATATTTACTAATAGCTTAGAAGATAAAGAATTGGATTATTCAAGACAAAATCCGCAGATTTTTGAGCAAGCGTTTAATGAAATGTATGGGTTTAATTTTTATTCTTATCATAAAACGCCGAGCGGGCTGATAATTGTAGAAAATCCTGACAGGCATGTCAAGGTTTTAATTATAGTGAAAAACATAAATAAATGAGCAAAATTGTATGTTTTTCCCTTGATAGTCAAGGCACAAATGCTCAATTTATAGTGTCCTTGACTATATTAATCGCTGTGATAATTTAGGTAAAGTTAAATATTAACTATTCTATCTAATAAGATGCTGAAACTAAAATCATCTGCGCGGGACAGGAAGAGATATATTTTGATAAATGGAAAAAAGGAAGACGTAGAAAGAGCTATTTTGGATTATATTGGGATTTTGGGATGGGCTAAGGCTTCTCCGAGATTTGTTAGTTTTGGGAGGGATTCGTGTGTGCTTGCTGTTAATAGAGAGCAGCTGGAGAATGTTAAGGCGTCATTTGTCGTGTCGGATAAACAAATAGATGTATTGAGAGTTTCAGGAACATTAAAAGGTTTGAGAAAGACTTAAATACCTAAAAATTTAAGTGCTATAATATTATCAAAACGCAGGGGACAATAAAATGGAAATACTAAAAATAAAATATTTGAATGCTCATTTTTTTGAAGGAGGCAACTACTGAAAATGGAAATGCCAACAGAAATGCAGCATCAGGCAATGGGTTATGACAGAGCCGCGACGATGTTTTCGCCGGACGGGCATTTGCTGCAGGTGGAGTATGCGGAAAAAACAGTTAAATTGGGAAGCAATAGCGTCGGCTTGGTTTGTAAAGACGGGTTATTAATAATTGCGGATAAGAGAATCAGGGATAAATTAATTGCTCCGGAATCTGCAAATAAGATTTTTGAAATTGATGAGCATATAATTGCAACGGCTGCGGGGATTTCGTCTGATGCGAGGATATTAATAGATAAGTCGCAAATTTTGGCTCAACAGAACAGAGTTACTTACGACACGCCAATAGAACCGATAAGTATTATTAGGATGATTGCAGATAATAAGCAAATGTTTACTCAATATGGAGGGGCGAGGCCTTTTGGCGTAGCTGTCATGCTTGGGGGAGTTGTCAAGGGCAAGGCGCATTTATACACGACGGATGTTACGGGAAACTTTTACGCATATAAAGCAAACGCGATAGGCGAAAACGACGAGCATATAAAAGAAGAGCTAAGGAAAAACTTTCAGGAAACATTTACAATAGATGATGGAATAAAATTTGCGATGAAAATATTCAAGGAAATTTTGGGCAAAAACTTTGAAGTTGAAAGATTTGACATCGGTTATGTTAATCTGAAAAATCAGAAGCTTGTGAGATTACATAGCAATGAAATTAAGAAATATGTCAAATAAGCCAAGAGAGATAATAGATTCATTTTCTATTGGGAGAGAGTATGGTAGTTCTGTTAAAATTGCCGGAAGGACAATTATTCAAAGACCTGTTTCTGGATTGGTTATAAAATTGGGAAATGAAGGGGTAAATTTGGAACTTAAGGGCGGAGAGTTATCTCCAGATTCTCCGGAGGATGTGTCTTATGAACTTATTGGTGAGGGAATGAGAGTTGTGATTAAGGAACAGAAAGTTATGGAGAGATACAAGACTTTTGAGGGAATAAGGTGCGAGATAACTGCATCTGGAGACGATTGGTGTGGGGAAGTTTCAGAAAATGTTAAGATAGTTGAAGGGGTTGTTCGGAAGTATTATGGAAAAGGAGGGAGATGATTTGCTAATCCTTCCACAACAATCTTTAAATAAACCCAATCATTTCTAAAATCATGCCGAATGTAGAAGCACGAATTAAGGTAAAAGGGAAGCAGTATGAAATTTCTGTTGAGTTAGATGAGGCTTTGAAAGTAAAGAAAGGCGAGGGGGATGTTTCTTCGGCGCTTAACTCAAACAATGTTTTTTATGATATAAAAAAAGGAACTGTTGCTTCAAACACGGATTTGCAGAATGCATTCAGCACGACGGATATTTATAAGATAGCGGAAAAAATTATGAAAGACGGCGAGATTCAGAAAACGCAGGAGTTCAGGGACGCTGAAAAAGAGGCAAGGGTGAAGAGGGTTATAGATATAATACTGAAAAACGCGGTTGACCAGCACGGAAGGCCTTATACCGAGGACAGAATAAGAAGAGCGATTAGCGAGGTGCATTACAATTTTGACAATCGCCCGGCAGATGCGCAGGTTGCTGATGTTCTTGAAAGCCTGAAAAAAATAATTCCAATAAAAGTGGAAACTAAGAGAATAAAACTTAAAATTCCGGCGCAGTTTACAGGGCAGATATACGGCATGCTGAAAGATTACAAGGAAAGCGAGGAGTGGCTGGCAAATGGGAATTTAGAAGTTGTAATGAATATTCCGTCGGGGATGCAGCTGGATTTTTATGACAAGATTAATTCAATAACGCATGGGGCGGTGGTTAGTGAAGAAGTGAAGTGAGGGGAGATTTGGGATGATAGGGGATAAATGGCCGGTGTTGATTTAATTGGCAAACTAACTGCGCAAAATGAATATTTACATTAAATCTAACTGCGCAAAATCCATAAATATGCATAGCGTTTAACATTTATCGTCGTAAAATTGTAAACGCATGAAGAAATGCCATAAGTATCAATTACAGCGCAAAATGAATATATTTAAATAGTTTGAATTTTTAGAATAACCATGACTTGGAAAAAACCAAAATACAATAAAAACGAACTTAACAAAGCAGGATTAATTTTAAAAGATAACAATCGCTCTGACGAAGAAATAGCTAAAGCTACTGAAATTTTGAATAATTGGAGGGCTATTCATAGTTACCCTCTGCATATTTTTCAGATGACCCTAAAGAATATTTCCAAAAAGTGTGATAAAGATTCTTTAGTAGCTCAAAGACTTAAAAGAGCAACATCAATAATTAACAAATTAAATAGAAAATACGAAGGGCGTCATCCAACCATGCAATTATCACAAATGCAAGATATTGCTGGATGTAGAGCAATTGTTAAAAACGTAGAGATTGCTAAAAAAATATATAATGATTATTACTTAAAAGGAAATTTAAAGCACAGAAGAGTTGGGAAAAAAGATTATATTACTTATCCTAAAAAAGATGGGTATAGGAGTCTTCATATTATCTATGCATATAAGAGTGATAAAGGAAAAACATATTATAATGGATTGCGTGTTGAAGTTCAGATAAGGTCAAAACTCCAACATCTTTGGGCTACTGCTGTTGAAACAGTAGACTTTTTTACGAGACAAGCAATTAAGTTTAACGAGGGAATACCTGATTGGGCGGACTTTTTTAGATTAGTGAGTTCTGCGTTTGCTATAAACGAAAATTGTCCAATCGTAGAGAATACGCCCTCAAATAAAGAAGACCTTTATTCTCAAATTAAACAAAAAGAAAAAGAATTAGAGGTTATTCATCGTATGGGTGGATGGACAAGCGCAATGAAATTTTTTAATGAGGAAGTAAGACGAAAAATGAAGGGAAAAGCAAAGTTTTTCTTATTAGAGTTGGATATTATAGGAGAAAAGTTGAGTATTAAAGCATATACTCAAAAACAAGAAGAACAAGCAATTAAAGATTATTCTGAATTAGAAAAAAGACATAAGGGAAGAACGGACTACGACGTAGTTCTTGTGGGCGCAGATACTACTAAAGACTTGGAAAAGGCATATCCTAACTATTTTGTAGATACTAAAGATTTCATCTCGGAACTTAAAAAAATAATTGAAAGACCAAATTAATTTTTTTACAAGATGCTACCTTGCATAAAAAAGACATCAGAAAGATTTAAAAACCCCCAAAATTTCTACTATTAAAATAAATACATAAAGGAAGATTACAATTATCCTTGTGTTTGATTATTATTACAATGAGCAACGAGATTAATGAAGTAAATGAAGAAAGCAATTCTGAAAGGAAGATAGTTGTTCCCGGAGAGGTTATTTTTTCTGGAGAGGATTACCTGCCTGGCGAGGGAACTTTAAGGGAAGACAATAATATTATTGCTGAAAAATACGGCTTGGCTGAAAAAGTCGGTAGAGTTGTGAAGATAATTCCGCTGTCTGGGTCTTTTATACCGAGGAGAAACAATGTTGTTTTGGGGAGGGTTGTTGACATAATTCACAGCGGGTGGCTTGTTGATATTGATTCGGCGGGGACATCATTTTTGCCATTGGCGGAAACTCCGAGATTCATAAACAAAAGTGAGATGGATCAATTTCTGAATATAGGCGACATGATATCTGCGAAAATTTGGAGCGTTAATGGAAAAAGCATTGATTTGGCGATGAAAGGAAAGGGCTTGGGGAAATTAGAAGGCGGTTTCACGTTCAGGATAAATCCGAGCAGAGTTCCGAGAGTAATTGGAAAAGAAGGAAGTATGATTAATATAATAAAGGAAAATACGGGATGCAACATTACTATCGGGCAAAACGGGTGGATTTGGGTGCGCGGGCAAAATATAGATTCAGAAATTAAAGCGAGAAAAGCAATTGAATTTATCGCTGAAAAAGTTTACATTCATGGATTGACAGAAAAAATGGAGGAATGGTTTAGAGAGAATTAAAATGGCAAAAGAATTTAAAAGAACTGACGGAAGAAAGGCAAATGAGTTCAGGCCTGTGACTGCAAAAGTTGGGATTATTCCTAATGCTGACGGCTCTGCTATGTTTTCTTTTGGGAATACAATTGCAATAGCAGCAGTTTATGGGCCTAGGAATTTGCATCCGCAGCATATGCAGGATCCGCAGACAGGAATATTAAGAGTTAATTATGATTTGTTGAGTTTTTCCGTCAGCGAGAGGAAAAAGCCGGGGCCTTCAAGAAGAAGCACGGAAATTTCAAAAGTTACTGAATGGGCTTTGCTGCCTGCGGTGAAGATAAAAGAATTTCAGAATACTGTGATTGATGTTCAGATTTATATTTTGCAGGCGGATGCGAGCACGAGAACGGCGGGAATAAACGCGGCTTCAATGGCTTTGGCTCATGCGGGAATACCCATGAGGGGCTTGATTACAAGTGTTTCCGTCGGTAAATTAGACAAGCAGTTAGTTGTTGATGTTAATAAAGAAGAAGAAGATTTTGAAGATGGCGAGGGCGCGACTGATTTTGCGATAGCGAAGATGGCAAATACTAATGAATACACACTTTTGCAATTGGACGGAAAAATTCAGCCGGAGATTGTGCCGAAATGCCTTGAGCTTGCTGACGAAGCGTGCAGGGAAATTTATGAAATTCAGAAAAATGCTTTGAAGGAGGTAAATAACAATGAGTAATATGAAGATATCAAATTTGACGAAAGAAATGCTTAGCAGGATGTTTGCCGAAGGGAAGAGGTTTGACGGGCGGGGACTTCTTGACTTTAGGGAGATTAGTATTGAATATGGCGTTTCAAATAAAGCAGAAGGAAGCGCGAGAGTTAAGCTTGGGAAGACAGATGTTGTTGTTGGGGTTAAGATGGAATTAGGTACGCCGTATCCTGATTCGCCTGATAAGGGGAATTTGATGTTTTCCGGAGATTTGCTGCCTTTAGCTTCTCCAAGATTTGAGTCAGGACCTCCGAAGTTTAATGCTATTGAACTTTCAAGACTTGTTGATAGAGCTATAAGGGAATCAGGAGTTATTGAACTTGAAAAGTTGTGCGTAACTGAAGGAGAGAAAGTTTGGACTGTTATTTTTGATATTTATCCTATTAATGACGACGGTGCTTTAATTGACGCTGCTACTATTGCTGCAATGGCCGCTTTAAGAAACGCGGTATTTCCTGAAATTAAAGATGATAAAGTGGATTATGAAAATAAAACTGATAAGAAACTGCCTTTAACAGATGCATTTCCAATGTCTTTTACATTCTATAAACTTGGCAACTCAATTATTCTTGATCCAACAAGAGAAGAAGAGGAAGCCTGCGACGCTAAAATTGCTTTCGGTATTTCTTTATGGAAGGGTCAGCATATGATAAGCTCATGCCAGAAAGGGATGGAAATTTCATTTACCTACGACGAGATAAAGAAAATAATGGAAATAATCTCTAAAAAATACGACGAAATCCTTAAAAAAGTCAAGAAATATATTAATTAAATGGAAGCAAAAGAAGAATTTACAAAGTATGAAACTGCGAGAATTTTGGGGGCGAGAGCTTTGCAGATTGCAATGGACGCGCCTTTACTGCTGAAAATTGAAGACAGCGAGCTTAAGGAAATGAAATATGATGCTTTGAGAATAGCGGAAAAGGAATTTTACAGCAGGGTTCTGCCAATATCTGTAAAAAGGCCGATGCCGAAAAAGAATAAAGAAAAATTAGAGGGTGTTAAAGAAGAGAAAATAGACGACGAGAAAATTATAGAAAAAGAAATTGAAGAAGAAAAAGAGATTGCTCAAGACGCAGAAGAACTTGGCTTTGAGAATCCTGATGCCGACGAGACTATTGAAGAAGAAGAGCCGAAAGAAGAATGATTTTTGATTGTTTATGAGGTCTATAATCTTTATTCGCTTAATGCTTGTTAAAAATCTCCCATTGTCAAGAACAAAGTTCTTGAGCACTTCCGAAATGGATAATTTCTGAAGTTTAAAATTGGAGTTTCAGTGCTGGAGATTTTTCACGGCACAAGAGAATTGCTCTTGTTGTCTGCAATTCTCTGTACAGAAAATTCAAGAAATCAATAGGAATTTTCCTGCAATCACAAAACCAAAGCAAAACCTGAAGGGTTTTGTGATTATAATTATTCGCACCAACATTTATTAATTTAATTATGTTTTTTTATTTATGATAATAAAAGAGATTAGAGCTAGAGAAATAAAAGATTCCCGCGGGGACTTGACAATTGAGGTTTTTGTCAACGGATGCAAAGCGTCGTCGCCAAACGGAAAATCTACGGGAAAATATGAAACAAGGCCTTATTATAAAAGTTTAAGAGGAGATATAGATTTCTTGAATTCATTTGATAAAAAAATTGAAATTAAAAAGTTTGATGAGCTAATTAAAGTTGAAAATGCTGCGAGGAAAAGATTGGGCGCGAATTCTCTTTATGCATTTGAATCTGCTATTTTGAAGGCGCTTGCTAAAGAAAAGGGAGTTGATTTGTGGGAAGTTATAAATTCTAAAGCGAGGAAATTTCCTTTTCCTGTCGGGAATGTTGTTGGGGGCGGGCTCCATAGCAGCTCACTTGAGAATAGGCCTGAATTTCAGGAATTTTTAGTAATTCCGCAAGCGAAGAAATTTTCTGATAATGTTAAGATAATGAATTTTATATACAACAAATTGCAGGGGATTTTAAAAACAAAAGAAAAAAATGATGAGGGGGCGCTGCTTGTTGGGAAAAATAACAAAGAGATTTTAGATTTACTAAATAAAGTTAAAGTAGATGCGGAGAATAAATTCGGGGTTAAAATTGGGGTTGGAATTGATGCTGCTTCGTCTACATTTTATCGCGGCGGAAAATATTTTTATAAGGATTCAAAGTTAAGCCAGAAAGAACAATTAAGATTTATGGAGGAGATAATTTTTAATTACGGGTTATTTTATTTAGAAGATCCTTTGTATGAAAAAGATTTTAAGAGATTTGCGAAAATAACAAAAAAGTCCGGAGATTGTTTGATTGCCGGCGATGATTTAACTGCTACACAGATTAAAAGAGTAAGAAAAGCAATAAGAAAAAAATCAATAAATGCAATGATAATTAAGCCGAATCAGAATGGCTCATTGCTGGAGCTAAAGGAAATATTTGACATTTGCAAAAAAGCCGGGATTAAAACAATTCTTTCTCACAGGTCGGGCGAGACAATGGACGACGCACTGGCGGATTATGCTTTTGGGTTTCAGGCGGATTTTATTAAATGCGGGGTTTCAACTAGGTGGAGAGAGGGGAAGTTGGGGAGGATGGAGGGGATTGAGAGGGCGATGAGGCGATGAGATATTGAAGGGAGGAGTTGGTAAGGGAGATATTGAAGAGTGAGAGAGATTTAGAGTTTGAAGATAAGTCAAGTTCACAAAGCAACAACAATTATTAACATAAATTAATCTGGAGAGCATTTATTCTCTGATTTTATTTAACGATGTCTGCAGGCAAAGACAACTTAGGATTTTTAAAATGAGGCGCAAGAAATGTTACCTTATAGGGTTGACTTAACATTTGAAAAAGATTTAAAAACCCTCTAATTTACTTATCAATTATAATAAGTTAGCAGGTACGGACTGAAACAAATTCCGAAAAACCCCTGCGCTGTTTATAGAGGATTAAAATGCCGAGAAAGAAGAAAGAAGAAAGCTTGATTGAAGAAATAAAAGAAGCAGCTGGGAAAGCAGTTGAGAAAGTGGAAGAGGTTGTTGAGAATATTGTTGAGGGTGCGAAAGAGCTTGTTGAGGAAATTGGCGAGGCAGTTTCTGGCGGGGAGAAAAAGACTCCGAGGAAAAAGAAAGATAGTTCTGATAAAGAAAAAGACGATTCAAAAAAATCAAAGTTAGAAATATTAAAAGAAAAAGCTAAGGTGCTGGAGGGAAAAGTTAAAGAGTCTGGCGAGATAGATATTAAAGAGAGAGTTACGGGCGAGCCGTCTAAAGCAGAAGATACTTTGGTTCCTATTGAGGATTACTTAAAGTCGTCAATGCATTTGGGGACGAGAGTTATTACGCCGCATATGAAAAAATATATTTATAAGAGAAGAGCTGACGGGCTGGCTGTTTTTAATACGTCGCTGTTGGACAAGATGATGAGGGAGGCAGCTGATTATCTTGCGCAATTTGCTCCTGAAGATATTGTGGTGATTTGCAAAAGAGAGGCGGGCTGGCATGCAGTTAAAAAATTTGCGGATTTAATTGGGATAAAATCATTTACTAAAAAATATCCTGCCGGGACTTTGACTAATACAAATCTTGAGAATTTTTTTGAAAGAGAACTTGTGCTGATTTGCGACCCGTGGCTTGACAAAAATTCTTTAGCAGACGCCAATAACATAAAAATGAAAGTTATGTCAATATGCGACAGCAATAATTACACCTTTGGAATTGATAAAATAATTCCTGGGAATAACAAAAGCCCTAAGAGTTTGGGAATGATATTCTATCTGCTGACAAAGCTGTATATTGAAAAAAGAAAACTGGATTTGAAGGCGCCGTCTATTGAGGAGTTTATTGACGATTGGGCGAATTTGGTGCCGCCGAAATAATATTTTATTATACAAATCTTTTTATACCTTCAAATCAAATCATTATTTTAATGAAGCTTAATCATTTTGTAGAGTCGCAGCAAATTGATCCTGTTTTGATATTTGAGCTTTTTAAAAAGGCGGACGATTTTAGAGTTGCTAATGGCGATTTATTGAAAGGAAAGATTTTGGCTACTTTGTTTTATGAACCGTCAACAAGAACGCGATTAAGTTTTGAGGCGGCGATGCTGAAGCTTGGGGGAAATATTTTAACGACGGAAAATGCGAAAGAATTTTCTTCTGCTGTTAAGGGAGAGTCAATTGAGGACAGCATCAGGGTTGTTGGTAATTACTGCGACTGCATTGTGATAAGGCATTATGAAGAAGGCGCTGCTAAAAAAGCTTCGGAAGTTAGCAAGGTTCCTGTGATTAATGGTGGCGACGGGAAAGGACAGCATCCTACGCAGGCTTTGTTGGATCTATATACAATTTATAGGGAGAGAAAGAAAATTGAGGGGTTAAAAATTGCAATGGTTGGAGATTTGTCGTCGGGGAGAACTGTTCGTTCTTTATGTTATCTTTTGGGGAAATTTAACGATGTTGAAATTATATTTGTGTCGCCAGACAATTTGAAGATGAAAGAAGACATTAAAGAATATTTGGCGAGGCACGATGTAAAATTTTCAGAGGAAGAGAATCTTGACAAAGTTTTGCCATTGGTGGACTTTGTTTACATGACAAGGATACAAAAAGAGAGAATTACTTTAGAGAATTATAATAAAGCAAAAGGGAAGTATGTTATTAATGAAAATAATCTGCATTTGGTGAGAAAAGGGGCGAGAATTTTGCATCCATTGCCGCATTGCGAAGAGATTAATCTTCCTTTTGAAATAGAAAACATCGATGAGAGAATTGCTTATTTCAGACAGGTTGAGAACGGGCTTTATTTAAGGATGGCTTTGTTGTGGCATTTGATGACTTAGAATCTTTATAAAAATTATTTACATGATTAGTTAAATGCTTCCCCGTACGAACCTAATGCTACTCCTGCTGCGAAAATTGCTCCATATTTCATTATAGTATTTGCTACAGGATTGTAATCTCTTCTTCTATTCAGGACCATTCCTGCTACTGCACTAACTGACATTAAAGCACCGCCAAGTCCTACGCCTTTGAGTGAATATCCCACCGCGGCTCCGAGAAGCATTGGCAATGATTTTACGACGCTGCTAATTATTCCGTCATTTATTTCAGAACTTTCATTTTTGTTTGCGACTAAATCCTCAACACTTTTTCTTCCCGGGTTATCTGCAACTCTTTCCATTTTGTATTAATGAATAGTTGGTTTAAAAAGATTCTGCTTCTCAATTGATTATGTTGGGTTGATAACGTTTGTTTGTTTAGGATAATTTTTTTCTAAGCCCTCGTGAAAAATCTTCAATTTTTAAATGACTATTTTAGACCATTTTATTTTAGGTAAATATTTTAGGTAAGATTTAGTTGGTCCGCAGTAGCGGTCTGCTACATATCTTATAATCCCTAACTAATAGTAACAGATAGAAAAGTTTATAAAGACGGAAGCTTAAGGATAAATATGATAGACGTTTTCAATCCAAGAGAAGAGCGTGAAGAGCTTATTGAAGGACTTTCATTAGGGAGTTCTATAACCGAAGTTAGAAGAGCTACAGAAACGGATAAAGAAGGACTACCATTTATTTGGGACCTTGAGTATGTAATTGAATTACAAGAGAAATATTTTCCAGTAACAAGAGTCTATGTTGGTTGCAATGGGACTTCTTTTGAACTCGGCGATGGAAAGATTTTTGTTGACAGGAGAAATGGAAGAAGCACAATAAAACATGAAATGATTCATTCATGGTATGGCTCTTTAAATGCAAATCAACTAAGAGATATATTAGACACTTATATAGCTCATGAGCCAGATTATCTTACTGCAAATAGAGGAAGTACATGGAGCAATCCATTAATTTCTTATAGAAAACTTTTGGCACAACATGAAAAATATCCTAATCCCTCTGGTGAAAAACATTCTTTATTAGAAAAAGTGGGAAGCTTAAATGAAGCATTAGCAATGAAAGCCGGAACAATTGTTGATGATGAGTATGCTTCTTATGACGGGACTACAAAACTTTTGCGTTACGTTAAAACTGACGATAGGTATCGTGATAGTGAAATTCCCGACGAGGATGAGTCTGAAGAAGAATCTGGAGCATTTTTAAGAGGAGATAAAGAAGAATTTTTAGATGTGTCTCAAACGGCTAATGAATATTTAGCTTATAGAGCAATGTCTCCTGAACCTGAAATGCGCAAGGCAATTTATGAAGCGATGAAAAGGAATGGTTATAGAAATGAACATTTTGAGAATGTTGTTGAGCAAGTGCACAATGTTGTAATGCAGTTAAATAATATTGATAAAGTTGATAATTAAAAAGAATTTAATTTATAGTGAACCAACTAAGTTCTTCGGCGTTGGTTCCCTAATAGTGCACCAATAAAAAACCGAAAGACTAAATTGGTGCACTATATCAACGCAATTAGCTTTGTAAGCAATTTTCCCTCGAAAACCAGCGAAAGCTTTATAAACTTCCATTTTTCTTATTAACCATTAAGATGTTAACTTTAATGAGTGCCTTAATATTTGCCGTCGAAAAATATAATCGACATTATCCTTAAGGTATGAGGTATGTGAAGGCTATTAGTTGTAATCATAATTTTGGAGTTGAGTGCTTATAGAATTAATTTTAAATTAATTTTTAAATAGGTAAAATCTTGCAATAAGTTATCTATTATTAAATCCAGTTGATCCCGCTGGAGATTGCGGCTATTTGGTTCGACTTAGGCATGCAAGTTTTTTTCTTTGTTCGCAAGAATTAGAGGAAAAGCGGACTGCTCAGTAACACGTAGCCAACCTGCCCTAATGCCTGCGATACCCTCGGGAAACTGAGGTTAAAAGCAGATAGAAGATTAGTACTGGAATGTTTTTTCTTTGAAAGTTTGTATTAGGATGGGGCTGCGGTGGTTTGGGTTGTTGGCGGGGTAAAACCCCACCAAGCCGATGATCCATACGGGCTTTTAGCGAAGGGGCCCGGAGAGGGAATCTGAGACACTATTCCCAGCCCTACGGGGTGCAGCAGCTAAGAATTTTCTGCAATGTACGAAAGTATGACAGAGCGAGCCAAAGTGCTTTTCCGTATTGGAAAAGCTTTTGTGAGATGTAAAAAGTCTTACGAATAAGGACTGGGCAAGACTGGTGCCAGCCGCCGCGGTAATACCAGCTGTCCAAGTCGCAATCACATTTATTTGGTCTAAAACATCCGTAGCTTGTTTTGTAAGTCTCTTGTGAAATCCGGCCTCTTAAGGGTCGAAGTGCGAGAGATACTGCAGGGCTAGGGACCGGGAGAGGTAAGGAGTACAAACAGGGTAGCGGTTAAATGTGTTGATCCTGTATGGACTAACAACAGCGAAGGCACCTTACTAGAACGGATCCGACAGTGAGGGATGAAGGCTAGGGGCGCAAAACGGATTAGATACCCGTGTAGTCCTAGCAGTAAACACTGCACACTAAACATCGGGGCCTCTTAGAGACGTTTCGGGGCTGTAGCGAAGACGCAGAGTGTGCTACCTGGGAAGTATAGTCGCAAGGCCGAAACTTAAAGGAATAGGCGGGGAAGTACTACAACGAGTGACGCGTACGGTTAGACATAAAATCCTTACGAGGATTTTAAATTAAGCCGTCGTTAAATTGAGCTAAATGCTGGAAGGTCTGAGTATCCTACATTACTAGAAATAGTGAAAATATGTTAGGTGCAGATAATCAGCAGGAAAGACGAGAATTTATAAATTGATGGAAACTTGTTAAATTATGACTTGGAAGAACATTCCAACTTGGCTTAAAGGAGGAATTATTTTATCGGCAATTAATGTCTTTTTGATATTATTGTACTTTGTAATTAAATTCGTAACCTTTGTAACCACAGGATATAATTTACCCGGAGATCATCCAATAGCTTTAATTTACTTACCATCTTTTTTAATAACTGATGGTTTATATTGGGGAAGAAATACTCCAATGGAGATTTTTATTTTTTCATCTATATTTTATTTCATAATTGGAATAATTATTGGTTGGATCTATGGAAAAATTCAATCTAATAAATAAATAATTTCTCGAATCCTCAGAGACTACACGCTCAAAACAATTTTAATTAATTGTTAAGATATAGTCCGATCTTGATAGCGATATTAAGTAATTAATAGAAATATTAATTCTTTATTTCATTTTGAAATATTGTAACATAAATGTCAATTAGATTCTACACCGTGAACCTCACCAGAGCCGACAGCAGAATGAAGGTCAGTCTAAAGGGCTTACCTGACACGCTGAGAGGAGATGCATGGCCATCGTCAGCCTGTGTCGTGAGATGACCTGTTAAATCAGGTAACAGGCGAGACCCGCATGTATATTTACTACGTGTACAATATACAGACTGCCTTGGTAACGAGGAGGAAGGTGCGGGCTACGATAGGTGAGTACGTCCCGAACGCTCTGGGCTACACGCGCGCGGCAATGCTGCATTCAAAGG
>ORJL011071349.1_pt1 | contig 51707 bp, 24 predicted proteins | sample 1779941 | NCBI WGS metagenome assembly ORJL01 (sample SAMEA104232317, study PRJEB22302) | groundwater metagenome | biome: forest; feature: aquifer; material: groundwater | place: USA | collected 2011-08-07 | depth 5.8 m | reverse complement strand
CACCGTCGCACCGTCGCACCGTCGCACCGTCGCACCGTCGCACCGTCGCACCGTCCCACCGTCGCACCGTCCCACCGTCGCACCTGTCTTTCACCACACAGCCAATGCGCCATCGTCCCCGAACAATCGCGAACCGCGGTAGATTTTCATATCGCGCATCGGCTTCCAACGCGCGGAGCCGTCGAGCAATGCGAGATTACCGCCGGCGGCGCCGAATCGCTTCGGATGCAAGGCATCACTCCACAAGGCCGCGTTCGTGCCTCGCAACCGCGAATCGCCTTTGGCCATTCTCGGACCGTTCCAGCTGTGCGGAACGAAAGTCATGTTTTCCAGCGGCGCCCAGACGTTCAGATCGGTCAACAAAACAAGGCTCGAGTTATCGCTCGTCTTCTGCGGTGAGACCCATTGGTTCGTTGCGACTGCCGTCCGGTCCCATGGCGTCCCCCCGTGGCCGCCGAGATAATTGTAGCCAAGCACAACTCCGTATCCGCTGTAATAGTACCCGCCCCGGCGGGTGAATGGCTGGCCTAACCCCGGACAATTCAGGAATTTTTCGTTACGCCCGGCGAGTTGGACGAGATTGGAACGAACCGAGCGCGCCATAACTGGGGTATGCTCATCGATGTCTAAAGGGCCGAAACGAGCCCCTGGAATAGTTCTGAGCCAATTCAAACGGTTCTCTCCTGCATCCGAGTAACCGGGCGGAAGCAAATCGCGATAATCGATCGCATACAAGTGCACCTGGATTGCGAACTGGCGGATGTTGTTCAAACAAACGGCTCGCCGCCCGCGCTCTTTTGCAGACACTAACGCGGGCAACAAGAGCGAGGCCAAAATCGCAATGATGGCAATGACGACCAGAAGCTCGACGAGCGTGAACCCCCGCTGCTGAAACCGATTCTTCCGGCAACCCAAACCTTTCATGATCCTCCGAGGTTGTGCGCAAAGACGCTAGGCTCGGCTCTGTTAGGCGTAAAGGGGTGTGCGCTCAAAAACACAGGCAACGCGACTCCAGATGCTCTCTTCCAATCCCAGTCCGCCCTGAATCTGCGGTCCCACCCACAATGTTTGAGATTACCTCAGCTCCGGGTTGTTCGGTTTCAATTTTTGCAATCCTGGGTGGGCAACCGCCTTACCAATGAACGCGGACAACGATATCGACCGGGCCTGGCCAAAGGCCCTGTTTTGATGGCGCTGGATTATCGCTGGCGCCATCATCAACACCGTTCTCACCGACGCTGTAGAGAGTTATTTCGTCAAATCCCGATGGGAGAATTGTCTGCCGATACCGGAGCGGCTGGCCATCGAACGGATCGAGCGGAACGCTCTTGAGGAAAACGGGGACGAGATCGTCGAGGCGTTTCGGCAATGCTCCGCCGCGGCTGGCGCGATACTCAGCGATGGCCAACAGTGTATCAGCCAGGCGATAAACCGCCTCTTCATTAGCGCGATCGACGTTCACTCGGCCGAGCAATCGCCACATGTCGAAAAATGGCAAGGGAGACTTTTGCTGCTCGATCCGAAGTAACATGGCCGATTCCTGCGCGAGAGCATCTGGAAATGCGGCTCGCGTTACGGGAATCAGCCGCTCGTTCGTCTCCAGCAAGTCCGCACAACCGGATTGGAACGATCCGGTTAATTTGGACAATTGCATTCGCGCGATGAGCACGGCTGTTTGCCAGCGGAGTTGTCGCGGGCCGCCAAACCCAAACATGAGGATGGGCTGCTTGGCCACCTCCAACATGATGCAACGCTGCGCCACCAGCCGCCGCCTCCAACACTCTGGATCCCGCGTCGAGTCGATCACGCTTCGCATTTCGCGAATCGATTGCGGGGACGAGGCCCGGCTCGCCGCAGTTTCGAGTGCAACCAAGCCGTGGCGAAGAATCTGGAAACGCCATGGCTCGTTGCCCCAATTCGGCGCCTTTCCTATGAGTCGCCTGAGCCGGAATAAATCCGCGGCGGCATTCCACGCCTGGTCCGGTTGTTCCGCTTGAGCATTGAAAATCCGAACGATGGACCAACCGTTTTGCATCAGCGTCTGGAACGGCATCTCCCCCATCGAGACAGAAGTATTCGTTTGCTGCAGCGCCGCATGAATCTCCGCGAGCGTTTTTAAATTCGCCCGCAAAAACTCTTCGTCACCAGGTGAGATGGACCGAGCTATTGCTGGAACAGCCATGGGTGGGGGCATCGCTGCCGCGGCTGAAGCCAAAAGCAAAATCCCATCATTCTCAGGCGGCACACGCGGTCCCCAGGTGCGCAGCTCCTCCATGTTCGTCGGTTCGCCAGCTTTCCTAGCTGCGGCAACGATCTTTGAAATCCGGTAGTGCGCATAGAAATGCCGCCCTGCGACCAGCAGCAAAATAATGCCCGCGCCGGCGAGGATCCCCCGGCGGATACGCCTTCTCCTTAACACCCGCTGCGCTCGAACAACCGCCGCTTCCGCCGAGTCCGCTTCCCCAGCCGCGAGAACCGCCTCCGGTTTCGGCGTGAATCGCGCCGCGGCGACTTCACGAAATTTTTTGAAAAAACACCAACGCGCCGGCAGGGCAAATACCAGATCGACCGCGACACTGATGCACAGCCAGACGACAAAATTTTTCTCGGGCGCAACGGGAGAGACGGTTCCTATGCCGGAGGCCGTGACAGCAGCGGCGGTGAGCATCGCGTGGTAGCAGAGATAAATCACCCAAGGCAGCAGCAGGACGCGCAGCGCAGTTTGAAACCATGCCCGAGTGATGCTGTTGGTGAAGAGCGCACGCCACCGGCCGATTTGATAGAGAGCGCACAGGTCGAAAAAGAAAGCGGCGGCTGGAATTCCAAAATACCATCTCGCCATCGGCTGCGGGAACGACCGCACGAGCAAGAATTCCCCAATGAACAACAGCAGGACTGGACCACCAAATTGTCTGCCCAACGCGATGGCATGGCCCCGGGCGATCTCTCGCACCGTCATGGGTGAACACAACAGAAGTTCGTACGCGCCCGCCCGCCGATCCTCGACAAAACGCGTGCAGGTTTCCGAGAGCAGCCAGATTTTCAGCACGCCCTGAATAACAAAAGCCAACCCCGCCAGCAGATCGGGCGAATTGGTCATGGGCGCTCGCGCGAGCATCCAGCCGAACAGCACGAACATCGAAAGCACGAAAAACCAGACTGAAACCGCGCGAAACCGGTCCCGCCCAGCCAGCCACACGAATGGATTGCGATCGAGCAACCGCCGCCGCCAATTCCGCTGGCGTTCGGCGCGAGTCTTCTTGCCCGCCTTCTCCGATTTCGGAGATCGGACGCGCTCTTGAAAACTGCGCGGCAGGACAAACGAAGCGGTCGCCAGACAGCCGATCGCGATGAGCCAGAGGGCGCCAATCGATTTAAAGAATTCAGCGGCGGGAGGCATCATTGGGGCCGTCCCGACGAAGGCGAGGTCGAACGCGCGCAGCGGACTGGCCAAAAACCATTCTATGGGAAACGAGATAAACGGCGCAGCCGAGCCGAGCGACCGCACGTATCGGACGTAGTACGGCCCTATCGTCCAGCCCGTGAGCAGCACCAGCGAAGCGAACATCGCTTTCCGCTCGTCCCGGCTGAACGACGATACGACAGTCCCGACCGCCAGGGAGAGCATGGCCGAACTGATTAAAACAACCACGAGCCGGAACACTTCATTCCAGGTGACGCCGCCAAATAAAAATCCAATCGCCAGAACCGGCACGAGCGCGAGCAACCCATAAAGCAACGATGTCGAGGAAGCGGCGATTTTGCCAAGGATCACATCGCGTCCTTTTAAGTGGGTTAAAAACAATAAGCCGAGCGTCCCTTCCCGCTTCTCGCTGCTGAGCGAATCAGAAGTCGCCACGATCCCGCCGATCAACGCGTAAGCGAGCGACATCGAGGCGAGCACTTTGAAAAGCAATTTCCCTTGGACCGGCGCCGCCCCTTCAATGGTGATCACGATCAGCGCGAGAATCGCGGCAATCACAAGGCCAATCCGAGCCAGGTAGGTCGCTCGCCGACGGCTCAGAATGCCGAGTTCGCGCGCAACAATCGGAACGAAACCGGGTCGGATCATGAGAGTCCGTTCAATCAAACCATACAGGTGTTCCCCACCTTGTGCCTATTCTCCAAGATGGACACAGATATCGAGCGGATCGTACGTCCAAATTCCAGAAAGTTTGGGCCGCGCGAGAGTGTCATTTCCGCCGTCGTCGCTACGGTTTCCGCCCACGCTGTAAAGGAGCATGCCTTGAAACGACGCCGGCCGATACCGCAATGGTTGACCATCCAACGGATCGATAGGAACACTTTTTAGAAACGCAGGGACGAGATCTTGAAGCCGCTCAGGCCACGCGCCGCGATGACTGATTCGACACTCCGCCAACGCCATCGCCGCATCGGCCACCCGATAAAACGCTTCTTCTCTCGCCCGATTCACATTCACGTTCGCGAGCAGTTGCCAGATGCCATTGAACTGCAGGAAAGCTGTTTGGCCTTGTCGCGGCAGAACTTCTGACTCATTCAGCATGCCCTCTGATAATGGCATTTCCGTCGTCCGAATGATTCGGTCAATTGCCGTAATGAACTCCGCACATCCAAGTTGGAAGGACCCGGTTAATCTTTGCCACTGCACGCGGGCCAGCAGCACAGCTGTTTGCCAGCGTGGTTGTGCTGGCGCGCCCCAACCGGAAAACCGAATGGGTTGTTTGGCCATCTCGCATACGAGGCAACGCAGAGCCGCCAATTCCCGCCGCCACACGCCCGGGTCGCGCGTCGCTTCGATTTCCCTTCGCATCTGACGGATGGTTTCAATGGAATTTTCCCCGCGAATCGCTGTTTCGACAGCGATCGTGGCATGGTGCAGAATGCGCAACCGCCACTCGCTGTTTCCCCAATTCGGGATTTGGCCGAGCAGACGGTTTAACCGAAACAGATCGACCGCCGCCACCCACGCTTGTTCGGGTTCCTTGGACTGCGCTTCTAACAACCGAATAACCGCGGAGACGGTCTGAAACGCTGTTTGAGAGGCGGGCTCGCGGACTGAAACAGACGTGCGCGTCTGCTGCAAGGCCGCATGGATGTCCGCAACGATTTTCAGGTTGGAGCGGAAGAATGCTTCCTCCACTGAGAGATTGACGCGTGAATGGTTCGGTTTGGAAAGCACAACTCCGCCCGCCGCAAAATTATTTCCCACGGCCGCGGACAGGAGAAGAACGCCATCGCGTTCGGGCGGGACCTTTGGCCCCCATTTGCTCAATTCTTCGAAGGTCGTTGGTTCCCCTGCCTTGCGGGCGGCGGCAATGCTTCTCGAGATACGGTAGTGGGCATACCCATGACGTCCCAACACCAGCAACAGAATCAGCCCAGCGCCAGCGAGTACGCCGCGGCGAATCCGCTTGCGCCGAATGCGCCGTTTTGCACGGGCCGCCGCCGCTTCAGCCGAGTCGGCCTCAACCGCCGCGAGCAACGCGCCCGGCTTGGCTGTGAATCGCGCAGCTGCGATCTCACGAAACTTTTTGAAAAAGGACCAACGCGCTGATAGCCCAAAGATGAGATCGACCGCGACGCTGATGCAGAGCCAGGCTAAAAAATTTGTTTCGGGCAACGTGGGAGAGATCGTTCCGAATCCGGCGGCTGTGACCATGGCGATCGTCATCGCGGCGTGGTAGCAAAAATAAACGAGCCACGGCAGGATCAGAATGCGCAACGCCGTTTGGAACCACGCTCGAGTCGAGCTGTTCGTGAACAGCGCTTGCCAGCGGGCAACCTGATAGAGCGCCCACAGATCGAAAACAAAAACCGCCGCGGGGATTCCAAAGTGCCACTTCGCACTCGGTTGGGAGAAGTAGCGCGCCAGAAAAAATTCGCCGGCCAATAACAAAGCGACCGGCGGCAGAAATTGGGTGCGCAGAGCCATGGCCTGGCCGCGAGCCATTTCCCGCAAACTTAACGGCGAACACAAGAGCAGTTCGTACGCGCCACTTCGCCGGTCCTCGACACAGCGCGTGCACGTTTCGGAGAGCACCCAAATCTTCAGCACGAGTTGAATGATGAAAGCCAGGAAGGCCATCAGATCAGGTGTGTTCAGCACCGCTCCCTTGCGAAAAAGCCAAACGAAAAGCACGAACATCGAGAGCACAAAAAACCAGACGGCAAATGGACGGGTCCGATCTCGCCCCGCCAGCCAGGCGAACGGACTTCGGTCGAGCAATCGTTCCCGCCATGGGCGCTGTCGTTCGCTGCGTGTCTTCGCAAAATTTTCGCGCCATTTCCGGGTGCGCACGCGCTCTTGCAACGTTCGCGGCAGGACGAACGAAGCGATCGCGAGAGAACCGACTCCAATGCTCCAGAGCACGCCGATCGTTTTCAAAAACGACGTCATCGGCGGCATCACCGCAAGCGGCCCCACGAAAGCGAGCTCGAAAGCCCTCAACGGGCTGGCCGCAAGCCATTCCGTCGGAAACGGCCTCGCGCCGGGAACGACTCCGATTGACCGCACATACCGGACATAGTGCGGCCCGAGCGTCCAGACCCCCACGAGGAAGATCGACATGAACATCGCTGTCCGCTCGTCCCGGCTGAGCGAAGAAATCAGCGTGCCCACCGCCAGCGCGAACAAAGCCGAACTAATCAGCGCAATCACGAGACGGAACATTTCATCCCAAGAGACACCGCCAAAGAGAAAGCCAATGGCGAGGACCGGCGCTAAAGCGAACACGCCGTAGAGGAGCGAAGTCGAAGAGGCCGCAATTTTTCCCAGGACTACATCGCGTCCTTTCAAGTGCGTTAAAAACAATAATCCGAGTGTCCCCTCCCGTTTTTCGGCGCTCAGCGAATCGGAAGTTGCGATGATTCCACCGATCAACGAATACGCCAGAGCGATCCAGGAAAGAATCGTGAAGAGCCTCCGCCCTTGCACCTGCGTCACGCCATCGACGCTCGCGCCGATCAACACCAGGATGGCGCCAACGACGATAAACACCCGCGCCAGGTAGGTCGCACGGCGGCGGCTCAGGATGGAGAGTTCGCGCGCAACGATTGGAATAAAACCTGGCCGAATCATGTGGGGCAATGGCCAAGGACTAATGACAAATGAGCTAGTTAAGGCCGAATCTCCCAATTTCCAAGTCCCAATCCAGGCTTCCCGAACGGGCGGGTCATTCGATATTGGCCCATATTTCCGTCATTCATTCAATTGGTCCTTCGCCCTTAGCCCCTTTTTCCTGTAACAAATTCTCGGATTTGCTTCTGAGCAGAGTGTATGAATGACCAACCTACGGACGAGCCAGTGCCAAACACGATGAAATGTCCCCAATGCGGCGCCACTCTCCCAGTAGGCGTGCTGCAGGGGCTTTGCCCCGCCTGCCTCCTCAAACAAGGCGTCGAACCGGCCACCGGTCCGGAAGAGTTCGCGTTTCAGCCGCCCACCGTCGCAGAGGTGGCCGATTTATTTCCCCAGCTCGAGATCATCGCGCTCATTGGCAAAGGTGGCATGGGGGCCGTTTACAAAGCGCGCCAGCGGGCCCTCGACCGCATCATCGCCCTCAAGGTCCTCCCGCCGCAAGCCGCGGCCAGCCCCGGATTCGCTGACCGATTCAATCGCGAAGCACGCGCTCTGGCCAAGTTGAGCCATCCAAACATCGTCGCGCTTTACGAATTCGGCCAGGCCGGGCCGTTCTCGTTTTTCATCATGGAATTTGTCGACGGCCTGAACCTGCGCCAGCTCCAGCGTTCCGGGCAGCTCAATCCGCGCGCGGCCTTGCAGATTGTCCCCCAAATTTGCGAGGCGCTCCAGTTCGCGCATGACGAAGGCGTGGTCCACCGCGACATCAAACCGGAAAATATTTTGTTGGATAAAAAAGGCCGGGTGAAGATCGCTGACTTTGGCATTGCGAAAATCCTCGGCGTGACGGAGAGCAGCGGAGCGTCCACCGAGACGAAGCATGCGGTCGGCACGCCCCATTACATGGCGCCCGAACAACTCGAAAAACCGCACAGCGTGGATCATCGCGCTGACATTTTTTCGCTGGGGGTTGTGTTTTACGAGATGCTCACAGGCGAATTGCCGCTGGGCCGGTTCGCGCCGCCGTCGCGCAAGGTTCACGTCGATGTTCGGTTGGATGAGGTGGTGCTGCACGCGCTCGAGAAAGAGCCCGAACGCCGCTACCAACAAGCCAGCAGCGTCAAAGCGGATGTGGAAACCATTACGCAAAGCGAATCGCTGGAACGAGCAGCGCGCTCGAAACCAAAGTCGCAATTCGAGCGCTATGCTACGGCAGCGCTGACACCGCTCCGGTACGCCACAACCGCGCTCATAATCGTTCTGAGCATTTTCTGCTTGAGGTTCGCCATCACCCTTCCCGTCCCGGCTGGCCCGTTGTTGTTTGGATGCGGTTTGATTGGAATTGTCCTCGGGATTCTCAAGCTGCTCAAAACCGCGGGCAAATGGCCTCCGATAATCGTCGTTCATCACGACTTGCCGAAGGGCTCGGGCGGCTCAGATGCCTTGGCTGCTCCACTCGCGCCGGGATCGAGTCCACCAGGAGGAATCACGGCCAGAGAAAAGCGGCGCGCTGAAATGCCCGCCACTTATTCGCGAGCGATCCTTTTCGGGGTTGTGGTGTTTTGCCTGACGTTCACTGCATTCGCTGCCGTGACGTTTCTTTTGCCAAAAACCTACAAGGCAACGGCCCATGTGGCATTTTTCGACGCGGCTTCAACAAACCATGACACCCTCGCGTCGTATGATCCTTACTTGATCCAGCGCGAGTGTGGACGCGTGCAATCCGATGAAGTCATCCAAAAAGCGGTCCAGCAACTTCGAATGGGTGGGCCGTGGCAACCCACCCCTGTTTCCAATACAGGCTTGTTGGTGATGTTACGCAACGGTCTTGATATCCGCCAAATGCCACACAGCTCCACAATAGCGCTCAGCTTCTACAGCCACAGCCCAATTGAAGCCGCGCAAATCGCGAACGCCATCGCCGAAGCTTACCTCGCGGTTCAGTCCGCCCAAGCCTGGGCTCACCGGATCCGCGGGGCAATCGTCGATCGCGCCCTGCCGCAAACCCGGCCGATTCGCCCGAATATTTTCCTCAATCTGGTGGTCGGCGCATGCTTTGGGCTCGTTCTCGGAATGCTCGCGGGGCTGCTCGGATTATTGTTCCAGTTCCTGAGCACGCGCGCGGGTCTATCCGCAAATCCACGCTCATCCCAACTCGCCGCAGCAACGATCGTTGCTCTGGTCCTCCTGCCCGCTTCGTTGCTGATCTTTGTTCACGGCGCAATGACGGCGCCGCCGGACTTGCCGCCACCGACTCCGCCTGGTGTGCCTCAGCTTCAGCAATTAGGCGCACCCGACAGCAATCCAGGGCGGACCGATTCGCCAGCGCGTTCCACCAACCTCATCGGCCAGCTCAAACTCAAACAAGCCGAGGAGCGCCTGAATGAAATTCAGCAGCAATCCAACATCGGGCGGGCTGATCCCGAGCAACTCGAACAAGCCAGGATTTCCCGTGACATTGCTCAAGCCGAACTCGATGGCAACAGCACTGAGATTCTGCGCCTCAAAGTTCAATCCGCCGAAGCCCATTTGAAAACAGTCCAATCGATGGCCAACGTCGGACGGGCAGCTGGCGGCGACGTTGAGAAAGCGAAAATCGCGCGCGACATCGCCACCGCCGAACTCAACCACGACCCGCTTGAAGCCGCTCGTCTCAAACTCACCTCGGCCGATCTCGATCTGCAAATCGCGACGCGAAGGCGCGAGGCGGGCCGGGTCACGGAAGCCGAATTCCAGGAGGCCAAGTCAGCGCGCGAGATCGCTGCGGCGGAATATGCCCAACTGTTACAAGCGGGTCGCAAATGAGGACGCCAAAGTGAGTCTGGAACATACAGAGCCTGCCGTGAACCATGACATCTTCGCGACGACCCGCTGGACGGTTGTTCTCGCGGCTGGGACCGGGAGCACGCCGCAGTCAGCCCAGGCGCTCGAGGAGTTGTGCCGAACGTACTGGTACCCGCTCTATGCTTACGTGCGTCGGCACGGCAGGTCCCATGAAGATGCCCAAGATTTGACCCAAGCCTTCTTCGCAAAGCTGCTCGAAAAAAATTTCCTCGAAGATCTCCGAAGCGACAAAGGAAAATTCCGCGCTTTCCTGCTCGCGGCCCTCAAACATTTTCTCGCCAACGAATGGGATCGGGCCAACCGTCTCAAACGCGGCGCTGGCCTGCCGCTGCTGTCGTTGGACTGGGAAACCGCCGAACATCGCTACGATCTAAATCCGGCGGATCATCTCAGCCCGGATAAACTCTACGACCGCGCTTGGGCGGTGACGCTGCTCGAACGCGTGCTTGGCCGGTTGCGCGAAGAGCAGACATCCGGAGGCGCGACGAAGCTTTTCCAAACCTGCGAACGATTTTTGATGCTGGGGAAAGGCGCGATACCGTATGCGACAGCCGCGGCAGAACTGCAGATGACCGAAGGCGCAGTGCGGGTCGCAGTGCTCCGGCTGCGCCGGCGTTACCGCGAATTATTGCGCCATGAGATCGCGCAGACGCTTTCCGAGCACACCCAGGTTGAGGAAGAGATGCGGTCGTTGTTCAGCGCGTTTGCGACAAGCTGAGAACTGGCGTTACGCTCGCGATGCGCGCACAACGATTCTCCATCGCCGGGCGCTGTCTCGTTCATCTCTCGGTTCAACTCAATCCTGTCGTCCAGCGAACCCAGCACCGAAGCAATCGCGGGCTATTCGGAGAGTGGGCAGTGAACAAATGACGAAGGATCGGTGTAACGCCTCGGCTGCAGCGTGAACGCTGCGTTCCAGCCGAGAGACGCAGCCGCACACGATCGGAACGCAGCCTTTAGGCTGCAGAATCAGCGCCACAACACGGCATTGGTGTAACGCCTCGCCTGCAGCGTGAACGCTGCGTTCCAGCCGAGAGACGCAGCCGCACACGATCGGAACGCGGCCTTTAGGCTGCAGAATCAGCGCCACACCACAGCATTGAATTCCCCAAGAGGAGGGCTCCCCAACGCGCGGTGGGTCATTCAAGATTGGGGTTTAGTCATTCGTTCATTCCGTCATTGGTCATTTCCATTCTTCAGCTTCTTCAAATCTTCCATGAGGAACTGCGTGACCTCTTTGAACTTGGGAATGTTGCTCGGATTAATCTGCATGAGCAATTTGTGGGCTTCGAGACACGTTTCGGACAGCTGCTCGCGACTCGGCTCGGGTCCATCGACAGGCTTTTCCACGGCAGCCTCAGCGGGCGGAGAACAATGCTGCACTTGAAACAAGTGAGCGACGCCAAGGTTATCGAGCAGGTCGAGCACGCGCTGGTTTGGATTGAGCAGTTCCAGCCCGGCGGAATGATTGCTCTGAATTGAGCTTTCCTGCGCCGGCCCGCTGTTTCCGAACTTCAAGGCCAACCCCGCCAGCACGCCGAGGAAGGTGCTGTCCATCGTGACGCATTGCCCCAGTTCGAGGATGTAACGGTTGTAACCCCTGTCGCTCAGCTCGAGCAAAAGCGTTTTGAAATTGACGCTCGATGCGAAATTCGCCCGGCCTGTGATCTTCACCACAGCAATCCGATCGACCACCGTCACAAAAAGGCTGGGCGCCGCGACAGACATAGCATCAACAAGCGACGTAATATAAGACCCGTGTCAGCCCGGCGCCATGACCAATTTACTTTTTCGCCCCGGCCAATTCGGCGTCCCGGCGGGTGATGATCTCAATGATCGTTTGCTGAAGCACCAGACTCGGATCGATGCTGCTGAAGATCAGCCGCTCGTTGCAGCCTAAAAGAATCTCCATGGCGCGGATCAATTCGACCGCGGCGTAGTTCTTCGCTTGCCCCGCGGCTTTGTAAAGTATGTACGGGTTCATCGCCAGCGGGCTCAGCTTTTTGTCCTCCGGCAGCGACTCGGCAGGCACTTTGGCCAATTGCGCGCGAAACCGGCCGAAATCGACATCCGGCTTAACCCAACCTTGACGAATCATTTCCTTCAAAAAAAGCAGCGCCCGGATTTTCGAAATCAATCCATAGAGCAGCCCGATCTCACTCTTCTGGCTCGATGTTTTCATCTCCCAAAGCTCTTCGTCCAGCGCCCGCAATGCCCGCGGCAGGTCCCGCGCTCCGACCGCTTCGCCCAGTTCGAACGCCCGACTCTGCCGGGTCCGCGTCACGATCGCGTCAATGTCCTCGGCCACCAACTGCGATCGCGGCCCGCTGTAGAGCGCGAGCTTTTCAATCTCGTTGTGCAGTTGCCTCGAGTTCGGCCCGACCAAAGCAACCAGTTTCGAAACGGTTTCCGAATCGATTGCCTTGCCGAGCGCGCGCAGTTGGCCGAGCGCCGTTTCCTCAGCTTGCGCTGCCCAATCGCGATCGTCCGCGGACCAACCGGCAAACGTCTCAACCGTGCCGAGGCGCTCGATGGTCTTGAAGAACACGCGGCGGCGATCCACTTTGCCGGCGCTGATCAACAGCCGAAGATTTTCCCAGCGCGAATTCTTCAGATAATCCGCCAAGCTGTTGACCGCTTCGGTCACCGCCTGAGCTTGGGCAGTGCGGTCTTCCCCGAGGAAATTGCAATTCTGGAACCAGACGATTTTCGTCCCGCCAAAGAGCGGAAACGTATCGAGCGCTTCGCGCACTTTACGCAACGCTTGCAGCGCTTCGCTGCTGTTGGAAGCGCTCGCGTCGATGATTTCCTGATCCAGGCTCGAAGATTGCCCGATCCACTCGTTGAAAAGCTGGCGGGCCCGTTGTTTGACGGCAAATTCGTCTTCGCCGCAAACCAGAGAAAGGGAGGGTGCGCTGGAAGAAGCCGGCCGCATTTTTATTCCGCTTCGTCCGCTTCGCCGCCGTTTTCGTTGATCCGATTGAGAATCTCCGACATGTCTTCGACTTCTTCAAACAGCGAAGTCGCGACGTAGATCGGCCGCTTCTGTGCGGAGGCAATGGCCAAACAATCGCTCGGGCGCGCGTCGATCTCGACCAACTTTCGGCCGAGCTCATTTTGTTGCTGCAAGATCAGCCGCGCGAAGTAGGTCGAGTTTTTCAGCTCGGTGATGACGACGCGTTCCACCGTGACATTGAACCCCTTGAGAATATTGGCGATCAAGTCGTGCGTCAGCGGACGTTCCTTCGGTGTGTCCCGCAAAAACATTCCGATGACCGCCCCCATGCTGTGCTCGACCTGGATAACGAAAACCTTTTCGTCGTTCCCCACAAAAATCGCGCAGCCGCTGTTGGCCGGCAGAATGCCGCGGATGTTCACGGGGACCACGTCTCTCTTCATACTGAGGACAGTTTATTTCCCGCTCGCCAAAAAACAAGCCCCCCCTTCCGATTGCGGATTGACGATTGACGATTGGCCATTCGCCCTTGACGATTCGGCGCAGTGAATCTCCGCGACAAAATCATTTCACTCGATGATTTGCCAACTTGGCGGCGTCAACTCCGCGCGTCCTCGAAAAAGCTGGTCGTCACCAACGGCTGTTTCGATCTCCTCCATGCCGGGCATGTCAGCTATCTCGAACAGGCGCGCAACCTTGGCGACTTACTCTTGGTCGGTTTGAATGGCGACGCTTCCGTCCGCGCCTTGAAAGGCTCGAATCGGCCAATCAATCCTGAAGCAGACCGGGCGGTCGTCCTGGCTGCTCTCGAATCTGTCAACGCCGTGTGCATCTTTCCCGAAGTTCGAGCCAATCGCTTTTTGGAATTGGCACAGCCGGATATTTACGTGAAAGCGGGCGATTACACTCTCGGGACACTCGATCCTGGCGAACGCCAAACGATCGAGCGCAACGGCGGCAAGATCGTTCTGCTCCCATTCGTCGCGGGCCGGTCAACGACGGCTCTCGTCCAAAAGTTAACCCGCGCCAAATAAGCTTCTCATGACCGACTGAACTTTCACCTGCTCATGCAGGTGGGGCGAGGCTACTGACGAGCCGACTACGAGTATGCACCAGGCGGCTCGCGCGCACGCTCGCCCGAAGCTCGCCCCTCCTGTGTTGCTCCGATGCATCAATCCCGTCGGTGGGGCGAGGCTGCTGACGAGCCGCAGTTCATGTTCGATCTGCCTGCAACATTCTCCATCGAGCCTTTCCATGAACTGTGGCGCAGACATTCTTGTCTGCGGGTTAAGGAGCTTTCTAGCTCCTTTCGTGAACCAGGCGGTTGGAAAATCGCCCGCCCTCACAGGCATTATGGGTTTGGAGCGCGGGCTGTGTTCTCCGGACCAGCCGCAGCAATACGGGCACATCCAAGACTTGCGAACCGCTGAAGCCTGCAGCTGGTGTTCCGCAGCCGCGCTCCGCGAAATGAGAATTGCCGTGCCGATTGGCCTCCTTGCTTGCACTTGCGAGGATGAAACATTAAAACCAATCGCATCCACTAGAAATCAAAACGTTCACCTGCTGAAGAGAGCTTATGAAATCCATGCTGAATCGCCGATCCTTCATCAAGCGCACGACCCTGGCTGGCACTGCCTGGTCTGCTGCCGCTGCCTTTGGTCCCAACATTCTCGCTGCCCCCGGCGCCGCCGACAAACTCAACATCGTCCAGATCGGGTGCGGCGGCCGCGCCATGGAACACCTCAAGCAGGCCATCTACACGCACGGACAAAACCTCTACGCCATTGTCGAACCGGACAGCAGCCGCCAGGCTTCTGTGAAAAACTGGATCAAAAAGACCACCACCCTCGATGCCGACAAGATCCAGGTGTTCACCGATTATCGAAGGATGTTCGATCAGATCGGCAAGCAAATCGACGCCGTCTTCATTGCCACCCCCAATCACCACCATGCTTTGGCGGCGATGCTGGCCATGAACCTCGGCAAGAATGTCTATTGCGAAAAGCCAGTCTGCCACGATATCGCCGAAGCCCGCTTGCTCAGGGAAATGGCCGCCAAATCCAAAGTCGCCACGCAGATGGGCAACCAAGGTCATTGTGAAGAGGGTTACCGCCGGCTCTGCGAATACATCTGGGGCGGCGTCATCGGCCATGTTCTCGAAACCCACAGCTGGACCGATCGGGCCAACGGCGGCATCGGACCGCGCCCCCCTGCTCTGCCCGTTCCGAAAGGTTTGGATTGGGACAAATGGATCGGCCCCGCCCCGTACCGTGAATTCCATTCCGATTTGCACCCGCACGAATGGCACGGCTGGTACGATTTTGGGAACGGCTCGATCGGCAACATGGGTTGCCACGTTTTGGACGGCGTCTTCTGGGCTTTAAAGGTCGAGCATCCGAGCAGCATCGAGGTTCAGTACATCCGAGGCGGCAGCGATGAACGTTATCCAACGGGCAGCACTATTCGCTGGGACATCCCAGCCCGCGAAGGCATGCCGGCTGCCAAGGCCTATTGGCACGAAGGACTCAACAGAACCACCAAGGACGAAGCGCAAGGAAACCTCAAAGCGGCTCGTGGCAACTCCCGCAATCTGCCCGCGCTCCTGCTCGAATTGCGTGAAAAATTTCCGGACGAAGAACTCGATCGCGGCGATAGCGGGACACTTTATGTCGGAGAAAAGGGGATCATCTTCACCGGCACCTACGGCGATCGCATGCACATCGTCCCTTATGCGAAAATGAAGGAGACGCCTCAACCGCCCAAAACGTTGCCCCGCCCGAAAAACATTTTTGCCGATTTCATCGAAGCTTGTCGCGCCGGCCGCAAGGACACCGCGGTGAGCTTCGAGTACGGCACGCGGCTGACCGAATTCGCGCTGCTCGGCAACCTGGCTCAGCACGTTGGCGAAGGCCGAAAAGTCGAGTGGGACGGACCCAACATGAAAGTGAAGAACATCCCCGAACTCAACGCTTGGGTGAAACGAGAATACCGCCAAGGCTGGGGTGTTTGACGGGCTCAAAGTGCTGAAGCAGTCTGAAGCCGCGCCCCGACAGCACTTCTTTTATGCGATCGGAGCGCGGCTGTGTCGCGGACCAGCCACAGCCACGACGTGATGTTCGTGGCCGAGCGGTTTTTTCAGTCCCAAATCGAAGCGGCCGAAAGAATCGTAACGTGACTCCTGCAATCGACGAGCTGCGGCTGGTGCTCCAGGCGGCGTTTGTCGATCGATGTAAAGCCTGTCGCGCACAGCCGCGCTGCAAAATGAGAATTGCTCAAGCGGGATAAACGCTGCTGTCACCGCTGGTTTGCTGCCACGCTAAATACATTGGGCACAACTCGGCCTCACCGCATGAAGATCACTTCAATTAAAGCCGCCGGTCTTCGCGGGGCTACACCCGAAGGCGGCTGGTCCAACGAACTGAAACCGGACGATTGCGTTCACACATTGATTGCGATCCGAACTGACGATGGTCAGCTCGGTCTCGGCAGCGTGTTCACGAGCGAAGAGTTGGTCCGGGGTTCATTGAAACTGTTGGAACCGCTGCTTGTCGGCGAGAATCCCTGCGAACCCGAACGCGTTTCGGAAAAGCTGCATCAAAATACATTTTGGCAAGGCCGCGGCGGGGCCGTCACCCATACGATCAGCGGAATTGACATTGCGCTTTGGGACTTGCTCGGCAAAGCCACTGGCCAGCCGGTCGGCCGGTTGCTCGGCGGCCGCTACCGCGAGCGAGTTCGGCCGTATGCCTCGCTTCTCATGGAGGAGCCGAAACGCTTAACCGATCATTTGCAGTCGATCAAAGCCCAAGGATTCCGCGCCTTCAAAATTGGTTGGGGCCCCTTCGGCCGCCAAACCGCCAAGCTCGATCAAGCCATTGTGCAAGCCGCGCGCGAAGCGATCGGTCCGGAATCCCAATTGATGGTCGATGCCGGCGCAAGCGACGCGTTCTGGCGCCAAGGCTACAAATGGGCGCTTCGCACGGCCGCCATGCTGGCGGAATATGACGTCGCCTGGTTTGAAGAACCGCTCCAGCCCGACGCGCTGAACGATTTCGTCGAACTCCGCTTGCGTTCGCCCGTCCCCATCGCTGGCGGCGAAGTTCTCACGCGCCGGCAATCGTTCCAACCCTGGCTCGAAGCAGGCGCGTTCGACATTGTCCAACCCGACGTGACGAAAGTCGGTGGGATTTCCGAGGAACGCCGAATCGCGTGGATGGCGCGCGAACATGGGATCCGCTTCGTTCCGCATGGATGGAATACTGCGGTCGGTTTGGCCGCGGACCTGCAGCTCGCTTCCGCTTTTCCGGAAACGGACTTGGTTGAATACCTCACAGGTTCGCCATTCATCGACGACATCGCCGCGGGCGGGTGGCAGCTCGATTCGGAAGGGATGCTGCCGATTCCAAATAGCCCTGGCTTGGGTTTGGAACTCGATCCAGACGCAGTCGCCAAATACACGCGCGGGGCGAAGCTCCTCGAGGCTGATTAATAAACTTTGCGCAGCTTATCAACGAACAACAAACGATCTCCTGACATGAAACTCTTCATCGGCCTGATTTCAGCAACCTTACTGGCGAACGTGGCATTCGCGGCGGAGAAGCAGCTCCCGTGGCCTCGATTCCGCGGCCCCAACGGATCTGGCATTGCGGAAGGCGCGAAGCCGCCCGTGGACTTCGGCCCGGACAAAAATCTGAAATGGAAGGCGCCGGCGCCAAGGGGGCTCTCATCGCCCATCATCGCGGGGGACAAGCTCGTCATCACCGCATTCGAAGGCGGCAAACTCTACACGATCGCGTATCAAACTGCCGACGGCAAAGAGGGATGGCGGAGAGAAGCCCCCGCGAAACAAATCGAGAAGCACCACAAAACCGAGGGAAGCCCAGCAGCATCGACTTCTGCGACCGACGGTCAGCGCATTGTGTCGTACTTCGGCTCTTGCGGGTTGTTCTGTTACGATCTTTCCGGAACGGAACTCTGGAAATTCGAATTGCCCCCCGCTGCCACGGCGGGAGATTTCGGCACCGGCGTTTCCCCAATTCTCGAACAGAACACCGTTATCCTCGTCCGCGACGAAACACAGGATCCGAAAATCATCGCACTCGACGCGGCGACCGGCTCGCTCAAGTGGCAAACCAAGCGGCTCTCCCGCGCCTCTTACTGCACACCTGTGGTGTGCGACACGGCGGACGGCAAGCAGATCGTGGCAGCTGGCCACGCGCGAATGGCTGGATATGAATTCAGCACCGGCGCGGAGAAATGGTTTTTCGATGGCATTCCCTCGATGTGCTGCCCTTCACCGGTTGTGTCGGGGGACACACTGTTTTTCGCCGGTGGATCCGGTGGCGGCCCTGATGACAAGGAAATGCAAATGCCATCGTTCGACGACATGCTCAAAAATTTGGACAAAGACAAAGACGGCGCGATATCGCGAGAGGAAGGCCAGCAGGCGTTCGAAGGATTTTTTGATAACCAGGACATGAATAAAGACGGGAAAATCACTCGTGACGAGTGGGACGCCATTATGAAGTTCATGACGGAGGGCAAAAACAGCGCCTTCGCCTTCCAACCAAGCGGAACTGGAGCCGTGACGACATCGCGCATGCTCTGGAAAGCCACCAAGGGATTGCCCTACATCCCCTCTGCGATTCTCTATGGCGGACAGTTCATCATGGTCAAGGATGGCGGGATTGTGACGGCCTATGACCCGAGAACGGGCCAAGAGATATACCAGGAGAGAGCGCTCGCGGCGGGCAAATACTTCGCGTCACCAGTCGCTGCCAACGGAAATATTTATTTCGTCAGCCTCGATGACGGCGCCGTGACCGTCCTGAAAGCCGGGACTCCCAAACCGGAAATCGTCAGGACGAATCCGAAACTCGGCGAGCGAACCGCGACTACGCCGGCAATCGCAGGCGATGTGCTGTTCATCAGAACGGACCAGCATCTCTACGCATTCGCGGAGAAGAAGTGAAACCCAACGGCTTGCTGGCATCGATCACCAGCCACGAGAGCGCCCCCACCAGATAAACAATCCCGAATACGACAAACGTGGCATGCCAGCCAAACGCGATCGAGACCTTCGCCGCCATCAACGGACTGAGCATTCCTCCGATCGAGCCAGCCGTGTTCATGCAGCCGCCCACCGTTCCCGCGTAACGGCCCCCTATGTCCGCGGGCAACGACCACATCGATGGCACGCCTAGATCTTGAAAAACGAACGCAACGCAAATCAGCACCATGATCGCGACAGGTGAACGGAGTTGCGAAACCACGAGCGCGCACAAACCCGCCGCAGTCCAGCCGATCAATGGCATGATGCTCCGCCCCCAACGCTTCTGACCAGTCCGGCGAATGAGTTCGTCCGACAGCCATCCCCCCGCCAGGCAAGCCACGGCTCCAAGCAATAAAGGCAACCCAGTCAGGAATTGTGACTGGCTATAATCGATCTGGAACTCTTCCTTCAGATATTTTGGAAGAAACGTGATGTAAAAATAAAAACAAAAGCTGACGCAAAACCCCGCCAGGTCGAAAGCTAACAAACGCGGCGAAAACAGGGCCTTCCAAGGCAAAGCTGGCGGTTTGCCATCATCGTAAACGCTCCCGGGTCCAGCCGTCCCGCGAATCGCCTCGACTTCCGCTTGGCTCACCCCGCGCTTGTCTTCAGGACGGTCCCTGAACCAGAAAAAGAAACCGATCGCCCAAACGATTCCTATAACTCCAAGGCACCAGAACGCCTGCTCCCACCCGCCTGCCAGCCACATGAGCCCTCCAATGATCGCCGGCGCAAACGCCCCTCCCAATCGGCTTGAAAACCAAATCCAACTCTGGCCTCGCGCACGTTCCTGAAACGGAACCCAGCGCGCCAACGCCCGCGCAATATTCGGATAGGCTCCCGCTTCCCCTAACCCGAAACAGAAACGCACTGCGACCAGAAGCGCGAATAAAAGGCCGGCGGAGGGAACAGCGGAAAATAAATGACCTATCCATTTCACGCCCCCGGTTAACGCGGTGAAGAGCGACCAGCAAAGCACGATTCGAAAAATAATGAACCGCGCTCCCCACAAATCTCCCAACCAGCCGCCTGGCACTTCGAAAAAAATGTAGCCCGCCACGAACGCGGAAAAAACCCAGCTCATCCGCTCGGTCGCACGATTCTGACTGAGCTTTGCTCGGGCCTGCGAATCGCTCGCCAAACCATTTTCCAGCAACTGTCGCTCATCCGCAGCCGTGAGTGCGCCAAAGTTGAGATCGCGCTCGATGTCGCCTTGCACCCGCATGATGCAAATACGATCGAGGTACGTGAGAAAAGCCAGGGAACACAGGACGGCCAGAACAAGAAAACGAACGCGGGATTGCGGGGCTTGCGGCGACCCGGCTCTTGCAGCAAAAGCAGTCACCGTAATTAGATTTGCGATAAGGTCGAGGAGGAGGAATGGCTGCTGCCAGCGCCAAAGAGAGAATAGATATGATTGTAATGAAAAAGGCTCGCACTTTGCCAGGCTGGCAACGGTTCTGGGGCCATCCAATATTGGAGTCCTTGCGCGGGCGGACGGGGCAAGACCGCGGCGGCAACGCTCGGCGCTGGCGCGGGCAATGCGTGCAGATAATTGCCCTTAACGACGTCCAGATCCGCAGTCGTCACCTGACCATCGCCATTCAAATCTTGATTGAGATCACGAGCGTTGGCGGGCTGGAGCAGAGCTTGCCAGACCCGAAATAAGTCCAGGTCGTTCGTAACTCGATCCCCATTGGCATCGCCCCTCAGCACATGGAATGGAACGGAATAATCCCGGTCCAGCGGCAGGTTGCCCAAATCGCGCACTTCCGCCGCTTTTATGGCAAGGGAATAATCACCGTCCGTCAGAGTTAGCCCAGAGAGATCGACAGTGGCTTGTTGGGTTTGCGAATCATAAGTGATGCCCGGAAGAGCCGACGCCACCACCGCCCCCGTCGAACGGTTCCGAAGTTGGAGTGCTTCCGGCTGAACGATGACGCCTGTATCTTCATCGAAATTCAAAATAATTTTTTGGATGTCCGACCGCTGCGCGGATGGTCCGTTCACCAAAGTGCCGCGAATCAGCGGCGCTCTTCGATCAATAGTGTTCACAACTGTATTTGTATTCAGCGCCGGATTTTCATCAAAAACGATGGTCGCAGCGTTCTCGATCCGTGTCGCGTGCGGCAGATCGCCCCGCGGCCGAATTCGGAAAGTAACATAACCTTCGCCAACATGGTTCGAGTCATCAACCGGTAGAAAACCGGCCAATGGATCCGACGGGCTCTGCCCGGTCGCCGGATCAATGGAACTAAAACTCCACGTCACGACGCCGGTTTCGGCATCGATTGAACCCTTGAATCTCACCCACAACAAACTGCCGTCCTGGTTAGTCGTTTCGACCGCAGTCTCAAAATCCTGGCGGCCAGCGGGCAAGTCGATTTGGTGCGACCCGAAACCAAACTGCCCCAATTCCAATGTCGTCCAGTCGAGATCAGCATCTAACTTATCCGTGATGCTGACATTCTGCGCGGGCGCAGTGGCTTTCTTGGGATCATTTTCAAATTCGATCCTATAAAAAAGAGTGGAGTCATTTGCGATGAATTTCGCGTCGCCTGTCCCGGCCGGTCCGATCTTTTCATTCGGATCAAACGATAACACCAGCCGAACCGGCAGAGTAATGAGGTCGACAAAGCCCACCTTCAATCCATCAAGAGATCCTAAAATGCCGTATTTAAATGCCTTCCAGGAAGGGGGCGAACTGTTGGCCAATATCGGGATTCGGTTGATGATGGGAATCTTTTTTGCGAGGTCGTAGAAGGGCGAGCCGAGCACGATGCCCCAGTTCGCCAAGTAATCTCTGGTGTTGATCCATGCTCCTTTGCCCCCGGTGACGATTGTCCATGGCTTGAAAATACCGCGCCCGGCATCCACTCCGGTAAAATAATGGTCGGCCGCCACGTAATTTGGGTCACCCCAAAACATTTGCTTCGTTTGGTGGTTTGAGTAACCGTTGCGAAGATCGATTATTTCGACGAGCGCGGCTGCCTCATTATTTCGATTCCGATCCAGGGTTTGATTGATCAGAGTCTCCGCTTGCGTGTCCGTGGTGGACAGCGCCGGGGAAAGCAATCCAAGACTGAACGCGTAAAATGCGGCCACACCGTAAACGACCGCGATAATCGCTGAACCATTCGGGTCGATATTGCCGGTGGGCGCATTCCCGACGTAGCGGTAAAGATTAGCATCTCCCGCGCTCGTGCCCAAAGGATCGGGCGAGGTAAAGCGGCCCAGGGACGGATCGTACGACCGGTTGCGCATGGAATATAGGCCTGCTCCCTGGTCGAGCACCCCAAATTGACCGGAGAACGTAAATGGGTTCCGCACGGACTCAACCTTGTTCAGCGTTTCACCGAACGGTAGAAAACTGTAGTGATTGAGAATGTGGCCGGCAGCGTCCACCAGACTGGACGTGTTTCCGGAGCCATCAAACGTATAATAAGCATTGGTGCTCCCCACTCCGGCGGCTGGGATCCGGCTCGCCAAACCAAGCCCATGGGCGTAATGCGCCACTAGGCCCCCGGCGGAATTGTATTCCGCCATGACATTGCCAATGCCGCTCGGGTCCGTCAGATACTCGATCCGTTCGCCGTTGTGCACGACGGCGGCCAAATTCCCAAGCACGTCATATTCGTAAACCCAGGAGCCCTCCGGCGTCGTTGCGGCGATCAGTCGATTTTCGAGATCATAAGTGTAATTCCAACGAAGGCTGCCCTCCGACTTGCTAACGAGGTTCCCATCCGCATCGTAGAAATACTTGGCTGACCCAACGGCGGTGTACTCGTTCAGCGTATTGGCGGCGTATGCGGTCTGGACTGGCCCATCGCTGCTGGCGATTCGATTGCCCACCGCGTCGTATTGATAGGTAATGTTGCGCCCGCTGGGCGTCTCGACAGACGTCAGTTGCCCGAGCACATCGTAGGCATAATGCCACGTGCCTTCGAGCGTGGTCATGCTCGTGCGTCGCCCGAGAACATCGTAGGTGTAGTCAAAGCGATCCGTCACCGTTCCATCAGCCGCGCGAGTAACCAGGGAGGTCAGTTGCTCCGCGGCGTCATATTGGAAACTGGTGGTCGTGCCGTTGCCCATTTCCTCTCGAGTGGCATGGCCAGCCGCATCATACGTATACCGGGCCAGAACAACCCCGGAAGAATCCGTCACACTGCTCAAACGGGCCCCCGAATCGTAAGTGTAATTCAACGCAAAGCCGCTTTGATCAACTGCTCGGCTGCGGCGTCCTTGTCCATCGTAACTGAATTGCAGGAACTTCCCGTTTGGATAGGTGATGCGCGTCAAGTGGTCCGCCGCGTCGTATTCCATCTTGGTGGATCCCTGGGCGTCTGTCGCGGAAAGCAGATGACCGGCCTGATCATACGTATATGCCAGCTCGGTGCCATCCGGATACGTTTTGCGACTGATCCGGCCGTTGCTGTCGTAAGCATAATCAATCGTTTGCCCTCGGCGGTTGGTTGTTTCCGTGCGATGCCCAGTCCCATCATAAGCGTATCGAGTCACCGATCCATCCGGATAGCTGATGCTCGACAGGTTTCCATGATAATCATACGTCCGATCGATGACATTTCCGCGAGCGTCTCGCAGGCTGGCGAGTTGATTGACGTCAGGATCGTAAGTCATTTTAGTGACGTTTCCCAGCGCGTCCGTGATGGTCTTGAGGTTATTCTTGGCGTCGTAGGTGAAATCACGATTTATCCCGCCAGAAACGAGGCGGGTGAGATTTCGGTTCGCATCGTAGGCAAACTGCGTGGTCTGGCCGAGCGGACCATTGATCAAGGCCACCCGGCCGAAATCAAAACTCGAAATCGTCGTCACTGCCCCCAGCGGGTTTGCCACTGCCACCTGGCCGAACTGATCATAATTAACTGTCCAAGCGTCCGCGCCCCCGTCACGTTCCTGGTGAAGCAGGCGGCCCTGGTCGTCATACTGGAAAAACAAGTGCGATCCATCGGCAAACGTTATGGAAGCGATGGCGTGCTCGCGCGCTGCGCCAGCCCCTGTGACATAGGTGTACCTGGTCGTCCCACCCGGCTCGATCACGCGCATCAAATGTTCCCCGGCAGCGTCATACTCGAAAATGACCTTATGGTTCGTTTGATCATCGATCTGTTGAACACGTCCAGCGCCGTTGTACTCGATTGTAATGCGATTGCCTCCTGAATGAACGATTCCAACCAACCGCGCTCCGTTATATTCGGCCGTGATCCGATTTCCCGCCGTGTCTTGAACGTAATCCCAACGTCCATCCTTGAAATTATAGACAGTGCCGTCCAGTTCGCGGAGCTGGAATTCTCCACCCGATCCCGTCAGCGTCGCGGCGTCATTGGTCAAGCCATGGTAATAGCCGTCAGATCCAAAAACGAAGAAGCGCGGCACGCCAGCTGTCTCGACAATGACATTTCCGAAAGTATCCGTTCGGGCTGTCATTTCCCATGGCGCTGATCGGCCCCGCCCGAAGCTGCCCATGCGATATCTATTGGAAATCTCAGTTAAACCGGCTTGCTCGAGTTCGAATGTGAGCAACCGCCCGATGTCCTGGACGAACTCGCCGAGTTGGTTGAGGTAACCCGCATCCTGGATCAGTTTAGCCTGCAGACTGGCCGTGCTCGTTCCGACCGCCCGCACAAAGTTGCTCCAAATAGCTTCCCACGCCCCCGCATCGAGGGATTTCGGACGCAGTTGATCCTTCAGTTCCGACCAATTGACTTCGACATCTCCGAGAGCCGCACTTCTCAGATGAAAGACAATTCCATTGATGATCGTCGAATTTCGGAAAAGCAGGCTGGCCCGGCCGCCCGCTCCCGGCGGCAAAATTCCCGGCGGCGCCTTCGGATCGAGCGCTAGAAATTGGACCGAACTGCCGGCGTAGCCAGCGTCTTCAGGCCAGCGGAGGTTTGCATTGTCCGCTTGGAGGACCAGCATTGGCGCGACCAAATCTGTTCCCCCGCTGTTGATGTAATCCACGGTGACGGGAAGTTCGTAGATTCCGCGACGGCCTCGAATAGCTTCGGGAGCTGTCAAATGGACTTGCAATTCTCCCGGTTTCCCGTTGTTGACCGTGAACGCCCCGGATTTCGTGTTCGTTGCCGCGCCATTTTCAACGCGCAAATCATAAACGCCGACAGGGGCGCTGGTCAGGTCGAACGTGGCTGACACCGGCGCGCCTTCTCGGAAATAAATCGCGGTTGCAGGCAGCACGCTGTTGTTCGGCCCGAGCAGCGTGAATTTGGTGCGGCTGTTGAAGTCAGTTCCCTGAATGACGATGGTCACTTTGCCGCGATTGGCCCCTGCGTTGGGCGACACTTGGCGCACATCCAAGTTGCTGCGCCGCGCCGTCAAGGTATATGTGCCGGTCGCGGCCGCGCCGAATCGGCTGTGAACCAAAATATAATACGTGTCCGAAGCATTCGCGGATATGGGCTCGGCCAGGTCTTGGTCCGGCTGCAAACCCGCTTCTGATTTCATGTCATACTCGTTACGAGTAGGAACTGTCCCGCGGCGGATGTAGAGTTCCAATGCGCCCGTGACCGCGGCGCTATCCACCGCCACCACCAAAGCCCGGCCAACAGCCCCTTCCAGACCCGACGCGACAGTCAGCTTGTAGTAGTGATCCTGACCCGGTCCGGAGAACAGGTCCGATGCCACTTCGTCCAGCTGAATGGTTCGAATCGAAGCATCCGTCGCGTTCCCGGTTGCCAGAGCGTTATTTCCCAGGTTAAGCCCCTCGAAAATCTCCGCCCGCGAATTCGCCCGAACGATAAAATAAAATCGGCCCGCGAGACCGACGGGCAGGGTCACTTGAAGTTTTCCATCGTATTTTTGGCCCGAGCCGACATCGCCCGAGTGCCGGAAATCCCCGAGGAATGTGTCGTCTGGCGAAAAGACTGTGTTCTGCGACAGATACACCGCATCAAACCACGATCCGGCGGCGGCTTCCTGCCCAACGTTCCGAACCGACCATTCGAGGGTGGCTATTCCTTTCTCGAGATCGAGCGCGGAAAGCGTCACGCTCTGAATCGCCAGGTCGATTTCGCTGGCAGACACAGCCTGCCGTTCCATCGCTCCGAGGTCGACGTAAACGATCGGGCCACCCCCTGTGTTTACAGTATTCGGATCGTCAAAGCGCCCCTGGTCGGAAAAATCGGTCGCGGGAGCGTCCCCGCCGCTGGCGGAATCGATCACTGGGGAGCCGGCCTGTAGAGTGTAATTGAAATTCTCGTTGTTCGAGTACCTCGGATCAACCGAAACATTCTGATTCGATCCCGTCTGATCTGGCAGCCCTTCGTAAAGCGGATTATTCCTGTCGGTAAACACGTCATTGAAAGCCATCGTAATCGAACCGTTGTTCGCCACGACCACTCCGCGATTCTGATTTAACGTAATCAAATTGTTGATCAGCTGAAGGGCCCCCGCATCCACGCTCACTCCAGTCGCATTGCTATCAATCGTATTGTTGACAGCCTTGACGACCGCCCCGGACTCCAAGTGCAGGCCGTCAGCCCCTCCGTGCACGATCAAGTTGCTCGTCAAATCCAATTTGCCCCCGTTGCGGACGAGCACCGCGTGGTTTTGCGAATTTCGGATGATGGAGTTGCGGAGGGCCACCTCAGCGCCATCCACAATGAACGCGCCCCCGCTAAAGGCGCCGGCATATCGCAGATCGATATGATCTAACACGCTGCCCCGGCTCGTAGCCGTGAACTCCAACCCGCGCCACCCGCCGACCACCCCGAAGAAATTCTGATTATCTGTGTCCCCGGCCGCTGAATCGTCCCGGACAGCGGTGAAAATAATTGGATCAAGCGCGGTTCCCACGGCACGCAGCGTCCCACTCACGCGCAGGAGATCCTCGGTCGGAAATGTGTTGCTCGTGTTTGCCTTAATAATCTGGCCGGGCGCGATCGTTAATGTTCCATTGGCCGGAACGCTCACCGCTCCGGTCAATTGATACACGATTTCCGTGTCATCCCAAAACGCAACGGTGGGAAGCGTCCCCGCATCCAGCAGGAGAACATTCTGCCCATTGTTTTGAAGCACGATTCCGTTCAGGATCGGATTCGAGCGAAGATCCATGCTGATGGCCCCCCCGCTGTTCTCTTGAAACGTCGTGCCCCGCACGAGCGGATTGCTGTTAGCGATCCGCATCCCGTTCGTCCCCGAGTTTCGGATCAGCGCATTTGATAAGGTTAAGCCGGCGCCATCGATGATAACTGCTCCGCGCTCATTCCCGCCGTAACGGATTTCCGCATGGTTAATGATGTTGCCCGCGCTTGATTGCGTGAAGGCGATCCCTTTCCAGAAGCCGTTGCTAGGTTCCGTGCCAACAAAAGGATCATTTGTGACGGTGTCACCTCCCAATGAATCGTCGCTTGCGGCGGTGAAGATGATCGGCTCCGCCGCCGTTCCGATGGCGTTTAACGTGCCATTCACCGTAAGGCCTCGGCCAGCCGAGAACTTCATTATCAGACCCGGCACAAGCTTGAGCGCTTGACCAGCGGGAACAGTAATGTTCTCCGCGAACCAATAAACGATCCCGCGGTTCTGCCAGGCGCCGTTGTTGGCGCCTATTTCCCCGCCGTCGAGAGCCAACGCATTAACTCCATTACCGCTGACGAGAGGTTCCGTGATGATCGGACTCGACTGGAGGTCAGCGCTGATGGCTGCTTGACGGTTGTTTTCGAACCGGCTCTTGGCGATCACAGGATTGCTGCGGAGCACCCGAATGCCTGCAGAAGAGGAATGCCGGAACGCGCTGTCGGTTATGGTCGCCTCAGCGCCGTTGATGACGAGCAATGCCTGCGCAAGGAAAGTGCCGCCGAAACTGACTACCACATTCTGGAGGAGATTCCCGGAGCTGCCAGGCTTCAGCTCGATGAACCCCCAATCTCCTTCGCTGGGGCTCGTCGCGCTGCCGTCATTGTTCGTGTCACCAGCCACTGAATCGTCCCGGCCAGAAGTGAAAATGATCGGCGCATCTGGTCTTCCCGCTGCGGTCAGTTTTCCCTCGACCGCCAAGTGGATATCAGTCGGCAGAAATTTCACCACCTGGCCCGGGCTGACCGTGAGCGAGGATCCTTGCGGAACAATAATGTTCCCGGTCACCCAATACACCACGGTGGGATTGTCCCAGCTCGAATCGCCCGGCAATGTGCCCCCATCCAGAGCAAGGCCGTTGATTGCATTATTGCTCAGGGTTAAGCCGGACAACCGCGGCTTGGAATTCAGGTCCATGCTCAGAGCTGGCCCTTGGTTCCCGATGAAGGCGGTGTCAGAGATTTGAGGATTGCTCCCTTCGAACCGGAGGCCAGCGCTAAAGTTGGCCCGGATCACACTATGGCTTATCAGCAGAGGAGCCCCCTTTAACAGAATTCCGCCGCCGGATCGATACTCGAAAAACTCGAGCCGATTGCCCACGCTCGAGTTCGTAAACTCGATATGCCGGAGAGTCTGCGAGGTCGAGGCGTTGGAAGGTCCATCATTGTTAGTATCGCCTCCGGCCGAATCGTCCGCCTGCTCCGTCAGCACGACTGGATCCGCGGCCGTGCCGATTGCAATCAACGTGCCCTCCACTCGGACGATGCTATTGCTCTTCAGGACTTGGCCAGCGCCCAGGGTGAGTTGTAATCCCGCAGGAATAGTGACATCCCCGTTCAGCCAAAAGACAACCCCGCGATTCGCCCAAGTCAGGCTTCGCGTTAAGCTCCCTGGCTGAATGACCACTCCGTTTACCCGATTATTGTCGAAGCTGACTCCGGAAATTGACAACTCCGAAGACAAATCCGCCAGAATGGCCGGTCCATCACTGTTAACAAAACGGTCGTTGACCAGGATGTACGCGCTGCCAATCACCTCCAGCCCTGCCCCAGCTGAATTGGTGACGACGCTATTAGTCAGCTTCAAGCCTCCCGAGTTGATCAACGCCGCACGCCCGCTCCCAGCATACCGAACCTCCACAAAATCGAGCAGGCTCTCGCCGCTGCCAGTTGCAAAAGTAAACCCATTCCAATCGGACTTGCCGGGTGTGGCGGTCGGATCGTTGGTAGTATTGTTCCCGGCCGAATTGTCAAACAGCGACGTGAAAATGACCGGCTGCTGCGCGGCGCCTTGGGCTAACAATCTTCCGTTGATCGCGAAACCCAGGCCTCTGAACCGTGGCGCCTTAATGATTTGCCCCGGCCCAACCGTCAGCGTCTTGCCCAGCGGCACGGTAATGTTTCCGTCCAAGACGTAGACGATCTCGGGATTGTTCCACGAAGTGTCTTCCGCCAGGACGCCGCCGTCGATTTGCACGCCGTTGATCGCATTGTTTTCCAGGACGCTGCTGCTAATGGCCGGGTGTGAGGCCAAATCCATGCGGATCGCCGCCTTGCTATCATTGCGAAATGTGTTGTTCGCCACGACAGGGCTCGCCGAATTGAGGCTAAGCCCAAAGTCGGTGTTTAAGAAAAGATTGTCTCGCACAGGCGCGCTGCTATCGGTCAGCGCGATCGCGGGGCCGGAAATATTTTCGAATCGATTGCCCGTGATCGGTTCCTGGCCAGTGGCAACGCTAAGCCCGCCCCCCATGGAATCACGGATAACGCTATTCGTAAGGCCTAGAGGCACGGAACTGAGAATCGCCGCCGCGGGCGCAAAGAAAAACCCCGCATAGCGAATTTCAATTCCATTCAGAACGTTCCCGGTGCTCCCGCTAAGAAATTCAAGCCCGGTCCAGTCGGCTGGGCTGCCAACAGATGGACCGTCCTTGTTGGTGTCCCCGCCAATGCTGTCGTCGCGGAATGATGTGAAAACGATCGGCGCAGCCGCCGTCCCAACGGCTTCGAGCGTGCCGGACACGTGCAGGGTGTGGCCCTGATCAAATTTTACAATCGCGCCCGGTTCAATCGTGAGCTTCGAACCCGCCGGGACCTGCGCCGTGCTGGTCACGTGCTGAACCACTCCCGCCGGCCAGACAGTCCCGTTTGGAATTTCACCGGACCACTCCTGTCCTCCTGCCTGGGCCGCCTCGACAACGCCTGACAACGCCGCCTGGGGCGACTCGCGCATTCCGGCCAACGGATCAAATGCGGACTCGGAGTTGACACCGCTGTTCTCGAGATTGGTGACCGGATTAGCTATTGAAGCGGGAACCTCCAGAAAAGATTCGACTGTCATCCCTCCCAAGCCGGTCATGGCTGGTCCGACCGCGCCGACTGGTTCGGCGGACAGCAGAATGCGAGCTTCCAGGGGCTCTACATTAAAACGCTGCGAGGAGATGCGGAGGGACATGAAAACATTGGCGCATCAGAGGCAAAACGCAAAACAGCATTGAGCACGCAGTTGAAACGAGGTGTACGGTCGCCTAAGGCTGACCGGACTTAAGAACGCGGGCTACGATGTCAGATTCGAAGCAATTAGTCAAGCTCATTGCCAAAATCAGCTGATGACCATAATCGGCAGCGATTCTCACTTTGCGGAGCGCGGCTGTGCAGAGCACCATCCGCAGGCTTCATGCCTCCGTCCGAAAGATGGGACAGCGCAGCAAACCACAAAAACAGGATGGAGGTTGATTCCGCTCTGCGCGCCACGTTTGACGTTCATTAGCTATGGAATTCCCGCACGGGGCGACACGAATTGGTTGCGGCTAGGCCGCGCGCTAGGTTTCTTGATTTCAACTGCCGGAGTCAGGTGAACGGGCTGCTAGCCTAAAAATGTCGCGACGGCTTCGGCGCGCGAACGGACATGAAGCTTTTCGTAGATATGCCGCACGTGCGTGTTTACCGTCCCCACTCCAATCCCCAGGATTTCCGCGATTTCTTTCGAACGATGGCCTTTGGCCAGCAACCGCAAAATCTCTTCCTCGCGCGGCGACAATTGGAGATCGCCCTCCGTTCCTTTGACCGGTGGCTGACGAAAGGTCGTCACGACCATTCTCGCAATGTGACTCGACATGGGCGCGCCTCCCTTGCTCACATCCGCCACGGCAGCGAGAATTTCTTCAGGCGAAACGTGCTTGACCAAATAGCCCGTCGCGCCGGCTTTGAGCGATTCGAACACTCGTTCGCTATCTTCTTCGACAGTGAGCATGATGATTTGAGTTTTGGGGAGCAGCGGCTTCAGGCGGGCGACACATTCAATCCCACTCCGGCCAGGCAAATGAATGTCCATCAAGATCACTTCGGGCGCCCACAACGGCAGGCGTTTGATTGCCTCCTCCGCGCTGGCACAACAACCCACACACGAAAAGCCAGGGGCGGCATCGATCAACAGCGCGAGATTTTCCCGCACGCTTCGGTCATCTTCGACGATTGAAACCCGAATGCTCATCCGGCGTTCCTCCCGTCGGGCGGTGTGGCGTGCTGCAGCGGCACACGCAAGATTATGGCTGCTCCTCGCCCCGGCGCCGATTCGGCCTGGAAAGTCCCGCCGGCAGATTCCAATCGTTCGCGCGAATTGGCGAGGCCATGGCCAGGGTTTTCGCCTTGGGTCACGTCAAAGCCGCAACCGTTGTCACGGATGCTCACGAGCAACGAATCTCTTTCGATGTCGAGCTTGACTACTACCTCGCTGGCCCGGGCATGGCGCACAACGTTGGTCAAAGCTTCCCGAACCGCGAGCGCCAATTGATGCCGGACATTGGCCTCGACGTTCAACGACGGGATCTGCTCCGGAAAGTCCAATCGCCCGTGGATCCCGTCGGCTTGCAAAAATTGGGCCGTTTGCTGTTCGAGGAAACTGGCCAGACTCGAGAGCGTATCGCAGCGCGGGTTCACGGCCCAAACCACCTCCCGCATCCGGTCGGCGAGATCACGCGTGCGGTTGGAGGCCTCTCTCAGACGTTGCGGCGCGTTTGCTGTTATGGAAGTGTCGCGCCGAATGACATCAATCTCCAAAGCAAGACCCGTCAACGCCGTCCCCAAATCGTCGTGCAGATCGCGGGCAATGCGCGTCCGTTCGTTCGCGAGCGCGCGCTGTTGCTCCAGCTTCAACAGATGGCGCTGCCATTTGAGCCGATACCCTTGCAACCCGGCCGCGGCGCCAACCACGGCAGTGGCGCAGGCCGCGTAAAATGGCCAGGTTTCCCAGAAATAGGGCGCAATCGAAAAGGCAAACCGCTCGCCTGCTTCATTCCAGACTCCGTGACTGTTGCAGGCGCTCACGTGGAAGGCGTACGTCCCAGGCCGCAAGTTCGTGTAGAAGGCCACGCGGCGGTTCTGATTGTCCCAGTGCCAGTCCCTGTCCCAACCCTCGATCCGATACTTGAAACGCACACGCTCCGAGGCGACGAAGCTGTTGGCCGTGTAGCGGATTTCCAGCACCCGTGCGCGGCCAGGCGCAAACCGCACCCCCGATCGTGAGAGCGCGGCTGGATTCTCCGCCGCCGTTGCCGCTCTGATGCTGTTCGTGATTCCTTGGCGCACGGTCTTGACCTGCGCGGCTGCGTCATCTCCGAAGATTACCTCGCCGTCCGCGATAACTTTTTCAATGACGACGGGAGGCGGCACGTCGTTGCGGTGGGTCGTCTTTGAATCTATCACAACCAATCCTTTGGCGGTGGGAAACCAGATCCGACCGGCGGGGTCCTTGCAGCCGGCGGGTTGGTAGTCGCCGCCGTTGCACTCGCTGCTCAACATGCCGTCACCCTCGCCCAACGCGAGCACCTGAACTTCCTCGCGCCCCCCGGCGGCCACCTCATTCAAGTCCTGCCTCGCGACGCGGTAAATGCCGCGCAGGCCGCTCAGCCACAGATATCCGAAATCGTCTTCCTGGATGTTGTTGATGATGTTTTCGTGCAAACCGTGCTGCGTAGTGAAGGTGAAAAAACGCCCGGCCCCAGCCTCAGCAACTCGTGACGTGAGGCGACTCTCTCGATTTCGAATTTCAGATTTCGGATTTGGGAGTTCGTCCACCCCCGGCGGCACGAAACGGTTCAACCCCTTCTGCGAACCGACCCAAAACACGCCGTCGGCATCTTCGTGAATCCACCACGCCCGATTGTTGTATTCTCCAAGGTCTGTGCGATAAACCGTAATGTGACCGTCCCGCAACCGGTTGAGTCCCCCGCCGAAAACGCCAAACCACATATCGCCGCGACGATCTTGGTGAATCACGCGCACGCTGGTGTGAGCGGCATCGTTGGTGGTGGCGTAATACGTCCAGCGGCCGTGGTCCGCACAAGCAACGCCGTCACCGGTCCCAATCCAGATGCGGTGTGACCAGTCTTCGTAAAGAGCGGACGGGTTTATCCTCCTGCCCCAAATGCCGCTCAGCTCCGGCGGCGGCTCGAGGCGCGCCCAGTTTCCGTCTCGATAACCCGTCAGGTAATCGCGGCCCGTGCCAAACCAGAAACTGCCCGCGCTGTCCGCGAGACTGACGAGGGTCCATAGCCGGCCGCCCTCCGACGCCGGAGGGTGCAAATTGAAGACTCGCCCATCGCGGATGCCATTGAAGCCCCGCGAGGTGCCCACCCAGACCGTGCCGTCCTGACTGAGGGTGACACTTTGGGTGTTGTCACTGGCCAACCCTTCCTTGGTCGAATAAACCTGCAGATGACTCGCGCGCAATTGGAGCAAACCCGCCTCGGTGCCAATCCAGAAGTTGCCTTCGTTGTCCTCGATCATGCGGGTCACATTCGCATCCGCGAGGAACTCCGGGGCCGCGACCGGTTGCAAACCGTCGTCGGCCAATCGGCGCAAACTGTTGCGACCGGACTCAGTCATAGTCACCCAAAGCTGGCCATCCGCCGTTCGACATATCCCGACGGGCAGCGGCCCTACTTCAGGGGAACGCGCCACCACATGAGTCCAGTGCCCCTCGGTCCCGTGCCAAATGCCATTCGGGGCGCAAAGCCAGAGCGAGCCGTCCGTATCCCGGAAAAAGGAATGGCAGGAGAACTCCCCGGGAGGCGCCGCGAGTGGTTTGAGCGACCCGGTGCTCAACTCGAACTGGTACACGGAATAATCGATCCGGACGAGCAAGCGCGACGGGCTTTCTTCGCTCAAATCAAGCAGATTGTTCCCCACGCGCGCAGGATCGAATTCCCAGATTTTCACGCGGCTATCACGGAACAATCCCACCCGGCCGATTCCTGGTGGAAACCAAACACCGCCCTGGCGTGCCGGCCAAAGCAAACCGACCGTACCGATGACGCCGTGCTCGGGGCCGTAGCGCTGGAAACGGTGATCGCGGTAACGCAACAGGCCATCGCCGGTGGCGATCCACAAGCTCCCATCTTTTTCATCCTCGGCCAGAGCGTTAATTGAGTCGTGCGTCATCTCCGGCGTGTTGCTCTCATCAAAGACCTTGAATTTCACCCCGTCGAACCGAGCCAATCCATAGAGCGTGCCGATCCACAAATAGCCGTCCCGCGTCTGCAAAAGCGCCTTGATGGAGTTCTGCGGCAGGCCCTGCTCAGCGGTCCAGCGTATGACGCGATAAGACTGGTTCGTGCCGATACCCTCGTCGAACCCCGCCGCGCCACTTCCCAGGGCCAGCCCGGTCAGAGCGAACCAAGCAAGGAATGCTTGCTGAAAGCGTGGGCCGAACATACGGCGGTGATTGCTAGCACGAACAAGGAAACCACCTATTGGCGGCGACGGCGCCCCGCTTTTTAGAATCCAAGAGCGCCATGGCTTGTGATCACACTTACACTGCCGCAAAGCTCTGAAGTGACCTGACGTTCAGTTCCTGAACCCGAAACAGCGGCTTGCCGGGCAGTTCGGAAGTGATGAATTCTTGAACGCCTTGGCGGATTGCGGCCGCTATGTGGAGCGCATCCGCGGCGGCCAAGCCGTAGCGTTTCCCTAGTTCAAAGGCCTCACGGCCGAGCTCATGGCTCAAAGGTTCCTCCGCTCTCACCCGCTTCAGATGAGTGCGGTAAAATTCCGCCTCAGCCGCTTGCTTGTGGAATATCGCTTTAGGCAGTAATTCAAGTTTCACCAGTTCTGATGTGAAGAATTCGCGTTCTTCATCTTCCATCACTTGGATCGCCAGAAGCCGATCTTTGCCTTTCCAGCCTGTTCACAAAACGCCGGAATCCAGGAATGTTTTCAACCCACTCCTCCGCGGCGTTGCCGTAGTTCTTCGCCTATGGCTTTTGCATCGAGTCGTTCACCTTCAAAGCGGTCGCTCAAGGCTAAAAATTTGCGACCCAAATCCGTTTTCGGCCTCCATCCAGGGGCTCCTTCCCTGGCGAGTTTTTCGGAGACCGCGGCTCTTATAAACTCGCTGCGCGTCTTGCCCGAAGGCATGCGCCGCAAGTCGGACTTCGGCAACTTTACCGTCACAATTTTCAGATCGGTCGGCATACCTTTACCGTATTACCTCATCCTTTGTTTGCAACGACAAAGCGGCCCATCGCTCTTAGAGCGCGTTTGGAAAATGGCAGGCGCCGGCGTGAGGGGGCGGAAGCACGCCCCACGTGCAAGGCCGTGTCCGCCTCCTTCACGTCGGCGGCTACAACCACGGGGGCACGTTGGTCTATTTTCCAAACAGGCTCTTACCTAAGCTGTATCCATAAGTTATGTGTGCTCCCATCCGAGAGTGTCGCGATCAATTGCCAAATCCCAGAGCTCATGCCGGTGGCCTTTGTGTCCAGGTTGAAGAGCCACTGCCCATCGGCCAGTCGGAATTGGTCGCCCGTGGTGGCGGCGTCTTGCGACCTGGCATCAATTGGATTTCCAGCAGCGGTCGCAGTGACATACGGGACCACCTGAAGTCTATGAATGCCGCTTAACACAGCAGCGCCGCCGCAGGAAGCGCTGAACTTAACCGGCATCGTGGTTCCCGTTTTGAAAGCGCGCAGCGGACTGGCGTAGCTGCCGCCGGTTGCATCCGCCCCGCCGAAGGGCGACAGAAAACCGGCGAAATTGAGCGGCGCGCGCGTGACGGTGAACGAACAAGACGCTTGATTCCCGCTCGCATCAGTGGCGAAGCAAGTGATAACGGTGATTCCCACTGGAAAGCCTGAGCCCGGCGCTTGAGAATAGGTAATGGTCGGCGCTGGATCGCAACTATCGGATGCGGTCGCGCTGAATGTCACCGGCACAAATTGATCGCTGCTGCACGCAACTAATATATCCGCCGGGCACGCGATCGTGGGCGGAGTCTGGTCTTGAACAGTGACCGTCGCTGTGGATTGACTCGAGGCGCCATGGTTATCGGTTACGGTCAGAGTCACGGTCGTCTGGCCAAGCGGATACGGTCCGGCAGGCGTTTGCGTAATCGTGATCGTGTCTCCGACATCAACATCGAAAGAACCGTCATTGATCGAGGCATCGGCGGAACAGTGCTCGTCGGCTGCCACTGTCACGTTCCTGCTTCGCGCGACTGGCGGATCATTCACCGGCGTGACCGTGACAAATACATGCGCGGCCTGGCCGTAGCCAATCGAGTTCACTTGATAATCGAACTGGTCGGAACCATTGAAGTTGGCCGCTGGCGTATAGAGAAAGTTCGGCCAAGCGCCGGTCACCTGCCCGTGAGCCGGTTGAGTCAGAATGAAAATAGTGAGCGAGTCGCCATCCACGTCATTCCCCGTCAAAGTGGACGGCAGCGGCGTGTCTTCAGCTGTGGTTAAATGCACGTCGTCCGCCGTGGGCGGATCATTCACCGGTGTCACGACTATGTTCACAATCGCAAGCGCGCTGGTTAGGGCTGCGCCACCTGCCATGGCATCATCACTCACCGTGAACGTGAAGCTATCCGGGCCATTGTAATTCAGATCCGGCGTGTAGCTAACCTGACCGGTGCTTGGGTTCAACCCGCTCAAGACGCCATGGCTCGGACCAGTGGCAATCGTGAAAGTCAACGCCTGAGTAATTTCGGGGTCGCTGTCAGTTCCGCTCAGCGTGATCGCCACACTGGTGTCTTCCAGAGTGGTGACGCTTTGGCTGCTTCCGATTGGCGCGTCATTCACCGGCACAATCGTGATTGAATAAGTGTAAACCGGACTATCGAGTGTCCCGTCATTACACTTGAACGTGAACGAGTCTATTCCGTTGTAATCGGGGTTGGGCTGATACAGAACAATCGATTCTGTTTCGTTCGGACCAGGATTGGCTACATTCTGAACGATGGCTTGGCCATGGTTTGGCGGAGTGACGATGCTATAAACCAGAGCATCCCCGTCCACATCGCGTGTCGGCTGCAGCTGGCCGGCGAATGAGCCTCCACCCAAATCTTCCTGAACCGTCAACTGCCGATCACGGTCTGCAGGCCGATCGTTGACCGGCGTGACGGTGACGAAGACATGCGCGGCTTGGCCGTAGCCAATCGAGTTCACTTGATAATCGAACTGGTCGGAACCATTGAAGTCCGGAGCGGGCGTGTAGAGGAAGTTCGGCCAAGCGCCAGTCACTTGCCCGTGAGCCGGTTGAGTGAGAATGAAAATAGTGAGCGGGTCGCCATCCACGTCATTCCCCGTCAAAGTGAAAGGCAGCGGCGTGTCTTCAGCTGTGGTTAAATGCACATCCTCCGCCGTGGGCGGATCATTCACGGGTGTGATCTCGATATTCACGGTCGCCATGGCCATCTGCGCGTTGCTGTCGCTGACGGTGTAGGTAAACGAGTCTGTCCCGTTGTAATCTGCGTTTGGAGTGTAAGTGCAGAATGGCGGTGTACCGGACAAGGTTCCGTGTGCCGCCGGCGTCAAAATCGTAAAGCTGAGCGCGTCACCGTCAGGATCACTGACTGACAGGACGAACTCCACCGCTGTGTCCTCGACCGTGGCAACCGTTTGATCCGTCGCCGCCGGTGGAGAATTCGATCGAATGAGTCGCGCTCGGATCCGCGTCCCACCAAGGTCTGCGCCGGCACGTTGGTAGAGCAATAGGAATTCACCCGGTGCACCCGAGGCGACAGCGGGGAGGCGGTCCTGCCCCGGGGTCGTCGAGATCGAGAAGACTCCGTCGCTGGAGGTGATGCCGTCGGCTCCTATCTCGACTGCTTCACAGTCATATAGGTTCACAGGATCGTAACGGTTCCACGCTACGAGAAAGGTGCTGCCGTCCCACGCCACGGCTGGGTACGATTCTTCATTTGCGGTGTTGCGCAGAGGAATGCCACTCGGGTCAGTCACGGTTCCGTTCGGTGCGACTCGAGCTGCGTAGACATCATAGCCGACTCCCGACCGGTAATCGCCCCAAGCCACCAGATAGGTCCCGTTCCCGTAAGCCACCGAAGGCCAATATTGAGAGTTGTTTGCCGCAGAAATTTGGATGCCGGAACTGTCCTGCACCAGGCCGGCACTGCTCACCCGCGCACCGTAAATGTCATAGCCGGCGCCACTCCGAGAATCAGACCACACGACCAAGTAGTTCGCCCCATCCGAAGCGATCGCAGGTTGGGATTGCTCGTTCGAAGCGGCGCTGATCGAGATTCCCGATGGATCCAGCACGGCGCCGGCAGGACTCACTCGCGTGCCGCGGATGTCATAGCTCGATGCTCCGGGATATTCGCTCCAAGCCACAAGGTAATCCGATCCATTCGAGGCGACGGAGGGTTGATACTGAGTGCCGCTCCCTGTGCGTATCGCGATGCCGGCTGGGTCCAGAACTGAGCCAGCGTCCGTGACTCGCGCGCCGTACACATCGTACCAGTTAGCGGGATTCCGCACGTCTTGCCAGACCACCAGAAAATCGTTCCCATCCGAGGCGACTTTGGGACTGGACTGCTCCCCAATCGCGGTGCTGATCGACAGCGCCGTTGGGTCTAGGACTGTTCCGTCGCGCTCCAACCGAGCGCCATAAATATCGTAATCGACGCCATTCCGGTTGTCGCTCCACGCGACGAAGTAATGGGTTCCATTTGAAGCCGCCGCCACGCTCTGTTCGGCGTTGGCGCCGAAAGTCAGAACGATGTCCTGAGCGTCCGTGACGGATCCGGCTGCTGTGATGCGGCGTGCAAAAACATCGTAACTACTCGCCGCATTGGAGCTGTCGAAAGCAACGAGGTACTCCGACCCATTCCACGCGGCAGTTGGCGACGAATTGATGCTTGCAGATGAGATGGGGAACGCGGAGCCAAGCAAGCCGCCGGTGGAATTCAGCCGCTGCGCATAAGCCCGGGAGGCAACGTCGCCGTTCCGCCAGGTCACCAAGGAATCTGAGCCGTTCGACGTGACCGCTGGAGAGTATTGGTAATTGCCTGACGCGATGAGAGCGGTTGCGCCAACCGACCCGGACACTCCGACGAGCGTGGCGTAAATCTGATAGCTAGAGTAGTACGTGCAACAGGTGTAGCAGCCCCAACCGCAGCAGGTGGTGCACGAGTTGTAGCTGGCATCGTTTTGGAATACGACCAGGTATTGGGAACCATTCCATGCCACGCGCGGTTCCTGTTGGTTATTGCCTGTCGTGTAGATGGGAATGTTTCCCACCACCACCGCGCCCGCACTGTTGAGTTTGGCCCCATAAATATCGTAACTAGAGCCGCTGCGATAATCCGTCCACACGACCAAAAAGTTACTGCCGTCGGAAGACGCGTCAGGCTGGTATTGCGTGTTGGCGACATTGCAAATGGCGGTAGGGGCTGCCGCCAGCGTGCCGTCGGGATGAACCATCCTTCCATAGATATCCGCGCCCGTGCTCGAACCGGTTTGTTCACGCCACACGACAAGAAAGTCCGTTCCGTTCCAAGCGACGGACGGCTCGTATTGGGCGGAACCAGAAGGCGCCACCGAGAAGCCAGTTCCATCCGGAAGAGTGCCATCCGGCGCGACTCGACTGGCGTAAACTTTGTAGGTCGTGCCATCCCGCCGATCGGCCCAGACGACGAGATAGTGCGAGCCGTTCCAGGCGACTTTTGGCTGATCCTGGTAATTGGCCGCGTCGCAAATGAGCAAGCCTGACGAGTCGAGTAAGTTCCCGCTGGCATCCACCCGCGCGCCGTAGATGTCCGATAAACCGCTGCGGTAATCGATCCAAACAACTAAAAAGCCATTGCCATTCGATGCGACCTGCGGCCGTAACTGGTTGTCCGATGCCCGCGTGATCACCGGCTGGTCGATGCCAAACTCGGCGCTCAACGTCGGGTCGATGGCCACGGGATAATTTGCATTCGCGAGGAACAGTCCCGGCACGATGATGTTCAACCGGTTTCCGTCCATCTTGGCCGTCAAATCGAAGTGCCGGCCGGCCGAATCTACCGCCACAACCTTCCCCATCTTCACGCGTGCTGTGCCGGAGTTATCCGCGAAGTGATGGACGCCATTAGTGCTCATTAGCTGGGTCAATCCTATCACCTCGGCCTCAACTACCAGCGGCCCGTCCCCAGGAGGCGGCGCGGTGAGAATCCACGACATTTCCACGCCAGCCGAGCTGGCCTGGATGTGCTCGGATACCTGCCAGTCCGCCGAAAGAATTCGTTGAGCCGTGTTGCCAAGCACTGACCATTTGTCTTGCTGGAGTTGCCCGCTCGCTCCGCCGCGTCGCAACGCTGTCGTATGAACATAAAGTTCAGTATCCGGATCGGGAATATTAGCCTCGTGCACGGCGGAGCGCCAAACTCCGGAACTCGAGCTTCCGTCCTGAGCGTTCATGAGAGTCTCGGGCAATGCGCCGGGGGCCGGCTTATATGGCGAAAACAGCACGCCATCCGCCGCGAGTCTCGTTGTGTGACTGAACGCCTGAACTTCCGCGTCTGAACCATCGTTAGCCCGACGGAAGACGGCGCTGACACGATCAATCACTTCACTGAAATTGAAGTCCCTCGGCAATTCCTGAGCCGCGTCAGTTCCGGTGACGTTCGCCTTCGCTGAGGCCGTCGGCGGTTTTTGCCAGAATTCCCTGCCATATGGCACCGCCCAGTGCGGCTGCTCCTCACGTTTCGTGAGCATGCGAGTCACACCGGATGTCCGCACGTTCGGCTTCATTGAATTAGCGAGATCAGCCGCCCCGGCCGGCTGGGGATCAGGCGCGTCCGGAACGAAGCCCGCCTCCGGAGCGCGAGCGGACTGAACAACCGCCTGTGATTCGCCATTCAGCCTCGACCGGTTCGCGCGCCACAGGAGAGTCCCGAAGACTAAAACAATACATAGGGACGCAAGCAACCGGACGAAGGGGCGCGAAGGATGGTTGCCACGATCAGTCGTTCTGGATTTGGCGGTGATACTCTCCAGGGAGGTCGAACCCTGCTGAGTGGTTGTTCGTTCGCGATCTCGTGGTTGAGGATTTCTGTGGTACATGGAGTGAGGATAGTTCAAACCGAGCGGGCGATCGTTTCGCCCGTTATTTGAGTTGGATCCAAGCGCTGTGCCTGCTGCCATCGGATAGCGTGGCGCGCAAAAGCCAAACGCCGCTGCTCATGCCGGTGGCCTTCGTGTCCAGGTTGAAGAGCCACTGCCCATCGGCCAGCCGGAATTGGTCGCCCGTGGTGGCGGCGTCTTGCGGCCGCCCGTCGATTGGGTTTCCAGCAGTCGTGGCAGTGGTGTATGGGACTACTTGAAGTCTATGAATGCCGCTCAACACGGCAACCCCGCCGCAACTCGCGGTGAATTTCAATGGAATGGTGCTCCCGAGCTTGAACGTGCGTAGCGGCTCGGCGAAGCTGCCACCCGTCGCATCCGCTCCGGCCAGCGGCGAAAAGAAACCGCTGAAACTCATTGGCAGGACAACGACCGTCTGAACTTGAGAGGCCAAGTTCCCGTTCCCATCGTTATAGGTCCAATGGACTGAATAGCTGCCCGGCAAACTGTAAGTGAGCGGATCGCCCGTTGTGCCAATCACCCGGCCCGTGACCTGATCTGTGGCGGTTGGAACTTGGCTGATTGTCACCGAGCACTCGCCGGTCAGAATCGGCAAGGGATCGACATCCGGGACGGGAGGCGTGTGGTCCGACGCGATTTGCTCGGTGGTTGAGGCGAATATGGTCCCATTCAAGGAAGTGATCGAAGGTGTGCTCGAACTGTCGAACACCACCGTGAACCGGCCGCCCGAAATTGTGCCATCGAGATTGTCGGTTGAATCTTTAACGGGAGTCGCGCCGCCGCTGCTCAGGACCGGCGCCCAATCCACCCCATTGAAATACGTTAGCACCAGCGATGCCTCCAGGCTGGGGCTGATATTCCAAGGATAATAAAAGCTCGCGGCCAACGAATCCGTCGGATGCGCTCCTACGACCTGCAGATCGACAAACCCTCCGCCCGTGTCAAACAAAGTGCCTGCATTTGGATTGGTCGAATAGGTCGCCGCGGTCACCGTTACGGTCGAACTCTCGTCCGTGTTGTTGAACGTGGCCGAAACGCCCGCATTGCCCGCCTCATCCGAAGCCAGGGGCGCGGTGGAAACCGTCACGGTGGATCCGGGCGGAGCAGACGTGCTGTCGACTAGCGCAACGTCCGCGCTGCCGATGGTGAAGACGAGCGGGTTGGAAAGTTCCCCATCCGGGTTTTGCACGGCCACCATGGCGGTGGCGATGAGCCCGCTCGCGGCGATGTCACTAGCTAATATGGTTGCGCTCAATTGCCGTTCGCTCACAAAAGCGGTCGAGCGTTCCACCCCGTTCCAAAGAACCTTTGCGCCCCCAGCAAACCCAGCTCCGCGCACGGCCAATTCGAAATCCGCCCCGCCCGATTGAATCGCAGCCGGGGTCAACATCGAAATCGACAGCGGCACGCGCAAGGCCAGAAAATCCGCCGGAATAGGAACGGCGCTGCTGGTTAGAGGCTGATCCCCGGGCTTCTGCCAAGTCACGGCCACGTTGTCCCCGCCAGCGCCCTCCTTGTGCAGCACTTCCAAATAGTACTTTTGCCCAGCGGCCAGCGAGACGGGCGCGGAACGATTCTCGGGGTTCCCTGCCGTGCGCCGGGTTGTTCCCAGCCAATTGCGGGCGGAATTCCATTGCGGTTCGAATGCGATCTCGACTTTGTGGGCCGGATTCTCATCCGTGCTCAACCAGAGCTCCGCCTGATCGTCCGCGGCGATGTAAAAAACGTAATCGCCTGTGGCGGGCGGAATCAGAAAACCGGAAAGCCTCTCGCCATAAAAATCACCAAGTGTGTCTTCCAAAACTGTCGGCGATTCGATGGAGCTGATGACGTCAGCTTGGCTGGGCGCATTAGGGAATTTGGACGAACTGGTCAGGTCCACGACGCGGCCTCCCGGCACATTCCGAAAAATTTCGCGCTCGAACAACCCAGCCGCAGGGTGATCATCGAAGATGCCGACCGTCGCGCTGGAACTCTCGAATTCGATCCCAGCCACTGCTGACAAAGTCAATGTCACGGACCTGTAGCCATCGGCCGCATCATTGAGAATCGGTTTGATTGAAACATAACTGGCGGTTTGTCCCGCGGGAATAGTCATGGAAAGCGGCACAGGTTCGAAATCAACTCCGGCTTGGGCAGTGCCGCTCGTCGTGTAATTCGCCGTGAACGGCTCGGTCCCCGTTCCTATGAGCGAAATCTTGAACAAGCCGGGATCCGCTCCGGCTTCCGAGGCGCGGGCGTCGGCCGCTTCGATTTGCAACACCGGGGCGGGATTCGCGGAAACAGTGTAGCCGCGATAATTCGCAACTGTCGTTGCGCCCGGCGCGAAGTTGCCTGGAGAAGTCGCCAGGCCAATCAATACTGGATCAGAGAAATGCTGTGTGATTTGGCCGAGCTTCGTCCAAGTCAGGCCATCGGCGCTGCGATATGCCAGCAGTACGTCACCGAGCCGTTTCAAACGCAGCCACGGTTGCCACGAGGCTGTTCCGATACTCGAGCCCCAACTCGCCGTTGGGCCATCCTGAGTTGAACGCGATTGCGCCGAGTGATTGTTCCTCCCGCTCGATGGATTCAAGCTAACGCTCGCTTCGGAGCTGCCGGGCGTAAAGTTCTGCCGAATCATCAATCCGGCCAAGGCGCCCGCCCCCGAATTATCTAACCGGGTGACGCGCACGACCGCGTCGAAATCCCCTGACCATTGCTGGTAATCGAAATGAAAGGCGTCCTGGCTGCCGCCAATGTTATTTCCTCCCGCAACGACGTCGAAATCGTGGCCGGTCAGCGGCGTGAGCGCGCCCGGCGCAAAACCGGTCGCGGGAATATCCACCGGGTTTAGCGGCGACACAGCGCCGGCCAAAGCAGTGTTCGGAGCCACTGGCACACCCGCCGCACTGAAGATTCCATTCACCGTGAGCGTCACGCTGTTCCCCGCCAAGCCGGAAACTGTGAGTAGGATCGTCTTGGCATCCGCGCTCAGACTGACTTCGCTCACCGCCGCTCCGGCAATCGTGTAATGACTCGGATCGAGCGCGGTCGTCGGATCGAGCATCTGATCGAAACTGGCCGAGACTTTATTGCCGTTGAATCCAAACACCGATACGAGCGTTGGAGGCGAGCCGCTCGGCGCAGCCGCTGGAACAAAAGCGAGATAATTGCAATCGAGGTTGCCCGGCAGCACCGTGAAACGCAAAGTCCGCAGCCCGCTGAGATTGACCGCGGCCAATGCTCCTGAATCAGTCTTGAGCGGAACAAACCCAAACGTGTCCCACGAGCCTGAAGCCGGTCCGTTGAAATTGCCGAGCGAAATTGTCGTCTGGCTGGCGGTCCCAGCGCCGCTGGTTACGGCGCTTAACTGAGCATGTTCGTCAGCGCCTCCCGAGGCCAGTCGCGCGTAGACGTTGTAAGATCCCGCTGGAAAGTTGCGCGTGTAGTTATACCAATCCCCAGTGCTGTTCCATCCTACCTTATAATTGGCGGTGAGATTGAACGCGCCGCGGTTCGAATCGCTGCTGCCGCCAATCCCGACATTGGGAACTTCACCGGCGCGATAGCCGTCCGATTCCGGCGGATCGGCCGAAACCTGAAAATAATCGACGCCGTGCACCGCGCCGGTTCCGTTGTATGCGCCGCCCAAATACGGCATCGTGTCAGTTGAAACCTGATGTTGTCCGCCGCCAGAGTCGAAATCCTCCGCTTCAATAAAGAAATTGCCAGGGCCAGACGGGAGAATAGTAACCGGAAAACTCGCGCTAAACGTCGAGCTATCTTGATAGCTAACCGTAATGGTGACGGTTGCGGAACCAGCCGCTCCTTCCCGGGCCCGCACTTGCAACGTGCGGACAATGCCGGCGCCGCCCAGAAGAATATCGCTGTTAGCGATCACGCTGGGATTGGACGAAGCCGCGCTCACGGAAACGATTTGCGCCGCTCGTGCCGGATCGCCCGCTGTGAATGGGCTCGCCAGGGTGCTTTGGCCCGCGAACAACGACACGCCACGGAGCGAAGCCAGTCCTGGTGGAAGCGGATTTTGCGGAGTCTCCATCACCGTCGCGCCGCGGCCGCGCAGCGTGCTAATAACCGCGGCTGAAGGACTGCCCGCAGTTAGATCCAGAAAGTTATTGTCGAGGGCGACCCACCCAGGCGCTGTGATCCCGTTCAACGCGGAGATGTCGCTGATCCAGTTATAATTCAGTCCAAGCCCAATCAATCCAGTTTGATTGGCCAGGAATGAAATATCGGCCAGTTGATTTCCGCCGAGATTCAAATGGTGCAGCCCGTTTATCGAGCCCACCACGGCAAAGTTCGCGCCGGGATTGTTGGCGAGCTGAAGATTGTTGATCTCGATGCCAACCAACGGCGTTAGGTCCTGCACCTGGTTATCATTCAAATCGAGCAAATCCAGGAATGGAAGGTTGGGATGAGTGCTCAACGGCGAAAGGTCGGTAATTCCGTTTCCATCCAGTTTGAGGTAACGCAGATTCGGGAGGCTGTGCAGCAGGCTCAAATCTCGAAAATTCATCCAGAACATCTCCAGGCGCTGCAACTTCGTGAGCGTGAAGATGACGCTCAGGTCCGCGGTGGTGCTGCCGTTCAGGGAGAGAGTGTCGAGATTGGGCAGCCCCGCCAGAACCGATAAATCAGCGATTGGATCGCTCCAAATAAAGAGCTCGCGCAAGTTCACAAGACCGGCGATGGGGGCCAGGCTAGTAACTTGATTCTGGCCCAAAGCAAGACCAGTCAGTCGTGACAATCGCGCCAGGGGACTCAGATCGCGGATTTGGTTGTTATCCAGGCTCAAAGACTGCAGCCGCAGAGCGTACTCGATCCCGCCGAGATTGGCGATGCCCAGGCCGCGCGCGTCGAGGGTTGTTAGCCTGAGCATGGCAATGTCTGTGATGGGTCCGGCGGGTATGTTCAGCGCGGTGCGGACAGCGGCTGCAAGATTTGCGTCGGCGAAAGTGACGGTCGTTGGCGCTTGGGGCGTGTAATACGCGAGGTACTGCCCGGGGATCGGCGCGCTGCCGTTCACGGGCGGCAAAGCACCTGGCAATTGCCATGTGACCCCCAGATTGTCGCCTCCCCCTCCCTCGGCATGGAGCACTTCGAAAAAGTATCGCTGTCCCGCTTGGAGCGGAATCGGTGAGGAGATGTTCGCCGCGGGCGTGCCGCGCGAGGCTTGGTTGGCGCCGGTCACCCATTGCCTTTCTGAGTTCCATTGCGGCTCCGCGGCGATCAAGCGGCGCTGGCTCGGATTCTCGTCCGTGCTCAAGTACAGCTCGGAATTGTCATCCGAAGAAATATAGAACACATAATCGCCGGTGGCCGGGGGCAAAAGAAAGCCTTGGACGCGCTGGCCGTAGTTGTCGCCGATGTTGCTGGGCGTTTCCAACGAAGTCAAAGTTGTTACCGTGTCCGGTTGCGATGGGAATTTCGCGCTGTTAACCAAGCTGTCGACGCGACCGGCATCGATCCCACTGAAGACTTCCCGGCGCACGAATCCGGCCGGGGAAGAATCCGGGTAGATCATGACGGTCAAAGCATCTGCAACGCAAATTCCACTCGAGGTGCTGAGCGCGAACTGAGTTGTGCCGGCCGCGACTCCGGTGACCGATACGAACTGCTCGGTCGCGCCGCCCGCCGGGAAATTGAGCGTGATCGACGCGCCGCTGCCACCCGTTGGCAATGCGACACCCGCATCTTGGCTCGTGAGCGTGACACTGACGGACTGGTTTTGATTCATCCAAGGGCGGATGCGGACGGCCAGGGCATTGGGAGTGTTGCCGATCGCTAACACCGGTTCGCGTTGCGCGACGCTGATGCAGGGGTAGGCAGTTACGGACAAGTTATCGAACGTCTCCGTCCTGGTGATGGTGTTGTCGCCGTCTGCGCCAAGAGTGATCCAGTTTCCGAAAAAGCCCGTCGCTTTGACATACTCATTTCCGACGCCGTTGCCGATCCGAACTTCAACGCCGTTAATATACATCCTGATTATCGCTGGACTCCCCTGGAAACGAGCGGTCGTGACCTCGAAACGAACGTGGAACTCACCAAGTGGAAGAAGTCCGTCCGGAAAGCCCGCGCCGGGAAGTTCGTATCGGACGAAGGATGAGCCGTCGAATACCGCGTATCCGGCATGGTTTCGATACAAAACACCAAAACCATCGGACGTGGTGGGATACTGATTTGGCGCCGTGGCTCCAATCACGACCGACGCCCAATAATCGCCACTCGGAGAAACATCATCGTCAATTCCCGTGTTGAGGTCGAATTCGACGGAGAAATTTCCAGCCTCGGTGAAATTGTGATTTGGAGAAAGGTTGGGATAACGAAAAGCGGGCACAGGCTGGAGCCGCAGGCGGCCTGGGGAATCGGGATTGTTGACCTGAATCACTCCGGCTGGCGGATTCTGATCCTTGTAAACCAATGGGCTAACCGTGCCGCTTTGCCTGCCAGCGTTGTACTCGAAATTCTTGTCCACGCTGCTGCTGGACACTGTAAAATTGTCGGCAAAGAGCAGTTCAGACACGGTCACAGTGAAGCTCCTGCTGGAGCTGAGACTTCCCGTGTCGGTAACCGTGATGGTGATGCTGGCCATTCCAGTTTGGCCGGCCATCGGCGTGATGGTGACGGTGCGATTTGCTTCCGACCCGCCTAGAACGATGTCCGAATCCCGCACCAAACTCTGATTCGACGATGCTGCGGTCACAACCAAGCTGCTGGCCGGCGTGTCGACATCGCCAACGGTGAACGCAATCGGCCCGGTCGATGTATTTACGAAAATGGTTTGGTTGGGAATGCTCGAGATGGATGGCGCGTCGTTCACCGGCGTCACCGTCACTTGAAAACTTCTGCTGGTGACCGCGTTATCAGCGTCTCGCACCGCCACGGTAATGAAGGATGTCCCACTGGCGTTGGGCGACGGCGTGATTTGCAGAGCGCGACTGGCTCCTGTTCCGCTGATGATCAGATTGGAGTTCGGCGCCAGACCCTGATTGCTCGAAGTGGCGGTAACGACCAGCGCAGAAGCCGCCGTTTCAGCATCGCCAATCGTGAACCCCACCGTGATCGGCGTATCCTCAAGTGTCGCTTGGTTAGCAATGGCCGAGATAGTCGGAGCTGAATTAGCGACCAACGCCAGCGATGCAGACCCGGTTAAGACCTGGCCAGCCCAGGCGCTGCCGATGGCCAGGTTCAAATGAACGTAATATTGCCTTCCTACCTGAAGATCGAAAACGGGGCTGCCCGTTTCCTGAGTGAGCCCCGCCTGCAGCGAATGGAAGAAAAGATCACTGCCAAATGTCACGTCGTCCGTGTGCAATGCCACGTCCGTCGCTAAACCTCCCTGGTTGCCTTGATATGCCACCGACGATCCAACCTGATACGCGAGCGTCACCTTCGCCGTCGTGATCGATGGATCGGTCGAGACAACCGTGAACGGCCTGCGGATGTACGCGATTGGATCGTAGGGCGGCGTCGCCTGCGCTTCGATCCCGCTGGTGGTTTCGCGGGCATAAACACTGGTATTGCCAGGCGCGACATTCCCAACGGTAATTGTGCTTGTTCCCCACGAGATGCTAAGCGTGGCACGGGTTTCAAACGGCGAAGCCGCTAACAGGGCGGTCAGCAGCCACAGACTTGCGGCAAAGAACCTGCCAGATTTGCGTTGCGGGAGGGATGGATCGTGAAGTGCGGTGCTCATAAAAAGTGCTGTTTTCAACGCTGACCAGGGAATGACGGCCTGTTCTTTAACACGCTCGATTGATCTTCCGGTATCTACAAAAATGTAGATGCGGTGTCTTCAATGACGGGAATGAAACGATCCATCAAATTGTCCGGAACTGGGGGAACGGCTGAGCCCGAATCGATCCGCATTCTAATCGGCGTTCAGCATTTGGAGAACGCAGGGGGATCAGATCACTTGAGCTGAATCCAAGCCGTGTGCTGGCTGCCGTCGGAGAGCGTGGCGCGGAGCAGCCAGATTCCTGCGCCCATGCCAGTCGCCTTGGTGTCGAGGTTGAAAATCCATGACCCGTCGACCAGGCGGAACTGGTCGTCTGTTGTCGCCGACCCTTGGGGCGTGGCATCAATCGGCTCGCCGTAAGTGGTCGCATTGCTGTACTTGATCGCCTGCAGCCTGTGGCTTCCGATGACCACCGGGGAACCGCCACAATCGGCCGTGAACTTGAGCGGGATGGTGCTGCGCGTTTTGAACGTGCCTGCCGGACTGGAGTAGCTGCCGCCCGTCGCATCCGCGCCGCCAATCGGCGCCAAGAAGCCCGTGAAACCCAGCGGCGCGCGTGTGACAGTGAACATGGCGGACTGGGCATTGCCGCTGGCATCAGTGGCAGTGCAGGTGACGGTGGTCGTTCCGATCGCGAATCCAGACCCGTTCGGAATCGAGTAAGTGACCGTTGGCGCGGGATCAACATTGTCACTGACGGTCGGCGCGGGATAAGTCACGGGCACCCGTACGTCCACGCTGCATGGCGCCGTCACATTCGGACATGTGAGCGTTGGCGGCATCGTATCCGGAATGCCCGCCGCAAAAAATGTTCCATTCAGTTCGGTGATCTTTGGAGTGCTCGTGCTGCTGAATAGCACAGTGAAGCGACCGCCAGAAATGGTGCCATCCAGATTATCGCCCGTATTTTTAACAGGATCCCTATTCTCGCTGCTCTTCACTGCAGCCCATGCCGACCCATCAAAGTAGACAAGCGTCAATGCGACTTCGGTGGCCGGATCAATCGTTGATGGATAGTAAAATTTAACTGTCGCGGTGTCTGCCAGATCCGCCCCTGCAATCTGCACATCGGTAAACCCTCCCCCCGCGCTGAACGCGGCGCCGGATGGGTTGGACGAGTAATTGGCGACGGTTACGGATGCAGGATCTCCCCCCGTGTTGTTCACGGTTGCGGATACGCCAGTGCTTCCGGCGCTCATTGGGGCCGTTGAAACGATCACAGTTTGGCCCGGCTCGGCGGCCGTGGTCTGCGCCGCACTCACGTTTGCGGGCGTGATCGCGAAGCTGAGAGGGTTCGACAGCGCGCCGTTGGGATTCAGAACCGTGATGAGGACCGTCGTGATGGCGGGTCCGCCAACGACGTCGGAGGCTGGAATCGCGGCGGTGAGCTGAACAGGGCTGGCAAAAGTAGTCGGACGCGCTGCGCCGTTCCACTGAACCGTCGCCCCATTTGCGAAATCACCGCCGTTGACCGTCAACGTAAAACTGGAACTGCCAGCGGTCATCGTGTCCGGGCTGAGACTTGTGAGCGTGGGCGGGGGAGGATTGATTGTCACATGAAATGAGCAGGAAATGGCGTTGCCAAACGCATCCGTGGCTGCGCAATTCACTGTGGTTGTTCCTACCGGAAACGCGGAACCAGAAGCGGGAATGCAGACCACGGGAACGTCTTGGCCGATGTAGGTGGCTGGCACGTTGAAGGTAACTACGGTCGAAGTCTGGCCAGCCGCGGCGGTCACCACCATATCGGCGGGACAGTTGATCGTCGGAAGCCCAACTGTCGTTAGATTTACGGCGGCTTTGAGCGCCCGGTCCACATAAATCCGCAACAGGCTGTGAGCCTGATCGAACTCAACCGCGAAATTATGCCAGTTGTTGTCATCGACACCGGTATGAACAAGCCCTCCAGAGGAGTCGAGAACCGCGGTTTCCATGGTACCATTATAGATTCCTATTCCTGGCAAGCCTGTAACCGGAAAGCCCGGCCAGGGAACGCCTGCCAGCGAGTCTCGCCGGAAAAAGACGCTCAAAGTATTGGCGCCCCCACCGAGATACCCCAACGGCGAATCACCTGCAGCAGCCAAAGATGAAATATCGAGCCGATCCGTGGGTAGAATCGCATCCACCTGAACGACGTAATCTGAACGTAGCCCGTAGGCGAAGTTAAAATCGATGTCCGTTGCTTCCCCCATTCCTGAACTGGCTCCGTTGTTCCCGATGGCCGCCTCCAGCGCTGCCGGATCGGTAGAAGTCGCAGGCGTCTTGAAGCCGAAAATTCCCGTTACCGTCGGCGTCCAGGTTGCTGGTGGATTGCCGTGTCTGTCTTCCAGATCGTAAGCGCCGTTGCTATTGTCACCGAGAAGTCCATCCGTTCTGATTCCTGTGAGAGTAAAGGTATCGCTGTAATCCACGGTCGAAATCAATTGCGGTGGAACCCCAGGTGCGCCCACTTGGAAGTTATCGAACCAAAAGACATTGCCAGCGCCAGCAGTCCCGCCGGCAGCAAACGCGCCGCTGCCCAGGCCAACCGCTCCATTGGTGAAGTTCTGATAATTGAAGTTCGGATAAATTCCAAAACTGAAGACGACTGTATTACCCAACTCGGTAATCTTGGGCGTGCTTGTGGTGTCGAAGAGCACGTAAAAATTGTTGACTGGACCGGAGTCATTGAAATCAAAGAAATTGAGCGGCGGAGCCGTGCCGCCGCTGCTAAGGGTGCATGCAAAAACAACTTATCACAATGCAGGCAGTATTCTGTCATAGCATGACGGTTGTTACTCTTCTGGTGGATCCCTTGAAAGCGAAGAAACCACAGTGTGTGCACTGTGTCAGGCCATTTTTGAGCTCCTGCAT
>ORJL010466801.1_pt1 | contig 51760 bp, 38 predicted proteins | sample 1779941 | NCBI WGS metagenome assembly ORJL01 (sample SAMEA104232317, study PRJEB22302) | groundwater metagenome | biome: forest; feature: aquifer; material: groundwater | place: USA | collected 2011-08-07 | depth 5.8 m | reverse complement strand
TCTTAGGCCAGCGCGAAAACCAGCTCAATCAAGCCAGTGATGCGGAAATTTACGATCTGAACCTCGCCTGGCTGATCAAAGCCCGTGAATTGGCTAGGGAAAACGGGATGCTTGCCGAATTGATGATGGGGATAGGCGATGGTTTGCCGAAAGCCAGTAGTGCCGAATGACATATTTTTACAACCCCGACACTCTCTTGATATAGAATTTTTACAATGCCTTACAATATCCTCATCAGCACCAAAATAAGCATTGCGGTCTCCCTTCCTATTAATGGCATACAGGCACCAGCCGCCAATAAGGGCATTCGGTTGACCCGCATGCCGCATAAAACATCGGCATTGATGGCCGAAAATGACTTGATGCAAGCAGCCCGTGGGGGGCGGCGTGATAAATTTTTGGCGGGTTTGGATACCGTACCCGAGGCCGGCCCCATTGGAGAAAATACGTTAACTTAGCGTGTGCCTGCTATTGTTAGCCCACTTACCCTACCCTAATCATGACAAAAATGACCCTATGCGACTTTTGCTAGTAGAAGACGATGAAATCCTCGGTGACGGCCTGGTCGCCGGTTTGACAATGGAAGGCTATGCGGTGGATTGGCTGACCAATGGCAAACTGGCTGATGAAGCCCTGAAGCTGAACAGTTATGAACTGATCGTGCTGGACTTGAATTTGCCGGACATGGACGGCTTGACCATTTTGCGCAATTTGCGTAGCCGTAAGGACGAAACCCCGGTGATGGTGCTGACCGCCAAGGACACCGTGCCTGACCGTGTGTTGGGACTGGACAGCGGCGCGGATGATTTTGTCATCAAGCCGTTTGATTTGGATGAGGTGTGCGCACGCCTTAGGGCTTTGGCCCGGCGCAATGAAGGGCGCAGTGTGCCGACGATTGAATATAAAGGTGTGGTGTTGGATCCGGCGGCGCATCAGGTGACGTACAACGGCGAGAAAGTCGAGCTGTCGCAAAAGGAATTTGAAATCCTGAATTTTTTGATGGGCAATATCGGCAAGGTGATTTCCCGCGCCCGCTTGGAGGAAAGCCTGTATTCCTGGAACTCCGACATCGAAAGCAATACGGTGGAGGTGCACATCCACCATTTGCGCAAAAAGCTGGATTCCGGTTTGATCCGCACGGTGCGCGGGGTGGGTTACATTATTGATAGCGACGACGGGCAATGAACTACTCCTTACGCCAATTGTTGCTGGTCAGTTTGCTGTCGGCGGCGATGCTGATTTGGGGCATTGCCGCTTACGTCAGTTACAAACAAACCCGCGATGAAGTCGCCAATTTGTTCGATGCGGAATTGTCGCAATCAGCCAAAGTCCTGCACGCGTTTGTCGAAAGTTTGCTGCGCGAAGGGTCGTTATCGGCTTTTGGGAGCCAGGAGCATCTCGACAAAAACCTGCATGATTATGCCTTGAAACATAAATTCAAACGCAAGAACAGCTTCCAATTGTGGTCGGGCGACAATGATTTTTTCGCCAAACCTGACGACACACCGAATGTCGCCGTGCATGGTTTCGATAAAAACCATATCGACAGCCAGTTATGGTATGTCTTTGACGATGTGCTGCAAGCCAATGCCTTGGGGCGTGATTACGAGCGGAAAATTGCCTTCCAGTTATGGTCGAAAAAAGATGGCTTGCTGTTGCGTTCAGAAAGCGCACCGAAATTTGTCTTTTCGAAAGCGGATGAAGGCTTCAGTAATGCCAATATTGACGGGCATTTGTGGCATGTGTTCAGCATTTCTGATTCGACAGGCCAGTACGTGGTGCATGTCGGGCAAAAAGAAGAGATACGCGCCGAACTGACCGATGAAATTTCATCCCATACTGCACTGCAATTGTTATTGGGCTTGCCGTTTTTGGGTTTGGTGATCTGGATTATTGTCGGGCATTGCCTAAAGCCGCTGGACAGGTTGGAGCGGTCATTATCCAAACGTGAGGCGAGCTATCTAAAACCCTTGTCAACACGCAAGTTGCCGAATGAAATCGTGCCCGTGGTTAACGAAATCAATAACCTGTTCGCCCAACTTGAGCAGGCGTTCGAACATGAGCGCCGGTTCACCTCGGATGCCGCGCATGAATTGCGGACACCGCTGGCGGGACTGTTGACCCAGGCGCAAGTGGCGTTGCGCACCAATGACGACGAGGTGCGCAAGCAGGCATTAAAGCGCATCGAGCAGGCGGTCAACCGCATGACCTACATGGTGCAGCAGTTGCTGACCTTCTCGCGGATTGAATCCAGCTCGGAGTTTTTGACCCAGGAAGCGATCCAGCTAGGGCGCGAAGTGGTGCAAATCGTCGCAGAACTGGAACCCGAAGCTTATAAAAAACGCATCTCCATGGAGTTTGTCGAAACCAATCCGGTGCCGGTATTGGTTAACCCGCAATTGATGGCGATCCTAATCCGCAATATCCTGGACAACGCCATCAAATACACGCCCGCTAAAGGTTCGGTGCTGATTAGCCTGGTTGGCAAAGACAACAAACTGCAATTGTCGGTGGAAGACTCCGGCCCCGGCATTTCACCTGACCAATACGAAAAATCCCTACAACGCTTCCATCGCTGCACCGAGACAGCGCATACCGCACCAGGCACAGGCTTAGGTTTCTCCATCGTGGAACGGATTGCCGCCATCCATAACGCCGATTTGATTTTGGGCGTTTCCCAACTTGGCGGATTGAAGGTGACCATAAGCTTCCCCTTGCCCACCAGTGGACAGGAACAGCCTTGGCAGAAAAAACTTAGTTTTTTTAATAACTTAAGCGACAAGCTAAAAGCACAAGATTAAAAAACCGCTTCAGGTTCGGCAATCACAGGATTCGACAGGATACCAATGCCTTCAATTTCAATGCGCACGGTTTGCCCTGGCCTTAAGTAACCACGCGGCTTCATTTTAACCCCGACACCGGCGGGTGTGCCGGTGGAAATCACGTCACCGGGCTCTAAAGTCATCGCTTGTGACAAATAAGCAACCATCTCGTAGCAGTTAAATAGCATTTGTGAGGTGTTGGCATTTTGGCGTAACTCATCGTCCACCCACGTTTTGATGTCCAAGTTATGCGGGTCGGGCAACTCATCGGCGGTCACCAGCCACGGGCCTAATGGGCCGCAAGTGTCGAAGGACTTGCCGACCATCATGGTCGGCGCATGCATTTGCCAATCGCGCACCGACACGTCGTTGGCAATGGTGAATCCGGCAATGACCTCGCGGGCTTTGTCCATCGGCACATGGCGGCAACGCCGCCCAATAACAAAAGCCAACTCCCCTTCATAATCGAGCTTATCCGATACTTTCGGGCGCTGGATGGCGGTGCCATGCCCAATCACGCAAGTGCTTTGTTTAGTAAAAAAGCTGGGATACTCAGGGCGTTCCCGGCCGGTTTCGGCGATGTGGTCGGCATAATTGAGGCTGATTGCCAAATACTTGCCTGGCCTTGGCACGGGGGCTGCTATTGAAACATCAGATAAAGGGATGCGCACCCCAGATCCGCTAGCCATCAGTTCCCGCATAGCCGCCAACGCACCATTACCCGCCGCCAGAAAATCAATCATTTGTGCAGGAATACTTTTACAGCCAGAACTATCAACGATATAGCCATCAACAACTGCGCCGATACGGGTTTTATTTTGGTGCGAAAAAGTGATCAATTTCATCAAAAATCCTGATTGGTTTTAAGCCTGGCGGGACAAGGGAATTATTAACATTGACGGTATTGTGCGAGCAATGCTATCGTTCGTAAAACTCTTTGTTAGCGGAGAGTGCCGCTCCCTTCGCGGCTTGCAGGCAATAATCTGCGGGTCAAATGCGGATGGATGCGGGTCAAAAACTACAATAGACTATAACCAAGAATAGCCCGCAAAACAATTGATAAGCTGGCTTTTAATGACGAGGAATAAACAATGAACCCAAACTGGATTGCCCCTTCCATCCTATCCGCTAACTTCGCCAAACTGGGTGAAGAAGTCGATAACGTATTGGCAGCCGGTGCCGATGTTGTGCATTTCGATGTTATGGACAATCACTTTGTCCCCAATTTGACAATTGGCCCATTAGTATGTGAAGCCTTAAGAAAACACGGGGTGACCGCGCCGATAGACGTGCATTTGATGATTGAACCCGTAGACCGCATCATCCCTGATTTCGCCAAAGCAGGCGCCAGCATCATCACCTTCCATCCTGAGGCTTCGGTACATATTGACCGCACCCTGCAATTGATCCGCGACAACGGCTGCAAATCCGGCTTGGTATTTAACCCTGGCACGCCGTTGCATTATCTTGAATATGTCATGGACAAATTGGATATGATCCTGCTGATGTCGGTTAACCCAGGCTTTGGCGGGCAATCCTTCATCCCTTCAGCATTGGACAAATTACGCCAGGTCAGAAAAATTATTGACGATAGCGGCTTGGACATCCGTTTGGAAATTGACGGCGGTGTTAAAACCGACAATATACGCGCCATTAAAGCGGCCGGAGCGGACACTTTTGTGGCCGGTTCAGCGATATTTAGCCAGCCAGATTATAAGAAAGTCATCGCTGACATGAGAGCGGAACTCGCGTTGGCAGGATAAGCGACAAATAGCTAGAACAATCCGTTTATACCCCCCCTTCTTTCCCCTCTCCCTGCTTCTGCTTGTGGACGAGGGGGAATAAAATCACACCCCCCATTTTCATTTTGACAATTGTCCTTTAAAAATTAACGTTGGATAAGCGATGAATAGCAATAGTACAGACCAAAGCGTTACTTCAATTAACGAAGCCCCTATGCAAGACCAGGTAGCAGACAAAGCAATTATTGAGCAAGATGAAGTTAAACCGACCGACTTAGATGCCCTAAAAGAATTGCTCAAAACCAACAAAGAAATGGAAGCACAAAAACTATTAGAATCGTTTTTATCTTCACCGGACGTTACGGTCGTCAGCCTTTTTCAGACGGGCGAGCTGTTTATGGAACACCAGGCGCAAGATTTAGCTGAGACAACGTATCGGGCAATCCTTGAAATTGAAAAAAACAACCCGGCCGCGTTAGGCCGCTTGGGTGATCTGGCACAAAGAAAAGGGGATTATCAGGCCGCCATTGGCTTATTCCAGCAAATTATCGAAAATGAGGCCACACCGGAAAAGTGGGTTTACATTGGGCTCGAAAATGCCATAGAAAGCATAGGCGAACAACAGGTAGAAAATATAAAGAAATCACTCAATGATAACCAACAGGATGAAGCAGAATCCCGGCTACGGGCATATTTACTTTCCCAAGATGTGAGCAATGCCGCCCTTTTTCGGGCGGCTGATCTGTTTATGGAACAACAGATGTCGGATATAGCCGAAATGACTTATCGGGCAATCCTTGACATTGATAAGTCCAATTGTGCCGCACTAGGCCGCCTAGGAGACCTAGCGCAAAAAAAGGGGGATCATCAAGCGGCGATTGGTTTATTCCATAAAATCATTGAAAATGAGGCCACACCGGACAGCTGGGTTTACATTGGGCTAGGCAACGCACTAGAAAGCATTGGGGATTTACAAGAGGCGATAACTTATTTCAGAAAAGCCGTTGACACTACGGACAACAAATCGGAACTGTTATCACGGATTGATAGCTTAAACAAAAGGTTTGATGAGCTTCAAAAAGGGATTCCTGTCCATGTTAAAATGCCAGACCCTAACCCTAGAAAAAACGACAGCCAACCGTTTATCCCTAACGGGCTACAGAATGATACCCTGAGATGGAAAATCGGCAAACCGACAATAAAAGATTTACAGCTCACTAGGGAGCTAACCCAGCAAACACCGGAAAACCCTATTATTTGGCAATCCTTAGGTGATATTGCCTATAGCCTCAGCCGCTGGAAAGAATCAAGTGATGCATATGCTACGCTTGCGCGATTACAACCACTTAGCAGCGATAGTTATTACCGGCTGGGAGAAGCCCTTGAGCACCTTTATGAACATAAAGGCGCATATAATGCCTATTTGCAGGGATTTATTGCCGATCCTGATGAGAAAATATTAAGCCATCTACTAAAAAAAGGTATTGAAAATAATCTTTTTGAGAAATATTCCAAGCCCGTACTATTGTTATTTGATGTCCTACTAAAAAAACAGCCTGAGCAACTGCACCGGCTGATTGATTTGATTGACCAGGATACGCTTATTGAACTGTTTAAAAATACAAAAGAACAAAAATTGCTCATTTCGATACTGCCACTTCTGCTTGAAAATGCAGAAGCAGCTAAAGATTGGACAGTTCCGTTAGAGCTACTTGGGGTACTAGACAGCTCAAAATTGCTGGATCCCTTACCTGACTGGATTGCAGTAGAGTCATTGTGGATAGCCGCACAATTAAAAAGAATCTTAGAAATTAGCCTACTAGAGGATGTAAAATTAAAAGGCAAGGTATTCAAAGAGCAATTAAACAAGCTTAAAAAATTCACTTTCTGGCACAAATCAGTTGATTTTGATAAAAAATTCCCGCTATTGAATGTGACGCGTTTAAAATATAAGCAAAGCTGGCAAAAAATATCGGCCCCTTATAGCCTAAGCCAGTATTTTGCCCATCATGAAAGCCCCTACGTATCCCCCCATATTTTGTTTGATACCATTTGGTATATAAACACCCAAAGATTAAGCCCAAAAGAAAATCACCCTTTGGTGCATTTTTTCAGGTATTCCAATGGCTATTCAGAAAAGGCCACCAATCCATCGTCCTATTTTGATTGCCAATGGTATCGGGAAGAATATTTGGAAGACAATCAAACAGATAATCCACTATTGCATTATCTGTCCCATTTTAGTAAGCCTGGCATTAGGCCAAATAAGTTCTTCGACAACGATTATGTCCGCGAATCCCAAGGACTGCTTCTGGACGAAGAACCACTGGCCTATTATTTGACGCAACTTGAAAACGAAGGTGTTGATTTCTGTTTATCCGGTTTTTCTCCGAATCCATTTTTTGATCGGGAATTTTATTTAAAGCATAATCAAGATATTTTATCTTTAGCTAAAAATAAATTTGATCCATTTTTACATTTTATGGCACATGGATTAAAAGAAGGGCGAAAAGCCTATGCCTGGCAACGTTACAATGAATTTGTGCGTCATCAACGGCTTTATTTAGAACCCTTCAACCGAAACTGCCATTTTGGTTTAGAAGGCAGTTTGAAATATGTTAAAGGCGAAAAAGCCGAAGAAATTTATTTCACGGGACAAACCATATTAGCCCAAGGACTCAGTTACCAGCCTTTGATTAGTATCTTAGTTCCCGTTTACCAAGTTAATCCTAGGTTTCTTGACGAAATGATCCAGTCGGTTATTGCCCAAACTTATGATAACTGGCAGTTATGTCTAGTCGATGATGCATCTAAACGCCATAAAAAAGAAATTCATGCCTTGTTGGAACAGTATGCCACTGAAGATAAGCGCATTGTTTATCATATCCGTGAAAAAAACGGCCATATTTGCAATACCACCAACGATTGTTTGGCTTTAGCAAAAGGTGATTTCGTCGCTTTATTGGATCACGATGACTTATTAACATCTGACGCACTTTATGAATTTGTAACCGCTATCAACGACGACACTGATTTAGACATTATTTACAGCGATGAAGATAAAGTCGATGAATGGGGGGTTTTGTTCCAACCCTATTATAAGCCTGATTGGTCGCCACATTCTTTATGGTCGCGGATGTACACTTGCCATCTAACAGTTTATCGCAAATCATTAGTGGACGATGTCGGTGGCTTTAGGACAGGTTTTGAAGGATCGCAGGACTATGATTTAATGTTACGATGCAGTGAAAAAACCAAGCGCATCCACCATATAGCCAAAGTGCTTTACCATTGGCGCAGCCATTCCGAATCTACCGCAGGTGCTGAAGATGCAAAAGGATATTGCGTCGATGCAGGCCATAAAGCGGTACAAGAGGCCTTGTCGCGCCGGGGAATAAATGGAACGGTTGAGCCTGTTGGGGAATCACGCACAGCTTTCTGGGTTAAACCTGAAGTTTTAGGAGCCCCCTTGGTTGATATTATTATCCCTAGCCGTAACGGCGCGGATATTTTAAAAACGTGCTTACAATCAGTCTTTGAAAAAACGACCTATCAAAACTTTAAGGTTACAATTCTTGACAATAACTCAGATGAAAGCAGTTTTTTCGTTTTAATTGATTACTGGTCAAAACAAGAGCCATCACGCTTTCAAGTTATCCGTGATGAAAGCCCGTTTAACTTTTCAGCAATAAATAATCATGCCGCCCAAAAAACAGATGGCGATTATTTAGTTTTTTTGAATAACGATACTGAAATCATTGCGGAAGATTGGTTGGAGGGATTGCTAGGTTACGCCCAATTGCCAGAAGTGGGAGCCGTCGGGGCAAAGCTCTATTATCCCGATGACACGATACAGCATGCCGGCGTCGCCACGGGATTAGGCGGGATTGCCGGACACGTAATGAAGCATTCAAAACGCGAATATCCGGGTTATTTCTGGAATCTGAAGCTAGTGACCAACTACTCAGTTGTCACGGCCGCTTGTCTAATGATTGGCCGGGCAAAGTTTAATGCCGCGGGTGGGTTTACCGAATATTTGCAAGTTGCTTTTAACGATGTGGATTTTTGCCTTAAAGTGCGCCAACAAGGGTTGTACAATGTTTATTTGCCATTTGTTGAATTGTATCACTATGAGTCAAAATCAAGGGGTTATGAAGACACCCCTAAGAAACAAGAGCGATTTGAAAAAGAAATTGTTTTTATGCGGCAACGTTGGGGTAAATCGTTGGATAATGATCCCTTCTATTCGCCTTGGCTAGCCGTAGATACAGAAATAATGAATTATAGATATCATTAAATCTAGGTTTTTAGGCTACAAATTTTTTGGAGATACTGATTGAAGTTAATTACCCTTCTTAATGGTGTTAATTTTTCTGGTGACGAAAAACTATTCGTTGGCGTGCTTGACAACCCAAATTCAGGGAGTGTTTTAGAAAAGCCAACAATAACTTTTTCGGGCTGGATTATTCCTTGTAATAAAAATAGTAGTTACACCTTAAAGGTAACAGGCTCCACCGGATTTATAGAAACCGTAAAACCCAATGTCCCCAGACCGGATGTTGCAAAAGCAAAAGGGGTCGCCGCCTTCGCTGGTGACTCCGAATTTTATGGCTTTCGTGTTAATGTTCCAGCTTTAGACGAGATATCGGTTTATGTTCAAATTGACGGCGTGGAGGTGCTTTGGAAATCAATTGCAATAGTTAAAGTTGATGAAAATGCCGTATCAGTTGTGCTTGATATCTTACGTAAAGGCCAAGTTACCAATGGTCAGATCAAGACAATAGAGGCTATTAAACCTAGAGCCATAACAGGCATTGTTGGCTATATCACTTCAAGCATCGAAGTGATTGAATCGCCGACAACAGCCCAAAAACTACTGTTAACCGTTGGTGAATTGTTTTGGTTCGACAAATTTATAAAAAACCTTGAGACTGCGGACTTTTTAGCACAATTGCTCTTAAGTTATTCAGCCGAATCAGGTATTAAAATCCCTGCTCCATTCACATCTGATTTAGCTGAATTGGTAAGTACAGCCTATATCGAAGATATAAACTTTTTAATTTTTAGGTATGGCAACACGTATTTTTATATTGGCCAATATCTGCACACAGTGGAATTTGTATATTTTCCAGAAAAATCTTTCCTTTTACGCATTAAATTTTCCCATTACGAACAGAGGCATCTAATCGGATTAATTAACCACTGCTTAAAAAGCCCTGAAACCCTGCTAAAAAAATTGGAGACATCATCCCATAAAACGTTGGGCGGCTTAATATTGAATGGCATGAGCCCCTATCATTTTTTCTATGATTGTATCCCGTCACTTTATGCGGCCAATAAATATGATGCACTAAAAAGCGTAACCGCTTTCTTCTCAATTAAAGGGGAGTGTTATTACCCTGTAGAAAAGCTATTTAACCTCAAGGCAACTAATCAACAATGCACCCATATTGAATTTGCAACTCTACAATCTGAAGCCGACCAATTCTTTATTGTTGCCGGGGCATCATATAAACAGCTGGACGCCCTCCAGGTAGCCGAAATGGACAGGCAAATTACCTGCCACGCCATAGCGAGCAGTCCTGATGAAATGACCTCTGTCACAAATAGCCTTGAAGGTTGCTATCCAGTTTTATGGATTGGAATTAGCGCCCAAAAACGCTCTTGGATAAACCAAAATGAAGCCCTCATCAAGACATTACAATCCATATATGCGATGCATCCTAACATGGCAATCATATTTGATGGCATGACGAGTAATATTTTTAAAGCCAATGCGGACGCACAAGACTTTTCAAAAGACCATGAATTAGTGGACGCAATTAAAGCAATGCTTCCATCCCAAATAACGGCCCTAAGCACTGTAGGCCTGAATAGCCAAGAAAAAATGGTACTGGCCAATGCAGCGAATTTTTATATCGCCAATTATTCAACCGGGTCAATGTACCCGGCCCGATTTGCTCATTTGCCGGGAGTGGCGCATTTGAGCAAAGCAATGATGGCGACTGTCCGCGACATTCACATACATTATAAAACGGCCACTGTTCCTGACGAATTGATTACTGACATCCCTGACCAAAATAATAAAAGGCTTGATTTCATTAGTTATTCTATTGATGAAGACGCTTTTTCAAAATATGTTTGTAGTGTGTTTGGGTCAACTATTGAAGACAAAACCAAGCAAATCGCCACCGAAGGAAATCTGTAACATGACTAACCCATATGAGAATTTACCAAGTTCAGCTTTCTGGAAACTGGCCGTTGCCCAGAAAAGCATGTTTGACATAGAGGGGATATGGAACCCTAAATTTAGGATAGAGCCAGACCAGAAAGTAGTGACATTTGGCTCTTGCTTCGCGCAACACATTGGCAAGGCCTTAAATGACCGCGGGTTCTCTTGGATAAGTACAGAGAATGCACCTGCTGCACTTTCCAAGGCTAATGCCACACGGTTTAATTATGATGTTTTTTCATCCAGAACTGGCAATATCTACACTACATCTTTGCTACATCAGTGGACCCAATGGGCCTTGGGTAAGACAGGTTGCCCCGAAGAAGTATGGGAACAAGACGGTAGGTTTTATGACCCTTTTAGGCCTGTTATTGAGCCCAACGGTTTCTCGTCAGCAGAGGAAATGAAGTTATCACGGGATGTTGCAATCGGGGCATTTAAGAAATGTATAGAAACGGCCGATTATTTTGTGTTCACATTGGGTTTAACCGAAAGCTGGAAAAACAAAGCCGGATATGAATATCCTATGTGTCCAGGAACGGCAGCCGGGGCTTTTAATGCGGCGGAGCATATCTACGAAAATCAAGATTATATTTCTATAATCAATGGCCTGCATGCTTCAATTAAGCTTATGCTTGAGCTTAATAATAATATAAAGTTTATATTGACGGTATCGCCTGTACCTTTGACCGCGACCTGTTCGGGAAACCATGTGGTAATGGCGACAATCGAATCGAAATCCATCCTACGGGCTGTAGCGGGTCAAGTTTCCAAACAAATGGATAATGTTGATTATTTTCCATCTTATGAATTAATAAGTAGCCCCACCTCTAAGGGTATATTTTTTGAGCCTAACCAAAGAAGCGTCAACCACTACGGGGTAAGCTTCGTCATGGATCAGTTTTTTACTTGTCTGGAAACAAAATATGGTGGATTGCCACCCATAAAAACAGGACAAGTGATAAATACAAAATCTGCTATAAACGAAAAAAAATCTGAAGCTGACATTATATGTGAAGAAGAGCTTCTTAATGCGTTTGGTGGGGGTAAATAAATGCCAGGAACATTAACTAAATCTATCCAAACAATTTGCATTATAGGAAATAGTTATGTTGGTGCTGTATATAAGGCTTACGAAAATTGTAAAAGCCAACTTCCTGATATTAAAATTGATTTTTACACCGCAGCCGGACTAGATTTCCCTCGCCTTGATATTATTGATAATAGCATCGTTAACGTAAAATTCTCGAATACAAAAGACTATGGCAATATAAATTCATATGATGCCTATTTCATTTATGGCGATATGTTATCCCCACATGGGATTATTCAGCTCGAGCTTGAATTAAAAAAATTAGCATACTCCCAACAGGTAATTAATTGTGCAGTTGTCGACAACATAAATGCGTCACACACTTTAAATATTTATAACAAACTCAAAAAAATAACACAGACGTCCATATACCTTATGTCGCACAATATACTTCAACAAACGACATTGTCCTTGAATTATGAACAATATTTTAATGCGCTAAAAGTACTTGAAAAAACCTTAGGTGAAAATATTTACCACGCTTTCCCTGAAGAATTGTTTGATAACGCATTAGTACCAAAGGATATTTATTACAGCGGTTCGGTTGGGATAGATGGCCGATCTGCTAGTCAAATTGCGGGGCATGACAGATATCACATGAACGAGCAGGGCGGGGCATTAATATTGGGAAGTATGTTAAGAAAAGCAATGGGGAAGCAATACTCAAACATGTATCCAACAAAGCCTTAGTGCCCTGAGGTAGCGTGCAAATAAATTTTGGGATTTATCCGTTTTTGCTACTCCCCTCTCCATCTAAATAAGCATAAATACGAATATGAAACTGGATTTTAAATTAATAAACATTGATTGCACCTTACGTGATGGCGGTTATTACAATCAGTGGGATTTTTCGCAAGAGTTAATCCATGCTTATCTTGATGCCATGGAAGCGGCGGGCGTAGATTTTGTTGAATTAGGCTTCCGTTCGTTTGATAAAAATGGTTTTCGTGGTGCATGCGCATACACCACAGACGATTTTATTAACAGCTTAACTATCCCGCCTAACATAAAAATTGGCGTGATGATGAACGCATCCGAATTGATTAACCATCCTGATGGCCCTTTAGCGGCCATCAAATTACAGTTTGTTCCAGCAAAAGAATCTCCTGTCACATTGGTCCGGTTCGCGTGCCATGTCCACGAATTCGAAGCCACATTACCGATGTGCGCTTGGTTGAAGCAACAAGGCTACCTAGTGGGCATCAATTTAATGCAAGTGGCTGACCGCAGTGAAACGGAGATAGAACATATTGGTAAAGTTGCAAGCCATTATGACCTTGACGCGCTCTATTTCGCCGACAGCATGGGCAGCTTGGAACCCCATCAGGCTGCGGCAATTGTTAAAATACTCAAGCGGCATTGGCAGGGAGCCATGGGAATACACACCCATGACAATATGGGGCGGGCGATGGCCAACACCTTGAGCGCCATTAACGAAGGCGTGACGTGGGTTGATTCCACAGTCACAGGCATGGGGCGAGGGCCGGGTAATGTGCAAACGGAATATGTCCTGATTGAATTGGCCAACCTACGAGCAAAACATATTAATTTGTCGCCCTTACTTGAATTGATCCGCAAGCATTTCAAGCCTATGCAAGACCACTATGGATGGGGGGCAAACCCATACTATTACTTGGCTGGCAAATACGGCATCCATCCCACTTATATCCAGAAAATGCTCAGCGATTCGCGTTTTGGCGAAGCTGAAATCTTATCGGTGATTGACCATCTCAAGGCCGTCGGCGGAAAAAAGTTTAGCACTGAAATCATGGAAGCGGGCCGCCAAGTTTATGGCGGTGAACAAACAGGCTCTTGGGCCCCAGAAAAAATCATCAATGGCCGGGAAGTATTGATTGTCGCGGCAGGGCCTAGTGTTGGCAATCATCGTCGCGCCATAGAGCAATACATCGTTAAAGCCAGTCCCTTTGTCATCGGTCTGAACACCCAAAAAACGATTGATGAAAATCTAATTGATGTGCGTGCGGCCTGCCATCCATTCAGGCTACTGGCCGACTGTGACCAGTACCCCAATTTAAAACAACCCTTAGTGGTGCCTAGCTCCAGATTGCCAGAGGTGATCAAAGCTTCAATGGAAGGGGTCAACCAATTTGATTTTGGCCTTTCCGTAGAGCCCGCAAGATTTGAATTTCATGATACTTACGCCATTGCCCCAACCTCGTTGGTGGTTGCCTATGCCTTGGCCATAGCAACTAGCGGCAAAGCCGCGCGAGTCCTGATGGCTGGCTTTGACGGTTTTAGTGCGGATGATCCCAGAACAACCGAAATGGAAGAGCTGCTTGCCAACTATCAAAGCGCTAAGGGTGCCTCGCCTATTTTGGCAGTCACCCCCACCCGCTATAAAATCCCATCAACCTCCATTTATGCTTTATAGGGCATCACATGAAATATGCCATCATCATCCCAGCCCGGCACCAGTCCAATAGATTGCCTGGCAAGCCGCTCGTAAATTTATGCGGCATACCCATGATCGTACGGACCTACAGACAGTGTTTGAAAGCGGTGCCTGCCGAGATTGTGTTTGTCGCAACCGACGATGACACTATCAAATCAGTTTGCGAACAATATGGCATTAATGTCTTGATGACATCCTCGACTTGCTTAACCGGAACAGATAGGGTCGCTGAAACCGTAAAATTAGTGGAAGCAGACACTTATATCAATGTCCAAGGCGATGAACCCGTATTTAACCCGGACGATATAAAATCACTCATAGCTGAAGCCGGCAAAAATCCGGACTCAGTGATTAATGGTTATTGCCGGATTAAAGATGAAGCACAATTTAGGAGCCCCAACACACCCAAAGTCGTACTAAGGCCGGATGGACGCTTGCTTTACATGTCACGTGCCCCCATCCCCACGAATAAAGCCCATGGTTTTGATATCGCCCATAGGCAAGTGTGTGCCTATGCTTTCCCCAAGGCGGCTTTGCTTGCTTTTACCGCGCAGCATAAAAAAACCCCATTGGAACAGATCGAAGACATTGAGATTTTACGATTTCTCGAACTCGGTTGGGATGTGAAAATGATATTGATGTCAGAAAACTCTGTTTCGGTTGATCATCCTGAAGATGTCATTAAAGCTGAAGCAGTGATTAAAAGCTTAGGTTTGTGATGGCGATCAAAAATATCAAAGAATATAAGACTTTTGTTTTTGATTGCGATGGCGTCATCCTTGATTCCAACCGCATCAAAACTGACGCTTTTTACGAAACAACCCTCCCGTATGGAAAAGATGCCGCTGATGTTTTTGTAGAATATCATCGCCAGCATGGTGGAATTTCCAGATACCGGAAATTTGAATATTTTTTTAGTGACATCCTGCGACGAGACCCTAGCGAAGGGGAAACGGATAATCTGCTTGCGGAATATGCAAGGCTTGTCAGAGACGGTTTATTGTCCTGTCCGGTGACCGAAGGTTTAACAGAACTACGTGCTGCAACACCTGATGCCCGCTGGCTGGTCGTCTCAGGCGGCGACCAGGGTGAATTGCGGCAGGTGTTCATTGAAAGGAATCTTAGCCAGCTTTTTGATGGCGGAATCTATGGCGCACCAGATAATAAGGATGAAATACTCGCCCGTGAACTTAGCGGCGGAAACATCCAGAGCCCAGCGGTTTTTGTTGGCGATAGCCGCTATGATTATGAATCTTCAGTAAGGGCTGGACTAGATTTTCTATTTATAACGCAATGGACTGAATTCCAGGAATGGCGGCAATACTTCCAGCCACATCAAATATCAAATATCGATTGCATTAAACAATTAACGATTTGAGAAAACCTACTTAACCCTTTCAAAAACCTATGCGAAAGCGGTGCTTCATGCTTAAGCACTAGCATTTTGATTCACAGCTTATCAAAAGGAACGTTCGAATGAAATGGACTATTAATGTCACCAAACTTCCCCAAAAGCGTTCGGGACTTAATTTTTCTTTTGATAGCCCTAAAAATGAAACCATTGAGGCCAGCCAAAGTTGCTCGATAACTTTCTCTGGTTGGGTTGTTATTGATGGAACAGAAAATGCGCGCATAGTATTTGACTATGACCCCAACACTAAACACGAACTCAACGTAGACAGGCCTGATGTTATTCAGAAATTAGGTGCCAAGACCCTCAAATGCGGGTTCAGTAAGCCCGTAACTGTAGGAAGGAACTTCCGCGTCGGTATCTGTATAAATGAAGATATTGATTGGTTGGCTTTATTTAAGTTTGAACCGGTGGGTGTTTTGGAAGGACGGAATGGATACCTGTTTCTGGATTATGATTCTAATAAAAGCCTGCTACAGTACAAAGGAACAAATCGAATTGACAACACCAATATTAAGTTATGGGCTGATTATTTTAATAAAATAAATAAAATAAAAGAATCCCTGAATTTCAAACATGTTTTTTTGCTTGCACCTTCAAAAGAGTACGTTTATCCGGACTACTACCCGGCCTGGAGACAAGGTGTCACTCCGGTTGACCAGCTTCTGACACATTTTTCGGAAGAAAATAATATTATTTTTCCGTTGGAGGCCTTGATTGAGCAAAGAAACTATTCCTATCCAAAAACCGACACGCACTGGACTGATTATGGGGCGGGAATTGTTGCACAATTAGTATGTGAAAAATTAGGTGCCCAATTTAATGACCCTAAATTTAAATACGCGTTTATAAATAAAAGTGGGGATCTAGGCAGAAAATTCATGCCTCAAAAAAGTGAAGCCATGTTGCGTGCGGATTTTAGTTTAGCCGATAAATATATTATATTTAATAACCATATCAACAACAGGGGCTGGATAAGGATTTTTTTTAATCCGGATGCAATAGAAAAACAGACCTGTGTCGTTTTTGGTGATTCCTTTTCTGTTAATTTTGTTAATTTTCTGATAACCAGCTTCCATCGGGTGGTACATGTATTTTCAGGTGCAGATATAGATTCTTCTATATTAAATTATGAAAATCCGGCATATGTTGTGACTGAAATTACAACCCGATTCTTAATTAAAGCCCCATTTAGTGATTACTCCATTAAATATGAATACGCTAGAAAGGAAAAATCCCTTTCCACTTCTGAGCGCATGAGAATTTCCGAAAATATGAAAAAATATATCAATGGCGAACTATCGTTTTATGCTGAACTGACATTGTCTTCCAATTTATAAAACAGGTAAGCCTTTAATTAATATTGCTTCCTTCTATAAATGATAGACGAATATTTACCAAAATTATTCAGTGAAGCCGAGTCGGCCAAAAGCTGGTCAGTACCCTTAGAGATTTTATGCGCCTTATCAAAAACAGGGCGTATGGATCCATTACCTGACTGGTTGGCGGTAGAAATGATTTGGATGTCAGTTCAATTCGAACAGCTGCTTCACCCTAATCAATCCGTCGAACATGACGCGATTGGCGAAGCCACCACACTGCTGAAATCTATGGATTGTTGGCAACAAGTTGTGGCTTTCGACGAGCAGTTTCCATTGCTAGATCAAGCATATTTACACGAACAAGGTATCAATACTGAAATAACCAGATTAAGCCAATTTTTGGCACATCCTAAAAGCAAAGAAATATCGCCCCACCAATTATTTAATAATATCCGCTATAAAAATTTCGAAAAATTTAACCAGCTCCCTTCCCTCCATCCCTTAGTGGGGTTTTTCCGATATTCCAATGGCTATCGTGAAAAATCGCCAATACCTAATGACTATTTTGATTGTGACTGGTATCGGAAAAATTATCTGCAAAACCAGCATTTCAAAAATCCGCTACTGCATTATCTGGCACATTATAACGAACCGGACATACAGCCTAGCCGGCATTTTTATAATAATTACGTCCGTCAAAACCAAAAATTACCCGCGGATGCTGACCCTTTAGTTTATTATTTAAAACAAATACAAAATAAAGGCGCGGCGTTTTTTCGAGATGGTTTTTCCCCCTGCCCCTATTTTGACAGGGCGTTTTATTTAGCAAGCAACCGAGATATAAAGCTTGCAACAGAAAGCGGAAAATCCGAACCCTTTCACCATTTTTCGGTGCATGGCATAAAAGAGGGCAGAAAAGGCCATCCTTGGTTGCGCCAAAATATGGCATCCCCGTCCATGGTCGAACAATTTTCGGCTAACAGAAAGCTGGCGGTATTAATTTTAGGTATGCACCGTAGCGGGACTTCGGCGGTAACCCGGATGACAAATCTATTGGGCTTAGACGTGACAACTGACTTGATGCCCCCTACACCCGCTAACCCGACAGGTTATTGGGAATCTGTCGAGTTAAGGGAATTACATGATGAAATACTTTCTGCATTGGGTTCTAGCTGGGATGATATATTGCCAATCAATGCCGATATTTTTCAAACGCCTGAAATCGACCGTTATAAATTCCTTTTAACCGATTATATCGTTAGAACCTTTAGCGGCTCACAGCGGTTTGTCATCAAAGACCCGCGCATGTGCAATCTAATGCCTTTATGGCTTGGAGCATTGGAAGGCTTAAATGTGGAGCTAAGGGTCATCATGCCTTATAGGCACCCTCTTGAAGTTGCAAAATCCTTACAAAATAGGGAAGGGTTTACGCTAGAAAAATCATTTTTATTATGGTTACGGCACATCTTAAATGCCGAGCGGCATACCCGCGGGATCAAACGGTGCTTTGTCAGTTATTCCCAAGCATTAACAAACCCTGAAAAAGTGATCCAAACCATCTCCGGGCAATGCGAAATAGACGCACCTAATATTCAAGAAAGTGAAAAACAAGTTAAAGGGTTTCTTGACGGGCAACATTATCATCAGCGGATAACTGACACGGACTTAAGCGAAGCGGATTTCCCAGGTTGGGTATCGCAGGTTTTTGAGATTTTGGATAAATGGTCCGCGCATAAAGATGACGGGCAACAACTCCAAGGGCAATTTAATCGTATTTCGGATGAAATGGCACGGGCAGACAGCCTGTACGGCAACATAATTAGGGACAAAAATAACGACTTAAAGCAAGTGTCATTTATGCAACAGCAGACTGAAAAGCAGGGAAGGCAATTGACCGCACAGATCAATAAATTGTTTGAGCAAGAAGAGATTCAGCAAATTATCAGAAAAACGGCTTAACCCCATATTAATGGCGCCTTATTGATAATACTATTTCCCCCATTAATTCCGGCAATACCCCCCCAAAATTTTAGTTTGATGGTTTCATACATTTGCACAGGCTAAATGGAATGACTTTCGGTTATAATCCAACGCTTAACCACACCTTGCTATGCTTGGGTTCCAGCAATAACAGCCTGTGCCAACAACCATGACCCCAGAACAATTCGCTATTTACGCCCGACAAGGCTATAACCGCATCCCGGTTAGCCGTGAAGTCCTCGCCGATTTGGATACGCCATTAAGCGCTTACCTTAAATTGGCGGATGGAGCTTATTCCTACCTCTTTGAATCCGTCCATGGTGGTGAGCAATGGGGGCGTTATTCAATTATCGGCTTGCCTTGCCAAACCGTCGTCAAGATCACTGGCAAAGACATCCGTGTGGAACAAAACGGCATGTTGTCAGAAAGCGTAAGCCATGATAATCCGCTGGTGTGGATCGAACAGTTTAAATCGAATTATAAAGTCCCCGATGTTGAAGGGCTGCCCCGTTTCTATGGCGGCCTAGTCGGTTATTTCGGTTATGAGACCATTGCCTACATTGAACCCAGGGTTTGTAAAGCCACCAAGCCAGACCCGATCAATTGCCCTGATATTGTCCTGATGGTGTCAGAGGATATGCTGGTGTTTGATAATTTGTCCGGCAAAATGCTGCTCCTGACCCATGCCAACCCAGAAGCAAGCGACGCTTATGGGCAGGCGGCCGCGAGGCTGGATGACCTGGCCGTAAGGCTCCGCACTTTGCAAATCAAAACCGCTCCGTCCCATCAGCCAAAAACGGTTGATGAGGCCGATTTTGTCTCGGGTTTTACCCAGCAAGGTTATGAGGATGCCGTACGCAAAGCCAAAGAATACATCACCGATGGCGACATCATGCAAGTGGTCTTATCACAGCGCATGTCCATTCCGTATACCGCAACCCCGCTGAACCTTTACCGTGCCTTACGCTGCCTGAACCCTTCGCCGTATATGTTCTATTTGAACCTGGACGATTTCCATATCGTGGGTTCGTCACCGGAAATTTTGGTGAGGCTGGAAGACAACACCGTGACCGTGCGCCCGATTGCCGGAACCCGCCGCCGTGGGACAACGCCTGAACAAGATTTGGCCCTGGAAAAAGATTTGTTGGCCGACCCGAAAGAAATTGCCGAGCATTTGATGCTGATTGATTTGGGCCGCAACGACACCGGACGGGTGGCGGAAATCGGCAGCGTGCAATTGACCGAAAAAATGATCGTCGAACGTTATTCGCATGTCATGCACATCGTCTCTAATGTAACCGGAACCCTCAAGGCCGGGCAAACCGCTTTTGATGTCTTGGCGGCAACCTTCCCGGCAGGCACGGTAAGCGGCGCCCCCAAAATTAGGGCAATGGAAATCATTGATGAATTGGAGCCCGTCAAGCGTGGCGTCTATTCCGGTGCGGTCGGATACATTTCCTGGTCGGGCAACTTGGACACGGCGATTGCCATCAGGACGGCGGTGATTAAGGACAATACCCTGTATATACAAGCCGGTGCGGGCATCGTCTACGATTCGGTACCGGCTAGCGAATGGGAAGAAACCATGAATAAGGGACGCGCCATTTTCCGTGCGGCCACGATGGCGGAAGCCGGATTATAAGGAGACGTTATGCAAGCAATAAAAGTCGTCATGATCGATAATTACGATTCCTTCACCTACAATTTGGTGCAGTATTTTGGCGAACTAGGGGCCGATGTCACCGTCGTGCGTAACGACCAAGTGACCGTTGATGAAATCCAACGGTTATGCCCTGACAAAATCGTCATTTCGCCCGGCCCCTGTTCACCTAAAGAAGCGGGCGTATCGGTTGAGGCCATCCTTAAGTTCGCGGGGCGTATCCCTGTGCTGGGCGTTTGCTTAGGGCATCAAAGCATTGGCTATGCGTTTGGAGGCCAAATCATCCATGCCAAACGCATCATGCACGGCAAAACCTCCCTGCTCTATCATCATGATGTGGGCGTATTCAAAGGCCTGAGCAACCCATTCACCGCCACACGCTACCACTCCTTGGTGATTGGGCAAGATAGCCTACCTGAATGTCTGGAAATTACGGCATGGACTCAGGATGATGCGGGTAATATTGATGAGATTATGGGCGTGCGCCATAAGACCTTGGATGTAGAAGGGGTGCAGTTCCATCCTGAGTCGATCTTGACCGAGCATGGCCATGACTTGTTGGATAACTTCCTGAAACGCTAGATACCCTTAAATCATCAGCCTGTAGTTGGTTTTAAGCTTGCCAATCCATTTGCCAGTCACATGTCATGGACACAACCACCTCATCTAACGGCACCATCATGATTGTCGACGACACGCCAGGCAATCTGGCGTTGTTGTCTGACACGCTGTCGGAAGCCGGATACCGGGTGTTGGTTGCAACCGATGGCCTGGCCGCCATAGAACAAATCGGCTATTTAAAACCCGACATCATTTTGATGGATGTGGTCATGCCCGGTATAGATGGTTTTGAAACCTGCCGCCGCCTTAAATCCGACCTCACAACAACAAGCATCCCGGTATTGTTCATGACCGGCCTGAGCGAACTGGATAATTTATTGCGCGGTTTTGATGAGGGTGGTTTGGATTATATTGTCAAACCCATACGCCCGCCTGAAGTGTTGGCCCGCATAGAAGTGCACTTGGCGCTGGCGAGGGATAGGCAGCGGGCGGAAAACGCCTTGAACCAAAGCCCCTTTTGCGCACTTGCAGTGGACCATGACGGTTCAATTACTTGGCTGACACCGGCGGCGCGGGCCATGCTTGCAGATTTTATACAGAACGCCCCCATAAACGTAGGTGGCCATTTGCCGAAACCCTTGCTCGAATGGTTTAAAAATGGCCGCCAAAATGCCGACGGGCTAGCCGATGAGTACCGCACCCATACCGGTTTTAGCATCAGAATGGCCGCTTGCCAGAATGTAGGCGAATATTTGCTGTTGCTAAAAAAATGCTCTGGCGAATGGAATCTGGAATCGTTAAAAGATGCGTTGGGGCTGACGTTCCGTGAAGCAGAAATATTAATGTGGATCTCACGCGGAAAAACCAACAAAGAAGTCGGCTTGATCCTGGAAAGCAGTCACCGGACTGTCAATAAACATTTAGAACATATTTATGAAAAGCTCGGTGTCACCACCCGTGCCGCCGCCGTCGCCATGGTGCTACAACGTACCGGTGCATATTGACGCCAATGGTCACTGGTCAGGCGGGGTTTTCTTGTCCTCGGCCTGTTTCTTAAATTCGGCGGCTTGCCCGTTGAGGTATTCAACCATGTCGTCATGCTCCTTCTTCTGGGCATTGACCGAATCGGTTATTTTTTTCATATCCGCATTGGCGTCTTTTGTCAGGCATTCAAAGTAGGTTGCCGCCTCTTCCCGCTGCCAAGCGTTAAACGCGGCAATGCTATCGTTAAATTCGGCAATGGAATCGAAATTCAAGTCAGGTGTTTCTGGCTTATCCCCACAACTGCTGGAAGTCCAGCCATCTTTTTTAAGCGTACCGGCGTTGGCGCTTAAAGTTGCCACACACAAGCCAGCAAGAATAGCCAAACGGTTTTTTGTCAGCATCTGATTGGTTCCTGATTAATAAGTTGTTGGATAAAATTTTGTGCGGGTGACGGATTATACGTCATGTCACTTTTAACAGGCGCCATAGACCCCCTCTTCCGGCCTGCGGTTTTCTGGAAATATCCGGGCGTTTTTTGAGCCAGCCATTCCCCATCGGGCTAACCCATTAGCATTGATTTAGGCTAATAACCAAAATCACGCATCCGACAAAAGCCCCATTTCCCCCACGGGATTTTAGATTTTCAGAAATCGAGCCCCGTACCTTTATTTGCTTTTATAAGCCACATCCATCGTCCCTATGGGTCTGAGCGATGAAGTATAGTCGTTTTTTTTGTAACAATGGGCATTTTCATGCCAAACCACCAGCAAGCCATAATCTGGCCATAGCTGTTAACGATAAAACAGTAGCGGTGCAAGCTGTTTCTTGCCGTACACAGGAGCTTGGCTTCCAAATTAGCGAACCCATAAATTTCCAATGCAATAACGCTTGTCCCCGCTGCTTACGGCAGGTATAGTCAAGAAGATAAGTAAATTTCCTAACATAGATTAAGCGCCGCTTTATTAAAGCCCCTATCTCCGATTGGTATAAACCGCGTAGATTAAAAACGCCGGCCTGATCACTTATCAACTCATGATTGTTTCTTCAAACTAATGCGAGAGGACAAGTTCTATGGATAAAAACAATAGCGTTGATTTCATTACCACTTTATTGGGTAATGTTTACCGCACCCTAAAAAATTGGCTAAACGTGCTGTTTGGGCCATCTTCCAAACCCGTGGCTAACCCATCAACCAGCAATCCGCCTTCCAACCCATGGCGGATACCTGCTTTCGTATTGCTGTTTTTCGTCATCCTGTCGATATTCAACACCTTCAACGCAATGGATGGCGATGAAATCTCCTACAGCCAGTTCCTAAATGATGTTAAATCAGCAAAAATCGACAAGGCAGTTGTCACCGAGCATTACATTTCCGGCACCATCAAACCCGACAAAGCCGATCAAAATCCGCGGCCATTTTTAACCATACCACTGTGGCAAAACGACCTGGCAAAATTGCTGCAAGAAAATAACGTGGAATATGTCGTCAGGAGCGGCGAAAACTGGCTGGGCAACTTCTTTTTGAATTGGGTTATGCCGATTTTGCTCCTGATCGCGCTCTGGTCTTGGATGATGCGCCGCACCACCGGTATGCAAAAAGGCTTTTTAAATTTGGGCAATAAAGCCAGTATCCAAGCGGATAACCTACCCAAAGTGACGTTTGAGGACGTGGCGGGCGCCGATAGCGCCAAGCAAGAGCTTAAAGAATCCATCAAATTTTTAAAATCGCCCGAAAAAATCCAAAAACTAGGCGGGCACATGACCAAAGGCGTGTTGCTGGTCGGCCCGCCAGGAACGGGGAAAACCTTGTTGGCCCGCGCCATGGCGGGCGAAGCGGGCGTGCCGTTTTTTAATATCAGCGGTTCCGAATTTATCGAGCTGTTTGTCGGCGTTGGCGCGGCGCGGGTGCGCGAACTGTTTGAACAAGCCCGCAGCAAAGCCCCGTGCATTATTTTCATAGACGAGCTGGACGCGATAGGCCGTTCGCGTAGCGGGCCAACGGCAATAGGCAGCCATGACGAACGCGAACAAACCCTTAACCAGTTATTGACTGAAATGGACGGTTTTGACACCTCCTCAGGCGTGATCGTCATGGCGGCGACCAACCGCCCGGAAATCCTCGACAAAGCCCTATTGCGCGCCGGACGCTTTGACCGCCAAATCATCGTCGACAAACCGGACCTGCAAGACCGTGTCGAAATCCTCAAACTGCATATCAAAGGCATGACCTTGGCAAAAGACATTGATGTGACGGTCATCGCCAAACGCACACCGGGCTTGGTCGGTGCAGATTTGGCCAATATCGCCAATGAAGCAGCGATTATCGCCACCCGTTTAGACCATCAACAAATCGAAATGGCGGATTTTGAAGCGGCGATAGACCGCATTTTGGCCGGGCCGGAAAAGAAAAACCGCGCCTTGAACACCGAAGAAAAACGCCGCGTCGCCTATCACGAAGCCGGACACGCACTGGTTGCCGAACGTGTCCCCACGGGCCAACCCGTCCACAAAATCTCCATCATCCCGCGTGGCGTTTCAGCCTTAGGTTTTACTTTGCAGTTGCCGATCGAGGAAAAGTTCTTGCTGACGGAAAACGAGCTGAAAGACCAACTCGCCATCCTCCTGGCCGGACGCATCGCCGAACGGATTGCCCTAGGCAACGTGTCAACGGGTGCACAAAATGACCTGGAAAAAGCCAGCGATATCGCCCGCAGCATGGTGTGCAGCCTAGGCATGAGCAAACGCATGGGCGCGGTGACCTACGGCAAACGCCAACAAATGCAATTTTTGGACAACGAAGTTTCGGAATACCGCAATTACAGCGATGAAACCGCCCGTATGCTGGACAATGAAACCCTGGAGTTCATAACAGAAGGCGAACAACGCGCCACTGAAATCATCAACAACAACCGTAGCGTGTTGGATGCCTTGGCGAACTTATTGCAGGAAAAGGAAGTGGTGCAGCGGGAAGAGTTTATGTCTTTGTTAGGTTAGCGATGATCATCGGCCACGCCCCTTCAGGATACATCATGGCGTCGCTGCTGCGTGGCAAGTTTTCAGCGCGGGGCATTTCGTCCAAGTTATCCATTGTGGGCGTGGCCGGCGCGTTAGCCCCCGATTTGGATATGCTTTATTTCCATCTCGCAGACCATCGCCAACACCACCATCACACCTACCCAAGCCATTTCCCTCTCGTTTGGTTAAGCCTGTTAATCGCATCAAGCGCTTATTTACGCCTTAACAAAACCAGCAAAGCCGCCGCACTGGCTTTCATGTTTTGTCTTGGCGGATCCTTGCATATCGTCCTGGATAGCATCGTCGGCGACATCTGGTGGTTCGCCCCCTTCCTTGACCGCCCGTTCACGCTCTTCACCGTACCTGCGCTATACCACCCGTGGTGGCTAAATTTCATCCTGCATTGGTCGTTTGCGCTGGAGTTGGCGTTGTGGGTTTGGGCTTTATTGATTTATCGAAAACAATCTTACCAATTGCCCAGAACTTAGACGTTTCACTCACAGGATTGAAAACAGCGATATTTTCAATTTCACAGATTGCTATCATCGCCTCATCAGACGTGACTAATGTCACAGGCTGTCGGTTTTTATCAGATAACTCGCACACTAACGCCAAATGAACCGCATCAAGGGAATCAATTTTTTGTTTTTGAATGCCGTATTTATAAGTAAGCTTTTGGGCGACGACTAATACATGGGCGGTTAGTGGCGTTGTTTCCAAGTGCAACTCAGAATCTTTTAGAGCTCTTCTGAGTTTCTTCAAAATCAACTCGATATTGCGTTGCTGGTCTGCCAATGTCTCCCCAAAAATTTTACATTTTTGGTTATCGCGGTATTTTTTCAACAGCGTGTGCCAGCATTCAAGCAAAGCAAAATTGGAACAATAAAAAATCCCCTCCCCGCTTTGTATCAATGACCTTACCATTTCCACACCATCTTCTTGCTGGGAATGCCTTGCCAGATATTCCTGATAAAACGAATACTTGATGATGGCGTTGGCATCCAGATAATACAGTTTCGGCATGGTTATGCCGCCGTTTCAAACATCGAGAAAAAATCGTCCAATTTGTCGTCTGGAATCACTTGCGCCAATTTTTTAACGCGTTGGTAAAAATCATCCATATCATATTTACCTTTGGCAAACCACGCATGGACGATGCCGCCCATGTTCAGCGCGGCAATGGCTTCCTTCTCGCCACCGTGCCCCGTCAAAATGGCAATGCTAACTGGAATTAACTCAGCATTGATGGTTTCAATCACTTCAAGCCCGCTCATCGGTGTCATACATAAATCAATCAACGCAACATCAAAGGCTTGGTGGCGCAATTTATCCAAACCTTCTTCACCGCTTAAAGCCGTTGTGACCGTGAAATCGCGTTTTTCAAAATAACTCTTGATTTCATCCATAATCGGCTGTTCATCGTCAATCACTAGCAAATTATATGTCTGAGCCATCGTCATTCCTGCTGTGAGGGTAAGGTGATTTTGAAACCTGCACCGCCTAACGGTGAAGGGTAATAGTCAATACTGCCACCCAAATCATGGGCGATTTGGCGGCAAAAATATAGCCCCAACCCCATACCTTCTTCTTTGGAGCTTAGAAACGGCGTGAATAGTTTTGGCAAATTTTCTGCCGCGATGCCATCGCCACTGTCTTCGATACAAAAACCGACTTGCTGGTCTTGTTGCCAAGTTTTTATCGCGACTTGTTTATGGGCTTTATCCTTGACCGCCGCCCTGGCGTTGCTTAATAAGCTAATCAACATTTCCTGCAAAGCCCATTCATTGGCATGGGCAATGGGTGATGCGCTGAATTCTTTTTGCAAGTCGATTTGTTCCAATTGATATTGGGCGACAAACAGCAATTGATAAATGGCTTCGATAACATCGTTCAAGTTGACCGCTGATAAAACCGTCCGGTCACCACGGGCAAAATGCCTAAAATTGCCCATCATGTCACTTAAGCGTTCTGTTTGGGCAAGCAGTTTTTCTAACAGCGGTTTAAGTTCGGCTTCAGGGTTAAACAGATTTTCGTTAACATCGCTCAACGCGCCGGATGCCGCCATCCGCAACACAGCAATCGGTTGGTTGATATTATGCGCCATTAGGGTTGCCATTTGGCCTAGGTATTCGAGCTTTTTGCTTTGGTAGAGGGCAGCTTGGGCTTCGAGCTTTTCCCGTTTTAGGCGGGCTATTTCTTGTTGTAAGTTTTGGTGATTTTTTGTAACGGTTTCAATTATTGGATTATCGTTTTCCAAATGATGTATTTCGGCACTATTTTTAGCCACTTGATAATACTTATTGGCATTTTCAAAATCCCCCTTTTCGGCATAAAGGCTAGCCAAATTGTTATAAAAAATAGGGGTATCAGAATGATTACCTTCTACTTTTAAAATAATTTCTAACGCTTCTTGATAATATTTCTCTGAGTTATCAAAATCCCTCTCATCTCGGTAAATGTTCCCTAGATTACTTAATGTACTAGCTGAATCTAAATGTTTTTTACCAAATATGCTTTCTTCTATAGCTAAGGCTCGTAGCAAATTCTCCTTCGCTTGCCTGTATTTTTTGGCATGACGATATGCCAGCCCTGCATTGTTAAAACATCCAGCCATAAATTTTTGAAAAGAAATATCTTTTGACAATAATCTTGCGGCTTTCAAGTAAGCCAATGCCGCACCTTCAAAATAACCTTCCTTTTTGAGTTTCTCTGCATTTTTTATGGTTCTGTCAATAAGCTTTCCTTTTTTTCGTAAATTATCCGATTTCATCATTCCATTCCCTTAGACCGTCATTGATTATCTTCTCCATTAGCCCACAATCGGCAAATTGCACGCAAGCAATCGCCGCGTTGATGTAAGCCTCTGGAGAAACTCCCGAATAATCAATGAAGCTGTAATTGTTATAACGCACAATCAGATCAAAAAATAAGCGGGTGATACGCCCATTAAGTTCGTAAAATGGATGCAAGGCTATCAATTCACATTTGAAATAAGCCAATTGCCGGACGAATTCAGATTTAGGCAGGCCATTGTTTTTCAAGTAATTTTGTTTGGCAAATTCGGCAAACAATTTATTTGAGCTGCTTGCGACGTAAGCCCCCTGACAAAATCGGGATCCACCTTTCGACATATTGAATTGCCGATATTCCCCAGCCCATTCATACAAATTGGTAAATGTTCGACGATGCAGGGATTTGAAATAATCTTCATCGAAAAGAGTGTTGTCATCCAATTCGCGGGAAAACACTTGATAGGCTTCCGTCAATAATTCACATTCTAGTTCGTGCAGTTCACCGCTGTCAGTTATGCCCAATTTATTGTGTGGGACATCCGTGCCTTCCAGATAAATGAAGCTATTTTCTAGGTGATACTTGGATGCCATATTGTTGCCGTAATTTTTGCACTTTCCGGACAACTTCGGCGGTAGCGGGTTTATAGCCCTCTATCGCTTGGCTGGTCTCGATGATTTTTTTCAGTTCGTCAGCTGTAAATGGTTTTTTATTCATGTTGTGTTTTACCTGTTTACGAGGAATTGGCTACTTGTAAGAATGCCTTCAAATTTCTGTCCATATTTCATATTTTTTAACAGCCATAACAATCTTCACGCTTAAACGGCTCGGCCTTAAAACGGCCTTGGTATTTCGCCAATGTGGCTAAAGCGTCCCTTCTGCGGGCAACCTGATCTTCCACCTGTTTGGCTTGCAAGCTTTCAGCGAAGCTCAATACTTCACAAGCGGTATGTTCTGGCAATGTTTTTACAGTTTCGTAAATGCGTTCAGCAATGTTCATGGGATCATCCTCTTTGAGCAAATTCATTTTTGTGAATGGCTTAATCTGTTTCCAGATTTTAGTGCCTTGTGAGCTAATACGGAAAATATTTTAAGATTTTAAAAAGATTCGCAATTTAGCTGCTACAAAAAAAAGCCGGAAAGGTTTCCCAGTCCGGCTTTTTGTTATTCAGCTAGTGACAGCTTTATTGCTTAGTCCTCTGTACACGACAAAAATTATGCCCCCAGATTCTCAGTCATATTTTGAGAACCATTATTCCGGGCCTCTGTCGGTCAATCCCGATCATATCGGGCGGGCATAAAAACAAGACCCACAGTCTGAACCGGTCCTCAATTTTCTGGAGCCCGTGTAACAGGCTATCGGTCAGATAATCCAGCCCATAGCGAAACAAGCTTTGCTCGGGCCGGCCATGGTTTTTCGTTTTCAAGGGCCTGACCGCCTGATGTTTCCATTCCCCGGCCTTATGCGCCCAACAAAAGGCAACCGCCACTAACGCCATCACTTTTTTAATCCGAAAGTAGTGGGTCAGGCGCGTCTCTTCCAGGTGAAAGCCCCGGCCTTTCAGGCATTGGAACAGATTCTCGATTTCCCAGCGCAAGCCATAGACGTCCAGTGGCTGCGGGAAACGCCGGTTGCCGGCCAGGATCAACAGTTCGCCACTGTCCAGTTTCATGGCGCTGAGCCATACCCACTGTTGGCCGATGCGGCGCCTTTTTCTCAGTGAGCGGCTTTTGCCCACTGCCAAATCGGCGAACAGCCAGCGAACCGGCCGTTGCCGGCCTTGATGGGCGGTCAGCAACTGGTTTTCCTTCATCCGGATCAGATAAGGGATGTCTTGATCGCTTAACCATTGCCACCAGTGATCACCAATAAATTCCCGGTCGCCCAAGACTCCCAAGATGCCGGTTCGCCCGAACTGGCTGACAAAGCGCTGTAACAAGGCGATGCGCTCGCGCTGGTTGGAGTTGCCTTGTTTGTTCAGCACCAACCAATACACGGGAATGGCCGCCCCTTTGTAGACGATGCCCAAGGTCAGAATATTGAGGTCCTTTTCACCCCATTTCCAGTTCGTGCGATCCACCGTCAGGTAAAACGATTGATTATGGAAACCAAACAGTTGCATGATTAGATGCGCAATCGCGTCATAATCAAACACCACTTCCCGAAAAAAGCGCTGCAACCGCCGGTAACGCGATTTCGGATCAGACTGGCTCGCAAATGCCAACGCCAGTTGCGTCAGGTTCACCTGCTTCAGCCGCAATAAGGCCAATAGCATCCCGACAAAACAATCCAAGCGGCACTTGCCCCAGCCTAAATGTCCCTTTAGAATCATTCTTAGTCCATCGCTCAATTCCATTTCATCTCCTGTTTAGTCGCAAGAGAGTGAAACCGATTAGCGATGGATTTTCAAGCCCCTTATTTAGCCTTTATGTCAATCAATGTGTTAGGGTTTTTGTCGTGTACAGAGGGCTTAGTCAACAAATAATCCAACCAAAGGTTAGACAATTTCTCCTGCACGGTATTTTGCCGCAACCGCGCATTCAAATGCGGGAAGTCCACCTTGTCCAAATCTTGGTCTTGGTTGTAGCAGGAATACACGAAGTATTCTTTACCCGTTTCCGCATCGACGTGTTTGCATAAACACTGGGCGTAGATGCCTTTCATCATGCACTGCATCGGCAAATCCATTTAGGCTGTCATTTCCAGTACCCCCAAGTAATTGCGACACGTTGTTAACGCTCCCTAACGAACACTTGCGTAGGGAAATCCTTATGATTCTTTACCGTTAAACTTGGGATTGCCGCCAGCAACGTTTCCGCTTGGTCGTTTGCTGCCAAGGTATTGTCAAAATAAGACGGCCTGTCCGCGCAGGCCCAGTAGCTTACGCCTTGGTCAAAACGCAGCGTGGTGCTTGTGCCAGATTGCCAGTGCAATGTTAGGAAACGGCCATGAGCGGCGTGTTCTGAAGCCTCGGCAGTACAGTTTGCATCCATCGCGGCGAAATATGCCTGAATCACTGCCAAGCGTAAACCGTCATCCAACCAGTCGGCGAATAACCCAGGTTTCTGATACATGCCGTCCGTGCGTTTGGGGGCGGTATGGATATGGATTTCCGGCTTGTGCCAACTGCCTTGCAGGGTTTGCCTTAAACCGTCTATCAGTTCGGCGATTAACAGTAACGTCCACGGCGAGTACAGGTAACGGTCAGAATAACTGACCCGGCTTAAGGGCTCGCCACTGTTAAGGTGCTGTCGTAGTGGTTGATGGTGTGCGCTGATGAGTTGCCAGAACTTATTGCCAAAATCCACCAAACTGCCATTGCATTCGCCCAAAATTTCAATTTCGACATCACCTGGGCCTGCTTGCGGTTTGAGTTGGGTAATATCCAGATAACGGCTGACCGGAACAGACGGATAATCATTGGCGATAATCAACACATTTTCGCTATCATTGAACCAGTTTTCATCCGGGGTCATCGTGGTGGGTTTAGAACAAGCCAAGGTGGTTGCGCGTTGCGGTGACAGGGTTTGGGCGAGGACTGCGCCTAGGTTGTCCAACTTAGGCCGTTCGGCAAGCACAGCGGTTTTTATCCCCAAACGATGCAACACCCACAAATCCTCTTTGGCAATATCGGTCAATTGCCGCTCCTGAACCGAGTTGATTAACAAGGTAATATCCGCATAAAGACCCTTCCAGCGATAAAGTTGTTCACCCAATCCGGCAAGGATTTCCCAAGCCGTTGCGTCACCATGAAGCAGTAAACGCAATTCGCTTGCACCTTGGTCGGCTGCTAGCCGGATTTCGGTGAATAAGCTTTCGGGTGTCCAGCGTGAATTAGCGCCCAGCAGTTTCAGTCCATCCGGCAAGGCCAAGGCGCGGATAAAATCATCGTTCAGAAAAGCCAAGGCTAAGTGCCTGTCCAATTGGTCGATATGGAAACGGGTGTCGAAACCCAGCAAGCAGTTTTGGCAAACGCTGGGGCAGGTACAATCGAGATATTTTTTGGCTGCACGGAATAGCTCGGCAACGTCGTGGTGCGCCTGTGACGCAAAGCCTGCGCCGCCGCTGGCGGTGTCGTACAAGGCGATAGTCGCCACCGGATAAAAGCACAAAGGCAATTTGGTCGGCTTGACGGTGTAGCCCAATTCGTCGGCATTGATGCCTAAGCTATCGGCTAAGGCTTGACGCAACACCACCGCCAATGTCCAGGCGATTTTTTTGCTGTCGTCATTGGCGTAGTTTAGGAATGCCTGTTCTTGCGGGTATTTTAAATATAATTCAAAGACATCGGTGTGGCAGACGTAACCCAAATATAACTTTTCTTTGATGGCATAGCCGTTGTCATCGCTGCCGCTGCACCGAGCATCCGTTTCGCCCTCTGGCTTCCCCCTTAATTTATTGTGCGGCCTAGAAAATACCTCAGGCCGTTTATCGTCAGCAAGCATCGAATCAGCCCGTCCGCAATGCCAGCACAGCGCGTAACCGTGTCCGTGTTCACCCGCGCTGTGATAAAAAATACTGCCCCGATGGTTGGTACGGACCGCGCCAAGCTGTGGATTAGGCAACGGTTTCAATTCGCTTTTTGCCGTCACCCAAGGTTCTTTAAATGGCACATAATGCTGTTTAGAAATATCGGTGCTCGGCGATGAATAAAAATCGACGGCGAAACCTGCTGGTTCGATGAATTCATGCTTATGCTCAGGGTTCAATGAATGCCCGCATTCCAGGCATGTATTGCCAGCCAAGCTGCTTAAGGCATGGTCAACTGCACCGCAGTTGTCACAACGCCAAGCCGCCATCAGTTTTTGGGTTTCGTTAGCGTTGCTTTCGGGCTGATGCCAACTTAAGGCCAAACCCGCAGAACGGTACACCAAACCGTTCAAAACAATATCGTTGCCCGGTGCGTATTCGCGGATGGCGATGGATAAGTCGCGGGTCGGTTTGTCGCGGATGCGGCGCAGGTTATCTTCACGCCCTTCGTCTTGTTTTTGTATTTTGCGCTGGTAATCGTGGATGCTGTACGGGTCGAAGTACGCCAATCCGGTGGGGAAACCATAGCCTGGCAAAAAGCCACGCGCGGCGAGTTCGGAGAGTAGGTATTCGCCTTTTAAGCGTCCTAAATCCCGCTCCACCCGTTTCCGGTAAGGGTTCTTGTCGTCGATTTTGGCAGTCAAGGCGTTGAATTCAGTCAGCAACGGCTGGTATTCCTGTAGCCACTTATCCTGTATTTCGCCGATTATTGCAATCGCTTGTTGCAACAGATTGGTCTGGTTGCTGCCAACCAAAATAGTTTTGGCGACTAAGGCTTGCAAGCCTTGGCTTAGTTTTTGGGGCGGATTGATTTCACAATCCGCCAGCCACTCCATAAAACGCTGTGCGGGCGAATTGCCTTCATCGTCTGGGCAGAAAAACCAACCGCACACTAACTTGGTGTTTTGCTGTTGCGTTAGCACCAGCACTTGGTTGAGGAAATAAGCTAAAATCAAGGAATTGACATGGCGTTGGATAATTTTGCGGCTGTTCAGCGTGATGTACGGCGATTTGATTTGGGTTTCAAAGGGCCATAACGGCTTATTGAACACGGCGCGTTCATGCGGATTATCTTTGCACAGTGTGAACGCTAAGGCGCGGCTTTCCTGACGGCGACCTGCACGGCCTGCCCTTTGCAAATAATTGGCGGGATGCGGCGGCACGTTGTTCATCGCCACTGCCGAAATACCACCGATGTCCACGCCCATTTCCATCGTCGTCGAGCAACTTAGCACATTGAGTTTTTCTTCCTTGAACAGTTTTTCAAATTGCTGCAAGCGGCTGGCGGGTTGCTGGGCGGAATGTTCGGCGGTGCGGAAGAATACGCCACCTTCGAGGATGCGGTCGCTTAGGTCTGTCCAGAGGTTTTGTTGCCGGAGATTGGCTATTTCTGGGCGGGTGGATACCCATTCCCTAACATAAACGAGCTTTTCTTGTGTTGAATTGAAATCGTGCTTGTGAGGCAAAACGGGAATGCTGACCTTTTGGCATATCGCCAACTCTGGCGTTGGCGTGTATGGCAAGTACGGTGTAATGTTCTTAAATGCTTTATCAAGCAATCGGTGCGAGACTGGACAAATCCAGGCTTCCGGCGTAACGGCAAATGCCATTTGTTCCGGCTTCATTTGATAGCTGGAAGAACCAACCATGGGCGTTAAAATCTCGCTTTCTTGCGCCAAAGCCCGCCAAGCTGCCCGCATGATTTGGTTAAGCTTGTCTTCATGAGCCTTGTTTTCTAAATTCAGATTTAAAGCATATGCCAAGATACGAATCAATCGGCTATTACGGCCTTTTCTGACTAAAGGCCATTTGTTAATGCGCTTACTTGGAGATTCTTTTGAGTCGGGTGCTAACAACGACTTAGGATAAATACTGACACCAATCCAATTCACCCAATCGTTAGGAATGGTGATGAAGTTGTCGCGGACATAAAAATCCAAGCAGATTTTCAGAAAATCCTGCCAGTCTTGGCTTGATAGTAAGAAACTTTGCCATTCGGAAGGCGATTGCTTAACTTTGTCCAAGGCTGGATAGCTGACAGCAATTAAGCCTAATGTTTCCAATGTGTTTTGCCTTTTGGCACGGCGGTTGAATTCGCGTATCAACAACATTTCCGATAAAGTTCGGGAGCCGTCGCTGCCTCGGAAAGCCAATGCACCTAAGTCATCGCGGTAATATTCGAGCATCGGGAAGGCAATGTCCGCATTAAATTGCAGCCCATCAACCGTTTCCCGCCAAGTCAACGGCTGGGCTTGGCCTAATAGGTCAATTTCAATTTGCTTTTCTTTAGCTTGTTTTAAGTAATCGTCCGCTACTTCCGCAATTTGTTTGTAGCGCTCGGCTTTTTCCAAACATTCGTCACGGTCTTTTTCAAGCATCAAGCGTTTGTCATCTGAACTGGCATTATCTGCTTGCTTGGCAACCATTTCATAAACCAAGCCCCGCAAACGGTTACGCTCCGAATCCTGCTGAATTTTTACCGCCAACCGCGCAGTACCTTGGCGGCTGTCAGTGAACGTAATCAGCCTGCGTCCGCGTCCAGGGCTTTCCTATGGCGTTTTTCCATCTTGGCAAAATTCCAGCAAAGTCGGAACGGTGTTGCTGACATAAAACGGCGCACCTAAAAGACAGCGGCGGAAAACGCCGTTGCGTCCACGGTCTGGCGTAAAGCCGCATTGTCCGCACATTTCCCCATCTTCATTATGGACGACATGGACGCTGACAGCATTATCGGTTGCGCCTAGTAGCTTGCTTTTAGCTGATAACGTGTAACTACAAGTACGTTCGACATCTGATTTTGCAGATAAATAAATCCGTTCGCTGGTCGTGACGATTTTTTCATGCTCGACCCCGCCATCGTTTTCGTCACCTTCTCCCTCTTCTATATGCAAACTGAACTCATCAATAGCTTCACGGGCTATTTGAACTAACGTGCCATTTTGGGTTTGCTGCGCTTGCAAATGCGGGCTATTACAGTCATTGCAAAACACCAATTCATAAATCGGTGCGCCGCAGTCGCATGTGTCGCGTTGTTGGCTGTAGACATAGCCGAAAGGCCAAGCATCCGCTAATACTGTCCCAGATTTGCAGCGGCAATCGGGATCAACGCAACACCATAAGCCGTTGATGACTTGATGGAACAAATGGGCGCGTAAGGGCAGAAAGGGGCGTTCGGGTGTGTCGCGTTCTTTGGGTGAAGCCGTGCCGCTGCATAAGTCTAACCACGCTAGGGTTTGCTCAAGATTATCGTTGTCTCCGAATAGCGCATTGCTCAAATCGGTCAGTTTTTGGGGCTTACTGCCATTTTGGGTCAGTTTGTCACGAAGGTCGCGGCTAATAGGGTGGTCTTTCAGCGCGCGGTAACGTTGCTTGTTGTCGTCAATGGCTTGCAGGGTTGCAATCGGCGTGCTGCGTTTGTACACGCCTTTACGCTTATCCATTGGCGGCACATTACGTTTGCCCCCAATCACCGTTACCTTATCCGGTGAAATCCCCGCTAAATCCGCCAGATATTTGCGCAACACGTCATCGCCTTTATTGCCAATGGTTGCCGATGTTGCAACAAAACGCACCTCATCCGCTTTAACACCAAAGCTGTGCATGACCCGCCGAAGCAACAACGATAATTCCGCTGCTTGCGAGCCGAGATAAGTGTGGGCTTCGTCGAGGACTATCCAGCGCAGTTTACCTTGGGATTTCTCCAAAATCGGCGCGTCGTTTTGCCGTACCAGCAGGTATTCCAGCATGGTGGCATTGGTGACTAGCAGCGGCGGCGGTTCTTTGCGGAGCAATTCACGCGATAGGATTTCGTTGGGCGTTTGGGCTTGGGTGAATGCTTTAACGGTTTCGGACGTATTGCCGTTGTATAAACAGAAACGTAGGTTATTGCCAAAATCGTGGGTCCATGCGCGTAAGCGGTCACGTTGGCTGTTAATCAGCGCGTTCAGTGGGTAAATAAACAGGGCTTGCACACCAACCAAAGGCTGCTGTTGCTGTTGATATTGGCGTACTAAATCATTGAGTACCGGCACCATAAAACATTCGGTCTTACCAGAACCTGTGCCGCTGGTGATGACGATGGATTGTTTTTTGCTGTCGTTGGTTAGCGTTGACCACGCGCGATACTGGTGTTCGTGGGGCTTCCAGTGTTTGCGGAAGGCGTAATCTTTCAATTCATGAGGCGGCGAATCCATTGCATCGACCAATCGGCGTTCCAACATGGACGTTACCAAATAATCCATCGTGCGCCCGTTGGTGTTGGTCTCCCATTCAAAAATCGCTTCAAACACCGGATCAGCCAAGAAATTATTGCTGTCCTTGCTGCCCAAGGGCTGGTTGAACTGTGCCGATAAAAACTGCCTTAAGGCCGGATCGCTGATGCCTAGGATGCTTAAGGTGGCTTCGCTGGCGCGGCTGGAGAGTTGGTGGATGAGCGGTTGGAAGTAGGCAGTCATGGCACGTCTTAAAATACGCGGTTGCAGGAAATTAGGCTTTAATCCTAACATGGGTTTTTGGATGATCTGTTGGCAAAAAACAGATGGATGATCTTAGGTGTTTTTATAAACATCGCCGCGATTGCCCGCTTTCAGCACAAAAACAATCAGTTCGTTTTGCTTGACTTGGTAAAGGAAGCGGTATTTGCCTACCCGCAGACGATATAAGTCAGCGTATCCCTGCATAAGTTTTATATCCAATTGTGCATTGCCGTAGGGGTTAGCCTTAAGCATTTCTAATCTGTCTTTCAACTCTTGACGTTGTTTTGCAGGACGTTTTTCAAGAAATTTGGTGACGCTTTTGTGCAATAGTAGACGGTAGTTCATAACCGCCCTTTAACCATATCCCAATCCTCAAAATCCCTGTAATCACCTTGGCTGATTTGACTTAAGCAGGCTTGGATATGCTGGTGGTCGTCTTCTGACAAGCTATCGTCTTCAATAATCCGGCAACGGTTTTCAGGCAACAGTTTGATAAAGTCCAGAACTGTTTGGTAAGTTTTATCTTCGATTTCTAGCAAGATGGTTTTCATGGTCAAATCCCTCAAAAGTATTGTTAGTGGCTTTGTTGCGATAAATACGCCAAAGCCCATTTAAAAACCGTATTAAACCAGTCTTCATCGAAGGTTTTCAGGCATTTTAGCTTGAAAATGGCGGTAGCATCGCTTAAGCCAATTTTTGGCCTATCGGAATCGGCGCAGCTTGCCGCCAGCACGATAGGCAGGATGACAACGGCGTGATGGTGGATTGAGATGTTTTTCAGGCTCAAACCAAACTGTTGGGGTGCTTCCAAATGCTGCCATTCGGCAAGCAGTTCTGTTTTTAACACGGTAGGCCATTCGCTGTCGGCTTGCCGTCTGTCCAAATCTTCGCGTTGCCCGTTAATCATCAGAGCCAGTTGCTCCGGGGACAAAAACTTCATCAAACCAATCTCTTGGTCAACTACACCGCACAGGGTTTGTTTTAACAGCCTCGCCACAACATCCAAAGTCGGGCAAGCTGCCTCTATTTTGTCGATGCGCTTTGCCATGAAGTTTGGCAAATCGGCTTCGTCTATGCCGATTTGCCTTAGATGTCCTTGATAAGCCGAATACACCGCCAACCAATCCGCCAAAGGTAGGAATTCCCAAAAAATGGGCAGTTCGGTATTGAGTTTTTCAATAAAGCCTATGTCCATTTGCAAAACCAGGGCCACCAAAACTTGGGGTTCGCTTACTGCGTTTGTCCAGACATCAAAACTGCTCAACGGAAAATGCGGGCAATGCCGCCAAAGTTGGCGCAAATAATCCCAGCCGCTGTGGCTAAAATCTTCGCTCATTCGCACCAAAATACGTTTGATAGCTTCTTGCCTAGCTTCGGTTGAGCCGATTTTCACAGCGCTGTGCAAAGTCGAAACATCGATATCCGAATGATACGGTGCATCCGGTTCATAGCCTACCACCCATAAAATCGGGCGTAACGGTATCGTTGACTTTGCCACCGGATAAATCAGCCAAGGTTCCTCCACCCGCTTTTCGGGTTGGAACAACCAGCTTCCTCTCGGCGTGCCAGACGATTGTTGCGCCTCCAGTTCAATGTGTTCTTGTTCGGGTTGGGACAGGCGCATGGCCTTTAAGCTTATGCCAGCTAGTTTGTCATAAGATAAGCTGGCATGGTCAGGTTGGCTTAGTTCTATCGTGCCTTGCACCAGATTGCGTTGTAAGGAATACGCATAACGGGCAATTTTTACTTTAATCAGTTCTAAGCCGTTTTCATAAACCGTCAATTTTACAAAGCTATCCAGATTGCCACTCACCGCCAACAAGGCCTTTATCCAATCTAAATAGTTAATGACCGCCAGTTCTATCACCGCCCCTTTGCGTTCTATTGCGTCGCGGAAGCGCACTTCACGCAAATCAGCCAATTGTTTGTCCACTAAAGAAAACTCGATTTGTAAATGGCGTTTCCAGTTCGGCTGTTCGTTGAACAAGCGCAAACGGACACCGTGCAATTGGTCTTGGAAAAGTGGCTGGCCTAAAGATTGTCTGTTACCTTCTGCGTCTATGACCTGACCGCCCCGCGCTGGATACGGTAAGCTCAAGGTGAGCATGTCGGCCATGCCTTGCCAGTGCAGAGTGACGTTCACTTGGCTAGGTGGTGTTGCATCGGTAAACAGGTCAAGGCGGTAACTCTCATGCTGTTGGCTGAGGTTATGTTTTATCGCTGATTCACAAAGGATTTTGGCATTGCCGATAGTGTCGAGAAAAATCGTACCGTCCAGAGATGTTGCCGATGGCTTGAAACGGATGGCAAAAGTTTCTGGCAAGAGTACACATTTTTTGCGGAACAGGATCGTGCCTTGTTCGCAATAACGGATTTCGTAAATGCCTTGGATTGCCGTATTTAATGGTTGCCAAATGGCTTTGCTGTTGACCTGGCGTGCGGTCAGTTTGGCGGTGGGGATGGTTTTGTTGCTGCCACTTTCTGCATCAGTGCAGCGTAAAGTCGGCAAGCCCAGATAAACTTCGTTAGGATGGCTGGCAAACTCAAGCCGTTTGCCCTCCAGAGAGTAATAGTCCGATGCTCGGTTTTGTGCGGTTTTGATAGTAAAAAGAGTACCTTCGGTGTCCGTTAAACGCAATATACCATCAGCTTCCAGCAATATTGTGTTAGGTATTCCTGACAACAAGTTTTGCCCATTTGGGCATTCACACGTCCAACCAACAGGATAAATGACCCTGATTAAATCGGCGCGGGTGCTGAAACTGGCAAGCCCTGCCAATTGCCACTGTCCATCGCGTTGTACAAAAACCCACGGCACATCGTTCGCTAATGCTTCGCCGCCGATCAACGGTATTTCTTTGAGTGTTTCTGACAGATGTTTGAAACGGATGGAATAGCCCAACAAAGCTGCTTCGCCTTTGATGGAAGCGGGTGGCTTGGGCATTTTTAAAGACGGTTTTTGTTTGTAGTCGGATTTTAAAGCGATTCCTAACTGGCGTGCTTTACCATGACTATCGACCAATTCAAGCTCAATTCTGGCTGGGACAGTTTTATCTTTATTTTCATCGAGCTTGAGGTTTTCCAAATCAATAAAGCCCGCAAACTCCAGATGCACACACACCGAGCCGTCATCACTTAAGCGCCGGATGCTGCGTAGCGGCATTGTTAGCGTTTCATCCGCTTTAGCGGCGGTCAGGATCATATCGGAAAGCAGCTTGGCTCCGACAGCATCCTCTATCGGTAAAGGAAATTCGTCGCGCCATGAGGGATAAACTTGGTTTAAGTAACTGACGGGATTGTCGCCGCGTTGTTGCAGTTGGTGTGTTTGTTTGAGTTTCACCACCGTTTCAACCATATCGCCTAAAACCGCATGGAGTTGGCTGTTTTGATAAGTTTTAGGGATAAATTCGCACTCGGCTATAAGCTGGGTGGCCTCGGCTCCCGTCTGTTGCAACCGGGCATATTTTGGGATGACTTGCTTGAATACTCGGCTCAACCAGTCGTTTTTGACATTCTTGAGTTGGTTCAGCGGTAAGCCGCCGTCGGTGGCTATCGTCCCCAAATAACGGGAACAGCCGTTAATAACCCTGACCTCGCGCCGCCAAAAGCGAAGCCCGGTTTCCACAATCAAGTTGCGTTGTATGGTTGACAACTCGCTAACATCCGCCCCAAATGATTTAAACAGGTTTTCCCACTTCCACGAACTGCCATCATAGTCTCGCCGCCACCATTCGCTGGCATACAAAACAAAAGCAGCATTCCAATCTGAGCCATTTTGTGAAAATTTGAAAATATTGCCAATACCCAATTTTGCAGATGTTGTTAATACTGTTTTTAATGTCTCGAATTCTTCATTATGCATACGATAACGGTAAATTGGTCTACCGTCAGGAAATGGCAATTGTTTGGTAAGAAGAAATTGCTTAAGCCAGTCTTTGGGTAACATCGGACATCCTTGGTATTTGTTAGGTGATCGTCAAATTTTAGCCTAAAAAAAGCCGGAAAGGTTTCCCCGTCCGGCTTTTTATTATTCAGCTAGTGACAGCCTTATTGCTTAGTCAACAAATAATCCAACCAAAGGTTAGACAATTTCTCCTGCACGGTATTTTGCCGCAACCGTGCATTCAAATGCGGGAAGTCCACTTTGTCCAAATCTTGGTCTTGGTTGTAGCAGGAATAAACAAAATATTCTTTGCCGCTGTCCGCATCAACGTGTTTGCATAAGCATTGGGCGCAGATGCCTTTCATCATGCACTGCATCGGCGAGTTGATGGAGCCGATGGCGTGGTGGGCTTTGGTCAGGTAGGGTTTCAGCACGTCGAAACGGGCGGATTTGACGGCTGCCATCATGCGGTCGGAACCGATGACGATCAGGTGATCCACGTCCGCCAATGAGATGGGTTGTTCGCCCAATTCGCCTTTCGCGTAAGCGATCATACATTCCAAGATATTGCCGACGAAGGATTTGTCTTGTGGGCGGTTGGTGCTGAATGGCTGGACGCCTTCGGCTTTATCCACTGACCAGACCACGACATCGGCGGCGGCTTCCACGTCTTCGACTTTAAAACGGTCTTGCGCGAATTTGTAACCGGCGAAGTAAATCACGCGGTTGCCAGCGGCGCGTAAGGCTTTGCCAATTGAGAACAACACCGCGTTGCCCAGGCCTCCGCCGAGCAGCAATACGGTTTGTCCGCTTGGAATTTCGGTGGGTGTTCCGGTTACGCCCATCAACACCACAGGGTCGCCGACATTCCAGTTGGCGCATAATCTCGATGATGACCCCATTTCTAAGGCAATCAACGACACTGTGCCGTTTTCCTTATCCACTTCCGCGCCTGTCAACGCCAAACCTTCCGCTGCTAACACCGTGCCTTCAACCACAGGCGCGAAGGCTTCGTAGTTTTGGACGCGGTAGAACTGGCCGGGCTCGAACTTTTCTGCCGCCAACGGGGCTTTGACGACCACTTCAATAATGGTCGGGGTCAGGCGGTTAATGGCGACTATCGTGGCTTTAAAAGACTCATCCAAACGGGCGAACAAATCTTTCAAGGCCGCATCACGCTCAGGTTGCTGGGCAGGGTCTAGTATTGCCAATTCTTTCTCGAACAATTTGGCCACATAAGGGTAGCCGTTTTTCGCGCTCGCCATTGCTTTGACGACGTTGCCCGCAAACACCGGATGGTTGTCGCCATAGAAGCTGATGAATTTGCCGTCTTTTTGGTAAGACGTGAGCGGTGCCGGTTTGCCCAATTTGGGTTTGGCTTCGTCGTGCATTTCCACTAATTCGACTGCGCCGTCTTCTGTCCATTGCGGCTCATAACGTTGGAAGAACCATTTGTCCATAACAAAGGTGTCGGGAAATTCACTTTGGTAAGTCGTGTTCGGCGATGTGCCAGCGGCGATGTACAAATTGCGTAATGGCACGGTGATTTTTGCGCTGGATTGCCAGCGTCCATTGTCCAGAACCAATTTGTCGAATTCGACGGCGTTCAAATGTCCGAATTCATCCGCTTGCGCGGCGATAGGGCTCATGCCTTCGGCTAAGGCGATACCTTCTTCCAAGGCTTCAGAAATTTCTTCGTGGTTTTGGCGATAGGCGGGCGCGTCTTTGATGCCTTTGCGGTAGAACAAGGTCACGCCGCCCCAACCTTCAACTAACGGTTGGAAATTAGGTAATTCACCTTCGGCTTCGGCGCGGGCGCGTTCGGCTTTGATGGCTTTACCGTGTTCCAAAAACTCATCCAAAATGATGGTTTCTTCGGCATCGTAACGGCGGCGTACTGTTTCTTCACCATAGGTTTGCACCAAGGTTTCGTAGCGGTGCAAGATTTTTTCCACTTGCACGGGGTAATACGCCGTCAATTCCGTGGTGGTGTCTATCGCCGTCAAACCGCCGCCGATCACACCCGCTGGCAAGCGCACTTGCAAGTTAGCTAAGGATGAGGATTTTGCCGCGCCCGTCAATTGCAAGGCCATCAAGAAATCAGAGGCTTTGCGGATGCCGCGCATCAGGTTGTTTTTCAAATCAATAATGGTCGGCTGGCCTGCACCGGATGCCAAACAGATATGGTCAAAGCCCAAAGCCCAGGCATCTTCGATGGTCAACGTGCCGCCAAAACGCACGCCGCCGTAGCTGCGGAATGCGGCGCGGCGTTGCAAAGTCAAGTAAATGACTTTCAAGAAGTTTTTATCCCAACGCACGGTGATGCCGTACTCGGCAACGCCACCGAAACCTGCCAGGATACGTTTGTCCAAATCTTCGTACAGTTCTTTGAAATCGACAATCGGCGTAGGCAAAGTGTTGGCATCGCCTGTCAGTTCAACGGGTAATGGCTCCAGTTTCAAACCGTCAATCCCGGCGACTGCAAAACCTTCGTTAAGTAAGTAATGGCTCATGGTATAACCGGCCGGCCCCAAACCCACGACCAGCGCGTTTTTGCCGTTGTAAGGCAACATGGTCGGGCGTTTGATGTTTAACGGATTCCAGCGCGTCAAGAAGCTATAAATTTCAAAGCCATAAGGCATGAACAAGACATCCGTCAGCACATTGGTTTCGATTTGCGGGATGTTGACCGGATCGGTTTTTTGGTAGATACAGCCTTTCATACACTCGTTGCAAATCCGGTGGCCGGTACCTGGACACATCGGATTGTCGACGATGATGATCGCCAACGCGCCGATGTTGTCGCCGCCGCGTTTGACCAAGTGCATTTCGGAGATTTTTTCATCCAACGGGCAACCCGTGGTGACTTCGCCCAATGGATCAGTTTTAAACGTGTTGTTTTTCTTGTTACGCATCCCCTTAGAGCATGAATCGGTGTCGCGCTCGTGGCAGTAGATGCAGTGGTTGACTTCGGACAAGACTTGGCGCTCGTTATAGCGCGGATCGGTCAATTTAAAACCATCACGGCGGCGGCGATGTTCCAACTCACCCATCCAAACGCTGAATTCGCCTTTATCAATCGTCTCGTGTTCGACTAAATGGTCAAAATCGCGTTTGCCAGGGAATTTAAAACTCAACCAATCGGCAACCACATCATTGTCTTGTTGGGCGACCCAGCTCCAGCGTTGCACGATGTCCATCAGGCCAGCAACAAATTCCATGGTGTCGGCAATCGCCAATAAATCTTTAAAAGTTTCAGACGCTTCTTCATGCGCGGCGAGTTTGCTACGGATAGAGGCAACTTGCTCGTCCGCATTGGCGTAATCGCTAGGTTTGCCTTTGGCAAGGGTTTTGTAATGGCTGGACAACAGACCAATCACCGCACCCGCCCGCGCTACACGGCGTTCGGCATCTTCGTCCTGATGCGCATCGGGGAAAGCGGCGGCAATCAACAAATCGAAGTTGTTCAACACCTCAGGGATATTCCAGTCATCGTTGTTCTGTCCTTTGAAATACACACCCAACTTGTCCACCACCTCATTTTTATAGGTAAAAATGGTGTCGATTTCCTGCTTGATGTAATTCGCTTGCGCGTCGCGTTGGGCACTGACATTGAACAACTTTGCGACAAATTGCCCGACATACGGGGCCATATCAACCAGCAATTGGGAAATGGCTTCCGGCGTGAAACCTTCGCCTTGGTTTTGGCGGTAAGCGGCAAACTGCCCGAACAATTCAGGGTCGTGGCGCCCTACCGATTCGTCAAACACCACCGCCAAATCTTGCAAGCGGTTGGCATCGTACAAGTCTGCGTAAGTAAATCCAGGAATTCCAGGGGTAAATGTGTTGTGTTCCATAAGCCTTGAGTTTGAATCGCCCATGCGGGGACACGGATGTCCTTCGGGCAAGAGCTGAAAGGGAGGGGAAAAGGCGGCTATTGTAAGGAAAAACAGTGACTTTTGCCACCGCTAATGGCTTGTGGGATTGGAAGATGGCTGAAAACGGCATGCAGAAAAGCATTCATCGCCCGCCTTATAGCTAATGGATTTTGATTTGGATGGCTTGATTTTTGAATCTAAAAACACGTTTTGGGATTTCGCTAGCTTTTTAACCCCACAAATCCGCTAAAGAAAACGCGACTGCATCAAACGGCGGCACGGCAACCTGGTCATCATCTTTGAGCGTGGCGATCAACATCCAGCGGCCTTCTTGCAATTCAAACGCTTCCAAGGTTTGCGCCAAAGGATCGACTATCCACACATGCTGCACACCATAACGGGCATAAATCGGCAATTTCACTACGCGGTCTTTCTTCGCGGTGGAAGGCGATAGAATTTCACACACCCAATCGGGAACCACTTCAAAACGATGGTCATCAGGTATGTTAGGCATACGCTCGCGTCGCCAGCCCGCCAAATCGGGTACCGCCACTTCCACATCACGGATGAAATGCACTTCGGGTTCGACAACAATACGCCAACCACCTGGGCCTCCATCTCGCCCATAAGAAAATGGCGCCCCTAAATCAATGTTCAAAGCACTGGCAGCCCAACCATGTTTTCCAGATGGGCGTGGCATAGCATACAGCTCCCCATTCAAAATCTCTCCGGTGACATGCTCCGGCAAGCCTATCAATTGCTCGTAAAGCGTTGGTTTCAAAATGGCGTTCATGAGGTTTTCCTATTGTCCAAGATGGCAATAATTAATGTCGGTAATTTGGAGTCCGTCGCCTTATCTAAATGACTATTTTGAATGTGGTGGTGAAGGACTGGCTCTTAAATATTTGCCTTTGCCCTAAGCCCACAAATCCGCCAAAGAAAACGCGACTGCATCAAACGGCGGTACGGCAACTTGGTCATCATCTTTGAGCGTGGCGATCAACATCCAGCGGCCTTCTTGCAATTCAAACGCTTCTAAAGTTTGCGCCAAGGGATCGACTATCCACACATGCTGCACACCGTAACGGGCATAAATCGGCAATTTCACTACGCGGTCTTTCTTCGCGGTGGACGGCGATAGAATTTCACACACCCAATCGGGAACCACTTCAAAACGATGGTCATCAGGTACGTTAGGCATACGCTCGCGTCGCCATCCTGCCAAATCCGGTACGGCGACTTCCATGTCCCGGATGAAATGCACTTCGGGTTCGGTAATGATCCACCAGCCACCGGGGCCGCCGCGTCCGAAATCAAATGGCCCGGACAAATTGAACCCCAATCCGCGTCCTACCAAACCATGCCGTCCAGATGGGCGCGGCATAGCCTGTAGCTCACCATTCAAAATCTCTCCGGTGACATGCTCCGGCAAAGCCATCAATTGCTCGTAAAGTGTTGGTTTCAAAATGGCATTCATGGGGTTTTTCCTTGTGGACTAATGGCTAAGCAACGCGATTACCGTAAGCGCAACCACCATCCTACATGGTGATTATTTATTCTTACGGTAAAAATAATAGGCAATCCCCGTAACTGCAAGCACTAAACCTACCATTAACAAAGGTTGTTCATAAAACGTTTCGAAAAATACGCCAGTTGTGTGTGATGTGCCTCTGGAATAGGGCCCCATAGTTTTATCTCCTCGTAGTTAATTGTTTTTATTGGCGTTCGATAAAGCGTACAACGATAAATTTTACTGCAAACACCCAAAAACCTACTGGTTTTAAATCCCTAATAAAAGCATAAAAATGCCACATATTTTAACTGGTTATCGGTGTAACTGGGGCAACTGGCTTAACAAAGCCACTAATTCTGGCTGTCTGGAAGTCCCGGTTTTTCTGAACACGCTTTGTAATTGGGTACGCACGGCATTAAAGGAAACCTGCGCCTCATGGGCGCAGGTTTCGAGTGATTTGCCGTTTACCAAAGCCGAGGCTACCCGTAATTCAGCAGGGGATAAATCGTATAACGGGCCTAGCAAGTGCAACGCCGATAAGTGGTTGCCGGTTCCACAACAAAAACCAAGGCCAATGGCGTTTGAAAGTCCTGAGCAAAAGCGGATGCCGCTGGCAAAGGCGTGGCAAACAATTGGCGATTATCGTCGCCAACTTGTAAAAATATAGGCCAACGGCAGGGTGGCTGGTGGCGGAAGCAATCAAACTTGCCACCAGCTTTCTCTGGGCGGGATTGGTAGTGCTTAGCTTGCCCATTTTGCAAACCAGCCCACCCGGCTTCTGGTTCAACAAACCGTCAGCGGCGGCATTCAAATGCAGGATGGTTGCGGTTTTATCGACAATCAGCATCGGCATTGCCAGCGCATCAATTGCCATAGTTCCCAATTCAGCCCGCGTAGGGCGCATTAGCAATAGAGACTGTGAAAGTATTGCAAAATGCTCTAAGAATTAATGATTGTCCACAAAAAACACGAAACAATTAAATAATAACTTTCAATAACTTATATTTAATCTGGTTTTACAATTTCGTGTTTTTTCGTGATTTCCGTGGACATAAAATAATTCTTTCACAGTCTCAATAGCATAATCCGCCGGATGATTGAAGCCAACATGCGGTGCAATACGGCTATCGCCTATTGCACCCTACGGAACGCGTCTTACGCGTACCACCGCCATACCCTAATGGCGGGTCGTAAACCATCCTTTTATATTTTTTTAGTTTCTATAATTATGGGGTCACCTTGTAATTAATTCACGAATATTCCGGTTAATAACGCATAACGTTTTATGTCAAAAACAACCTATATTGCATCCCGCTTCAAAACGGAAAGTTTATGAATGGAATGAAAAAGAGATGGACGGATAATAGTTACACGTCGGTGCGTAACTTTTACCTCTATTCCGTTTTGGCAATCTATATTCTAAACGGTCAAGTTTTCGGTTTTTTGAGCGTGCTCCGATTGGCCGGCGGCTTGGCGAATTTGCCCTCCCTTTAATAAAAGCCGAAAACTTGACCGTTTAAAGTCTATGCGTAATTGCTGGAGCTTTCCTTTACGCGAAACCTCATGAAAATATTAAACTTAAGGAATCAATACGATGGCTAATTTTACCCAAACTACTGGAGATGTTGTTGGAACTGCAGACTTTGACAGATTATTCGCTGATTACAGCCAGCTCACCGCCTTATACCCCAAGGGAATTCATTTGGGTTATCAAGGTTCACAGGATATTAGGAGCCGGTTGACTGGCGAGCCAATCCTGACTTTTTCAAGCATTGAGGCCTTCTCCATTGGAGGGACACAAAGCAATGATGTCATGGAAGGCGGCTCTTCCGATGATCATTTTGCCGGAAATGACGGTGATGATACGTTATTCGGTAACGGAGGCAATGATGAGTTGCAGGGTGGCAATGGCGATGATTATTTAGAAGGCGGGGCTGGCGCAGATTATTTAGCGGGTGGAATGGGTAGCGATACGATAGTGGGAGGTGTTGGCGACACTATTATTGATCAAAACAATTCGGGTATTGGCGTGGGTGCTGATACGTTTATCGTCACGGAAGCGGCGTTAGTGACAGGAGATTCTTCTGATCTGCTAATGGCAGACTATAGCCAAGGCAACTATAGCAGTGGCATCCATTTTGGCGTGAAAACACCGGACACTAAATTAAGCGTCACCGGTGCAAACAACGCCATGCTGATGAAGTTTAATGCCTCCATTGGCCACTATGACATTACCGGCACTCAGTTTGACGATGAGTTTACTGTTTATTATGACCATAAAGCGCGGTTCAATGGTGGGGCGGGAAATGATAAATTGAATGGTGGCAGTGATGACGATGTTCTTATTGGCGGCGAGGGCAACGACAATATAACCGATGGCAAGGGCAACGATGTGCTATCGGGAGGGACTGGCGATGACCAACTGCAAGTCACTACCGGCTCTGACACGGTCTATGCCGGCGATGGCAATGATGTCATCAATGCCATCGCCGACATTAACGGTGCCGCCAAACAGCTTTATGGCGGAGCGGGTGACGACCATTTTATCTTGGATGTCTCAGGCGATATCACGTTTGGTTTTAGTTTTGACACCAAAACCTTAGGTGACTTTGTCAACGCCGTCACCATAAACCCGAATACCAGCATTGATTTTCAAAGGCTAGGGGCTGATATTGCCTTTGAAGCCGTCGGCACTTATGTCGGTACCGCGCCCGGCGTCGGGCCATGGTTAAAGTTCTTGACCACCGTCGGTAAACTAGGCTACCAGGCCGCCGATAACCAACACAAGCTTGAAGCCAACATTGCCGCCCAGAAAGATCGGGCCGTGCTTGCCGCCGACAAATACAACAATAGCCATTGGGGCGATATTTCCTTACAAGGGGAGCGGGATAAACTCTATATCAACGATTTTTTAATTGGCAAAGACACCATCTTGCTGCCCAAATTATCCGACCCCAACTATACCTTCACCACCCGCTTTGAAAACAATCCCACGACCCACCAATATGGTGTGACGATCTCAATCCATCAGGCAGGGCCAGAAGCCTTCAAAGACGTTGCCTTTATTGCCAACACTTACGGTGATCTGGCTGGCCTAACCGATGCAAAATTTAAAGAAACCATTGAAGAACTTATGAATGGTAACCAGATTGGTAAATTCACCCGGACTGACATATTGGGCACCACTGCCGGCGACATAATGGGGCTTGGTAATTACCATATATCGTTTGCCAACGATAGGATTTATGCTGACGGCGGGATTTTTAACAATCAGGGAGATTTCGTTGGCGATAACCCAAAAGGCGGTAACGACACCGTTTTTGGTTACTATGGCGATGACATTATTATGGGCGATGGCGGGAACGACAAGCTGTATGGCGGCTCCAACGGGCTATTTGTCAGTAAATTTGAGCAGATGTATGTCAATGATGGCAATGACATTTTGGTCGGCGGCAATGGCGATGACAGGCTGTATGGCGAATCCGGCAACGACACCCTGATTGGTGATTTTGAAAAAACCGACGGCACCTTTAAATACGCCGGCAATGACACACTGTATGGTGGTACGGGGGATGATATTCTAAAAGGCGGTTATGGCAAGGATAAGCTTTATGGTCAAGATGGCAATGATATTTTAGATGGCGGGGCCGGCGATGATGACTTATCTGGAGGCTTAGGTAACGATAACCTCAGTGGAGGCGATGGCAATGACAGGCTTTATGGAGATTCCGGCGATGATTTTCTGAGCGGTGGTGCTGGCAATGATGTTCTTTTCGGTGGTTCAGGGTACGACGGGTTAAATGGCGGCTTAGGGAACGACCTGTTGATTGATACCGAAGGCAAGGTTTCCGGTGACGCGGGCATCGATACCCTCCAAGCCGACTACAACAGCCTATTGGATTATAAAGGAAGTGGCGTTCATCTGGGTAGCTTGAATGGGATAACAGCTATTTTTGAACGCTCCCAGGGTACCGCCATTTTAAATTTCGATGGCATTGAAAAATTTATTGTGACAGGCACTCAGTTTGATGACCATCTTGAGGGCGGCGCAGATGTTGATAAACTTAGCGGTGGAGCAGGCAGCGACGAGCTATACGGTAATGCGGGCAATGATGTATTGACGGGCGGTGCTGGCTACGACATTTTGTATGGTGGCGATGGCAATGACGTTTTGAATGGCGGTGCCGTAGGTGACAATGTAGGGGATGACCTTTACGGTGGTGCCGGTAATGATGTCATAAATGGTGGTATTGGAGACGACTTGTTGTTCGGCGGTGACGGCAACGACGTATTAAATAGCGGAGCCGGTTTAGATTGGATGAACGGCGGCTTGGGTAACGACACCTATACTACCGATAACTTCATTGAAGGCATCATCGAAGCAGACGGCGGCGGTATCGACACCGTCAATGCGTCAATCAGCTACACCTTGGGAGACTTTGTTGAAAACGTGACGTTGACTGGCGCGAAGGCAATAGATGGCGTCGGCAACAACCTCAACAACACCCTGAACGGCAACGACAAAACCAATGCCCTATCCGGTTTGACAGGTAATGACACCCTCAATGGTCATGGCGGCAACGATATACTGGATGGCGGCTTGGGTAACGATAAATTAATTGGCGGTGGCGGCCTTGACAAGTTTTTGTTTGACACACTGCTGGGAGCGGGCAACAAAGACAGCATTCTGGATTTCAACATGGCTGATGACACTATCGTCCTGGAAAATGCCATTTTCACAAAGTTTGCCACACCCGGCGCGATTGCCGCCGATAATTTTGTGATTGGCGCTGCTGCCGATGCCAACGATTTTCTGATCTACAACAGCACATCGGGCGCATTATCTTATGATACCGACGGAAGCGGAGCTGGGGCTGCAATCCAATTTGCCACCATCGTCGGTGTCCCAACCTTGACAGCGGCGGATTTTTTAATCGCCTAACGACCATATAAAAAACAGCGCGTTGGGGTGACGTGAGGGACCCCAACACATCAGCGTTGCAAATGTTGGGGTTCACACACTAACCCCAACCTACTGCGCTACGCCCACAAAAACGTTAAGGTTACCAATTTACCAATGGGTATTCGGCAGCAAGCCCATTTTATCGGGGGGAAGGTCAAAACCTGAACGGGACGGGGTGTTTCGCAATTCCGTCCTTAACGTCTCAATTTATCCATGAGTATCCAAAACGTTACGGAACGGGTCGCTTAAGGCGCCTACTGTTGGAATAAACCCGTTCCGGCAATGGGCCAAAAACCTGTTTTTTTGGCTCCTAAAGCCCTTTCCAACACGCATAAAAAAGGCCGGAGTGCGCCCTTACAAGTGTAGGTTTTTAAAAAAGTGCGGCGAGACAGTGCGTTGCGGTAAATTGACGAGAGTCATCAACATCTATTTACCAGAGGTACCGCCATGTCTCGCCATCCAGAACTATACCAATGGATCGACACGATTGCC
>ORJL010033713.1_pt1 | contig 51854 bp, 36 predicted proteins | sample 1779941 | NCBI WGS metagenome assembly ORJL01 (sample SAMEA104232317, study PRJEB22302) | groundwater metagenome | biome: forest; feature: aquifer; material: groundwater | place: USA | collected 2011-08-07 | depth 5.8 m | reverse complement strand
TCTTTGTCAACGCGTACCGCATATCGTGTCATGGTCTCGTGCATCGGTTTGTTGTTCACCAGCACTTCATCGACTGCATCCTGCAACGTCCATTCTATTTCACTGAATCGCTCAACAACCGAACCCCACGGCTGTCTGCAAAAAGCTACCTCATCAACAAATACTTTTTCCATCCCCGTTACATCCGCTTGAACATTATCATTTGCGACACTAATTACCGAAGGGATTTCCAATCCCTCAGCCGCCCTTATTCTTGCAGATTGTTCGCCCGCCATAAACGCGGCAAGCAGGACAGCCTCCTTTGGATGTTTTGAATTTACCGGTACGCACCAGCCTGACTCATACATCACATTCACCTTCGATCCACCGGGATGACGCGGAAACGGTGCAACACCTATATCAAGTGTTCCCTCCCGAATATATTTCATGAATCTCGGCATTAACCAATGACCGCTTGCCAACATCCCTATCTTGCCATTTGAAAAGAGTGAATAACTCGTCCCTGTCTTTTCAGACTGCACCCATGTTCCTAAATTAGGTGAAACATGATGTTTTAGTCTCAAATCAATAAGAAATTGTAGCGCTTCCTCTGTCTTGGGGGAGTTTAAATATCCTGTTGCTTTCATTCCTTCGCTATCTATGACATCGCTCCCGGCAGACCAAACCCACGGAATCCAAACATAATAGTAGTTAGTAAACGCCGCTCCATACGTATCAGTTGTACCATTTCCGTCTGTATCTCGCGTTAATTGTTTTGCAATCTGAAGATAATCATCCCATGTCCAATCCCCTTCCGGATATTGCACGCCCGCATCACGAAAAAGCTTTTTATTATAATACATCATGATTGGCGTGAACCCCTTCGGGAAAGCATACACGGCTGTTCCTTTTCTTGCAATGTTGAAAACATTGGGGAACCACTGAGCAGTATCTATCGAGAGTTGTTCAAAATACGGTTGGAGATTCAGAAGGACATGCTTATTCGTAAACGTCGGGACAAGTTTAGAATCTAAGAGGAAAACATCGGGCGGGTCATCAGCGGCAAGTGCGGTAAGAATTTTTTCTTCATACACTCTGCCGGGATTCGGTTCGTAGAGAATATCAATTTCAGGATGGAGTTTCTTAAATGCATTTAGCGACTGCTCATCGCCCGGCATTTCATCGACTGATGCCCAGTCCATAATTCGTAACGTAACTTTCGGTGTTGTTTGCGCCTGAGCATAGAGTAATCCTCCAAAATACCATAACGCCCCAAGAAGAACAAAACAAACAATTCTATACATCATCAAAATTGATTTGCTACTTGAACCGGCATACCCAGCGAAGTCATATCATAAATCGTCGCGCCATCTTCAATCGAAGCAACATAAATAGCAAGGGAACGTCTGGCAACTCGTTGATACTCGTGACGTACATGTTCTACTAATTCATCAACATGAGCTTCATCAACAAGACAAATACCGCACCCGCCGAAACCTGCTCCGGTCATTCGCGCTCCGTAGACACCATCGCACTCAATTGCAATATCAACAAACGTATCAAGTTCTACGCAACTCACATCATACAAATCACGCAGACTGATATGCGAATCAATCATCAATTTTCCGAATTCACTGATATCTCCTCGCGCCAAAGCTAACGCCCCTCGTTCTACGCGTACGTTTTCCATGATAACATGTTTTGCCCGGTCACGAGGCACAGGAGTAAGTTTATTTTCCTCATGGTGGTACATTTCAATCGAAACATCACGAAGAGATTTTATCGATGGATCAATTCGCGTAAAATATTCGACTGCATCGCGACAATCTTGCCTTCTCATATTGTATTCTGATCGCGCTAATTCCCTTTTTATTCCCGTATCACAGATAACAAGCCTGTACCCCTTAGGGCAAGGGATATACTTATGCTCTAAACTTCTGCAATCCAAAAATACAGAATGATGGTTCTTCCCCATTACAGAAATAAATTGATCCATTATCCCGCAGTTTACCCCGACAAACCCTATTTCCGATTGTTGGGCGATACGAATAATATCATACACTGATATCGAATGCTGATAGAGGCGACTGAAAGCAACTGTGCAGGCAACCTCAATCGCCGCTGAAGAACTTAATCCTGAACCCATGGGGACTGTTCCACGGTAACACATATTTAATCCGCCAACAGGATAATGAAACTGCTCAAGAGTTTTAATAACGCCAAACGGATAATTTGCCCACATCGTTTTTGTATTGAAGGAAATATCGGAAAGCGTTGTTCGGACAGACTGCATCATATCGATAGCATGGATATGAACTTCACTATCGCTCCTCTTACCGACAGCCACAATAATTTTTTTATCAATAGCTATCGGTAAGACAAAGCCGTCATTGTAATCCGTATGCTCACCAAGTAAATTTACTCTCCCCGGAGCCGTGACAACAAATTCCGGTTCGCATCCATACAAATGCTTAAACCTTAGTATTGTATCACGTAAAAGTTCCATACAAGTGGATTCCGGGTAATTAGAGAAATGTTAAAATCAAATGATATTAATTTTTTCCAAAAATTCTCCAAACAGCTTCCCACTCCATACAGGTGGGTTCAACAATAACTCTTCCGCCATTCTTAAAATACTTGGCATCTTTTCCTTCAATTTTATCAAATTGGAGTTTCGGAGATAATTTTCTCGGGAATTCAATATGATGAAGTTTCATTGATTTACTCTCGTTAAAGTGTTCTCGCTTAAACTTTGCTTTCCATGATCTATCATCAAATGGTTCAAGGGTTAGCGAAATTCTTCCCCATCGAGTGGGAGAGGAGGTAAAGGTAAACGGTTTTTTCTCTTCAAGGTCGCTTTCAATGAGTCCATCAAATAATCTCAACACATTGTCATCTTCCATTATAAAGCTATGACGCAAATACCGAATACATTCTGCGCTTGCCCAATTGTGAGGCATATCGCCGATAAAGTTTTCCGGTGTGATACTACGAAGAGTTTGTTCCTCACGCCAGTTCAACATAGGTGAAGCATGGTTTAGAAATCCATTAAATACTTTTCGTGCAAGGAGCGGCTGTTGCAACCATATAAGTACCTGAGCGAAGATGGGCGCATTATACGGCCAAACAGCATCGTGAGCTAACCAGCCTGTTTCTGCCGGAATATCTTCTTGCATAATTGATTTCATAAGGTCGACATGCCCACCAACAACCGGATCATCCTTAGCAAAAAGTAATCCCGGATAAATTGCATGAGAAACATACAACTGCGCCGCCTGTACTTTTGGTCTGTTGAATGGATTAGGGTCTTTCCATTTCGGGTCTTCCTTTGAAAGCATGGGTAAGAACTTAAATCCTTTCTCATGCTGAATCATTTCCTTATTCTTTGCATTTTGGAATCCGATAAGAAGATCCCGGTAAAAATCTCGTATTGCACTTCTATTAATCAAACTAAACCTATCTCCGACACTAACCATTTCCTTGAGAGCGAATAAAGTCCACAACGTATTCGTTAACTCAGGGCGTTCACTGCCACTTATACCGCTATCGCCGAATCCGTTCGGTAGAATACCATACGTTCCATTCACTGTACCATCATTCAGGGCTTTATCGCGCAAATTTCTTAAAAATATTGCGGCTTTATGAACATCGGGCCAGAGTTCATTAAAATACTGCCAATCCTGCGCTAATTCCGCTTGCCGTAAAATCATATAAATTGCCGCGGCAGTATCTTTCCAGTGTGTTTCGCCGCCGCCGGCAAAAATCCCACCGTCCGATCGCTGAAGATTCCAGATTGATTCTAATCCTTCTTGAGCTTCTTTATCGTAGCCCATGTAACGCGCTGCTTCAAGCAGGAATGTTCCATCAACTACCCATAAACCGCGATACACGGTAGGTCCCACCTGAAACGCTTTTTTACCATCTTTTATTGTTCGCGATTGCAAAATATTTCGCGCCGATGAAACTACAAAATCCTGATGCTCCGATAATACCTGTATCTTTACATCACCCGCAAATGGATTCCAAGCCTTCCAATAATTTTCTGTCTCTGTAAGAAGGTCTTTCGATTCTTCAAGTCTGTCTTCAATAACCTTAAGCTCTTGTCCCGCCTGAGGGAAACGTGCAAAGAATGTATAAGGAGAAGATTCTGATATCGTCTTTCCCTCTAAAGTTACTGTATGCGAATCCCCTTCGGTCGTTACAACCACTTTCTTATCAACGGCAAGGAATAATGTTTTCGTCTCTTCCCCGATAAGAACTGTGCTGAGATCACTGTCATCTTCATCAAGTTCAATAGGTTGTTTCGTTGATATGGTAATCACCGGAGTACACATGAAATCATTTTTTCCGGTTGGAGTAATTTCAACAAGAACATTATCTACTCTTCCCTCCTCCTTATGATTTGTCGCGAAGGTAAGTATCTTCATCTGCGCTTCGGGAAATTTCAATTGCGTTGTATAGATCGGGATTCCTGCCCCTTCTAACGTTTGCTTTACGTACTCTCCTTTAGGAGTTCCTTGTATTCCAAACCATACCTTTTGAGCAAAAGCATCAATACCAGAATTCAATCCGGGATGCCCGTATAACAACTCACCGAATTTTCCTACAAGGCTCTTATTCGGGTCGTCGGGGAAGCAAAATGTTGATTGCCATGTTGACGGTGAATATCGAAAATCTACCGGATTCACTACTTCATCCTTAACTATTGGGGTGACTTGAATTATTCGTTTCTTCCCTTGCTGGAAGAATGTAAAAGCATCAAGAGCTTCGGTGGCTAATGCAATAGCCCCACCCGCTAATGCGATATCTTTAATGAATTTGCGACGATTATGTTTATCCATAGGAACAGTTGATGATTATAAAATGAGGTTAACGGGATAATATACAAAGAAGAAATCAGTTGAAAAACAAAAACCCCGCTTAAAAAGTACCTAAAGCGGGATTTTTTAACACTATCCTTCAATTCTTGTTACTTCTTTAATAAATAACCACAAATTTCCCTGTTTGCGTTCCCAACTCCGATTCCACTGTAAAGACAAATATCCCCGGAGCTAATGCTTTATTGCTTTCCGATAGCAATAAATAATCCTCCTGCCCTTTTATGCTTCCCCCATCCTCATCATGATAAATTGTATGAATCACTTCTCCCGCAATAGTATAAATTCGTATTGTCGCTTTTGCAGGCAAGTTGATAAACCGTACCATTCGTTTCCAGACCGTCCAATCAAGGCTATTTCCTTCATACCCGTTCCCGCCGGAATAATCCCTGTTCCCATAATAGGGATTAGGCACAACCTTTACCTCACCAAGTTTGTGAGATGGGCCGAACGGTACATACACTTTTTTGGCATTTGCCATAATGTACGACTCACCCGGCTCTCCATACAAATAAAGAGTATCTAGTATGTTAGGATTTTCGGAGTTTGGATGTGTAATGATTGTTAACGGTGGAATTGAAAACGATGTTACTGCATACCAATAGGTATTACCTCGCCTGACGTTTCTATCCACAAAAAAAGTATCCAACCCTAAATCATAATTGATCCCATCAATTATATCATATTGTTTCAGGAGCCTGAAACTGCTCGGCGTACCATTTGGGTCTTCACTTCGATAGAGTTTATAACCTTCAAATATCCTTCCACCACGAGAATGCCCTTCGGGAGGACCACGTCGTCTCCATGATGTATCTCCGAAATGGAATTCAACATATTTACTATTATCATCCCATGTCTCAAAAGGACTAGAACAATTATCACTGCCAAAGTTACCCCATGTTAAGGTCACACCGTTTGAATCCGTCGCTGCCTCTAAACAAGGAGATGGTGGTACAACAGGTAGACGGGGTTCCCGCCACCACTTTCTCAGTAATTTCAAAGCATTATCATACATATTGTTTTGTCCGTTCTCTACGGCATCTCCCGTCACAAAGGCCATCATGACCGTTAAAGTATCTCCGGGAGCTAATGCATTAAATTTTGGATCCTGAATCCAAGTGCTTGTATCAAAAGGGCTATAATGCTTATTCCCGAACGCAAAGAGAAATCGTGTGTCTGACAATGCTGTTGGAGATTGATTAGGTTTAATACAATTTATATAATCAAAGGCTTCACAACTCATACAACTATACAAAGATGCATCTTGTGTTCCTCCGCAAGGTGGATTGAAATCATGCCACTGAAACACATATTGTAAATTTTCCAAAGGTGCAGGAGTATTCAAAAGAGTTATACCTAACGGAGTTGAACCAATATCAACAGGGTTATGAATAAAAGCTGTATATATATCAGGCATGTACGCCGCGTAGTTTTTTGAGGCATACGAACCATCAACCACAGGACCAACATCCATATCTGCAAACATACCGATATACACATCTTTAATCGTATCGCGACCAATGTTGATAAATGAATATTCTATTGGCAGTATGCATTTAAAATATGTTGCCTCCCACGCATACGATTTCGTCCACAACTTTATTCCTATAAATGGATGGCTCGGGTTTTGTGGTTGAGGCGTTGTATCTGTCGCTCCAAAATAAATATCATGATCGGAAACTGCCTTATAATCTTCATCGACATTTGGTTCACCATGGTCGGGTAAGCCATTGTTTTGTGTATAGATATTTTTATCAGACTTCTTTGGGAAATACCCCGAGGCATCCGGATGACACGAATCTCTCATTGAGGGGTTGTAATTATCAAACGCCGGATCAGCGTTAATGACAGGGTCATAACTCCCCTTACATCCTCTCTCTAAACTATCCGGCAGATCATCCGAACCCAGATCATCCCGGAGTTGCCCTGAGCTATCATAGACTAATGCATGAGTAGTACGGTCGCGACTCCAATCACCATCATTATCATCTCCATCAAGTTCATCTTCATCAACTTTCCCATCTCCATCATCATCAAAGTATATTCTATTAACAGTATATCTAACGTTCGAATATTGATGAATGAGACGGCGTCTCTGATTTGAATTTGTTTGATCGCGCAGGTTTTGGTCATACAACGTATCTCGCGAATCAGTAATCCACATTTTATCACGCGCTGTGTCTTTCCTATTAGGAACAAAATACCCATAGCCTGTATTGCCATTGTAGCCTTGGGCTACAACTCTCACACCTCTTACGATACCACCAAACCACGGACCGGCGCCGTATAAATGTTCAACACATGCGCCCGGTGGATACGATGAACCCAATCCGGGATTTTTATCCCGGCAATCAGCATCATCCTGCGGCGGACTTCCATCCCATGCCTGAGCACCCATCACCATTTGGTTGCTCAACCACATAGTAAATCCGCCTGCTTTCTGCTGTGCGCGTTTTGCCCAGCTGACAGTAGGTTTCGCATACCGCCGTAGGTTTTTTGCACCTTCCTCTTGTGCAACAACAACCTGCAGACTAACTATTAAAAATAGTATTCCAAATTTTCTGTACATAATTTTCCTCACTTTATTATGTGTATTAATAATGCATTAACTTTTTTTTAACTCAATCAATCTGGGGGAGTCTCAAAAGTCAAATAATACTGTAGCCGCACCCTTTATGGGTGTGTTTCCAGAGCAAAACATATGTATGAAGCCTGCGCCTACACCTTTTTAGAACTTTTGAGATAACCCTTGATGGTGGTATGTCAATCTATCTGCATTTTTTTTGTCTTAAAGTGAAACCCTACCAACTTGTCACAAAAAAAATCTGTATTTGTAAATATTTATTTTCACTCCTCGGCTAATATATCACCACAAATTTCCCCGTTTGCGTTCCCAACTCCGATTCCACGGTAAAGACAAAAATACCCGGCGCCAGAGCTTTATTGCTTTCCGAAAGCAATAAATAATCCTCCTGCCCTTTTTTACTTCCCCCATCCTCATCGTGATAAATTGTATGAATTACCTCTCCTGCAATGGTATAAATTCGTATTGTCGCTTTTGCGGGCAAGTTAATAAACCGTACCATCCGTTTCCAGACTGACCAATTATCATCACTCCCTTCATACCCATTTCTTTCGGTATATGCACGGTTACCATAATAGGGATTAGGAACCACTTTAACTGTACCAAGTTTGTGAGATGTGGCAAATGGGACATACACCTTTTGTGCATTTGCCATGATGGAAGATTCTAACCCGATGTCAGCAAAAATAGTATCCTGAATACGATGATTTGGATTATCAGGATCAACACGGCTGACAATTTTCGCGTCCGGTATAGCAAAGGATGTTACAGCATACCAATAGCTGTTCCCGCGCCGTACATTACGATCATTCCAAGTTGTATCTAAACCTATATCGTAAAACATCCCGTCAACTACATCGAATTGTTTGATAAGAGAGAAACTCTCAGCCAATCCCTCAGGATCTTCACTTCGATAGACATTATATCCTTCAAATATTCTACCCCCTTTTGTATGTCCCGGAGGCGGATTATGCCTCCGCCAATCAGTATCACCAAATCTCCATTCGGCAAACCTGTTTGAATCATCCCACGTCTCTACGGGGTTTTGACATTCTATACCACCAAACGCTCCCCATCTTAATTTTACTCCCAACGAATCAGTCTCAATTTTCATACAGGGAGAGGGAGGAACAACAGCAGGTTTAAAATTTCTCTGATACCGCATTAAAGCCTTCTCTGCATTTGCCTTAAGCGAATTCTTGCTTGAAGAAACATCATCTCCGCTGACAAATGCAACGGTAAACGTTAACGTATCTCCCGGACCAAACGATTTCATCTTTTGATAGGGATGCCATGTACTCGTATCAGAGGAATTGTATTGTTTATTTCCTATTGAGAGCATGAATTTAGAATCGTTTAATCGTAATGGCGATTGATTTTCACCTATGCAATTCCGGAAATTTAACGTTTGACAACTCATGCAACTATAAATGCCCTCATCATATTCTCCACAAGGGGTATTAAAATCATGAGCTAGAAAAACAAATTGTAAGTCTTCAAGTGGTGTAGGAGCATCCAAAATCATAACCCCTAATGGTGTTGAATAAGGATTCTCCGGATTGTGGGTATATCCAAGACGTAACTCAGGAATAGAAGCCGAATAATTGTCATCCGGGCTTTGATTCCATTTTGTGTATATATCAGCATCAATATCCATTCCGATGTACACATCTTTAATTGTATCTCGTCCGATATTAATAAAAGAATATTCAATGGGAATAAATGGCTCAAGAATATCCCGCTCCCAAGCATAGGATTTCATAATGATTTTTAAAGGGACACTTGTACGCGAAGGATTTTCCGATTGTGGAACAGTATCCGTAACAGCAATAAAAATATCATGATCGGATATCGCACCATAATCTTCATCTACATGAGGTTCACCGTAATCAGGCAAACCGTTGTTTTGCGTGTAGATAAATGTATTGTCTTTCACCGGATGCCCTGCCGCACTTGTATCGTTTCTGCAAACATCAATCATGGTTGTATCATAATTATCCGAGGCGGGATCAGGATTCCGTACAGGATCGTATACTCCAAGGCATCCTACTTCCTGCTCATCCCGTAATCCGTCGGTTCCTATATCATCAAGAAAATACCCTTCGCTGGTATACAGATATTGGTGAGTTACTTTGTCACGACTCCAGTCATTGTCATTATCAATACCATCTATCATTTCCTCATCAATACGTCCGTCTCCATCATCATCAATTCCAAGTTTGTGAGGAGGACGTTTATAGTATCCAGCACGGCTAACATCATACCCCGTATCTGTTCGCGATGCTTCACGGATGATTCGTTCGTTGTTATACATTGATGGGATAAAATAGCCGTAAGCATGGGTAGTATTGTATGCCTGAGCAACAAATCGGACTCCGCGGACAATTCCACCTAACATTGGACCCGCTCCATAAAGGTGTTCCATACAGGAACCGATGGGATATTCCAATCCTATATTCAGATCGGGACATGATGATGTATAACTACTCCACGCGCTTTTGCCGAGAATAAGTCTTGAATCCATCCACATCTTCATAGTAAAGCCTTGCACAACATAATTCAGTGCATTTGCTCGAGTTGGCACATGTATTTGGCGCTTTTGCAAGCCTTTTTCCCCTGCAAAACTCAGTTGGGTAAGAACAATCGATAGAATGATAATACTGGTACATCCTCTTGATAACAGCATTTGTCTTCCTTATTCCGGTAGCGGAATGTAGATAATTAAAAGAATATTTCTTTAGCTTCCTGTTATAGTATATAAAAATCGCTGTTGATTGTCAAGTAAAAAGGTAGGTTTTTGCGATATGAAATAGAGAATGCTAAAACTATACTCAGATAAGCTATTATCACGATGTTGCAAAACTGCAAAACTGCAATTTTGCAACATCGCGTGTGTGGTTGCAACATTGCAACATCAATAAAACTCTGTAATTAGCCCATTGTAAGCGCTTTACCATTTTTTGAAAATTGCAAAGTTCTTGACTACTCCCAAACCTCCGGAGTTCGTTTCCCCCCTAATGAAAAAAACTATTACTGTTTAGGCGGCGGTAAAACTCGCGCCTTTACCTCGCTCTGAAAGTCCATTGCTTTATGTGAAGCATCGCAAAACGGCATATCTTTACTATGTCCGCATCTGCATAACGATATTTTCGTTCGTCCTGCAAGATCATAGATGTTGCCTTCCGCATCGCATAATTCAAAATCGCCCTCAACCCGTGTTGAACCGTTACTTTTTACAATAATTTTTGTCGCCATGATACTACTATGATAATTTGTTATTGAAATTGTGATACTATTCTATAAAACATTGTACAATACTACATGAACATAATCAATAAAACCCTAACGTCCGAAACGATGATAGAGAGACGAATTAAGAATGAGTTTTCCTGATTGTTTTAGCTTTATCCAATATCCGTTTCCCGGTTCAATTGATGAGACAGAACCATATCCCTTTTGGTATCCGAAAAAACTCGACGCAAGTAAATCAGTCGGTTCCGTTGTTACCACTTCAACATTAACCGCGTTTGATATTGAACCTATTAAATTCCATCCTGCAGAAACATCAATGGTATCAACACTTATAGTGCTACCCGTAAAATTCGTTGATTCATCCTCTCCAAACTTCACCCAATACCCCGCTCCGTTTTCAAGCGAATCGCTTGTCACATATCCCGTTCCCGGAACATACCTGAACGCGTTTGATATTGCCGTTGGGAATAATGTACTTTTTCTTCTATCAATCTCTTCCGTTGGTACAGAAACTAACTTCCAATGATTGACATTGATATAGGTAAACTTCCATATCGGAGACCATGCACTATTGATGGAAGTTACTTTTGCTCTCACACGCCAGTAATATGTCCCACCTTGAGAATTGACAATCTCTTTCATCGTATCAACCAACATAGAATCATTAACAGTAAATATTGTAAACAATGAATCCTTTGCCACCTGAAGTTGATATGTCGCTCCGCTATCAGAAACATGCCATATAAGATCGATTGTTCCGGCTGTAAAAGAAGTATCATCCACAGGAGAAATTAATTCGGGAACTGTGAAAGCCAATTGATTTTTTTCGTACGCTCCGCAATCTACGCGAACACCTGATAGCCGTACATTACCATCCTTATCGGTTTCACCTGATTCAGGAAGAAATGCAGGATCACCTGTATCTATTGCGGGTGAACCTGTTTGTATGTGTAAATCAGGTAACGGTAATGATGGTGAGACGAATAATGGATTACCAAACGTTGAATGTGCATCCTGCCCTGTTCCGGAACGATAATTCTCAAATCCTGTGTATACTGCCCCGTTATAGTCAACAGTCGCCGAAGAGGCGCCGCCCGGAGCATACCACACATTATAATCGAAAATATTTCCGCTGCTGTTTCCTACAATTGTTTCCAGCAACCTGTTGCTTGTGGTTGAATAAAAAATATTGTTTTTGAAAACACAGTTTTCGGTATATTCAATTGTTAATTCTCCTGCGCCTGTATTATACGTATCATTGTTGAATACGGTATTATTCAAAATACTTGCATTCGTTACCTTGCCTGTCGCAGGATAATCATAGCCACCAACCCCGATACCCCGCTTATCATTATTAAATACCAAATTGTTTCTCACAATATTCCCGGAAGCGACAACACCTTGATTTTCACACCCAATTTCAATACCAACATCATTCTGATACGAAATATTATTTTCAACAGTAATATTGCTTCCGCCATCAACATAAATACCCCCTGCATACCCGCCTCCATATAATGAGCGAGCATTATAGACTATGTTCCCGCTACATATTCCATTCCGGGCGGCATCAAGTGCCGGTGTAGGACAAGTAGCTTCTCCCCCAATCATCACAATGCCTATATTATTTACATCATGGACAATGTTATTCGTCACCCAAAACGTATCTACGTTTCCATTGAGAGGCATTGCTTCACTGTGTCCAGGTTCACAGTTGTAAATCAGGTTGCTATCAATAACAATATACGATAGCGGCGTGTTACTTGTACCGTACACTGAGAGAGCCATGCAATCACCGTTGCTTATCCGCCGCATATCGTGAATGGTATTTTTTCTAAACTCAAGGTGACTTCCACCCCCTTTTACCCAAATTCCCGTACCGAATGTTTGATTAAGATTATTCCGTAACTCAAAACCTATGAGCCTGATATAACTTTTATCTTCGATGAGTATTAATTGGTCGCCTGTTTTCCCTGTTCCATCCAGGACTACGGTATCTGTGCCGTAATTCCTAAATGTGATGAACCCGCCTTCCGCAGTTCCACTGACATTCATTGTCGTTTTTTCATTATAGACGCCTTGCTTAAAATACACAGTACTCCCCGGTGTTGCAGAATTAAATGCTTTCTGAAATGTTTTCCACGGATGGTCTTCTGTGCCCGCACTTGTGTCGCTTCCTGTTGTGGCAACATAATAAGATACCTGCCCAAACGATAATGATATACCGGTAAAGGTTAATACTACAATTGCAATATAAATGTAATTTTTCATGTTCAGTTTCAATGCTTGAAGTAAATGGTAGAGTGAAGATAACGATTTTTTGGAAAGAGGGAAATGAAACGGGACACACCAGCAAAACAAATAAAAGGGCTGTCTCAAAAGAAATAGGGTCGTCACACTGAGCGTAGACGAAGTGTGAAATTGAAGTACATTCCGCCTTCGTCTCCGCTCAGGCTGACGGATTAACGACTTTTGAGACAGCCCCCTACATAACCTAAAACGATATATTCTTACCGAAGTAGCAACAACTTCTTCGTTTGTGTAAATGTTCCAACTGTTAATGTGTACGAATATACTCCGCTGGGAACCACGCTCGCATCCCACGTAATTGCTTTACTCCCCGGTGTTTCTATCGCATTAACCAGAGTGGCTACCTCCTCACCAAGAATATTATATACTTTCAATGTTACCATGCCACTCATTGATAATGAATAACGGATAACCGTTACCGGATTAAATGGATTGGGGTAATTTTGCTCTAAAGTAATTTGTGTAGGGAGTTGAATAACCGGATTAGGTTCTTCGACTGCGTTGGGAGCAGAATTTCTGTAAAAATGAACGCCGCCTGTAAACGTACCTATGAACAAATCAAGGTCACCATCATTATCAATATCTGTAAATGAGGGGGCAGATTCTTTTAACGGATGAATATTGCCATACAAATTTGTTCGTTCTACAAATTCTCCGCTTCCCGTATTCTCATAGAAGAACAACTTGCCTTCCGCGTTTCCAACAAATAAATCATCATCATTATCATGATCGATATCGATAAAAAATGGATTGGCATCTTCACCCAAATCGATACTATCGAAAAACGTAGTGACTAACGAAGGCGTAAACATAGTCTTCGACCCAATATTTCTATAAAAACGGATACGTCCATCGGATGTTCCAACAAATAAATCGTAATCCTGATCACCATCTATATCGGTAAATGCAGGGCTAATATGATACAGACTTGAACCTGAAACATATAACGAATCGTATGCCTTCGATTCAAAATGTGGAGTTAATGCAGTATCGTTGTAATGATAGTACCGTACATACTGATCGAATTTTCCGAGCACAAAATCTCTTTTGCCATCCCCATCCAGATCAACGAACATTGGAGCATAAGAAAAGTTCCCCTTAATACCCAGAAACATGGTGTCTACTAACGTAAAAGCAGGTTGCGAAACCGTCCCTGTATTCTCAAGGTACCACAGTTGTCCCGCTACTGTACCGATTACCATATCCGTTTTTCCATCGCGATTAATATCAAGAAATGCCGGATGTGCATTCCTTCCTGCATCAAGCATGGAGAGATAATCTTTTGTTATCAAAATGAAATTCGGATGTTCGGCATCTCCCGTGTTTTCATAAAACCAAAAAGAATGACGCTGCATATTGGTCGGTCCCATATTAACGAATGCACCGATGAACAAATCAAGGTCGTTATCACCATCGATATCGATAAGGCTGGGTTTATTATACCCTGATGTATAAAGAGAATTATCCGGCGGGTAATGGCTATCCGAACATTGCAGTTCAGGAGTAGTGGCGTTACCATTATTGGGGATGAAAAACATACTATTCGAATTCAGGTCGCCGATGAGTAAATCAATCGCGCCATCATTGTTCAAATCGCCAAATTCTAAAATGCTCCCGCCGTGCTTTATATCTTTTGTCATTTTGAATAACCCATCTTTTCTGCATGAATCATTCAATATGGCAACACCCTGAAACCGTCCATCCGCATAACGAAATAACGGAGAAGTGGGAGTACCGATATTCTGATAATATGTGATTGATCCATCGAAATTACTGATCATAAAATCAAAGTCGTCATCGCCATCTATATCGGTAAATGTAGGAATACCTATATATCCAGTTTGTATGGATGACCCGCTTGTATCGCGCATAGGTGAATCATGCAAAACAAAATCAGGAATCTGAAGTGTCCCTTGATTGGTATAATACTTAGCAGAATTTCCACCATTATCAGTCACAAGATCAATTTTTCCGTCGTCATTGAGATCGACGAATGTGAACCATGAAGTAAATGAAGGTAAAGGAATCTCGTTTGGTTGGAGTACAAAATTTGCTTGAAATCGTGTTCCTTGATTCCGATAAAATGTTACAACCATATCGGCATCATAGATAAACAGATCATAATCATCATCACTATCAATATCTACAAAACGGTGATTGGGTCCGTCAATTCCTCCGGCGAACGGTTGCGATAATGTATCATTATGAATTATAATTGGGATAGAATTGATTTCACGAGTAAATGGCTGAGAAAACACTGGAGTAGCAAGAGACAATAATACTGCTAACAATACAATAGAAAAATAATAATTTCTATGTGAAGTAAGGTTCTTGTTCAGTCTGCTATTCATACTCTTATCCTTCAACAATCTTTGTTCCTGCTTTTCTTGCCAATCGCTCTCTCCACTGTGGAAGCATAAATTCTTCCGTAGTCGTTTGTTGTAATGCCATATCTACCAATTGCTGAACATTCACTTTTGATTCTGCTTCCGCCACTTCCTTCAATGTCGCACGGGTTGCCGGATGTCGCGGGGCTAAAAACGAACAGCAATCATCATACGGTTCATTGGAAATATCGTGTGTTCCAATCAATCTTGCCGTAGCCATTGTTTCTTCTTTATCCATACCGGAAAGTGGGCGAAGAATAGGTAACGTTGCAACATCATCAATCACCCTGATATTACGCAATGTTTGTGAAGCGACCTGTCCAACCGCTTCACCTGTTACTAACGCTTCCGCCTTCTTCTTTCTTGCAATTGCTTCAGCAACACGAACCATAAATCTGCGATAAAATACAACACGAAGATGCTGAGGAGTTTGAAGCACTAGTTCATTTTGCACATCTGCAAAGGGCACAACATATAACTTTGAATGATACTGATACTTTGTCAATATCTGCACAAGTTCGCGCACTTGATTCAAAGCATGTTGGCTTGTGTAAGGCATACTGTGAAAGTGAACAAACATCACACTACACCCGCGTCGTAACATTCTCCACGATGCAACAGGAGAATCGAACCCTGCCGAGAGTAATGAAACAACTTTTCCGCTCGCACCAATGGGTAACCCGCCTGCACCCTGTAATTTTGAACGATACACATACGCAAATTTATCAACAATCTCTATGTAGATTGTTTCATCCGGCGTAGAAAGATTTGCCCGTACCTGAAACGTATCACATAAATATCCTCCAACCTTCACATTTACTTCAACGGAGTTGAGAGGGAAATTTTTGTCAGGTCTTCTGGTATCCACCTTTACTGTTGTAAATTTTCTTCCTTGAAGCATTTGTTCCGCTACCGAACAAAACACATCAATATCTTGTTCAACTTTTACGCCTGTGCAAATATTTGCAAGCCCGAACACTGTTGTAAGTCGTTGTGCTACTTCCTCAATATTATCTACTGCTGTAAACTCAAGGACAAATTTCCCGTACCCGCCTTTTATCTTCATCCGCGATCCATAATCGGCAAGCACCATGCGGATGTTTGTCATTAACGTTCGTTCAAAAAAACCACGATTGCCACCCTTCAGTGTTATTTCGTGATGATGTACTACTATTACCGGATTCATATTCTCAAATTCATTTCTTGTAAATTACTGCAAACAAAACTAATTAATATTAACCAATCTCTGTTACACCAAGACGCGCCAATTCATCCGCTCGTTCATTCAACTCAACCCCCGCGTGCCCCTCCACTTTATTAAATCGGATTTTAAATTGCCTCATCAATTCAAGTAGTCGTACCCAAAGATCTTTGTTTTCAACCGGTTTTTTCTTTGCATTTTTCCAGCCGTTCTTTTCCCATGTAACATACCATCGTTGGTGCATACAATTCACAAGATACGCGCTATCGGTATATATCTCAACAGAAAGTGATTTATCTTTAATTTCTTCAAGAGCTTTAATACAGGCAGTTAATTCCATTCGTTGGTTGGTGGTATTTCGTTCACCACCATGTAATTCTTTCACGGCGGATTTATACTTGAGGATTACTCCCCATCCCCCCTTGTTCGTTGAAAATTGATTCCCGGAACATGCTCCGTCGCAATAAATAGTTATCGATTCTTCTTTCATACGTTGTGTTATGATTAACCCGCTTTCATCTCTTGAATGACACGATACATCGGAATTGGCAATGATTTACCTTTCACCATCAATTCGCCCAGTGCCCGGCACAGGAAATGTTCTTTAACATGCACATACGTTGCTTCACTAATAATAATTTCTCCTTCTTGCGCTTTATCAACAAGACGTGAAGCAAGATTAACATCATCACCAATCACAGAATATGTAAGTCTTTTTTCAGAACCAATATTCCCCGCAATTGCAGTACCTGTATTTATACCAATACCTATGGATATTCTCTCCATTCCATCCCGTTCAAATTCATTATTTACTTGTTCTAATCGTTCTTGCATTGCTACCCCCATCGCAACAGCTCGTAGCGGATCATCCTCATGCGAGAGCGGCGCTCCAAAAATAACCATAATTTCGTCACCGGAAAACTTATCTATGATTCCATCATACTGTAAGACCACATCCGTCATGGCTGTAAAATAGCGATTAAGTATTTTTACAATTTGTTCCGCTCCCAACCGCTCGGTCATTTTCGTAAACCCCCTGATATCGCTGAAGAAGATAGTAACATTGCGAAGTTCACCCTCAAGTCTTGGACTGATTTTTCTCTCTAATAACTGCTCAACCACTTCTTTAGGAACATAGCGAGAGAAAGAATCTTTTACGAACTCACGTTCTTTCAATCCTACCGCCATCTGATTAACATGCCGGGAAAGGACACCAATTTCATCATTATTCTTTACGGGTAAGGTAACAGAAAAATCTCCCCGCTGAATTCGTTCAAGTACCGGTAAAAACCGTTGTAACGGTTTCACAATTATTTTCCGTGTCATTAATAGTAATCCGAATACAAGAAATACAAATATTATTAATGAAACAGCTATGATGATTTGTTGAAGATTACTGAGGACAGAGTACAGCCCTTGTATGGAAAATGTCGCCTTAAAAACACCAAGAGTAATTCCTGCGTGGGTATGATTAATAGGTACAGCAACAATAGCCTCATGCCTACTCTCGTCAAATTCAATATATTCATTTTTCGTTTGAAGAACATGGAGAACAGCAGTTGATGAATCTATAGAAAACAGTTTGTCACTTTTAATATCCGCAGTGACGACAGCGTTTGTATCAATGACTGTAAGAGTCAATATTCTATTGTCAAAATGCTCAAGTTCGTCCAACAAACTGTATAAGCTTCGTGTATTATTTATTTCATAGCCGCGGGCAATATCGAGAGCAACAGTTTTTGAGAAACCAAGTAATGTCTGCTTCATCTCGTTGACGAGAAAATTGCGGCTATAGTATAAAGAAAATGACGTAAAGGCGATATCTCCAACAACCACGATAGAGATAACGAAAAAAAGGATTTTAACGCTTATGGATAGGTTTTTCAACGTAGTTACAGTTCATACTCTAATTCAAGAAACCCTGAATTGAATTGTTGTGATGGATTTTCAAGATTCATGATATATTCCAGCTTCAAGGTATATCCCCTGTCAATAGTATACCGAAAACCCTGAGCCATCTGGAACCGCAGATCTTCACCCAGCGAACGATTGGGATCAAATGCTTCCACCCTTGTAACAGACCGCAACGAATGGATGACTGTTGTTAAATCATAGTTCATCATCACGTATCCGCCTATACTTTCCCGGTTATCGTATTTTCGGAATATCGCCTCACCGGCAATAACTGCGTCATCAACAACAACCATCATCTCTGCCCCGATAGCGCTTACTTCAATCGAGGAATGTGCTCGAACGCTTCCATCAGAATTCAGAGAATTCTTTCTTCCATAATATCCGTTTACGCCGACCTGTACGTTATCAATTGAGTACATTGTATGAACAATAATGTCTTTAAAGCTATTATCATCTCGGATGGAATTAATCCCGTTGCCGTTCACGACCGCCAACGAAACGGTATATTGCTCCGCCAACGTTTCCCATAGAACTCCCACATCGAGAGAACGTAACTTAAACGAAGGAAGAAGATTATCCGGAGATACCTCTGTATTTTTTGTCAGAGAATGGGATACCGTAAAAGCGTCATAATAACCAAACGGACTACGAAATTGACCAATCGTCAATTGACCATGCAACGGCAATTCGCGATGAATAAAATATAATCTCTCAAGTTCTCCACGTTTGAGATCTTCTTGCATAACATATTCAATGAGCCCCCCCGAACGTTCTGAAATGTCTGTATCGAGAAATAATTTCGCTTCGCGCATTTGAAACGCAAACGGTTGCGGGAAATTCCTGTCGTAAAACATATTGAATTCAAATTCAACGGACGGCTTAATATCGCCTCCATAAGCAATCGTTCCAAGCAGGAAACAGCTTACCATCAAAGCAATACTATGGAACAATGCTTTATTTTTGTTTTCTGGATTCATAGAGCTTCTGGAATTGATTTTTTTTCTGCATCACTATGAGGGTATGTTCGATTTCCGAGCGTATTTTTCCCTGACGATACAAATCGCGTAAGGTTTCATATAATATTCCCGGATAAATTGTAGCGGGCCGGTTAATAGTAAACAAGATATCTTCTATATAACTTTCAAGCGGAACCGTAACAAGCATTACATCCCCGGCTTTGAAAGAATCAACCCGTACAAGCATTTCTTCAATCTCTGCTAATTGATCGTCCAATATTTTATCAATAGTCGTATTAAGTTTTGGCGGTAATGAGTGTGCGGCGGGGTCATTTCCCTGTGCATCACTTGTCATTACCAGCAGAACAAAAAAGAGACAAAGGAGATATGTTTTATAAAAAAGATTCATCATTTGTTAACGGGTTAAGTATTACTACTCCGTAGCAATGAATATACTATTTTCTTGGATATATGAAAAGCAATACAGTATTCCCTTATTCTATTCCATAATGACAAACTTCTCTACCACTTTCACGAACAACAATAGCTCGTTAGCCTCATCTTTTCCGCCGTTCACTGCATTAAAATTGATTCTGGCTTCAGGAGTTCTTATCTTAGCTTAATATTATTATGCCAAATCAATCCGAAATAATGCCTACCCCATCAGCGAACCGCAAAGATCACTTTTGGTGGTTATTAATCGGTGTATGGACTACCCTCTCTATTTTCATGGCAAGTCAAATTGTTATGCAAACTCGTGGAGGCGATCACCCCATTTCATGGTACAATGCATTCCTTTTCGAATGGTTGTATTGCGTACAGTGGATGAGTTTAGCCCCGATTACGTTGTGGCTGGCAAAAAGATTCCCACTCAACAGTAAAAAATTCTTTCTCGGAATTTTCCTTCATCTTTTTGCCGGGACATTATTCTCATCCCTCACAATGGGGGGAAGAGCAATATTTAACTGGGCTATTATTCACCACATGGATAACCCGTTAACCCTTGACCATGTTATTTCCAACATGACCATTGCGTTGGATTATGGCATTATGAGTTACATATTAAACACACTCTTTTGTTACGGATACGAGTTTTACAACAGAATGCATGAACGGGAGATGCGTGCCATAACGCTTGAGTCGGAACTAAGTCAAGCGCAATTAACGGCATTAAAAATGCAATTACATCCTCATTTTTTCTTTAATACTCTTAACGTGATTTCAGTCTTAATCCGAAAACAAGAAAACGACCTTGCCGTTGAAATGATCTCCCGGTTAAGTAAATTCCTCCGCTATACATTAGAAAAAACAACAACTCAGGAAGTTCCTCTCCGGGAAGAACTTAATGCTATCGATTTGTACCTTGAGATTCAAAAAGTTCGCTTTCAGGATAACCTTATCTTGAAAAGAACTATCTCACCGGAAGTGTTGGATACTCTTGTTCCGACATTGATACTACAACCGTTAATTGAAAACGCATTGCAACATGGCATTTCAAAACGGGAAAACGGCGGAATACTTGAACTATCTGCTGAACGAATGAACGGTTCCGTCCATATTCGTATCTCTGATAATGGACCCGGGATATCTGCCAATCATGCTGATTTTAAGCAATTTGGTATCGGTTTACAAAATTCCGAATCGCGTCTGCAAAAACTCTATGGCTCAAAATCATTATTTGAAATTTTCCCGGGACAGGATGGGGGGACTACAGTCCATATAGCGATTCCTTATAATAACCTCGATGACTAACTTTATCTTTATTCGGCTATGAATATCAGAGCTTTAATTGTTGATGATGAACCTCTCGCTCGCGAGGGCATCCGTCTCTTGTTACAAAAAGAAAAGGAAATTACCATTGTTGGAGAATGCGGGAACGGCTCTCAAGCAATACAAACCATGCAATGTACTCCGGTTGATTTACTCTTTCTTGATATTCAAATGCCGGAAATGACGGGGTTTGAAGTTGTTGCAAATCTTGCGAAACACTCCATGCCTGTTATCATCTTTATTACTGCCTATGATCAATTTGCTGTACAGGCATTTAAAGTTCATGCACTCGATTATTTACTCAAGCCGTTTTCTGACTCGGAATTTTATCACGCACTTGAACGAGCGAAAGAGTATCTTAAGCTAAAATCATTAGAACCGCTAACGGAAAGACTTTCCGACCTTTTGCATGATATTTCAAACAAGCAACCGGAAAAGCAAGAACAATATATCTCACGTATCGCTGTCAGCGTAAAAGGAAATATTATTCTCGTTCCTGTTTCGGAAATAGAATGGATAGAAGCTGCTGATTATTATGTGTACATTCATACAAAAGGAAAATCATACATCCTTCGAGAAACATTAAGCACTCTTGAAGAAAAATTAAATCCTGAAATTTTTATCAGAATCCACCGCTCGGTTATTGTTCGCATTGATATGATTCAGGAGATACGCCCCTTCTTTGAAGGAGAATCCTTCATTCTTCTTAAAACAGGAACAAAGCTAAAACTTGGTAAGACGTACAAACAAAAATTGAAAAAATTTCTCCACTTCCCGGAATGAACAGATTTAAGTCGCTAACACTCATTTCTTAACTTTTCTTCCTCTCTTGGCAGTTTTATTACCGGTTTTTCTTCAATTTTGTTCTTTTTTAAGGGTTTCTTAACAGGTTGGTTTTGTTTTAAAACCTCTGCTTTGCCGCCAAAAAACGTAGCTCTCGATACGATACTATCTTGCTCTACTTTTAATAACGAATCGCTCAATTGAGGAAAACGAATACTCTCGTTCCATGCTTGAATTCCGCCCCGCAATGAAAATACATTGGTATATCCCCTTGCACGAAGTAACATCCACGCTTGAACAGCATGAAGCCCGCCATCGGAATATACTAACACAGTATCCTCTTTAATAAGTTGTTCAACAACGAACGCAGAGAGTTCTGCGCGCACGGCGCCCGGAATATGATATTGTGTATACGAGACAGAATCGCGCAGGTCAATGATTTCCCAATGCGTTGTATGGTTCATCAATTCAGTAGCTAACTCATCTGCCGTGATATGGTCATCTTCTTGCTCGATTATACGAGCAAGTTCTGCAACATCAACAACCGTTCGCGGTTTCTCTTTCGGATTGCGAACAACCATTGCCATAACTGCAAGAAGCAATGCTATCAAGATGAGAAAAAGCTGTAACGATTTCATTGTTCTGTTTTTGGAATAAAATATTTTTCAACTTTTTCTGCTACTCCAAATCCGATAAGAGCGAACAGAACTATTATAAACACAACAACACCGTACGATAGGTGAAAATATTCATCAAGTGTTACCTGTCCCATTGGGGTGGAATTATAAAACGGTTCGATAAGCGGAAACAGTTCACCAAAAAGTATTATCCCTGCAACCATACCGAGCAGATGAATCCAACCGTCTTTTCTTCCCGTCGCCATAGCAACACAGCATGTTCCCGGGCAATATCCGCCCATCACAAATCCAACTCCAAATAGCAATCCTCCAACAAGTTGTGGAACAAGATACGTTGGTAAAATATACAATCGTGAGTAATCCAAAATTCCAAGCCAACTCAACCAGAAAATGCCAAGTAATGCAGTAATGATTGCCGTAAACATTACTTTGAATACGGTGAGGTCTCTGCCGTAAAATTGCGAAGCAAGTTTCGTCGCGCTCCCAAAACCCGCCCTCTCCAAAATTACGCCGAAGAAAATACCAATGACTAATGCAACAAACAAACCGGCATCTTCTCCAAAATATCCATATCGAAAGAATGGCGCCATCAACTCCACTGTTTCCTAAACAAAAAGGCAACTGAGTATGCGGAGGCAAACACAGCAATCATAAATACCCAGCTTCCCACACTCATTAATGCGCCGCCTGTTAATGCTTGACCGCTTGTACATCCACGTGCAAGTTTAGAAGCGAATCCCATTAAAACACCACCAAATAAGGCATATATCAAACGTTTTCGATTGGAAATATGGGCTCCGCGATCTACGTTCAGTTTCACTCGCCCGGCAAACAATCCCGAAAGAAAGCCGCCGATAAGAACTCCGGCAACTTCAAATACCAACCAATCTTTCAGAGGATTACCATGAACCGGTAAATATTCTTTATAAAATGAGTTTGATTGTGCGTGTGTTGTTGCCACTGTATTCACGCCCGCCGCAACAACCGAACTGATCGCTCCGCTCGCGCCTATTCCTCTTCCCATAAGAACAAAGGCAGAGAGTAATACTAACCCGAGGCAAATCCCCGCGAGATAGGGATTCATATATTGAGGACGACCATCCGACAAGTGTATTGTTCCTGCTAATCTTTTTTAGGTGTTGGTTTTTCTACGGGGTAATCATCGCCGCGAACATTCCAATCTTCGAACGAGCCGTCATATAACGCGGCATCGTATCCTAATGAAGTTGCCATAGTAAAGATTACGGTAGCTTGCTGTCCTACGTGACAGTAGCTTATAACTTTCGTCTCTTTTGTAACACCTATGGAATCAAACAATTTTTGAATTACTGCTTTATCTAACACATGGTTGGTCGTATCGAAGAATGAAGTGTACGAAAGACTTTTTGCTCCCTTGATATGCCCTTGACGCAGTATTCCGCCTCCTGCACCATCATAGAAATTTTTTGCGCGAGCATCAATGATGACAACATTCGGATTATTGAGATTTGATTTCACCCAATCAGCATCGGTAACAACCGAAGGATTGACATGAAGGGTAAGCGATGATTTTTGTACAACAGGAATTTCTTTCGATATCTCCCTGTTTTCTTTTTTCCACGCGTCCAACCCTCCGTCGAGGAAACTTGTTTGGTTGCCTAACCCAAAATAGGACATAGCAAGAAACATGCGTGTCGTTATAGAAATACTTTGTCCTGTAAAGCAAAGAATTATTTCCGATTTGTCTGTAATACCTAAATTTTCAAGCACGGTATCCGCTTGTGCAATTGCCGGCATTTCAGTTGAAGCATCGGGCGTTGAAATAGCAAGCCACTCGAACCATAAAAATCTTGCTCCCGGGATATGACCTAACTTATAATCGGCGCGGTTAAAGGCTACTTGAAGAACCACAACATCAGGATCATTGAGATGATCTGCCAACCACTGTGTGGAAACAAAAATCGGGGTCGTCCGTTCCCGTGCATAAGAACTTACAAATACGCTTAATAGTAAAACACCTGTTAACAGCCATTTCATAGAACACCTTTTTAACTTACATTGATGAGAAAACAATACTACACTAACGATGCTTCTATCTGAAAAGTTGCATTTTCATGCGGATTCTCTATATTATTAATATTAAAGATAATATCATGTAATAAGAATATCATCTTTATTCAATCTTTAACGACCATTGTTCTATAACTCATTTTTAGACCATTTATGACATCTAGCAAATTGTAAAATTACAAGCCATGAGTTCTCCTAGTACTAAAATATTTTCACCATATTTCGACTATCTCAGGCAACATTTTCAAGTACTCGCAAATGAAGTTGTTAAGTACAATATAACAGCAGGAGATGTCGCTCAAGATTTTTTGTCTTCTAGCCAACGTAGAGATTCATTCCTACCCATCGCAGATGAGATGCGTCAATTCATTCTGCAATTCTGGAGAACTAATAACGGGCCAGTGTTAGAATTAATAGCACAATTGAAAGGCTTGAAAGCCAGATTTGGTGGTGATATCGGACCACAGGCCAATGATAATATCATTCAAAGAGCAGGATTATATTTTGATACGATAATTGTTCCCGATCCTCTCTATCGCATTACTCAACTTAGCTTAGAACATGATTTGAATTGGCATTATTATATTCTGAAGTATGCCATTAATCAATTGGTTAGTGCTGATGCATATCTGGCAAATATCGACCCCCCAATTGCTATTCTAGTACCCGATACACATCTTTTAGACACCAAAACACAACTACCCGAACTTATCGCAGATGGCGAAATTCATACTGTCCTGGCAATAAATAAACTTTACGGAATAAATCTCGACTCTTTCCAAGAGGTTGAAAAATACTTTACACGATTTAGTTCTCTAAAAAATGCAATAAGTGCAATTCAAGATACGGAGCTGTTCTGGTTCGATGAAAGGGTTAATCGAAATCCAGAAGATCAGTTAGCTTCAATCATCAATTTTCATACTAGTACGTATAGTTCCACCAACTCTCAAGTTTCAATTGAAAATCCCCAATACCTTCCTTACATGTTAAGAGGAAGGATGATGCAGGTAGCCGATGCATATAGGAGTTCATTAAAAGACAATGCCGTACCATTAATTTCTGCTCCAATTAGCTTTCATTGGTTCTCATTTAGGTTTTCCAGCGGCCAAAAATTAGTATCTCGCGAACTTGGCTTAGAAGATTTCCCTAAACTTGTACTCACAAATAGTCTATTATCTTCGAACCTTGATTGGCTAGGCAAAGTACCCTTCAAGTCATTGGTACAATTACGGGAAAGAGGAACACTTCAAGACATTAGAACTATGTTTGCCCAGACCCTTTTAAAATATAACGATCTATCACAAACCTCAATAGTTGATGCTACAAATCTGATAGACAAAGAAATTTCTGATGCCCTAAAAAAACACCAATCTGAAGTACAACAACTTAATCAAACTCTTAAGTTTGAGCTTTCAATAACGGTTCCAACACTCCTCGTTTCCATTATAGCATCATTACAACCAACAATGTTACCACTACTCCCTCAGTGGGTACCTGGAGTTGCTAATATGATAGGTACTGGCTCCGTAGCAGAAGTGCTTAGACATTCGGTGGATTACTATCGTAAAAGTAAAATATTAAGCGAATCACCAGTGGGAATTCTTTGGAATGCTAAAGATAAATCATGTAACTAAAAACAAATTACATTTTGAAATATTCTCACCATTATTACTTTGGTTTCATACTATCGTCAAACGAGCAGATAACATTATTTGCTTAGAGGACTAAGAGAGAAAACACTCTGTGAAAGAACTCGCCCTCATCTTCCTAAAATTAGGAAGCATTGCCTTTGGCGGTCCTGCCGCGCATATAGCGATGATGGAAGAAGAAGTCGTTAAGCGCAGGCAGTGGATAAGCCACGAGCATTTCCTCGATTTAATCGGCGCGACAAATCTTATTCCCGGACCGAACTCAACCGAGATGGCAATTCACATTGGGTACATCCGTCATGGATGGAGAGGCGTTATCGTCGCGGGACTGTCTTTCATCATCCCCGCCGTACTTATTACAATCTTCTTTGCCAATCTTTATGTTTCGTATGGCACATTACCGGTACTCTCCCCGTTCATCAATGGTATTCGTGCAGGGATTATTGCCGTCATTCTCGCCGCAGTTTTCCGGCTTGGTAAGCCCGTCGCGAAAAACACATTCATGGTTACAGTCGGTATTCTCGTTATTGTTTTAAATCTCCTCCACGTGAACGAAATCCTTCTCCTCTTTGGCTCCGGCATTGTAGGTTTGTTGTGGAATTACAGAAAGCAACTCAACCAAAGATTCATTTCTCTTGTTGGAATGATTCCATCAATCACGTCTTCAACACTTACAACACAGCCCATTATTCCATTGCATGAGCCAATAACACTAACAGGACTTGGATTGTTCTTTCTGAAAATCGGCTCAATCTTATATGGCAGTGGATTTGTTCTTGTAGCATTTCTTCAAGGCGAACTTGTTGAAGCCCGACACTGGCTTACTCAATCTCAATTACTCGATGCAATTGCTGTGGGACAATTCACGCCCGGTCCACTTTCCTCCACTGCTACATTCATCGGCTTCGTCCTTCTCGGGGTTCCCGGCGCGCTGATTGCGACATCGGGAATGTTCCTCCCCTCATTCATATTCGTTTTAATAAGCAATCCCTTCATCCCCAAACTACGAAAGTCACTGTTAGCCCGTGGCTTTCTGGATGGAGTTAACGCCGCATCTCTTGGGTTAATGGTTTCCGTTACAATACTTCTTGCCGCCTCCGCCCTCACCGGTATAGGTTCATGGGCTATCTTCATCATCGCAATCATTGTTATGATACGATGGAATCTCAATGCCGGATGGATAGTATTGGGTTCTGCGGCGGCGGGGTGGTTGATGTCTGTATTCACTTTTTAATTATTATTCACTGATTACACTTTATTAAGTTGCTCCCGCGCAACCAATCTTCCCGCCCCGCTTGGAATTATTGAAATTTATCTTATACTTAAGAAACGATAATTTCAACTTTATATTTCATGCTCAAATTTCTACCTATTAAGCCAAACGACCCCGGTTTACTCAAATTAATCGGACTAAACGAAAACTGTATGATGGTGTATGACTTACAGGTCAAGTTCTACGATAAAGTAGGATATGAAGAACCCTGGATCGGCTATTTTGCTTTATTGGAAGATCAAATAATCGGCTCGTGCTCGTTTAAAGGTAAACCTGTTGAGGGGAAAGTAGAAATCGCCTATTTTACATTCCAACGCTTCGAAAAACAGGGGCTTGCTACACAAATGTGCAAACAGCTTATAGAATTTTCACGGGCTACCGACCCCTCGATAATTCTTACCGCCAGAACATTGCCTCAAATAAATGCGTCAACATGTATACTTGAGAAAAATGGCTTTATTTGCACGGGAAAGGTCATTGACCCCGATGATGGTGAGGTTTGGGAATGGCGCTTCCCGACATAACATGATGTTTTTATTAAATATCATTCCCTTCCCAAAACTTCTTTGACTTATACATATTTCCTCCTTATATTACCTCTCACCTTGAGAGTTCCTCTCTCTTAACCTAACACAAAAAATTGTTCTTTGACCATTATCACAGTATTATTCTGTTATTATGCTATTTTTATAGATAGCAGTCAATAGATATTACATCAAGGATTCACTTCAATCCGAATCCGACCAATTGTTCTCATTACTATCATTTATCATCTTGTTAACCCTATGAAAATTCTTTTCACACCATCGCGTGCACTTGTACTCTTTCTTGCATTGTGTACATGCGTCAATCTCCTTCATGCACAGAAACCAACACCGAATTTCGGAATCAGCGTAGCAACCCCTCCCGCAATTCTTTCAATCTCTCCCACACGGAATAAATTGAATGTTGTAAACAACACCAATATCACTGCAACATTTGATATGACCATGAATACATCAACATTAAACTCATCTAATGTTTTCGTATACGGATCGCAATCGGGAAAGCATCCCGGCTCTATTACTCTAAATGGTACAACAGGCTTTACCTTAGACCCAACAACAAATTTCAAAGTTGGAGAGGTTGTTTCTGTTAATCTCACAAGTGGCATTCAAAACTCCGCAACCGATGCCTTACCTAACGGATATCACTGGAATTTCGTTTCAAAGGTGACAGGAGGAACAGGCGTGTATACACAAACATCCACACCTTCAGTCGGATTAACTGCATTACCCGTAGCTTCCGCTAGTGCGGATTTTAACGGCGATGGCGATATTGATATTGCGACAGTCAATCAAACATCGAACGATGTTGCCATTCTTGATAATGATGGTCATGGAGCTTTCACAAAAACAACTCTTAGCGCAGGTACAGGAAGAACCGGAATTGTTGCAGGTGATTGGGATAACGATGGAGATGTTGATCTTGCAGTTATCGGCGGTGGCGCATCCGGGACAGCTGCAATACTAACAAACGATGGAAGCGGAGCATTTACTCTTGCATCATCACCATCTACCGGGTTAGGACCTCAGGCAGTTGCAACTGCCGATGTTGATGGTGACGGCGACCTTGATTTAGTAGTGGCATTAAATTCGGTTAATCAAGTTGCAATTATGACTAATAACGGATCGGGAACATTTGCAGCAGTAGCCGCACCTGCCGCAGGAACAGCGCCACAAGCGTTAACCGTTGCTGACTTCAATGCTGACGGAACCATGGATATTGCGGTTGTAAACTTTATTGGTAGTACTGGAACACTTCTCACGAACGATGGAACCGGAACATCATGGACTTCAACATCGTTTACAACAGGAACGCAACCTAATTCCATCACAAGCGGAGATTTTGATAATGACGGAGATGCCGATCTTGCTGTTGCGAACCAAACTTCCAATACACTCACAATTTTAAAAAATAACGGCAGTGGCACATTTTCGGTATTCGCCTCACTTGCTGTAACCAATTTACCATATTCGTTATCAGCAACAGATGTCGATGCCGATGGTGATCTTGATCTTGCAGTTGTACAGTTCGGCGGAGACTCGGTTTCAACGTATAAAAACAATGGAACTGCAACCTTCTCTTCATTTTCTAAAGTTGCAGTTCAAGGGCAACCTTCTTCTGTAACTTCAGCCGATTTTGACGGTGATGGCGATGCCGATCTTTCTGTGACAAATAGAAGCGGTCATACCGTTTCTATTCTTAAAAACAATTATGTTCCACCTGCGGTTCTTTCAACAACTCCCACATCACACCAATTCGGTGTCTCCAATAGTGCAAATATTGTTGTCCGTTTTAACCAAGCAATGAATACGTCATCTTTAACAACAAACAATATCACTGTTTTTGGTTCACTGACTGGACTGCATACAGGCGTTATAACATTAAGCGGAGATACTTTATTTACATTTAACCCGGACGATGATTTCAGAAATGATGAAAACGTGCTTGTTAGTCTTACTCAAGATATTCTCAGCGCTGCGTTTGATACATTGGCTCATGGGTACCATTGGTCATTCATAACGACCACTTCAGGTGGTACGGCACTCTTTTCCGAAACATCAAAGCCGACTGTCGAAACTAATCCCACCGCTGTTACCTCCGGCGACTTTGATGGCGATGGCAATATAGACCTTGCTGTGATCAATGCTCTTTCATCCTCAGTATCAGTGCTAACAAATAGCGGCGACGCCTCATTTACAGTTTCCTCTTCTGCTTCAGTTGGAACAAACCCACAAGCAATTATCGGTGGAGATTTTGATAGTGATGGAGATGTCGATTTAGCTGTCGCTAATGCAAACTCGAACACAGTTTCTCTATTAACCAATGATGGTTCCGGAGCATTTACCGAAACAGATACTCTCCCGGTTGGCACAACACCAACAGGCATTGCAACAGGAGATATTGATGGCGACGGTGATCTCGATCTTGCAGTGATGGCCGAATTTGCAACCACAGTGTACATTCTTAATAACGATGGTACAGGAGCTTTCACTTCTGGTGCATCTGTAGGGACAGGCTCTTCCTTCCCCATTGTAATAGCATTAGTAGATGTTGATGCTGACGGCGATCTTGACATGGTTGTTGTAAATTCGGGCGGGGATAATGTCTCCATATTAAAGAATAGCGGCAGCGGTTCATTCGGTTCTCCCTCAACTGTCAGCGTAGGAACATTCCCTGTCGCATTAGCAACGGGAGATGTTGATGCTGATGGTGATATTGATTGTATTGTCGCAAATAGCTCATCGAATACAATTTCGGTTCTTAAAAATAATGGCAGCGGTACATTTACGCTATCTTCATCGCCGTCTGTCGGCACTTCACCCAAATCGGTAACTATCGGTAATTTTGATTCTGATTCCGATCTGGATGTTGCAGTTACGAATTCAAGTGATAATTCTGTCTCTATTATGAAGAACGGCGGAACCGGAACTTTTACACAAACAACAGTCACGAACATCACAACAGGACCCACCGGCATTACATCAGCAGATTTGGACAATGATGGTGATGTTGACCTTGCTGTAACGAATATTTCATCAGCAAATATCAGTATCCTTAAGAATAACGTTTCACCGACCTTCGCGCTTTCTGCATCGTCAATCAACTTCGGTGATGTAGTTTTGGGATTCAATAAAAAAGATAGCGTGATGGTAACAAATTCCGGCAGCGCCTCTCTTTCAATCACTTCTGTATCTTCCTCAAACACATCATTTGCCGTAACACCAAATGGTGGGACTGTCAACGCCGGTGATTCATTGAAATTCTATATTACATTCGCTCCGGGTTCTATTAGTTCTGCGAGCGGGAGAGTCATTTTTGCTCATAACGCGACAGGTTCACCCGATACTGTTCTCGTCAGCGGTAATGGAGTGCAAAATCCTGCGCCGGTTTTCAGCGTGTCACCTTCCAGCAAATCATTCGGGTATGTTGTTATTGGTTCACCTCAACAAGATAGCGTTATTGTTACAAACAATAATGGCGCACCCGTTGTTAATGATTTAATTATTGCATCTGCAACATCTGATAATGCAAAAGTAACTGTCACCCCGGGTAGCGATACTATTGGCGGTGGTGCAGGAGCTAAATTTTATATTACTGTCACACCCGATGTTCCCGAAACAATCCATGCAAACATTATCTTCATGCATAATGCCGCAGGATCTCCTGACACGGTAACCGTTACTGCCATCGGTGTTACATCTATCCCCCATTTCTACCGAAGTTTTCATCCAGACAGCATTGCTTTATCAAAAGATCAGGCGAAAAAAGTAGGCAAAGCCGTTGTCGTGAAGCCAACGCGTGTTGAATTTTCTTTTTACGTTGTTGCTGATTCCAACGATGTGAACGATTTACACCTTGAATTCGGAAACGGTATCGATACAACAGAATCCTTCACCGCTGATTCTGCCATGACGATGACCCCTGTAGCAAAATCAACGCTAAAGAAATGGGATATTACGTTCTCATCATCGCTGAACGCAGGAACTGTTATTTCCGTTTCCGGTTATGGCAACAAAGGATCGATACAGAAAGTATCATCGTATTGGTGGACCCGTAACGGCGTTATCGTCGGCAAGAAGAAAAAGAATCCTACTTTTACAAAGAACATCTTAAGGTTACCGATGCCTAACAGAATTAACGTGATGCAACAAGTATTCACACAAGGCGCATATACAGCTACAGGAGGTATGGTGGTCGGCATTGCTCAGACGAACAAAGATAGCGCAAAGAAATACGGTTGGGTGCTGTTAAAGAAATACACCGATGCTCTTAGTTCGTTCTCAAAAACAAGTAAAGGAATTGTCAATCTTCATGATAGTATATCACATGGATTTGACCGTCTCTCGAACGGCAAACCGTTCCTTGGTAAAAAGACTTCACTGCCGCCAACTATTCAGGATAACGAATTGTTTGCAAACCTTGTAGCATTAAAGGTTAGTATTGCCGCATCAGCATTATCAAAAACTCCGATTGGATTCGGTGAGTTGATATTTAATGACACAGCCGCAAATCCACTCAACGGATTAATGTTGAAAGAAATCGCTGCAAAAGCAGATACCTTAATGACAGGTTCGCCCGGACGCACGTTCGAAAGCACAGGCACATTTGCAAACTTGAGTGAGACAATCGAACGGGTTCTAAACGCATTTGAAGGCACAATGGATACCACAACATTTTCAGGAAAATTAGTCACCCCGGGGACAAGAGAATTGGCGGAAGTTCCATTCCTCCAATACAACTCTTCCATCAGCCCGGCACAGATTATACCAATGGAAATGGAGAGCATAACCCCGGAACAATTTAGTTTGGCGCAAAACTATCCGAACCCCTTCAATCCGACTACGACATTATCATTTGTCGTTGGTCAATCATCGTTAGTCAGCTTGAAGGTATATAATCTCTTAGGACAGGAAGTTGCAACATTATTAAATAAGGAAGCAATGGATGAAGGCGCTCAAGAAGTAACATTTAACGCATCCAATCTGCCAAGCGGAGTTTATTTCTATCGTATCAATGTTGAAACAGTTGATGAAGATGGAATGCAACAAACCTTTACGGATATTAAGAAAATGATATTAATGAAATAACATTCGTAACATAAAAGCATTGAAACGAAAACGGGGTTCAGATTTCTGAATCCCGTTTTTTTTATCTACTACCCGCTCTGTATTCTATGCTCTTCCGACGTTCCTTTTTAGGTATTTTCCCTATGCGTACATCTCCCTGCTTAATAAGTTTGCACAGGAGTATCGCAGATGCTTCAAAATCATCTTCTGCTTCATGGATCATTTGCCAATTTGTGGGATGCCTGCCAAGTGCGAGAATAGATTTCATGGATGGAAAAAGTTCTCTTAAGCTTTCGTGATGTTTGCGCTCCGTTGCAATCCAAATACCATTCAACTCAGGGCTTTTGGATCGTTCTCTAAGAATAAGAACAATCTTATCGTTTATGTATACCGATCTGCACCCGAACATTGGTTTCGTGGTATATTCAAGCGGGTACAAATAATCGAAAATAAAACTAAAAGGAAGAGCCGGTTTTTGCTTTGCAGGGATAGTTGCCTTGATTTTCATGCTATGAATATAGGTTACTGTTTAGACAGAATCAATTCAAAAAAAAGCCCTGTCATATCGATAGGGCTTTCATTAAACCGAGATTCTATTAGACCAGTTCAGATATTGGCACCTGATCCATATCATCAAATGCCTGATTCTCACCACCCATAGCCCAGATAAATGAATAGGCTTTCGTTCCTGCTCCTGCGTGAATTGACCAGCTTGGAGATATAACAGCTTGCTTATTTCTCATTATAAGGTGTTTGGTTTCATCAGGCTTACCCATAAGATGAACAACCATAGCATCTTCCGGAAGATTGAAATACATATATACTTCCGAACGACGAAGATGAGTATGGGGAGGCATTGTATTCCAGATGCTGCCCTCTTCCAATTCGGTCATCCCCATAACAAGCTGACAACTCTTTGCTCCGTTTGTATGAATGTATTTATAAATCGTTCGCTTGTTGGCATCCTGTTGTGAGCCAAGCGATGCGGGGGTTGTTGATGCAAAAGGAATAAGCGATGTTGGATACTCTGTATGCGCAGGATAACTCATGAGATAAAACTCAGCAGGTGTTTCAGAGTTATCACTTGAAAACAATATTTCTTTTGTACCGCGACTTATATATAAACCATCTTTTTTAGCAAGAGAATATTTATTCCCGTCTGCAATAACAGCACCGTTGCCACCAATATTAATGATGCCTACTTCGCGTCTCTCTGTAAAATATTCAGCCGCTAATTCTTTTTTTGAACTCAATAATTGTAACTGTCCCTTAAGCGGAACAGCAGAGCCAATGATTGCTCTATCGGCATCAGAATACACCATTTGAATTGTACCGGGAACAAATAATGTCTGAATTTGAAACATTGTTTTCAATTGTTCCTGTGTCATTGTTCTGTACCCGTTCGGGTCACTTGAAAATCGTACTTCCATTATAATTATCTCTTTATGAATTCTTTTAATTGATCGTTTACATTACTTTGTTAACACTGAAACCTTAAGTGGATGCTGAACTCGTTGTGAATAGTTGTTCAGATAATCTTTCCAGTTTTGTTCTACGGGAAAATTACCGCTTTTACTCCAACCTCCACCTGCATAATAAGTCAAGCCTGATCCCTGAGGCATATATCCTATCATGAGATAATGATCATTCGTTTCCACCAACCTGCTATGACCAGTTACCGGGAATACAACCCCTGTTGAAAGATCGCCGTTCGTTGAATCGTCATTCGCTAAACCCCACATGCTGAACCACCCTTGCTTTTCATCTGAAGAAAATACTACCTGTTTCCTCTTCACCAAGCCTACCGCAACTGATTCAGCGGCAGTTTCAGGCAAACCGGTAAATCGCACTTCAATCTTATTTAAATTACTGCCCGCATCGAATGTAATTGTTCGTTCTTCAACAAATGGTGTTCCATCAAGGGTATCTTTCTCGTACCACACCTTGAACATAGCACGCACGGGTCCGCTCGCTAATATCTTATGGGAAGTAAACAACCCTGAAATGACGTAATTATCCTTATTCCACAAGGCACACCCGCCACCACCAAGCGTTTTGCCTACACTAAAAAAATCGGCTCCCTCACCGTGATCGGTGTGATATGAAACTCTCTCTTTCCCTTTTAAGGAATCTCCGTGATACCATTTATCCAGAACAGGGTATGCTACACTTTTTACTAACACATCCACACCACTGCGTACATCTCCAGCCTTTGGACCACCATAGATACGATATGCCATTCTATCATTTTCCCATGCAACATCTTCACGTGGAACCATGAACTTAGCAAGAGAGACGAATTGGGGTTCAGGAGCAGTTTCAAGCGATCTGATACTAAAATCTTTCTCTTCATCGCCTTTGAACGAAGACTGAAATACTAAAAGCTCAGGTGTGCCATTCTCATCCGCATCAATGGTTTGACAAGGAATATTTTTATCTTCCTCATACACCCCAATTAATTTAGAATCCGAGAGATTGATTGCCTCCTTAAAATCTGACCACTGCACCTCAATGGTCTCATTGGTTCTATCGAACGATGCAGGATTGACAACATGTACAGTAATATTTTGCGCAAAAAGCCCGTTAGCACAGAACAGGAGTACTAAACATAAAGCGAGAGTTTTCATAGAATTTTCTTCCTTGTTATTAAAATCAATTACCGTCCCAACCAGCCGCCATCAACAGCAAGAACATGTCCATGAATATAATCAGACGCTTTCGATGCAAGAAAAACGACAACACCTTTTAAATCATCAGGTAATCCCCATCGCCCTGCCGGTATTCGATCAGAAATGGATTTAAATCTGTTAGCATCATTACGAAGGTTTTCTGTATTATTGGTAACCATGTATCCCGGAGCAATGGCATTCACATTAATTCCTTGCGATGCCCACTCATTAGCTAATGCTTTCGTAAGTTGGGCGATTGCTCCCTTACTTGCCGCATAGGCCGGAACAGTTATCCCACCCTGAAAACTTAGAAGTGATGCAATATTAATAATCTTTCCACTTCTTTGCTTTATCATCTCTCTTCCAACTGACTGACAGAGGAAGAATACTGTTCTGATATTCGTATCCATTACATCATCCCAATCTTGAACAGAATAATCAATTGCCGGTGTGCGGCGGATAATACCGGCATTATTGACGAGAATATCAATTTTGCCGAATTCTTTCATCGCAACTTCTGATATTTTCGTTGCGCTCTCAACTGATTTGAGATCGGCTATAATTGGGAATGCTCGTCGTCCAAGTGATTCAATCTGTGATTGTGTTTCTTGCATAGTTCCCCGACCGATAAGGACAACATCAGCGCCTGCTTCGGCTAAACCAATAGCCATGCCTTGTCCTAGCCCGGTACTCGCGCCGGTCACGATTGCTACCTTTCCGGTTAAATCAAAAAGTGTTTTCATTCTTCGTATGTGTATTCTGAATAGTTAAGTAAATATGCCTGAAAAAGATATGATTTGAAAATATATAAAATATCAGGTGCGACCCATATGATTTGCAGGCATAGTACAACATCTGTTGAATAGTAAATATTCAACAAGGTATGTGCCGCACCCAATACGATATATTTTATTTCTTGAATGGATCGAGGTGTTTTCGAAAATGCTTGATGATGGTAGCATAATGAAGTTCTTCGTTTTCCTTCAAACATGCCATTAAACGATCCTTAAACAACAACTTACCTGCAGAATCTAACGTCGTTAATACTTTGCCAAATGTAACATGAAATACCTGGCGTGCATCATGTTCATCAAAGAGAGCCGTTAGGCGTTCATCAGAACACGCCGCCCCCGTTGGAACTTTCTCAAGCACCGCTGTAACATGGTACGATTTTTTAGATTCTTCAAATTGATCTCTTGAAAAATCTAAGATTTCACGAATAAGACCGGGCTGAACGAATGAAGCTGTTCGTAATGCTTCAAGATAGCTTGTTCCCGCAGTCTTCACGTGAACAGCTCCTAAATTGAGAGCACCAATTACTTTATAGACACTGAATTTATCACTGCCGGAATGAATACTTATTTTGTATGGACCTGTAATTTTTGCAATTGAAATATGTTGACGGTATTCCTTTTCAAACGCTGTTAGGTCTCCTCGATAATCCACACCTTTTTCAAAATCTCCAATAAACCGTGGGGCAAGACTAATTATCTTGACACCGAGTCTTCGTAATTCATTTGCAATAAAGTAATGTTCAAATGGTGTTGTCGGAATATCTGTTTCATCGACCGACATTTCCACTTCTGTCTGTAATGAAGAATATTTTCCTGTTAGATGTTTATATAATTTATTGGTATGAGCGATAACTCCCCCATATTTCAACAATGCGCGTGTGACCATATCTTTCGTTGGCTGGAGAACTGCACCATCGAGATTAACCGATTGGTCTACATACCGTACGATGACATCATCTAACGTTAAATCACCTGCATCAATTTGACTGATACGTTGAACGACTTCATTCAAAGGAAGTGACACCGCTTCATTGATGACAAACGCACTCGGATCGAACGTGTACATGGTAAACCCAGCACGCGCATACCGATCAATATCTTCACAAGTTTTTAGATGGTCTGCATCTGCGCCAAATCCCCAGATGAATCCTTCCTGAAATACTGCCCAGGATGCCGCATCAACTACATCTTCTGCGGTTCTTTGTGTCCGTTCCAATTCGCGAACAGATTGTTGTGCAAGAATCGGCCTCATGTGCGATCCTGCCAATGACCTGATATGAGCAGGATTTGCCAATCCTAATCTATCACCAAATCCATAGGAATCAGCCAACCCAAGAACGACAGGACGAGTAAAGGGGAAAGCTTCACGAAGCGCTAATGCATTTTCATGTGTATAGGCGCACCGTTTGACTGAATAACTTGACCCAAAAATACTTTGAGCTAAATGTTCGCCGACAAATTCTTTGACTGCTTCACCATCATTCGCAAGCGAAATAGTAAATAGAAATTTTTCTGTTTTCTGTTTACCTATGAACAGAATAGAGTTTCCAAACATTTTAATCGAGTTTGAATAAATTTCAATTTCGCCGCCATTATACCGGCTAACAGGGTTTATTGCTCCGGTTTGTACCGACATCCCTTTGAGAGATGTCATGAGTTGTGTGAGTTCCATATTACTTCGATCCCTTCTCCTTACTGAGGCTGTTATCTAAATCACTAAAAAAATCAAAATACGCTCGAGCATTATTGTAACAAATATCTTCTACCATAGAACCAACGAGTTCAATATCATTCGGTATCAATCCTTGCTTTATTTCTGTACCAAGAATATTGCAAAGAATACGACGGAAATATTCATGCCTCGGATATGAAAGAAAACTTCTCGAATCCGTTAACATACCGACAAATCTGCTGAGTATTCCCATATTTGATAATGCATTGATCTGGCGTTCCATACCATCTTTTTGATCAAGGAACCACCAAGCACTTCCGTATTGAATTTTACCGGGTGTTCTTCCATCCTGGAAATTCCCGATGAGAGTAGCTATTACTTCATTATCCGCCGGATTGAGATTATACACTATCGTTTTTGCCAACGCATCCCGGTCTTCAAGTGTTGCAAATAATTTGGTAAGCGGTAATGCAAGTGAAAAATCTCCTATGGAATCATATCCCGTATCAGGCCCAAGTTCGCGATACATACGGGGATTATTATTCCGTATGGCGCCAAGGTGAAATTGCTGTACCCATCCCGCCGCATGATCCATCAGGCAAAGTTCGAAGAGTACAGCAGATTTAAACTTGAGTACCGAAAGAGAATCAAGTGTATGACCCGACATCACTTTACTGAAAATTGTCTTAATTTCTTCTTGAGTATACTCTTCAACATACACATTTTCTAAGCCGTGATCGGAAAGACGGCAATGTTGCGAATGAAAATATGCGTGTCGTTTATGTAATGCTTCAATGAAATTAGTATACGACGAGATATGTGTATCCGATGAAGCGCCAAGTTTCTCAACATAAGCGATAAACGCCTGCCCTCGTTCAATGTTCATCGCCATATCCGCACGAAACGCAGGGAGCATACGAACCGGAAACGATTTATCATTCTCGAGTTGTTTGTGATACTCCAGCGAATCTACGGGATCATCCGTTGTACAAACAAGTTTGACATTCATTTGCTTTAGAATGCCCCGTGTTAAAAATTCCTTTTGAGCAAGCAAAGTATTGCATCTGTCCCAAACATTTTTTGCCGTTTCACCATTTAATAACACATCAGAAACGCCGAATGGACGCTTTAACTCCATGTGAGTCCAATGATAGAGCGGATTTCTCAGTGTTTTCGGAACTGTCTCAGACCATGCAAGAAATTTCTCCCAGTCTGTGGCACTTCCCGTAATCAACCGTTCCGGGACACCGCAAGTTCTCATTGCTCGCCATTTATAATGATCTCCAGCAAGCCAGATTTGAGAGAGATTTTCAAACTGACGATCTTCTGCGATTTCTTTAGGAGAAAGATGGCAATGATAATCAATAATGGGTTGGTCTTTCGCGTATCGGTGATACAATTCAATCGCCGGTTCGTTACTCAATAAAAAATTTTCTTTGATAAAAATATTATTCATTGTTTTATTCTTCTGTATGAGTGATTTCTACTCTTGTGCATGTATTACCGTTGAATTCTTGCAGAGCCGCCTTTTGCAAAGGCTTTCACTTGTTCAACTGTTGCCATGGTAGTATCACCGGGATATGTTGTGAGTAATGCTCCGTGAGCCCATCCAAGTTTTACTGCTTCATCCGGTGTTTCGCCGGATAACAATCCATAAATAAAACCTGCCGCATACCCATCCCCGCCGCCTACACGATCAATAACATCAAGTTCACATGTCGGCGAAGAATATGTTTTTCCATTAACCCATGCAACTGCACCCCAACTGTGTCTGTTCGTAGAATGAACTTCACGTAACGTTGTTGCCACAGCTTTCACATTCGGATACTTTACCAATACCTTATCAATCATTCCAAAAAATACCGAAGGATCAAGTTTTGATTTCGCTTCTACTTCAGGTCCTGCAACACCGAGTCCTTTTTGTAAATCTTCTTCGTTACCAACTAACACATCAACGTTTTCAACAATTCTACTAATCACTTCAACTGCTTTTTTCTCTCCCCCCCAGATATTCCAGAGTTTTTCTCGGAAATTAAGATCGAAACTTACAATGGCACCTGATGCCTTAGCGGCTTTGGTTGCTTCAATAATTAACTCACCCGTTGTTTCTGAAAGAGCGGCAAAAATACCTCCACTATGAAACCAACGCACTCCTCCTCCAAAGATTGTCTTCCAATCAAAATCTCCGGGTTTGAGCTGCGCTGCTGCTTCATTTGAACGATTGTAAAAAACCACAGGCGCTCGAACTCCCTGTCCGCGGTCAGAGTACACGGTAGCCATATTGGGACCGTTGACACCGTTGTGTTTAAATCGTTTATAATAAGGCTTAACACCCATCCCTTTAACACGTTCTGCAATAAGATCACCGATTGGATAATCGACCATTGCAGTTGCAATTGCCGTATTCAAGCGGAAACAATCTGAAAGATTTGCTGAAACATTAAACTCTCCGCCGCTGACATGAATATGACATTCGGTTGCTTTGCGAAACGGGATAATTCCCGGATCAAGACGATGAACGAGTGCTCCAAGACTTAAGAAATCAAGTGCGCCATCGGGGCATATTTTAAATTCATTACTCATAGTAGTATAGATTATAAAATTATAAAAATCATTAAGCTATATAGGCTGTTGATGCAGTTTCACCACCACGACCTGTCCAATTTGTATGGAAAAATTCGCCGCGTGGTTTATCAGTTCGTTCATATTGGTGTGCTCCAAAATAATCGCGTTGCGCTTGCAAGAGATTTGCCGGCAAACGATCGTTCCGATACCCATCAAAATAATTTAGTGCTGTACAAAATGCAGGAATCCATATTCCATTAGTAACTGATTCTGCAATAACTCTTCGCCATGCGGCTTGAGATGATTCAATTTTCTCTTTGAAGAAGGGATCGAGTAATAAATTTGATAACGCCGGATTTGCATCAAAAGCATCTTTAATTTTAGCAAGGAACGCCGAACGAATAATACAACCTCCGCGCCACAACAGTGCTATTCCTCCATAATTAAGATCCCATTTAAATTCTTCAGCCGCAGCGCGTAAAAGTGTAAAACCCTGCGCATAGGAAACAATCTTTGAAGCAAACAACGCTTTTTCTAAATCCTTAAGAAATGCTGTTTTATCGCCCGTAAATGTAATCTTTGGACCTGTTAATTTTGTTGAGGCATCAACACGTTCTTCTTTGATAGCGGAGAGACAGCGCGCATACACAGCCTCACTAATAAGCGTTAGCGGGATTCCGAGATCAAGTGAAGAGACACTTGTCCATTTTCCTGTTCCCTTCTGCCCGGCAGTATCAAGAATTTTATCAACCAAGGGCTTACCGTCTGTATCCTTAAAGGCAAGGATATCACGAGTAATTTCAACAAGGTAACTATCAAGGTCTCCTTTATTCCACTCTTTAAATACTTCATGAATTTCATCAGCCCCCATACCTAATAATTCGGTCATGATTTGATATGCTTCACAAATTAGCTGCATATCACCGTATTCAATGCCATTGTGAACCATCTTTACGAAATGACCTGCCCCATTTTCACCTACCCAATCACAACATGGCGTCCCATCGGGAACTTTAGCAGAAATTGCTTGAAAAATTGGTTTCACATATTGCCATGCATCTTTCGAACCACCCGGCATGATTGAGGGACCTAATAACGCACCTTCTTCTCCACCGGAAACACCGGTACCGATAAATCGAAGCCCTTTTGATTCTAAATATTTTGTCCTACGAATTGTATCAGGGAAATGGGAATTTCCTCCATCAATGATAATGTCGCCTTTTTCAAGTAAGGGTAACAACAATTCAATAAATTCATCGACTGGTTTTCCCGCCTTAACCATTAACATTACTTTTCTGGGCGTAGCAAGAGAATCAACAAGTTCTTTCATAGAATGTGTACCGATAATGTTCTTACCGGAAGCTCTTCCATGAATAAAATGGTCAACTTTATCTACTGTGCGGTTAAATACAGCCACCGTAAATCCGCGGCTTTCTATATTCAATACAAGGTTTTCGCCCATGACGGCTAAACCGATTAGGCCAATATCTGCCTTTTTCATTAATACATCTCCGTGTTCAATTATTTTTCTTGTTCATTATTTCAAAGTAAATCCAAGACGTTGAAACGTTGTTACTGTTTCACTGTCAGGATTGTGTAATTTAAGTTCGTATGTGGGATATTCTCTCCGTATTGGATAACTACTTCTTTGCTGTTCAAACGTCTCGGGTGATTTGCGTAATCGCTCATCATCATTCAGAATTTGATACGTGGGTAGTATCACTTCACCCAGAATCTCTTGAAGCAACTTGTTCGTACAATCAACTGTTAAATTTGATTTAGTATCAGGCAACGGTACTTCAGGGTACCACGTTACAGGAACACCAAGATTAAAAAATTGACTAACTGCATGAACCGACATTGAGGTCCCGTTTGCCTTGCCATCTGCCGAATATCCTGCGATGTGCGGTGTTGCAATATCAGTCATTTCTAATAATTCTCTATCTATTGTTGGCTCTGATTCCCACACGTCCAACACGGCCGAAACAATACCTGATTTGATAGCATTTTTAAGTGCATTGGTTTCAACCACACTACCGCGCGACGAATTAATGAGTATTGTTCCCTTTCTCAGCCTTTCAAAAAACGCGTCATCTGCAAGATGATATGTTTTATCAATTCCTGTTTTATTTAAAGGAACATGAAACGTGATGATATCACTCTTCATGAGTATCTCATCAAAAGAAACAAAATCAAGATTTTTTTCATCTCGCATTCTTGGGGGATCGTTACAAAGTACATTCATCCCGAATGCTGTTGCAAGTCGGGCTACTTTCTTTCCTACATTTCCAGCACCTACGATGCCGATAGTACAATCTGCAAGAGTTAAATTCTTTTTTATAGCAAGTGTTAACAGTGCCGAACCTATATATTGCATCACGGATGACGAATTACATCCCGGTGCGCTCACCCATGTAATCGAATGTTTTCGACAATAATTATCATCAATGTGATCAAAACCTATAGTAGCCGTAGCAATAAACTTAATTGCTGTACCATCGAGCAACTCTGCGTTGCACGTTGTGCGTGTCCGGGTAATAAGCGCATCAACATCTCTCAGTGATGCGTTTGTTATTTCATTTGCCGATATATATCGCACTTCCGCAAAAGGCTCCAATGCTCCTTTGAGAAATGGAATCTTATTATCTGCTACTATTTTAATTCCGTGTTTCAAATTTATGGATCGGTTTTAGTTATAAATCGTTCTTTTGTTGCCCACAACCCAAGTGCGGGATTGGAGATATAAAATAATCCTTCTCCATCCGGCATAATGTTGTACCCATCCTTCATCGTTGCAGGATTGTATCGTCCAAGAACACTTGAAAGATTAGCGTAACGGAAATTGACGCTTTCAATTTCTTGTTGGGTAATATTTCCGGGAGCATACGTTATGGTAAAACGTCCTTCCGATGAACCATGGATCAGATGAGCCGCCGCACTTAAGTTTTGTTGTAATTCTTCGTTTTGTTTTACTAGTTCAAGTATTCTTGGAGTGCCTACGTACCCGTATTTTCGGATGAGTGCATCTATTCCGGCATCTTCTCCGAACTGAGCAAGTCCCGGAGCAATAACAAGCAGTTCACCCCCATCGGCAATTGCCATTCGTGTGCGATAAATACTCTTATTCCCAAGCCATGTACTCTTAAATTCCGAGGGATCCAGATAAACAACAACTTTCTTTAAAGGCTTCTCAAGCATTTCAAAATTTATCTTAAGGGAAAGTTCCGCCGCACGTTCAAAACACTCTACTGTATCTCCAATAAATAGCCCATAAATGCTTAATTCTCCGACACTGTTTTTTCCTACCACAGTCAGCACATAGACAATCGGTAGATGCTTCGCAAAATTATCGGAGCCATAATTGAGCACCTGCCTTACAGGGGTATCTGCCCTACCCATGATTTGTTCCATACCATAGACGGCGCCAAGAAAATGTGATTTATTGATCGCTTCTTTTCCCCCTGTCCCAACAAAGATATTTTTATTATATCCTGCCATGCCTATTACTTCATGAGGAACTATTTGACCCACAGATAGTATGAGATCATAATTTCCCTCAACCAATAATTTATCGACTTGTATTGGAATAGAATAATCAAGTGCGCCTTTCGAGACTTGCTTGACAAATTCGCCCGGCACTTCGCCAAGTGTTGTTAGCCCGTTACGCCAATCATGAACCCGGAACAAATGTTGAGGCGTACTACCAAACATGATACCGATTTCTTTTTCTGTCATCGGATAGTGTGTACCAATAGCAGGAAGAATATCGGTTAACTGCTCCCGATAATATCTCCAAATCATTTCCGTAAGCATCCCCGCTTGAGAATGGAATCGGGTAAAATCCGGAGGAATAGCGAGAACTTTTTTACGCTCACCCAATTGTTTCAAGGCGGCGTATAACCCGTCTTTAACTCCGTCCGGGCTTAATGCTTCTGAAACAGAACTGTACCTGAACAACATCATATGTTAGACACCCGAATATGCACTAAACCCGCCATCCACCGGAAGAACTACACCGGTAACAAATTTTGAATTATCCGAACAAAGATAAAGCAATGCTCCAACCAGTTCTTCTGGTTTTCCGAATCTTCCCATCGGGGTACTTGCAATTATTTTATGACCACGTGGAGTAAGTTCTTTTGTTTTCTCATCGAGTAATAAAAATTCATTTTGCTTTGTAACAAAAAAACCGGGAGCAATTGCATTCACACGTATATTTACTTTTGCAAAATGTACGGCAAGCCATTGCGTTAAATTATTTACCGATGCTTTCGCCGCAGAGTATGCCGGTATTTTTGTCAGTGGTCTGAATGAATTCATTGACGAGATATTAATGACTGATCCGCCTCGGTCCAACATATCTGTTGCGAAAACCATAGTCGGGAGAACTGTACCAAGAAAATTAAGATCGAATACACTCCGAAATCCGTCCAGATCAAGCCCAAAGAATGATTTCGAAAGATCTCCGACATTATCCGGAGTTAAAAATTCATATCCTGCCGTTGCGGTAGGAGCATTTCCACCGGCACCGTTAAGGAGAATATCTATTTTTCCAAGCTCCTGATTAATCAATTCTTTTGCTTCGAGTAAACTTGAACGATCCAGCACATTGGCAACGGCGCATACAACTCCGGATCCCGAATCGCGAGCTAATTTCATGGCACAATCTTCGCAACGCCCTTGTTTATAATCAATAATTGCTACTTTTGCCCCCGCATTAACGAGCGCTGAAGAAAAAATCCCTCCAAAAACGCCACACCCGCCGGTAACGACACATACTTTTCCTTTTAAATCATCAAATGATATTGTATTCAACATAATTCTCCTATTAGCTATGATATTAAACTGTGGCTTGTTCTTCTACAGAAGCCGGTTGAAGTTTTGGTACTAAAAGATGAAGAATAAACAGAGCAAGTAAATACATCGAACCTGCCATAATAAAAATAATCAGATAACTTCCTGTCCACTCTAGAATATATCCTACGATCTTTGCGATTAACATTCCGCCTACTGCACCGGCCATACCTCCAATTCCTACAACCGAAGCCACGACACGACGAGGAAACATATCTGAAACTGTTGTAAACAAATTAGCGGACCATCCTTGATGCGCCGCTGCCGCTAACCCAATAATAGATACTGCTAACCATAATTCTTTAACCTGCGAAGCAAAAACAATAGGTACTACTGCAATAGCACAAATAAGCATAGCCGTTTTTCTTCCTGCATTAACGCTCCATCCACGTTTGATCAATGCAGATGAAATCCATCCTCCGCCAATACTGCCAATATCTGCAATGATATAAATAGCAACCAATGGTAAACCGATATTTAGAAGTGTAATACCATGACTCTTGTTTAAGAAATCGGGAACCCAAAAGAGATATAACCACCAAATGGGATCAGTTAAAAATTTTGCTATTGCAAACGCCCATGTTTGGCGGTGTGGGAAAAGTTTTCTCCACTTTATTTTCGTTGTTGGTTCCATGGGATCGCTCTGAATATGAGCAAGTTCTGCTTTCGAAAGTTTCGGATGTTCCTCCGGCCGTTTATAAAGAACCCACCAGAAGCCTACCCAAATGAACCCTATGGCGCCGGTAACAACAAATGCTTCTTCCCAACCGTACGTTATTGTAATCCAGGGTACCATAATAGGAGCGATGATAGCGCCTACATTAGACCCTGCATTAAAAATACCTGTAGCTAACGCGCGTTCTTTTTTCGGGAACCATTCTGCTACCGTTTTAATAGAGGCAGGAAAATTACCTGCTTCTCCAAGACCTAATGCAAACCGGGCTGCTGAAAACCCAAACACAGTTCTTGCTAATGCATGTGCCATTGCAGCAATACTCCAAAATACTACAGCTATTGAAAATCCTTTCTTGGTCCCTAACCAATCCATCATTCTGCCAACCATCAAAAGACCGATTGCATATGCAAGTTGAAACGAAAGCACAATATTGCTATAGTCTATTTCGTTCCAACCCAGATCTGCGGTTAATGTTGTTTTAAGGATACCAATTACCTGTCTGTCTATGTAATTGATTGTTGTCGCGAAGAAAAGAAGCGCACATATTGTCCAGCGATGATACCCGATTTTGCCATTAGTATTTGTTTCATTCATAGTAATGTTTTTTCTTTTTCTATTTGAGAATCTTTATTTGGTGTTTTTAGTATTGACTTGTGTTTTGAAATTCCATAATTTCCCGGTCACCGTATCCTGTTCAGTAATGACATCGATACGCCACCGATAGGTTGTATTTTCTTGCAGTTCACCTAATGCGTAAGAACATTCTTTTTGATTTCCGATAAATCTTGGTATGCTGTCTGTCCCAAAATACACATTGTACGATACAGCATTGCGTCCGCCAATCCAGCGTAATCCATCTACCATTGATTGAGAAATCTCAAAGGAATTGTTTGCCGGGGAAGGGACGCTTGCGAAAGGGAGAACTGCCGGTAAGGTTTGCTCCGGGTTCCATTGATTATCAAAAGACCATTGCGATGTTATGGTTGCTCTAACGGGAGAATTTTCAGCAGTCTCTAAATTATCTTTAAACCATGTATAATCCCCTCCATCGCGATGACAATTAAGGTAGTAATGTCGATCTCCCCACTGCCATTCTCGCGGACTGGATGGAGGTCGATAAAACGCCCGATCAGTCATATTTGCCGAAAATCGGCAATCGATCAAATAGATTTGTGCATCTAGATGATTACGCCCGAGAGGAAAGCCTGAAACACCATCAAATGATGAATTCATTATAACAAATTTCTGATTCTTATCCTTGCTCCCATCATGCCAGATACTTGCACTTGGTTTATTATGACCAAAGAATTGCGAGTTTGTGATAAAACACCATCCACGCGGACAAACAAAATCAACCCATCCTTCAAAGTAACAATCATTATGGTAATACATACCTGTTTCTTTATTCCACAGGCTTAATGCATCACCCCCATCAGAAATAATATTGCAGTTCAAGATCGATGTTCTTGTTCCCGCTCCGCGAACGGTAAACTGATGTTTATTATACGCTCCATAGAGTGAACCGTAATTATTTAAGACAGTAAGGTTTGCAAGAATAATATCATTGGCTGTTGTATCAATATTAATCACCCCCGAACCCCAATCGCTTCCGTTATGATTACTCGCCCATGTCTCACGCAATTCTGCAAATACAATTCGCGTCTGAACTCGGTCTTCACCAACAAGGGCAATATTACATTTTTGTATAAACAACTTTTCGTTATATAACCCTTTTTTTATGAGAATAATCCATGTACGTGTCGCATTTTCGGGTACGGAATCAATGGCAGATTGAATTGTTGCAAATTTTGTTGTTCCATCCTTTGCAACTATGAAATCCGCTCGCTCATTTGCTGGTAGCGATATCACAAACGCAAGCGAAATAATAGCACTACAAACAATCTTTACTATTGCCCGGAAATATATATGGTTGATTTCTCTCATTACGTTAGATTATGACACTTACCTGGACTGATCAATTTTACGAACACAACATTCAATATTGAGATAATTTTAACAGCCGTAAATTAAGCCCGGCCATAGACAGATCTATCTGATTCAGCGAATACCCTTCTTTCAATATTACAGCTAAGTTATTTAATAATAACCGATTCTTTATCAGCGTTATTTTCAAACCTTACTTTTTCTTTCACACCTGATAAATCAATATCAGAGAGAAGAATATTCTTCGATTTATCACCGTTAACAGACATAAATGTGTCCATATTAGGGGAAAAACCAATGGAATTTAACCTCATGTTCTGGCTTTGTTTTAGTACAACAATCGTGCCTTTTTCGGTTAAAATAGATGATTTTGAAATATTTATTCCATCTGTATCAAGAAAAAGAATACCTTTTTTTGCAAAAATTATCGCATTCTCGATTGTTATATCTTTAACAGGCATCTCAGGGAGTCCATTCATTAGAATCGCCCTTCCTGCCTCTGTACAAACAATATTCTTAATTGAAAAATTTTGAAAGCGAGGTGTTTTTTCATTTACCGGCTCTATTGTTTTTGAATCGCTTTGCTCTGTTGCAAGAAGTTCAGGATTCCCTTGTTCGTAATACATATCAAATAAGATTGCCTCGCGTTCAATAGCACGCATCTGAATATTATCGATATATATTTTCTCAATCAGTCCACCTCTCCCCCGTACAGACTTAAAGCGTAAACCGACGTCTGTCCCGGAAAAAATACAATTCGTAACATAAATATTTCTCGCTCCGCCTAAACTTTCACTTCCGATAACAAATCCGCCATGACCGTGATACACCATACAATCTGCTATAACAATATTCTCACAAGCAGGTCCGGGTGTTTGTCTATCTGAAATATTACCGGGCTTAACACAGATTGCATCATCACCGACATTTACTGTTGTTTTATAAACGAGAATGTTCCGCGATGCACTAAGATCCAATCCATCACCATTTTGTGCATACCATTCGGTAAAGATGTTGACGTTTCGGACTATAATATTTTCGGATTGTACAAGATGAACGTGAAAACGCGGTGAGTTTTGCACTGTTATTCCATCAAGCAATATTCCTGTACACTGCACCAATCTCACCATATCCGGACGCATGTATTCCCGCGCCTTTGCATAATCCTCGGCGGTTAATACTTTACCGGATTTTTCAATATTCTTTAAATATGCTTCTCCATCCATTGCTTCCTGAGATGGCCACCATTGGTCTCCATCAGATGAAACAACGCCTCCTGACCCGGTTAACTCTTTCCACTGTTGGGCTGTCAGCTTATCTTTTTTTACGTACCGCCATGCCTGGCCATTTCCATCAAATACACCTTCTCCGGTAATTGCAATATTAGTAGCACGGAATGCATACAGCAAAGGAGAGATGATGAATTTCTTAGATTTACCATCAAAGCCGGCTATGAGCGGAAAATCTTCAATCCGCTTGCTAAACTGTACAAGTGCGCCGCGTTCCAAATGTAGCCGGATATTGCTTTCAAGTTTTATTGATCCTGTAAGCCACGTGCCTGGAGGAACAATAATCTTACCCCCGCCGGCACTTGAACATTCCTTAATCGCTTTAGCAAATGCTTCAGTATTCAATGTCCGCCCATCATTTACTGCCCCAAAATCCTTAATATTGAAAGATTTATCAGAGAAAACAGGCTCCTTTAGCTCAGGCATTGTAAATGGCAGATTAGACAGATATTTATCAATCTCACCATTACCGGCAAAGAGAATGGCCGGAAATATCACCTCAATGAAAATGAACATAATAATGAAGTGCCTTGATACACTCATTCCCAATCTATTAGATACAGTATTTTTTCTCTTTGCGTTCATGTGGAACTCTTTTAATTCGTGTATAAATATTTACTTGACAAACATCATCGGTTTTACTTCAACCCTGTCATTGCTTTGCAAACGATAATAGTATAATCCGCCTGCTTGATTCATTGCATGGAATGATACTGTATAATATCGTCCGGGCTCGGCAATATCATTAAACAATGTTGCAACTTTCTGTCCAAGAATATTATACACATCCAATGTTGTCTGTCCCCCTACTTCAACTGAAAATTTAATATTCGTTTCGGGGTTAAACGGATTAGGATAATTTTGTAATAGTGAGAATCCTGTTGGTGTTTCACCGGATGATACACCGATAATAATTTCTTTTACCGTTTGATCCTTAATAATAATTGAGCCCTTCGCGGAAATAGTTTTATTAACAGCATTTCCTGCTTGAATATGAAACTCTGCATCGGCGGTTGTTATATTCCATGATACAGTGATTGGATATTCAACTGATTGTAATTGGATAGGAAATTTCTCGGAATTCTTTGGACTAAATAATTCTGCCATTCTTTGTGATGCAAAACGTACGTCAAATCCGCCCGATGGAGCTGTAGGGGGCATTTCAAAATATGAAATCGGTATTTCTGTTTGGTTCTCAGATCCAATGTATAGTGACTGTGTATTTCCTTTCGCATCCTTAATGGTCAACTTGCTGAATGTTGAGAATATTGACTGCTTCGTGTTCATTACTTCTTTATTATCACGTTGCGATTTCGCTAATACGGTAGGACATGATAACAGTAATGATCCATCCGCATTAACTTTAATCCAATATCCTGAACCGGAGTGAAGAGTATCGGCAATAACATATCCGCTACTGTAACCATAATAAAATCCCGATTTATTAAATGGAGGAACAGTAACAATATTGTCCGCATCAACATTGCAACCAATGGAACCAATCAAATTCCAGCCGGCTTTTACTTGAATTGTATCAAAAATGCGAGCATATCCTTCAACCGGAATAGTTGCATTACTGCCGAACTTCAGCCAATATCCTATGCCGTTGCTTAAAGTATCTTTTTGGCTATACCCACCTGAATATGCAAATGCCGAAGATATTGCCGTTGGAAAGACAACCGACTTTCTTGCATCTACAGCTGTGACAGGCAGTGATACCATGTTCCAACCTGATCGAACATCAACCATTACCACAGATGAATCCTGAGCAAAATTTGCTGTTATAGTCTTATTACTATTCATCATAAGAGAGAAAGGATTATTCGTCGTATCGATATCCCCGCTCCATCCTGTAAAATGATACCCGGCATCCGGGACTGCTGTTAATTGGACAACCGTTGCTGTATCATACACAGCGGTATCAGGATTTTTTATGACACTGCCATGTTCAGCTTGAACTGTCAACGTAAATGTTGTTGTGAGAGCAAAGGTAACATCGATAGTATGGGGAACTGTTACATAATGGAATGTATATCCCAGTATTGAGTCCACTGGCACACTATCAACTACAACACTTTCAACATGGTAACCGGGATTCGGGGTAAAAACAAATCGTTGGTCACTTCCCTGAGAAACACTTACTGCGCCCGCCGGACT
>ORJL010286111.1_pt1 | contig 51944 bp, 61 predicted proteins | sample 1779941 | NCBI WGS metagenome assembly ORJL01 (sample SAMEA104232317, study PRJEB22302) | groundwater metagenome | biome: forest; feature: aquifer; material: groundwater | place: USA | collected 2011-08-07 | depth 5.8 m | reverse complement strand
CATATTGACGGCGCGGTTTGGTACATCGCTGTCGGCTCTTCCTATCCTGGCTGTGCATAAGCAGCCAAGGGTGTCGGAGTTCACGCATTAAAAGGGATCGTTAGCTGGGTTAAGAACGTCAAAATGAATTCAGCTAGCCCTTTTAGGAGATGTATGAATGGACAAAATCAAATATGATTTAGAGAATTTGCAAAAATCAAAATTCTCTAACAAGAAGTTTGAAACTTTTCGTGTAAAAATGGAATTATTCAAACTTCTTTTTACAAACCAAAAACATAGCAAGCTAAAATAAATAATTATGTAATCACGGCGTTGCGTGCGAGTAATTGCACGAAAAATAAAATCAGCTCATATCGGTGAAACCTTTTTGCTCTTAACTGTGGGCAAGATGGCAATACCGAGGGAAGATGATTATTAGAAAAATAATTCATCCCCGTAGAGACTTAGCACTTTTGTGCTGGACTTGTTTATTAATAACAGGTAACACGCTGATCCCCTAACTTGAAAGAGAAGGGTGATGGTATAGTCCATACAACGAAAATAAATAATCGTTGAGAATATACGTGAGACAGTTTGTATGATATCTACTAGGCGCGTAGTTGTCTGAGTGGAACAAGTCCGTAGTACGAGAGGAACCGGACTTGGATGCCTCTGGTGAGCGGTTGTTATGAAGCAGGCCGCGCAGCTACGCATTGTATGGATAAGTGCTGAAAGCATCTAAGCACGAAACCATCCGCAAGACGAGACAACATAGGCCGTCGAAAAAGACGACGTTGATAGAGTTGGTGTGTAAGAACCAAGGCAACGAGGTTTTAAGCATGCAACTACTAACAGCCACAACTAAATCTGACTAAACCACTTGTCTGCCTGCTTGTTGATTTGATTTTTCTATTTTTGTGGATAAATTTGTAAAAAATCAGACATTGCATAAATAATCTCTTTTTATCTATGAACCCCATAAAATAATTGTGAAAAATTTAGATCATAAATATTGCAATATTAGATTCGGTGGCTTATCGATGGTAAACTATAAATTATCTTATAAACATTAATGTTGAATTTGCATGTGTTATTAATCGCTTTTGGTAAGGAATTTAGATAGCAATAAACTTACTTTATCTTTTTATAGATAATTTTGTAAAAATCTTTATAGGTTAAACCTTGCAGGATAATTCCTAATATAAAACCAAAGATTATTTCATTATAATAATTGAAGATTAATAATATCCCAAGGATTATGGTGCCTAAAAGCCAGTGATGAATATGAGTAGTGTACTTTTTTGTCTGGAATTGCAGGGGTTTAATTCGTCCTTGTTTTCCTTCTTTTTTTCCTGAAAAGATTTTTGCTGTTGCAAATCCAACTATAGCAGAAATTATAAAATCTAAGGTTATCATTTTAGCCTTTCACGACGCCGAGTGGTTTTAGGCGCGCGACTATTTTTCCTATTCCTAATTCGTCTGAAACACGGACGACTTCATTTACATCTTTGTAAGCTTCAGGAGCTTCTTCTACCAGTCCTTTTGAGCTGCCTGCTTTTATTTCTATGTTGTTTTCTTTCAGCTGTTTTTCTATTTTGCTTTTTGACAGATTTTTCATTGCATAGCTTCTTGATAAAACCCTGCCTGCGCCGTGAGCTGTTGAGCCGAATGAAATTTTTTCCGCTTCTTTTGTTCCGACGAGAAGATATGAATATGTGCCCATGCTTCCAGGGATTATAATCGGACAGCCAAATTTTCTATAATCTTTTGGCATTTCTATTCTTCCCGGGCCTAATGAACGAGTTGCGCCTTTTCTGTGGACGCAGAGGGTTTTCTTTTTTCCATTTATTTCATGCTCTTCAAATTTTGCGATGTTGTGCGCAATATCATAGATTAATTTTAGTTCTGCTTCAGGGAAATATCTTGCAAAAACTTTTCTGACTTCGTGCATTATTAAATGCCTATTTGTGAATGCAAAGTTTGCGGCGCACGCCATTGCTGCCAAATAATCTTTTCCTAATCTTGAACTTATCGGTGCGCAGATTAATTCTCTGTCCGGCAGATTTTTGAATCCGTATTCTTTTTCCATTAACATAATATAATCTGACGCGACCTGATGCCCAAGACCTCTGCTTCCTGAATGTATCATTATTGTTATTTGACCAATGTTTTTTATTCCAAATGCTTCTGCGATTTTATCGTCGTAGATTTCTTCAACTTCCTGAACTTCAAGAAAATGATTTCCTGCGCCCAAGCTTCCCAACTGCGACATGCCTCTGCCTTTTGCTTTTTGCGACACTTTAGATGGGTCTGCTTCTTTCATACATCCATTGTCTTCGGTTTTGTCAGCGTCTTCAATTGTCCCGTAGTTTTTTTCAATGGCCCAGTTAATTCCTCTTTTCAAGACTTCATCTAATTCTTTATTGTTTAATTTGTATTCGCTTTTTTTTCCGACGCCAGATGGAATGTCTCTGCACAATTGATTTAGAATTTCTTTTCTTTTTTTTAGGAATTCTTCTTTTGTTAGATTTGAAGCGAGGAGGCGGACGCCGCAATTTATATCATAACCTACCGCTCCTGGCGAGACAATTCCTTTTTCCAAGTCAAATGCCGCCACTCCTCCGATGGGGAAGCCGTAGCCCTGATGCGCGTCTGGCATTGCTATTGATTTTTCTACAATTCCCGGAAGGCACGCGACGTTTTTTATTTGCTCAATTGTTTTGTCTTTTTCTATATCTCTTATTAATTTTTCTGATGCGAAGATTATTCCGGGGACGTTCATTTTTCCTGTTTTGGGGATTTCCCAAATGTTTTCGGATATTTTTTTTAATTCTGACATATTTATTGATATTTATGGCGGTTTTTATATTGTTGGGTTTTGTTAACTCTTCTTAATTGGTAGAAAGATTTTGTTTATCTTTCCAGCAGCCATTTTAAAACGGGAATTATTAAAATTTCTTTGTTATTTACTTTTTGTTTCATTTCTTTATCTTTTGAGATTACAAATCCTTTATTTATCTTAAAAGCATCCATAAATCTAAGCAAACCTTTGAGGTCTTTTATTTCCCCATACTTAACTTCTATTGGAATTATTTTTTTTCCATCAAGAACAATGTCTACTTCGTTTTTGTAAGCATCTCTCCAGAAAAAATTGGCTTTTGTTTCTATAACAAGGAGATTTTCAAATATCTTTGGTTTAACGTCTTCATAGCCATATAGAAATCCTAAGGCCGGGATTACAGGATAATATTTTTTTAATTTTTTTGCAGTTTTCCTTTGATTTTTTGAAAAATTAAATATTTTTTTTATTAAAAAAGAATTTTCTAAATAACTAAGATATAAAGAAACTACCCTCCTTGATATCCCCACCTCTCCAGCAAGTTTATTTAACTCTATTATTTGACCAGGGTTACTTGAAATAATCTTAAAGATAGATTCTAAAATAGAAATGTCTTTTATTTGGAATGTAAGCGGTATATCTTTAAATAATATTTTCTCAACAACTGTTTCTCTTATATAATTTATAATAAAACTTTTATCTTTAATATCCACTAATTCAGGAAATCCCCCTGAAAACATGAATTCTTCAAAGAGCTTGTATAACTCTTTTTCATAGAGGTTTAATGGCTTAAAATCTATTTTCTTAAATGACAAAAATTCTCTGAATGAGAGGAGTTCCACTTTAAATTCAAACATTCTTCCAGCCAAACTTTCTTTTGATTTTTTCCTAATAAAAAGAGATTCAGAACCAGAAAGAATTATCTTGAGATTAGGATGCAAGTCATAAACTCTTTTTATTTGTTCTTCCCAGTTTTTTATCTTCTGAATTTCATCAAATAGGAAGATATACTTTTGATTATTAAGATCTTTGTTGAGAGTTTCTAAATATACCTCAATTAATTTAGATATGCTTAAATCTCTAAAATTATCAAAGCTAAAATAAATTATATTTTCTGAAGCAAAACCAGAGAGAATCTTATCTTTTATTATTTTAAGCATTATTGTAGTTTTGCCTACTCTTCTTAATCCGGTTAATGCAATTATCTGCTTTGCGCCTAGATATTTGCGCAGTTCTTGATAAATTTCTCTTTCTTTATAATTTATCTCAAATTTTTGCTTCCACCATGGGTTTGACTCAATAAGAGCTTTTTTTATCTCTTCATTTTGTGGCATTTTAAAGTTACCTAAATTATATTTTATGTAACTTTGAGATTACCTATATTTATAAAGGTTTTGGTTTTTTGTTAGTTTTAATCCAAGACAATTTTTGAGACTTTCATTTTTCCTGTTTTTGGGATTTCGTATATGTTTTCGGAGATTTTTTTTAATTCTGGCATATTTATTGATATTTATGGCGGTTTTTATATTGTTGGGTTTTTGTTAGGGAGATATTTAACCTAATGACCTCATAATAAAATTCATGATAATCCTCCAAGAGTATAAGTAATTGTAACTTTAAGTGAAAGATTATCTCCGAAAAGGTCTAATCATCCTGTACTTTTTTGTGTTCCAAAGGCGGACTTCTTTCAGCATTTTTTCCGCGACTTGTATTGCTTCTTTTTTGCTTGTGTAGTCAAGTAAGGGAGGAACTTTTGGAAGCAATTTTAGTGAGTCGGTTTCTTTTTGAAATGATGCTATTGGGCATATCTTAATTATCCCATCCCATTTAATTACCTCAACATAGACAGGGCTTTTGTATCCGATTCTTTTAAGATTGCTTGGTGCATCAATTTTTTTTGTTCGGTAGATTGTTTTTAGCATTTTAATAATTGGCGATGAGGGTTTTTATGTTTTGGGGTTTTGCAAAATGATAAACAGATAATTTTTATTCGCATACTTTTTGGCATTCTTCTAATTTAATAAAAGGTGATTCAAAACCACAACCGCTCACTCCTTTCTTGACACATTTATCAATAGAATTATCAAATTCATAACCTTCAAAATAGGCTGCGCATATTCCATTTCCTTTGACCTTTTTTTTACAGAGATATGAGTGGTTTTGAATAGACATAATAATTGCAACAGAGAGTAGAATTATAATTAAAGCTAGGATTATAATAATTGTTATCTTCTTCATAAATATAGTTGTGATTGAAGGTTAATATATTTTTTGATAATGTTAAATAAAGTCTAGGATGTATAGTGAAAAACATAAATAAATGAACAAAAATGTATGTTTTTCCCTTGATAGTCAAGGCATAAATGCTCATTTTTTAATGTCCTTGACTATAACAACAATTATTAACCAAATTAATCTTGTTAGCACTTATTCTACTGATTTATTTATGTGTATTTGATGGTAAAAAGTGCAAAGAATGCTACTTTGAAAGGTTAACCTAACAGATATAGCAGACCAACTAAATCTTTCGGCGTTGGTTCCCTAATAGCACTCCAATAAAAACACCCGAAGAACTAAATTGGGGAGACTATAACTAAAACTTGAATTGAGCAAACAGCAATAAACACTTTATAATTTTTTAGAGAAGATTATAAATTTCATCAAGAGAAATTTCAAAGACTGCGACGGGCATTTTTAATCCCCAGTCTTTTAGAGAGATTGGATGGACTTCTCCGATATAGCCGATTTGGATGTTTTTGTCGGCGAGGATTATTTTTCCGGCTCTTCCTTCTATTAAAGGATGGTGTGTTGTTTCTTCTATTTTGTATTTTATGTTGAGCATTCGCATTAAGTAATCAAGATTTTGTTTTGCTTCTGTGAAGTTTGCAGGGGTTATTGCGAGAATTAAATTGTCCATTTCTTTTATTCCTGTTTCTTTTGACGAATCTTTGGAGAATACTCTGCCTACTTCAAATATTTTTTGAGGATATTCCACGTCTATGTTTTCTGAAAGGATTCTTAGCGCGGGAATCAGGAGATTTGGACGGAGGATTTTGTAATCTGTTTTTGAGCTTTCTAATTCAATTGTTTCTTTTAGCTTCATCAATTTTACTTCGTCCTGTTTTATTAGATGATATGAAGATATTTCTGTTGAATTTATGCCTGTGAGGATTTCAGAGATTTTTGAGCTTATTTTGCTTTCTTTTGATTCTTCTGCTATTGTTGAGACTTTTGGGATTTCCGGAATTATGTTGTCGTATCCGTATGCAATTGCAACGTCTTCAATGATATCCACTTCGTGCAGAATATCTGTTCTCCATGCGGGGATTTCCACGACGCTGTTTTTGTAGTTGTAGCCCATTTTCGGGAGCAGTTTTTGGAGGTCTTTTTCTTTTAAGTTTAATCCAAGAAGTTTATTTATATTATTTAAGGATATTTTCATTTTTTCAGTTGATAAATCTGGAGTTGTTATTTTTTGCTTGTCTAAAATTCTCATTTGATAGATTTCGCCCCCCATATCTGCAAGGCTTACTGCAATTATGTTAAGTGTTTTTTTTAAGGTGTTTAAGTCAGAGCCAGAGCATTCTATAAATACATCTTTTGTCTGCTCTGTGATTTTACCGGTTTCGTGGCTGTTTATTACGGGAGGCATTGATAATATTTTTTTATTTGAGTCAATGAAGACGGGAAACTTTTTGCTGTTTTTCAGGAGATAAGAATATTTTTTTCCTGTTGGGTGCCTTTCAAGAATTTGTTTCCCTGTCAGCTCTTTTTGAGATTCAAGCGGCTGGAATTTTATTTCTGCAGGTTTTTTTGCAGTGTAAGTTATAGGAAGTTTTATTTTTTCAAGAGGGTAAATCCCTATTGCAGCTTTCTTCCTGTTTCTTCCTATTGTGATGTGCAGTTTTTCCTGCATGTCTATAATTTCTTTTATTTTGGCGTCGCTAAGCGAGAGGTTTTTGATTATTGCACATGCAGTATAAGGCCTGATGTCTTTTACTTCACTTTCAACATAAACATCATAATTTTTTTCCGGCTTGTTTAATTTGTATTCTTTCAATCCTGTTTCTTTTCCTAAAAACGCTTTAAATCCGCGGATAAATCCATGCATTGAAATTAAATCAGGGCGGTTCGGGAAAACTTCTATTTCTATTTCGTCGTCGGAGACTGATTCAAGCGGGGTGCCGAACAAGCTTATTTTTTCCAAGATTTGCTCGTCTATTTTGAAGTGTTTTTCTAATTCTTTTCGGTTTAGGGTTATGTTGGTCATTTTATTTTTTTCTTTTGATTAGACTTTCTATGTTTATCAGCTTTTTATTTATTTCATTTAATTTATTATTCATTTCTGTTTTTAAGTTATTTATATCATACTTCGCCTTGATAAAACCAATTGAAGTCTTTTTATCCAATGAGTATATGCTTTTCCACATTATAATCTCAGAAGCAGCCACTAATGTTAAAAGGGAAATATATGTTGCTAAGTCGGTTGGCGAACCAAATAACTTCCATATAATTATCGTAATTATCATTACTATAATTATCCAAAATACTATATGTTCAATTTTTATTTTTGCCATCTTATATTGGTTGAAATAATATATAAATTGCAAATGCAATTAATAAAGCGATTATTATCCAAATTATTAGTTCTGAAACTTTCATTTCACCAAAACCTCTTTTTCTCTAAGCTGTTTAATATCGTTTTTGTATAATTCCCGCAGGTCTTTTATTTTGTTAGCTTCCATCATTAATCTGTCAAAGCCGGGGCCCCATGCTAAAACTGGAAGGGATATTCCAAGAAGAGGAATTGTGACTTCGGGGCGGAATATTCCTGCGGCGAGGACTTCAACCCATTTTTGTTTTTCTTCGTTCCATATTGCGCCTTCCAAACTTGGTTCTGTGTAGGGAAAGTAAGCGGGCTGGATTCTAAATTTTGTATAGCCCATTTTGTTTGCGAACTCTTTTAAGTAGCCAATTAAATGCCTGAAGTTTGCATTCTCGTCGATAACAATTCCTTCTGATTGGTTGAATTCAAATCCGTGCGACCAGTCAACTGTCTCATTTCTGAAAACTTTTCCGATTGCGAAGAATTTTGCCGGGAGGTCTTCTTTTTTTAATTTTGAAAGTGTTTTCGCGGAGAGGTATGTTGTGTGGGTTCTTAACAAAACTTTTTTTGCTTCTTTTTCGTCCCACATGTATTGCCAGCCCTTTGAGTTGTCAACGCCAGCTTCGTGGGATTTTTTTACTTTTTCCACGAGAACTTTTTCAGGCAATATACCTTCTACCCTTTTTATGAAGAAGGTATCATGCATGTCTCTTACTGGATGATCTTGCGCAGTGAACAGCGCGTCAAAGTTCCAGAATGAATTGACTGCTAAATCTCCTGACATTTCTTTAAATCCTAGGTCAAGCCAGATTCTTTTTCCCTGTTCAATTGACTGATTTACAAAATGTTTTTTTCCGCCGAAGATTTTAGGGGCTTCTGCTTTTATGTCATATCTTCTGAACTTTTTGTTTTTTGTGAATTCTTTTATAACTTCAGGAGTTACTTCTTCAATCAGGTTTAATTCTATTTTTTTACCTGCGATTTTTTTGCCCGATTCTGTTAATTCAAATGAAACTTCTCTTTTCTCAGATATTTCTATTATATCTTTTCTGTTTTTTAATATGTTTAGGGCATAGTTTTCAACATCTGTTAACTTTTCTTTTTCAATCGGGAGTTTTTCTAACAAGGATTCTTCCGGGAATTTTTTAGTCAGTTCTTCTTTTGATGCGCTTATTGACAGCTTACCGTTTGATAAATTAATTAGGGCTTTTTTTTTCAGGGCTCCGAGGGCTGCCTTGAATTCGTTGTCTGAAAGTTTTGACAAAGATTTTATTTCTTCTATTGGCTTGTAATTATTTTGTTCAATCGCGATAAGGAGCTTTCTTTCTGGAAGATGGTTTTTAAGATAATAAACTCCGTTGACGCCTAATTCTATTATTATTTTTCTTATTGAGCTTAATTTGACGAGTGATTTGTTTTCCAAGAAGCTAAGGGCTCTTAATACTGTTGTTTTATCTAGATTTGACTTTTTTATTATCTCATCTACTGGAAAGCTAAGATAGGGGATTATTTCTCTTTCTATTGGAGACAGGGATTCAATTATTTTTTCCATTTTTTTATATGGGGGATTAGGATTAAAAATCTATTTATATTCTCCAAGATTGAAGATATTCATAAGTTTCTATTACTCCTTGATTGAATGTTTGGTTTAGCCGGATTTTGTCTGTGTCCAAGATTGATTTTAAGGAGAGGGATTTTTTTGGACGGAGGACTTTTATTCTCGGATCTTTTTTTAATATTTCTTCTGTTTCAATTACTCTTTGTTCAAAGTCTTCTATGATTTTTACCAGGGTTTTTCTCATTATCCCTGTTTTTAATGCGAGTCTTGCTCTTTTTTTCCATTTATTGTATGATGAATCCACATACATCCCTTCCGGCTTGTTGTAAACAACAAAAACTTCGTCGGGGTTTTGAGACAACGCTCTTTGCAATGGGATTGGCTGCGTTATGCTTCCGTCAATGTATCTTGAACCATTTATTCCTCTTGGCGAACTGAAAAACGGCAGCGCGCATGATGCTTCCATTAATTTAAACAAATCCTCTTTTGCAGGATAATGGTAGGTTGGCTCTCCAGTGTTGTAATCTGTAAGAACGTAGGTTACTTTTGTTGATGATTCAAATAATCTTTTTGTGTCAAGTTTAGAGCCATTGCTTTGGAAAACATTTGTTAAATATTCTAAATCTAAAATTTCTCTGCCCCTGAATATATTTCGGTAATTTACAAGCTGTTTTGTATGAACAAGGTTTCTCCAGACGTGCTCAATGACTTCCGGCTGGTTTGCGACGAGGAATGTTGAGGCGAAAACGCCCACAGAACATGAGATTGTTGAATCAAAAAAATTAGACCCTAATTCTCTGCATAATGTAGAAATTGCGCCGGCTCCGTATGCTCCTTTAAGCCCCCCCCCGCTGCGATTAGTATTCTGCTTGTCATTATCAGACTATTTTTAGGGGTCTTTTAAGGCTTTCTCTATTGATATTTTATATTTGAACGCTTGAAACTTCCTCTTATAATCTGGAAGGCGAGACGGCTATCTTTGTATTTTGTTGGCGAGCCAATTGTTTTGCCGCATTTGCAAACGAGATTGCCAAAGTCTTTTGGCTCTTTTATATTCGGGTTTTTGTGCAGGCCTGCATATTTTTCAGGGGAGATTATTCTATTTAAGTAGCATCTTTTTAGCCAGCCAGGAGGACCATCTTTTTTTTCTTTAAAATTCTCTCCACTCAATTCCTAAATCCATAAAATCAATTTCTGCAAATCTATTAAGATTTATTCTTCCCTTTCCTGTAAGATATTTGAAAATCTCCATTGTTTGAATATTTGCTATTGCTCCAGCAATTGGCCCAAGATTTCCAGTTTGTCTAATATCTCTTATTTTCTCTAAATTTTTTAAAGGGTCCATTCTTTTTTGATATTTGATAAAGTCATCAAAGGTTTTAGTAACTCCCGGAATGATAATCGGACCAACCATTCCTAAATGTAAATTGTAACCTCCTGCAACACAATAAGCAATTTCGTGTTGTGTAGCATATTGGTCAATAATTCTTGTTGTTTCTGTAACAGATGGAGAATCAGCACAATTTACTAAAAAATTACAGCCAGAAACAATGTCTTCAAGATTTTGATTTGATTCCACTCTTTTTTTGAAACGCACAATATTTGCATCTTTTAATTTTTCTTTTATAACCTCAACTTTATATCTTCCAATGTCATCAGAGTCAAAAAATAATTGCCTGTTCAAATTGCTTTCATCTACAATATCAGGGTCAGTAATCCTTATCTCACCCACACCAATTTGATATAAACCATTTACAATCCAAGTCCCAATTCCCCCAACACCAAAAACTGCAACTTTAGAATTTTCTATCCTTTTTTGTATTTCTAAAGTTTCTTTCCTAGAATCAGTTAATTCATCTAAAAATAACAATTGCCTATGGTGTCTGCCTTCTTTTAGATCCTCATCATATCTTCTTATTATTCCTTCTTTTTCTAATGCTTGCAAACATAAATTTATATCTCTAATATTATAATTTTCAGATAGTCTTTCCACTAAATCTTGTTCTGAAGATTCTGAGTCAAGAAATTTAATCATATCTTTAACTAAAGAATCTACTTGAAACTTTTTCACTCTTCGAGTTGCAGTTGAAATAAAAACATAATTATCTTCAGAATCTCTTAATATATACAAAGAATCTTTAATTTTCAATTTTTGTGTCATTTGAGATTATTTCTCCATATTTAATTTCATTATTCTTATTTGGGGCAAACAAAACTTTTCCTTTATCATCTATTGGAGCAATAATTTTATAGCTTTTTAATTTTTTTCTTAATAAAGAACTTTCCCTTAAATGCCAACAACCAAGAATAACAACAAGAGGCCTATTTGTTTTTTCTTTATAATCTAAAATTTTAGAGAGATGGTATTTTTCTCTTTTCTTAATTAAATCATTTAATTTTCCTTCCTCTTCTTTTGTAAGTTCTTTTTTGTTTTTAATTTTCTCTTGTAAACAGTCATCAAATCCAAAGTTAGGAAAATCTATTCCTATTAGACTAATTTTGTTGTCAAGACATAGTCTTATCAATTTTTTAACCTCATTAAAAGGGGTCATATTAGAAATAAATTTTTTATCAAGAATTTCTTTTAATTTTTCTTTTGAATTTAGTTTTAAATTCTCTATCTCTTCGCTTAACACAAATTCGGGTTTTACTAAGTTTATTATTTCCTTTTGTTTTGAGAAATCATCTACAAAAGAGTGAGTACTACCTATAAAAATAAAAGAGAAATTCATTTTCTGCTCCAAAAACAGATTTACATCCAATATTTAATACTTGTTCCGCCAGCGTAGACCTTATCTTCTACTTTTCGGAGTCCTTCATAAAGGGGTTTCTCCACAAGCAAAGGTCTTGCTTCTTTCGCCTTTGGTTCAACTTTTTCCAAAGTTCTTTCAAGGTTTTCCATAATTATAAATGAATATACTCCTTTATATATTTTATTGTTCTGGACTTTGTCGATGACCATCTTTTTGGTAGAGGAATAATAACTCATTACAATTTGCGCAGGAGATATTTATTATTTTTGCTGTTCCGCCTTTTTTTCTGAAGAATTTATCTTTTTTTATTTTCATTTGATTTTTTTAGAGATTCATAATTTGATAGTTTTGAATTGATATTTGTTATTTCTTTGTTTAGGACTTCTGTTTTTTCTTTTAAATAGTCTGTTCTTATAAACATTTTTTCCATGAATCCCAAGACCTTTTGATAGAAGGCTCCTGCAAAAAATCCTAACGTAATTATTGGGATTAGGTTAACCCAGTCTGGTGTGTTAATTATTCCAGTTATCTTTGCGACAATGTAAATTAATAAGGTTAGTAGGGAAATCCAAATTATAATGTCCCAAATGTCAAATTTGTATTTTCTTGTCATGGTTATAATAAGAACGGGGACTTAATTAACTTTTTGTTGTTTCCTTGATTTGCTGTGTTGAGGCGCCCAGCGAGGTTAGAAATGAGGCCGATTCTCTTTTGTTTTTTGCGCTGATTAAGGTTATTTTTGTTTTTGCTTTTCTGCAGAGCTTTATGTTTTGGGCGATTTTTGCGAGGCGCTCGGCTTTTTCTTTTTTTTGAAGGGATTTTATTTCATTTAGGTTTATGCCTATTGCAATGTTATTCTTGGTGGCGATTTTTGCAAGGACATGATTTAAGCCAGAGTCTATTTGTCTTAGGGAGTTTTTTCTTTTTCCTGCTTCTGGAGAAAGGAGAATTTGGAATTTTCCATATTCAAGTATTTTGCGGTTGAAATTGTCGTCTTGAGCTTGGACAATTATGGGTTTTTCTTTTGAGGATTTTATTTCTTTTCTTGCTTGTTCTATGTTTGGAGTGTTTATGATTTGCATTTTATTTTGGGTTTTGTGATATATTTTGTTAATAGCATTTCTATTGTTCTTGAATGGGACAGATTTTCTATTTTTGCTATTTCATCTATTTGGCTTTTAAGTTTTTTTGTTAGATTGAATTTTATTGATTCTGTTTTTTTGCGATTATATCTATCCATAAATTGTCGTCCCCCTAAACTTTTTATTATTCAAAAGAGCGTTTAAGTTTTTCATGTCTGGCCCTATTATGTAAGTTGTTATTTTATGCTTCCTGATTATTGTGGATGCATTTTGGTCTAATACAAAGTGCTGGCCTGCACTGAATTTTATTTTGTTTGCTCTTTTTTCAAAATCTTTCCAGCTTTCTTTTTCTATGAACTTTGCGGATTTGTTTGTTTTCGGATTTGATGAATATAAGCCGTCTATGTTTGTTATATTTATGAAATTAGATTTTAAGAAATTGGCTAATTTTGCGGCTGTTCCGTCGGATGTTTCTTTGTCTGCATATCTCAATGCTCCGCAGAAAACTATTTTATTTTTATGCAAGTTATCTTTTACATCTTTCATAGATAATGGGAGAGTGTCATTTGACTCCTTTCCAAATATCTGCGTCATAAATTCTGCGTTCATTCTTGTTGCTTTGATGCCTGCTAAAGATATTTGCTTATGCGGCTTCTTTTGTTTTTTTAATTCTGCGATGTATTTTCTTGCTGTTGCTCCGCCGCCGCAGATGACTACAAATTTATATTTTTTGTAATTTTTTCTTATTGTTTTTTTGAAGCTTTCTATAAATTTATGGTCTATTTCTTCTTTGGCAATTAAACTACCGCCGAGACTTAAAACGATGACTTCTTTTTTCATAGAGGAATAAGATTTTTTGTTTATTTAAATTGTTAGGGCAATCTTTTCTGGACGCAGGAATATTTTTTAACTTGAGAATCTTATAATATTATGGTTGATGGAGTATCTCTTGCCGATAATGTTGTTGATTATTTTAAACGCTGCGGTTATACTGGCGAAGCTGTGAAGAAACAGGGTGCAGACGGCATAAAGTTATTTGGAATGTTTTTGACTTTTAATGTTCGCGAGGACAGACTTGGAGGGATTGGATATCTTGAGGTTTTAGTGGGAACAGAGTATAATGGGGAATTGGAGAATTTTTTTTCTCAAATAAACGAGGATTCTTTTTGGGATAAAAATTTCCCGCTGAAAATAAGAGATGAACGAAAGAGATGCATAAATTACTTGTCTAACAGGTATTTAAAATACGAAGGAGACAATAATCATAGGTTTGAAGCTACCTTTAATTTGCAGAATAGCGACGAAGTTTATGACGCATTTCTTACTCTTTTTATAAGGCCCCTAATATTTTACAATAGGATTAGGAATTAAGAATCTTTATATATTTAGCAAATATTTTTATTATATGGTTTTTTGGAATAAAAAAGATGTGGAGATTAGACATAGAAATTATCGTTTGATTTATGCGCTGGTATTTTTTGCTTTTGTTTCTTTGGCTGTCGCAGGGTTTTCTTATCTTTCTAACACTAATTTAATTGGGTTTGTCGGGGAGGAGAATGCCCCCGCGGTTGAACCAGGAGATGCTGGAACTATCGGGGTAAGAGGAAATAGGCGAGGCGAGTCCGGGGGCTCTGGAGATTATGGAGATGATTTGCTTCCAATAACTGATGTAAATGGGCAGATTTATCTAACTGAAGCAAATAAGCTTTATCTTGATATTAAAGGGCTTTTTTTGTCTATTAACGGAGGGTATGGTCTTCTTTTGGCTGATGTGCTAAAATACAGCGAGATGATTGATAGGATTTTCAGGAGTTTTGCATTTCTTTTGTCGCAATATCCTGATGACGAGGAGATTATTGAATTGTTCAGACAAATAACTTTAATAAAACTTCAAATGGATAATGTGAAAAGAGAAGTTCTTTATAATGCCGCTGTTGAAAATTATGAATATGGATTATCCGGAGACCGACAGACAGACTTGATTGAAAATGTTAATAAATTGGCAAATGATATTGAGTTAGATAAACTTGCTTCTGATGAAAATTGCAGATGCGAACAAGAAGAGGGGTGTGCGCCTGTTGTCAGTCATATCAGCGACGCTTTTAATTCCAAAGGTGTTGTTTATGGAGATTTAGGGATTGTAAAGAGTGTTTGCAGTTGTTCTGACGGCTCTGCTTATGCACAGCAAGATACATGTGTTCTTGATGCATCAAGTGTTGGACTGCAAAAAACAGGACCTTCTACAGTTGTTGTAACTGACAAAGTATTTTTCTCCGAGGGCGGTGGCAGTTCTGAAGAATCTGAAATTGTTGCTGCCAAAGTTGTGAAGAATAAAAACACATTCCAAGTTACTTTTTTCCAGAATGGTGATGACATCTCATTAAGCCCTCCAGACGAACTTGATTCTTGCGCAAATTTTGTTCTTGATGAAGGCGAGAAATTTATTGATTGCGGCGGCAATTGCAGGAGTTGTTCTCCTTATGGCGAAAGAAAGAATCCATGGGCTTTTTGGTTTTTGCTGGTTGTTATGATGAGCTTGTTCCTATTTTATAATCATATTGTTAATTTAAGAATAAGAAGAAGATTATTTTTAGGCAATAGTTATTTAATAAAGGGAAATGCCAGGAAGGCAGTGGATAATTATTATAAAATTAAAAAAATATTTGACAATTCAAATAGCGGCGGCAAATATTTATTGAAGCAGGATATTCTTTTGTATTATTTAAAAATAAAAGAGCTTTTAAAAAAGAAGGGAATTAAATTTTCTACTTCTGTTTTTGATGGGGGTATTCCTTCATTGAAATTTTTTGGTAATTTTGGCAATACTGATATTGACAGGATAAAAAGATTGATTCATAAAAAAGCGAGGAATGCTAAGGAAGCTGAAATGAATTTGGCTTTGGCGAGGGAGATTTTTGGGAAGTTGGATATTGGGGATAAGAGGAAGATAAAAAGAATATATTGGAATTATATTAGACGTTGACTAAGGATCTAAATGGGCTGCGTTTTTGAATAATGAATCTTGGGCCGAGAATTTCTGAAATTACTGCAGTAACGATAATATTTCCCAGAGCTGCTTTGAAAGTTCCGCCGATTATGGGGATTTTTGTTTTTATTGATACTTCGTTTAGGATTTCGTTTATTTCTTTTTCTTTTAGAATTAATTTTGTCTGCTGAATATTTCCTGCTTTTTTTACCAGAATATTTTTATCCGGGCCGCGGCATTCTATTTCGGTAATTATTGGGTCTCTTATTAAGAAATTTAATTTGGATAATCCTTCTGGGTAGGCGATAGGTGTTAAAGGTGTTGTTTGCATGGCTTTTGCCGTTGGTGCAGAATTTATTTTTGGAGCGCCTATTTTTTTGATTAATCTTTCTCTGCTGATTACCGGAGTTATCATCGGCAGTGAAGAAGTTATTTGTCCCTTTGTGAATATTGTTTCTATTGGAGGAATTTCTTTATCAGACATTGATTGTATCAGTCCTGACTCCTTTGAGGATATTGATTCTATTGGGGCTGTTAATGAAGGAAGCATTTCATTTATTGACGGCTCTATACTTTGAAGTTCTTCTATTTTTTCATTTGAGATTATTTCAAAATTTTCTTTTGCTCGGTAATCTTCAGATGTTTTTGGCAGGGTATTTTTTATCAACTCTATGACGAAGTTTCTTAAGAACAAGCCTCTTATATTGATTTTTTTTTCCATTTAATACAGATTTTGTTTTGCTTCAGGCGGCTGGAATCTTTGAGGAGGCCTTTGCTGCGAACCGTATATTCTTTCCCTCATTCTTTCTTCCATTAATGTTAATCCTTTGGCAAGCAATTTATTTTGGTCTAAGAGCTTGTCTATTTTTTCAAGAAATTCTTTGTCTTTTTCAACGCCCTGCATTTGGGGCTGGCTCGCGAAACTTCTTGCTGTCATCTCAAACAATGCGAGAAGGTTTGTAATCTGCTGTGACAATTTGTCAAATTTTTCTGCGACGTCTAAATGAACTTTTTGCAAATCAATTAAACTTTGAAGGATTTTATCTTCTAAATTTCCCGAAGTTTTTTGACTTGTTTTTTTTGGCTCTCTCTTTTTTTGCATATTAAAAATAGGGGCGAATTGTTTATAAACATTTTCGTAAAGCTTAAAACTGCGGTTATTCTGATTTATTTGCGGGTGCGTAGTATAATGGCAGAATGTCGGTCTCCAGAACCGAAGACGAGGGTCCGATTCCCTCCGTGCCCATTTTGTTTGGATATAACGTATGCGATTAAGAGAAGTTTTTGCGTAGCAAAAAATTTGGATGGAAGAGCCTGCAAGGTTCTGGAATCTTTAAATCCGTGTTAAACTCGTCCGATAGGACTTGAATTTTAGTGCAACGATGCTCGAAGAGCAAAAAATCAAAGTAATTTCAGGGGCGTATTCAATCAAGCGAACACGGTGAGCAATCAAGAATAAGTATCAAGGGGCAATTTTCAGTAGTCGTTTCGTAGGGGGGAATTCCGTTTGTTTTTGCTTCTTTTTACAAAAAGAAGATACTTTAAAGTTTATTTATTCCCTTTCGCCTTGTTGTGAGTTTTACAAAGCATTTGACAATTTTTAATATCTGTCTTTCCACCTTTAGTCCATGCACTCACATGGTCAGCATCCATTTCATTAATTGTCCAAATTTTCTTTTTATTAGCACTGTGTCCAATAGCACAAAGTGGACAATTTGATTTTTCCTCTTTTTTTGCTTTATCTGTTTGAATTGTATAAACTGCTTTTTTTGTTGCTTCATCAAAAACTCGAACATCAAGAAGTTTTGTGTCTTTTTCTTCACCTAAAATGTACTCAAAAACACCCTTTCTATTTTTAACATAAGGGTCTGCATATAATCTGTGTACTGCCTCAGATATTTTTTGAGGATTATATTTTTTGTTGCGATATTCTTCGTAAAGTCGTCCCCATTCCAATCCCCTCATCTCACTTTCTACGTCAATAAATGTTTTAGAAATCCAATCAATTACGCTATTAAAGTATTTTTTTAATTCATTAATATTAGTCTCTTTTCTATGTTTGCTCATATAATCATCTATTTTTCCATGGCTTACCCATTCAAATGCTCGTGCTAAAAAATCTTGTCTATTTACACTTCCGTTAATATAAGCTCCCCATTTTTGTATATTAGAGTTTTGAGAATTGCTGAACTCTGCCTTTGCAAGAGTTACAAATGGTCCAGAATAAATTGCATTAAAAATTTCCTGTTCATTTAATGGTACGCCAGCAGTATTAATTGTCTGAAACCAATCTTTTATTTCACTTTCTGCTCCCTCACATTCATAAATTAATAATTTGGTTTGCATTATTTTTTCTTGTTTATTTTTTGCAATACCTTCAAAATATTGTTCCATACCATTCTCATCTTTAACTGCGAAATTACCTTTTACATATCGTCCAATACTAGTAATTCTTTGCTGTCCGTCTAAAACCTCAAATTTATCTTTTCCAACTTTATTGAAATAAATAAGTCCAATTGGATAACCCTTCATAATTGATTTAACTACAGCCACATCTTTTTTCCCGTCAGCATAAATATAATTTCTCTGATATTCTGGCTGAATTGTTAAATTTCCATTTAAACCAAAAAGCCCCTTTCCTTCCAATTCATTATAAACAAATCCTTCGCAAATTTCTTTCACAGTATAATCTTTTTTTAGTGTTGTTTCCATTTTATTTCTATTATTTTTTACCTTTTATTTTTTTGTGTTTTATAAAAATTCTTTGGTAGGCTGACTGGATTATTCTGCCGTCCTTATTTATAAAATAATTCTTTTTTCCATCATTGCCAACTAGATTTGCATTTTCATTTGTTTTTCCACCAGAAGAACCTGTTTTCTTACCATTAGGTCTTACTTCCCAATAATCATCGTATTTTTTTATGTCAGGCACTTCTTTATGACAACCTCTTTGTGTAGCTCCTAAAATTTCAAACTGCTCAGGAGAATACTTATCTAAAAAACTAACAGGAACACCCATCACACCCTCATAATCGGATGGTATTGCGTCTGTAAAAGAAACTTCTATAGCATCATAGTTATCATATTTATCATAGTATGTTTTGCCAGACATTTTTTTATTGTACTTCAAATTATCGCTCATAGTCATTAAAGGTAATCTTTGATGACGACGACCATGTTCAAGGTTTGTAAACCAACAAACCCCTGGAACACGATTTACTTTCACCCCATTTTGTTCTTTTTCAAATTTATATGTATCAGCATAAACAAAATTATCGGACACTTTAAAATACATTCCCATATTGAAATTCGTTACCCCCAACCACATTCTATTCTCCTTAATCAATGGAAAAACTTCTTTATATGTAATGGCATTCATATTTCCAATAATTAAAAACTGCTTTTTTGCCTTCACTATCCAAGCTAAAAACTCTCTGAATAAACTAAATGGGGGATTTGTAATAATTATATCTGCTTCATCTCTTAATTTTTTTACTTCCTTGCTTCTGAAATCTCCATCTCCTTCTAGGTATTGCCAATCTAAATCATCTATATCAATCCTATTATCTCCTGTTTTATCTTTTGTAAGAGTAAAAATTTTCCCTCTTATTCTGGTTTTCTTTTTATCAAACTTTGGACTTCTTTCTTCAAAGAGTGTTGTCTGGTATCCATTCTTATACGTCTTACTTTCAACAGCGTAACTCGTAGAAATCAATTTTTTTAATTTAAACTTTTGAAAATTTTGTGCAAAATACTTCGTGAAATTGCTCCATTCAGGGTCATCACAAGGCAAGAATATAATCTTATCCCTAAAAACATCTGGATTATATTCAAGATAAGCATTTATTTCTTTTTCAATATCATGATACTGTGTATAGAACTCATCGTTTTTTGCATTCTTCGCATCTGTTAATGTAGTATTTGCCATTACATAAATATATTAGATAGCTACATTATAAAGTTTTCTTTATAAATCTCTTTTGCGAAGCAAAAGGCACTCTGTCCGTAGGACTCGGAATTCTCCCTCGTCGTCGTTTCGTTTTTAGGTTAGTTTTTAGTTCGTTTAGTTAAAATTGCCCCCTTCATTAGCCCCTAAAATTATTGAATTTAACGTAAGCGATTTACCGAAGTTGATTTTTCAGAGCTGGAGCAAATTGAGGCAACCCACAATTTGCGACCTCGAAAAATCAATTTGGACGGAGCGAGGTGCAACCGAGCGTAGTCGGTAAATCGCTGTTATATTCTCCTGACGAAAGGAAGGATTGATTTTTAGTGCAACGATGCCGAAGGCAAAAAATCAAAGTCGTTGTGTCTATTGTTTTTTATGGGGGTTTCCGCCGTTCATTTTGATTTTTCGTCATATTTATATAGGTCAAAATAATTATTTGTTTGAGAGAAGATGAAATTAACAAAAGAGGACAAAAAATTAATTGAAGAAGCCAAACAAATAATTGTAAAATCAAGACCTGTTAAATTAATTGATACTGGCGATGTTGGCTCTGCATTGATAACTCCGAGAGGCAATATTTTTAGAGGAGTTTGTTTAGGATTTTTTTGTGGAATTGGTTCTTGTGGAGAATACCAAGCAATTGGCTCAATGATTTCAAATGGTGAAAAAGAAATAAAGACAATTGTGGCGGTTTGGTATGATGAAAGAACAAAAAAATACGCAGTAATTCCACCATGTGGGAAATGCAGAGAGATGATTAAACAAGCCAGTAAGAAAAATCAAAATACTGAAGTAATTATTTCAGAAACAAAAAAAGTGAAATTGAAAGAATTACTTCCAAATTCTTGGGGCGATACATTGGAGAAATAGGCGGAAACCCCCTCTTAATAAATCTACACGACGATTGAATTTAACATAATGTTCTCATAATAAAATTCATGATACCATGCCTATAAAGTAGATTATTAAAAGATATAAATCCCTACTAAAACTTTGTCATCTAAACAATACAATTATTCATATTTACAACTTTTTCAAAACACTAATTTCATCCCAAGAGATTGATGTGCCTTTGAATTTTGTTGCGTAAAGCATGGCTTCAAGAACTTTTTCTCCTTTTATTTCTGTTAATCCAAGTTTGTAGGCGACGTAAACTAATTCGCTTGAACGGATGAATTTGAATTCGTCTAATCTGTTTAACTGCGCGTAGGATATTTTTATTTTTGTGTGCAGTTTTTCCGACATTACTTTTTCTAAGTTTTCAGGTTTTTCCAACAAAATGCGAGTTGTTTTCTCGTCTATAGCAATGATGTTTTCTATATTTCTTTCATTTAGGATTTTGCTTAAAGCAAGGCACGATGATTCTGCTTCGCTGACGAGTTTTATACATTTACCTTTTGCAGTTATTGAAGAATTTAGGATTCCCATTACTTTTTTTGTTTCTTCACTTAATTGCTTAGAGTTTATTTCTAAATATTCCGGGGCTTTTACTATTCCTGATTTAATCAACTCATTAATCTGCAATGCTCCAAGTTCAAATCTTGGGATGTTTGACGGACGCTTCACAACTTCTTCTATTATTTTATCAGTGATTAGCATTTCAATATTTGAAGATTTTTTTAATTTTTCCAGCAAGTAAAGAAGACCATTCATTGACAGGTTTATTAATGGACCCGAGTCAAGGATTAGGACTTTCATTTTAGTTCTCCTAAAAATTTAATTACTTTATTCTTTATTTTATTAATTATTTCTTCTATTTCTTTTCTGCTGTTCGTTTTGGCGTCGGGGATTTTCCATACAATTAATTTTTTGCCGTGTTTTTTATTGTTTATTATTTCCGGCGGGACGTTGTCCGCTACAATCACTGTAATATCCTGCCATTTTAACAAAGAAGAAGCTAATCCTTTGGGGTTTCCTTTTATATTAAGCTCTAATTTTTTTGCTATATTCAATTGGTTTTTGTCCAGTGGGTTTCCTCTTATGATTCCTGCACTTTTTACCTTATACTTTTTATTTTTATTTAATTTGTTAAATATCGCTTCGGCTATTCTGCTTCTGAATCGGTTGTATTTACAGATAAATAGGATTTTCATTTTAATTCTTTCCTCATTGGTTGATATTTTAAATTAAATAATCTTGGAGATGTGCGGATTCCTGTTGTTTTTTTGTATCCTAAAGATTCATAAAATGGGGCTGCATAGAGAGAAGCTCTTATTTTTATTTCGTGTGAACCTCTTTTTTTAGCATCTGCCTCAAAGTATTCCATTAACCTTCTGCCTACCCCCCTTCTATGATATTCTCCTAAAACAAATAAGTTGACTGCTCTCTTTTCATTGCCTCTTACCATACCAATTAATTGATTTTTTTCTACGGCAACATAAAAAATGTGTGTTTGAGTAAATCCTTCCACTATTTTATTCAACCCTCTTGATTTTGGGTCATAAAAATTGATATATTTATCTACTGCGGATTTAGTGCCTTCTTTTCTATTAAAATGAGCAAAGGTATTTCGTATAATAAAAGCTACCCTTTTTGAGTCTGATGCTTTAAATTTTCTAATTTTCATTTGAAAAATCCTCCTGATTTTTTAGATAATAAAAATTTGTGAGCGATGAAAATCTTTATCATTTGAAGAACTCCATAGCCATTTTGGCCCTTGATTTTATGTCTATTGTTTTGTACTCCGGAGTTTCGTGAATTGATTTTTGCCCTATGTATTCTGACAGCTCCCATTGCGAGACGCCAAGCAGATTTGCTGTCTGCGACATTGAAATTCCGTGCTCATATAATTTAGATGCTTTGTTTATTGATGCTTTTATCAGGACTTCTTCAACATATTTTTTGATGCTTGGCGAAACGTTTAGAAGATTTTTCTTTACTCTTTCCAGACCTTCAAGAAATTTTTTGTCTTTATTTTCCTGCAGGGCTTTTATGGCGATTTCAAGAGATAAATATATTTTTCCGGCGAATTTGTCCCAGTTTTTTAATTTGAGATTTTCTCTTCTTTCAACTAACTTGCTTAATGAGTAAATTACGACGGCGATTATTAAAGAATCTGTGTGCTGGCTAATAGATGCTGTATGGATTGTTTGGTCTGACAGGGTTTTTAGTTTTAGAGAATTATTTGATTTTAAAGCTGATTGGGTGTCTTTTAAGACGTTTATGAAATGGTCTCGCTCTTCCATGCTTGTTTAAGGGATGGGTGGTATAAAAGGTTTTTGTGGGTTTTATGGAGGGGTTTTGATTGTATAGCATGAGACTCAAATAATTGAGCACTATTGTCTCATGCTATACAGGAAAATTTCTTGCAATTGAAATTTTCCGTACAGAGAATTGCAACTCAAAAGCAATTCTCTTGTATTCGCGGGACATAAAAGCGATGCTCAATTTTTTATATCCTGCGTTATAGAAATAGTTATTAAACTTATATGGAGAATTCTGGACAAACTTTATACCAATTACCAGAATTCTCGTGATTGATAATTCCCAAAACACTATTCCGATCAAGGGAATTACCTATAGTAACAAGATTAAAAGATTTAACGGTTTTGTGATGCTACATGATTCCTAAAATTTTTAGTCTTTTTTTTATTAATATGAGAATCAATTATTTTATTTGAAATTTGATATGCTGTAAGTATAGCGTATGGCACCAATATCATGAATATATAATCTTCAAGGGGTATTTTTCCGATGAATATTCCAAGTGTTCCATTTCCCGGATAATACCAGTGCCCCCTTAATACTGCATATTGGTCCCATAAAATTCCGACGACAAATATCCACAGCCAAAAAACAATAAACTGACTTTTTGCACGAAATATTTTTACTTGATAATATTGTTGACTTAAAAATAGAAATATAAATATTATAATCTCAATAAGTAGATATTCCATGATTTTTAAGAGGTTTTATACTATATATAATTTTTGGACAATTTTTTGAATTGTTTTAGCATCATCGCAACATTAATATACTTTTTTGTTTATCATTATACATGGAAGTCTTGCTTGACAGCAGTTTTATAATTTCGTGCGTGAGGAAGAGAATTGATTTTATTTCGCAGCTGGAAGAGCAGGGTTTTAAGATTGTTGTGCCGAGAGAGGTTTTGCAGGAGATGAAAGATTTGCGCTTGAAATCCAAGACGTCGCATGAAGATAGGATTGCAATTGATGTTGCGCTTGATTTAATCATGAGGGCGAAAATTAAAAAAAATAGTTTTGGAAAAGGAAAGGTTGATAATTATTTAATTGAAATGGGAAAGAAGGGAATCCATATTGCGACTCTTGACAGGGAGATTAAAAGACAGGTGCCGAATAAGGTTGTAATTTTTGAGGCGAGGAATGGGGTGGGGGTTGAATAGTTTTTTAGCAAAATGTTTGGTGGATTTTTGCAAGGGGGGTTAAATCGGCTGTTTTTTTCAAAGAGCCAAAACAGCAACTTTTAAAAACCATATTTTTCTCAATTGGATATGTTTTATTTAGCAGAAGTTGAAGATTACATTAGAGTTGAGCCGAAACATTTTGGGCTTGCTACTAAAGATGCTGTTAGCGAGCAGCTTAATGAAAGTTATGTAAATAATGTAAGCAAGGATTTGGGTTTTGTTATTTCTGTTATGGGTGTTGATAACGTCGGCGAGGGAATAATTATTCCGGGCGACGGAGCTGCGTATTATAAATCTAAATTTAAAGTTTTGGTTTGGAAGCCTGAATTGCATGAATTGGTTTATGGGACTGTGAAGGAGATTGCGAATTTTGGAGCTTTTATGCAGGTTGGGCCTGCGCAGGGGATGATACATATTTCTCAAACAATGGAGGATTTTGTTTCGTTGAACAAGACGGGCTCTTTGCAAGGGAAGGCGACTAAGAGGGCTTTGAATATCGGCGACAATTGCATGGCGAGGATTGTTGCTATAAGTTTCAAGGCAGGCGAGCCGAAGATTGGATTGACAATGAGACAGCCAGGGCTTGGGAAAATTGAATGGATTGAGGAAGCGCAGAAAAAGGCGAAGAGGGTTGTTGGCAAGGAGACTAAAAGTGAGGTGAAGAGAAAGATTAAGAAAGGGGGAAAGAAGAAATGATAATGTACGATGATAAGAAAGTTATTCTTGATTCACAGATTGTTAGTTTTACTGCCGACGATGAAATGATGGGAGATGTAAGAGGCGAATTGGGAGCGGTTGGGAAATATCAAGGAAGTTTTAGATATAATTTTAATATTGAGGGGCAAGAATTTTATGTCCATGAAGTGGATTCAAGGACAATTAGCGAGTTGGTAAGAAGCGGCGCTAGAGATTTAACAGAAAGACATTTGCACATTACTTCGCCTTTAGAACTTTCCGGAAGAGCTGTTGAAATTGTTAATAGTATTTTGTCCTATAGTGGAATTGTAAATATAGAGGTTTTGCAAAGTGGCTAAAGAAAAAGCATGCAGGCAGTGCAAGACTATTTACGAGGGAGCTAATTGCCCCAGATGCAAATCTGCTGAATTTTTGGATAGTTTTAAAGGGAAGATTTCTGTTTTGAATCCTGAAGAATCTGATATTGCAAAGAATTTGGGGCTTAAGGAGAAAGGCATTTATGCTATAAGACTAAAATGAAAATTATAAGTGAGTTTAACAATGGACTTTTGAAAAGAAAGGAATTTGAAGTTGTAAATAATTATGATTCAAACCCCGGAATTGAAAAAGTAAAGAAAGATGTTTTGGAATTTTTTAAAATTAAAGAAGAGAACCTGTCTATTAACAAAATAAAAAGCAATTTCGGCAGAAGCGAGTTTGTTATAGATTTTTTTGTTTATGAATCTCCTGAAATTAAGATTGAGCTGGCGAGAAAGAAAAAGGAGAAGAAAGCGAAATAAAAATGGGGAAAGATAAGAAAGGCTCGGATAAGAAGGGAAAGAAACCCCACAAGAATAAACCGACGGGGAAGAAGTATTCGCTGTATTCAATTGACGGCGGGAAGATTAAGAAGCCGAAGCATTGTCCGCGATGCGGGCCGGGAGTTTTTTTTGCTGTGGCTAAAGGAAGATTGTATTGCGGGAAGTGCCACTATACGGAGTTTGTGAAAGAGTAGGAATAGCGAATAATGTCTAAGGATAAGATCACAGAACAAAGTTACAAGTAAGAGAGGAATTAAAGAAAAAATCAAACGACAAATAAAATGGCTTATTTTCATTGTTGTTGGTGTTGTTTTGTAGGATTTGAAATACATGCCCTTCTTTAATGCTACTTCCTTCAAAGGTTCTTTTATTTTATTCAGCAAAGAAAAGAAAGGATAAGAATTTTTAATCATTAATCACCTCTTCATGTTCGGATAAACTTAACTGCCTTATTCAAAGGACTTTGTTGTAAGTTTTGAAAAACTCTATATGAAACATTAAGGTTCATATTAAACCCGAAGAGAAGTGTTAAAGATTTGTTTGTCTTTTGGTAAAGGTTTATAAAGATAGGTTTTCTTTAAAGAGCTATGAATGAATATCCAAAGTTTAAGCTTTTTGAACTCCAAAACATATTTAACCAATTTCCTATAAAAGATAAAGAAACAATTAATAAGTTTGTTCAAAAATGTTCAATTAGTGCAGGAAGTCATAAAGTAGGAAATATAAAACGGGTTGTTGTTCAGTTTAGGCATGTAATAAACAAAAGTTTTAATAAAATAACTTTAGACGATTTGCAGAAGTTTTTAATGTTGCTTAACAAAAGCGGAAGGACAAAATACACAACTAACGAAATAAAAAGCCATATTAAACGTTTTTTGAAGTGGCAGTTTAAAGATTGGAGTGAAAGGTTTGATAACTTAAAGGATATAAAATGTTATGCAGACGCCCGAAACTATGAAAAAATAAACGCTTCTACATTACCAACAAAACAAGATATTGAAAATATGTTTAAAGCAGAAACAAACCTATTTTGGAAAACTTTTTTAATTCTACTTTATGAAACGGGGTGTCGCCCATCTGAAATAAGATTATTGACAAAAAATAAAGTGAGGTTGAATGTTAACGGAGAAATTACCGAAATAGAGATTTATGCAACTAAAACGGGGAAAAGCCGAGTTGTTTATATTAGTAATGGCACGCCATATTTAAAAGAATTGATGAAACAAAACCAAAGCGATTATATCTTTTTATCTAAACAAAAAGAAAACTTACCCATCTCTAAACAATCGGTTAATATTTGGTTTAATAAATTAACATTTAAAGTTTTAGGAAAAAAACTTTACCCTTACTTTTTAAGGCACAAAAGAGCAAGGGAGCTTTATGTTGAAATGAGGAATATAAAAGAGGGTGAAGCTTCCAAATTTTTAGGGCATAATATCTCTATGAGAAAAGTTTATGAAAACATGTCTAAGGATGATTTAGAAAAGGTTGCAGGTTTAATTTATCAAACCGATATTTTGCCGCCAGAAAAAAAGCATGAATTGGAAATTAAAATTGAACGGCTGGAGAAAGCATTTAAACTTTTAGGGTGGACGGAAGATTTTGAAGTTAAAAAAAGTAATCCCCAATTTGATAAAATGATTAGTTTAATGAAAATATTAAGCGGAAAGGTTGAGCAGGATTAAAAACAATAACTGCTCGTGTTGTTTCAAACAAAGATAAAACAGAAAAACTCCGACGACAATTAATCTTTACTTTGCAGGATGAGGAGATACCTTCTGATGAAAAATATCCTAAAATTGTTGAGTTATGGAAATCTGAAATAGGCACTAAGAGCACTTTATATTCTAATGAAAGTAAAGAATGGTGTAAATCTTTAGGGATACATCAAACAACACTAACAAGAGCAATCAACTACATCAACGACAAACGCCAAGACCCAAAAGCAGTTGAAGGAATTAGTGCTGGTGTCTGGAGAGAGATAAGAAGTTTGCCTGAAAAGGAAAGAGAAGAAGTTAAGAAAGAATTACAGAAAGTAAAAGCAGAACCGATTGATAAGAGCTTTGAAGCGTTGCCGAGTTTGTTGAAGATGTTAAGCGGAAAGGTTGAGCAGGAATAAACGTTAATACTCTAAAACAGCTTTGCCGAATGTTTTTAAAAAATTAATAATGCTTTTTGTGTCGTCGGAAATAATAATCTCTGGATATTTTTTTATTCCTTTACGAACTTTAGGATTTTTAATTAAATCCAAACTTTCAAGTTTGTTTATATGCTTCCACGTATTAACATTTGCTATTTGTAGTTTTTTTGAAATTTGAGAAATATTAAATTTTTTAGGACTACAATGTAATAACCAGATTAAGCGATAATCTATTTTGTTAAGAAAACCTTTAACTTTTGTTTTTTTGATTTGTTTATCCTTATTTAAAATAATTTCTAATGTTGTTTTTTTCATTAAAAGTAATTATCCATTTGAGTATTTAAACCTTATGCTTAAAGTAGTTATTTAATAGATAATAAATATATATACTGCACAATATAAATATTTAAATAGTAGTTATCGGTCAAGTAATTATCGGAGAGATAAAAAAGATGCCAACAATCCAGATTAAAATTTCAGACGAGGAAAAAGCAAAAATTCAGGACATTGCAAAACATGATTTTCTTGCTGTCGGAACTTTTTTAAAAATTTTAGCATTTCAACGTCATAGGGCTATTTTTGGGCAACAAGCGGAACGCACGGGGAGGGCGGATAATGAATGAAGAAAAATCTCCGTTCTGGGTTACATATCGCTGTCCTCATTGTGGAAAAGAGCAAAACGCCAAGCCCCAAATAGACCTTTTGTGTTGGCACGAAACCCAATCTAAACCACCAAAAAAATATTCTTATCCTATGTTTCCGTGCGGGTTTGTTGAAGCTGATGTTCCTACCGATATTTTAAATTTAGTCAAACGCCCCGATTATTTTGATTTGCTTTTTCGGGAAACAGATAAAAAAATTGTCGGTGAAGAAGATATTCGCATAATTTTGATTAATAATTTTCTGGGTGGGCGTCTTGTAAAAAATGCAAAACCAACATCTTTTAATGGAATGGCTTCTTCAAGTTCGGGAAGCGGTAAAGACCATATAACTAAAAGTATTTTAGAATTATTGCCTTCTCATTATAGAAAACATAAAACGAGATTATCTCCACAAGCTCTTTCATACTGGCATCCTTCCGATAAAGAGCCATTTTGGACTTGGGACGGGCAGGTATTATATTGCGAAGATGTTACAAGTAACTTTCTGAACTCTGACACTCTAAAAATTATGATGAGCGGGGGAAGTGATATTTCCATCGTCAAAGACCAAGGACTTATTGAGATAAAAATTAATGGGAGCCCTATTTTTGCTTTGACCAGTGCAAAGGGACAGCCCAATGATGAGCTAAACCGCAGAGTTTCCGTTTTTACTCTGGACGAAAGCCAAGAACAGACGGAAAAAGTTTTGAATTTTCAAACCTTTCAAAAAAATGAAGGTTATTCCGAAGGGTTAATTAATACAGCTTATCTACTTAGCAGAGTAGAGGTTTTTATTCCTAATATCAAAGAACTCCGAAAACAATTTTCTAAAAATCTCTATTCAAGGACTAATTTTCCCCGATTGCTTGATTTTATCCGTGCCTCTTGTGCGATAAATCAATATTCTCGGGATAAAAATGAATTTGGGCAAATGATTTCCAATATTGAAGATTTAAAAAGAGGAATTTTTATTTTTAACAAACTTTTTACTTTTCCAACGGGAAGTTTAACAAAATCTCAAAAAACTCTTTATGATTACTTAAAATTAATTAAAACTGAAAAGTCTGCTTCTCAAATATTTGCAGAAGTTGGTTTTGGGTGTTATTCAGATATTAGCGTTCTGATTAAGGGTTTAAGAAGTCTTGCCCAAAAAGGACTTGTAAATATCACCCAAAGTAGTTTTAATGGACGTTTTTTGGATTTTTATAGTTCAAATCAAGTCAATCCACTTGTCTACTTGTCCTACTTGTCCCCCTTATCGCACTTATCTACTTGTCCTCAAAATAGCAAAAATGAGGGGTTAGAGAATAATACGCCCCAAAAGAATGTTGAAAATAAGACAAGTAAGACAACCGAGACAATTAAGACAAGTAAGACAACCGAGACAAGTAATAATAATAATAATATATTAAATATAATCTATAAAGATACGTATAAAGCGTCTTTGAAAAATGATAATTCCTTTATAGAAGAACTTGATGAGGTGTTCAAAGATGGATAAATCTCAAATTTGGGAAGTATTGCAGGTTTGCCTTTTAGCAACAGATGGAGCGGACGAGTTTTATTTAAGGTTAAGGGGTTTCAATCCTGTTCTCGCTAAAATAGGATTACAACTTTGCGATTATCTTAAAAATAAAGAGGTAACCCAATGAAATCCAATAAAAAGACACGCTTGCTTAAAATCTCTTGCGAAAAATGCGGGGTAGTGGATATGAAACTTATTTACGTTGAAAAACGAAATAACTATTCTGACTTGTTCGTGGGTTTTTGCTTAACCTGTGGCGCCAAGATAGAACGTGTTGTTACTAAAGGAATTACACCCCACGAGGTAAAACCATGATGAACATCTATCCGCCAATACCTTCAAGAATTCAATGTCCGCATTGCAATAAACGAACAAAATATAAAACTCTTTCGTTTTTTTATAGGTTAGTTAGGGTGAGGTTATTTTGCTGTAAAAGGATTTATCAATTAACCCTAAAAAACGGGGTTTGGGAGGCGAAGCTATGCTAAAAGAACTCCACAAACGCCCACCATTGAGCAATTATGCTATGGGTATACCAAAATATACCCGAGAATACTTTTATTTTAAGGGGGGTGTTTAAGAATGGTTAATCAAAGAACTTTAATTCTTTTAAGAAACGCTTTTATTGTGTCTTTGTATTATTTAGGGATGTCTACCAGACAAATCTCAAACGTTATGCCGAATTACAGCCAAGTAGCGAAAATAATCAACGCACAACTACCTAAAAATTCTAAAAAACATTTGGAAAACACAGGTAGAAAGGGGGTTTTAAATGAATTTTGAAGAATACCCGAAAGGAAATATAGATATATCTTACTATTCTATCAAAAAAAGATTTTGAAAGATGGAAACGGAAGATAATAAACCAACTGACAAAAAAGACGAAGGGGAGAAAGCAAACCTTATATTAAATAATCAACCACAGGACAGCTTAATAATTGCGGATATAAAACTTTGCAGTAGCTATTATAACGTAGCCCAGCTTTCAACATTGGTGATTTGGCTGTTGAAACAAAGAGCGATTAAGGATTATCTTTTTGAAGTCCAAATGTCACGCTCAATAAACGGAAAAACTTACTACGATTAAAAATGCAACGCAATCATAACATTGTTATCAGATTAACTAAAAGCGAATTGGAAAAAATAAAATCTAAAGCTGAAGCTCTGGGAATGACAATATCTTCTTTTGTCAGGTTTATTATTTTAAATGCAAAACTAACCACAGACTTCTTACAATAGAGCTACAAGATTTTTAAATAAGTATACCTTCCGACATTAAGGTATACCAGCATGAAAAAAAATAAGTTAATTAAAGTTGAATTCGCACCATTGTTTATTTGGGAAAAGAAAGAAGCTAAAAAGTTAAAGCCGAAGGGTAAACAAAAATGAATGATGAAGCAATAAGAAGAGAAGTTCAGAAAGCATATAAAGACGTGGGTTTAAATTGGAATGAGAAAAAAAATATTACAAAAGTAAAAAGTCAGGACTCCAAAGGGGAAAGAAATGTTTTTGTTACTCAAAACTATAAACCTTCTGCCCGAGAAATATCTAAAGAGTTAGGTGTCCCGTTGTCAGTAGTTTCTCAATCTCTGAAAAGAGAAAAAACAAATAAAATATACTCTGCTCCCACTAAAAAAAATAAATCTATTTTAGATAAGATAAAACTTAAAAAAATGACTTATCGTAAAATTACAAACACAGGGAAAAGACCTGTTTACGATTTACGAAGCAAGGAGAAACCTAAAAACATTTTGTTATCAGACTTTAGTTTTTTCAGGAGAAAGAAAGATGAATAAGTTAATTGTGTTTTTGATTATGGCGATTGTAATATCTATATTGGGATATATACTTTTAGATAACACTTTTGAAAATAAAAAAGCAGTTCCAACGATTCAATATTCTAAACCAATAGGTGCAACAAAAACACCGCCTTATCGTCTACCAAGCGAGGTTTTATTTAATGGTTGAGGTTATAACGCAGGAAATAAGGCAAGAGGCGCAGCAACAACAGGAACGCTTAAAGGAAGCAAGACAAAGTTTAGAACAAACAAGAAGACAAACTGAAAGCCAGCGAGTTACTAATATCCAGCAATTAAGCCAAAAGCAAAGTGCTGTTCAGAATATCCAGCAAGCTCAAAGCAGGATTGCACAAGCACAAAAAGAATTTGAAAGAATAAGTGCGCTGCCGACGGCTGATGAATATCAATCCCAGCAACAAGCTCAACAAATAAACCGATTTGAATATCTACGGAAAATAGCAAACTCACCTTTACAAAAGTATGTTACCTTAATTAAAGATTTAGGAAAAAATGAGAGGGCTGTTGTTGAGGAAATAAGAAGCGGTGTTCTTAATATTGAAAAATATAAACAATCCCTTTCAGAATTTCAAGCCCAAGAATTAGAAGCCAAAACTTTACCATCTGAAACCACTGGCTTATATCGGGGTGCAGTTCCACAGGGTTATTCACAAATTCAGTTTAGAGAAACAGGAAGGTTAACCCCTTTAACTCAAGGAGCTGTTAGACCGCAGCAGTCCGAGCTCTTATTTCGGGAATATGGCATACGAGCACCTATTTCTAAAGAGGTTGAATATTTCACAACTACAAAATACGAAGCTCCGCAAATATCTAAAATAAGCCCAATTAGACGAGCGGAAATATTTATTAAAAATACAATTCCTTCCGAGTTAAAGAAAACAAAAACCTTTTTTCAAGAGAGAGGTTTTAAGGGAGCTGTAAAAGACATTTACAAAGCTACTACATTAAAACAAATTGAGAGTTTATCTAAACCCCCAAGCCAAACGGAATTAATTGGGTTATTACTACTTCCCGCTTTTATGTCAGGAGCATCTGCCCAAAGTGAATTTCAAGAGGTTCGGTCTACAACAGGGGAGCTTATAGGTTTTAGACGAAAGAGAATTCAGCAATTTGCTGAATTATTGGAGAAAGGAATTACAGAAATAAAAACTCCCGAAGGTATTGTTAATGTTCAAGAAATAACCCGCCAAGCTATTTTAAAAAATAGGAATAATCCCGAAGCATTAGCCAAGTTAAGAGCATTTTATAAAAAATTGGGAAGGGAACAGCTCTTTAACGATTTGGTTGAGCAAGAGATAGGCGGAGCAGTGCTTAAACCGACAATAAAAAAAGGGGCTGTTGATAATTATAAAACAATAGAATTATCATCTCAAGTTTTAAGCCAAGCAGTAAAGCCCCAACAATCTGAATACTACGGCACTGGGCAATATGAAAAAACACAGGAAACCACTTTCGGAATATTTAGCCAACCACAAAGAAATATTTTAACCCTGCAAGATAACCTTTCAATTACAAAGCCCGCAATAACCCAAATTGAACAAACTCAACAAAGAGATATTTTGAGTTCTGCTCAAAGTCCTTTCTTTCAAAGTGCTTTGAATACGGCACAGCAAACGCAACAAGTTCAGAGGGCAAGACAGGAGCAGGAAAATAAACAACGGCAAAGATTTAATCCGCTTTTAGGACAATCCTCTTTATTTAGGCAAGCACAACAGCAACGGCAACAACAACAGCAACGGCAAAGACAAAGTTTTAGGCAATTTGAACAATATACACAACCTACACCCCGAATAAAAACCCTACCGAGAACGCCATTCTTTGCTTCAAATGGAATTTCAAAAGTTGGGAAGAAAAGCAAAGAAAACTTTATTGCCGAAATAAGAAGGTTTAATCGTTGGAATAAATTAACATCGTCTTCAAGCTACAATAAAGTTTTTAGCAAAGCAACTAATTTTGTTGATAAAACTTTAGGAGCTTCATTCAGGATTAAGAAAGACAATATTGTCTTACCTTTAAAATCAATTCCAAGAGGATTTTACAAGAAAGGAGATGTAGCCATTGAGAAAAGGGAAAATAGGTTAAGCACAAGTTCGGAGATAAATGAAATAATGGGTTTTAAAAAATCCAAACAAAAGCGAGGTAAGTTTTTATGAAGCGGAAAATCATATTAGTTTTTGAAGTTCCTGCAACAATAAAAGAAACCGAAAATGATTTTATATTTGAGTTTGCTGATTTAGAAAACTCAAAGTTCTTTTTGAGCGATAGCGAGGATTAGCTTCCATCTTTTCCCGCTGTCGCATAATGTCTATTATGCGACGTTGTCGGAACATCTTACAAAGGGATAAGTTATAATGTTCGTCGCTGTTTGGGAAGTTTTTTATTGTAGGGAGAATAGACGACGATAAAGCATTTATCAAAAAGACAAATAGGTTTTCAAACCCGAAGAGAGGAGATCTAAGCCCTTCAAAAAGATGGTCTAGATGTCCTCTCCTGGGAAAAAAGAGGTGATAAAAAAAGGAAATTATCTGGGTATTTAAAGTTTTCGGTGATGTTGTGACTTTGAAATGGAAACATAGATTTTTGGGTTTTTGTTCTGCATAACCTTATCTTATCGGAAAGGCCTCAAATTTTTTTTAGAGAAGTTTGCAAAAATCAGAAAACCTGCAAACTTCTCAAACAAGAACTTTGAAAAAACCTAATCATTCAAAGTTCTCTTTAGGAACTATTTTAAATCGCTCTTTGCTGTAATCTGCATGGATGATATAGTTGAGAAAGTAGGGCAGGAACAGGTTCATGAATTGCTTTTTAACGAGGGATTGAGCTGGCAGGCAATTATTTATGATTTGATTAATACTGAACAGCTTGACCCTTGGGACATTGATATTTCTTTGCTTGCAAATAGGTTTTTGGAAAAAGTCAGGGTGCTTGAGGAAGCGAATTTTTTTGTTTCTTCAAAAGTTTTGCTTGCAGCGTCGCTGCTTTTGAGACTGAAATCTGAAATTATTCTAAATAAAGACCTACCGAGTCTGGATGAAATTTTGTTTGGAAAGAAAGAAGGGAAAAAGTATGAGCAGGAAAGAATTGAACTTGACGACGAGATTCCTGAACTTATTCCGAGGACGCCGCTGCCGCGATTTAAAAAAGTGAGCCTGCACGAACTTATGGCTGCTTTGGGGAAAGCGATTAAAACTGAAAACAGGAGAATTAGTAAAGAAATTGTTTTGAAGCAGCAGGAAATGGAAATGAATATTGCTCTGCCGAGAAATACTATTAATTTGAAAGATAAGATTAAAGAAATATACAACAGACTGAAAGATATTTTTGTTAAGAAGGACGATAAACTCGCTTTTTCTGAATTGCTGAAAATTCATGGCGAGGACAAAATTGTTTCATTTGTTTCGCTGCTGCATCTGGACAATCAGCATAAAATCTGGCTTGAGCAGGACGGACATTTTGAGGAGATTTGGGTTTTGCTTAAGAAAATGTATGAAGAAAAAAATAAAGATGAATTTGACAGACTTCGCAGAGAGGTTGAAGAGCTGGAGAATTCGCAGGTTGGAGAAGCCGGGGAATTTGACGACGAGGATGATGGAGAGGATGAGGAATTTGAAGAAGATAATTTTAAAGATAATAGCGAGATAGAGGAGAGTTAGTTTTTATAACAGAAATGTTTTTAATCTATTTATTATGGAATTGTTTATGACTAACAAAAGAAAGGGAAATAATGAACAATCCGATGTTGTTGAGCATCGCGGTGTGCTGTGCTCTGATGGAAATTTTAGTGATGTTTTTGTAGATGTAACTGCCGCGAGGAATATAAGAAGGAAATTAGAAAAATCGCCTGAAATGGGTAGTTTTTGGAGGGGGAATAATGGAAAGAACTATTGCAGGGGAACTTTAGACTGCACTTTAACTTTATTTACGGCAAATAGATATAGCCCTGATAGAATGCTTTTATCCTGCGGAGGAATTGATAATGGGGCTTACCTTGAAAATATAAGAATTTTAGAAGATCTTGGAATTATTTACCCAGCTTAGAAATAAGCTGTTTTTCTGCCAGAAGTTTTTCCTCTCCCGACGACATGTTTCTTAATTTGAATTTGTTTTTTTCTAATTCTTCTTTTCCGACGAAAATAACATATTCGGCCTGCGTTGAATTTGCGTATTCCAACGATTTTCCTAATTTGCCGAATAATATTTCTGACGAGATATCGTTTTTTCTTAACTTTTGCGCCAACTTTATTGCTTCTTTGTCCTGATTGATTGAGATTACAACTACTTTTGTTTTTTCTATTTCTACTTTTGCGAGCTTTGCTAATCTTTCCAAGCCGAATGAAATTCCTACTGCAGGTATTTCTTTGTTTAGGTATTTGCCGACGGTTTTGTCGTATCTTCCGCCTGCAGCTACGCTTTCTTTTGTTCCTGCGACTTTTATTTCAAAGATATTTCCGGTGTAGTAGGATAATCCTCTAATCATTCTTGGATTAAACTTTACTTCAAAATTGTAAACCTTGGATAGTTGCTGCAATTTTTTGAGATCTTCAGAGCCGTCAAATAAGTTTTTTTCAAAAAAGTCTAATGATTTTTCCAGTAGTTTGAATAGAGTTAATATCTGATTTGCGTCGGCATATTTTCTTAAACTGCCTTTGATTGTGTCCTCGCCGAATTTTTCAAGTTTGTCTAATTCCCGCATTACCTGCAACTTGTTTTGTATTTGCACGCTGTCAAGAATTGCGTTGATTAATTTTCTGCTGTTTATTTCTATTTCAGGATTTATTTTTAATTCTTTTAGGATTTCTGAAAATAGTGAAAGGCATTCTGCGTCTGCTTCTATTGACTGGTCGCCTATTATGTCTGCGTCGCATTGCGTGAATTCTCTAAAGCGGTTTGACGACGTGGGCTCGTCTCTAAATACAGAGCCGATTTGGTATCTTTTGAATGGCAGTTTTATGTTTGGATTTTGTTTAAATAATCTTTTTAATTGAAAAGTGAATTCATATCTTAGTCCGAGATTTCTGTTTCCTCTGTCCCTTAATCTAAATCTATCTGAAACTGCTTCGTCCTCTTCTTCTGAAACAGCGTCGGAGCGCATCAGCTCTTCAAATTCTATCGCCGGAGTCTCAATTGGAAGGAAGCCGTAGAGCGCGAATAATTTTTCTATTATTTCTTTTATTGCTTTTCTTTTTTGGGATTCTGGGGGGAGAAAATCCTGGAATCCTTTTACGGTTTCGGGTTCGTATATCATTTTATTGTTGCCTTCCTTAAGGTTATTATTGTTTTTGCAGTTAAAATATTTGTTGATATTAAAGTAATTAATATAGATAATGCTAATCCGATTACCCAAGTATAACTCTTTAATTTATTGAGGTATATTGTTTTGTTTTTCATTTTATCTCTTGACTTTTGAATAAGCGGAAGGAGGGTTCTCGCAGACATTCTGTCCGCGGAAGCTCCAACTCTCGCGAGTTAGAGCAATCGCTCCCTCTACGAGGGTTCGCTTCAAATAAGCGGAAGGAGGGAATCGAACCCTCTTTTTGCGAGCCACAGTCGCACGTTCTAACCATTGAACTACAACCGCCATATTTAATTGAGAATTGACGGGTATAAAAAACTTATTAATATTAAGGTTATAACTAAGAAAATCGCCGGCTTTATTCGGCTGTGCAAAAATGGGGAAACCTCCATGTGTTTTCCATGAATTCTTGAATTGGAGAGGGTTTATAATGTTTTTGGTTTTATTTTGGCAAAACAAATTAAAATATAAATATTTTAATACTCTTATTAGATGACTATTTTGTTATCGGATGAGGTAGGATGGCAAGAAAGCTACGTATGTATCAGGTTGAAGCAGTTAAAGAATTGCTTGATAAGAAAAGGATTTTGGTTGCAGACGAGATGGGACTTGGAAAGACTATTGAGGGAATAGTTGGAAAGACCGCAATTGAATTGCAGAATTATAAAAATAAGTATGCTATTGGAGCTTTAGTTACTTGTCCTTTGAGCGTTGTTGATACTTGGAGAAGTGAGATTCCTCGATGGTATCAATATGGAGAAGATTCAAAGATAGTTCATTTAACTTTGCAGGATTTTCAGAGACAATTAGCCGACGCAAGAGACGCAGACTTTGTTATTTTAGATTATTATACCCTGTCTCGTTTAGGTACAGATAGATCTGCTCTGGCAAAAATTGCAAGGATTGATTTTGAGTATGGTATTATTGATGAAGGTCATAATGCAAAGAATCCAGAAGCTTTGCGAACAATGGCTGTGCAACATTTATTCGGAAATATGAATTATTTGATGTCCTTGACTGGAACACCAATGCCGAATAGAGTTTCAGATATTTACATGCTTATGCATTTGTTGGACGCTGAAAAATTCCCAATTGATTCTACTGATCCTTCAAAATTAGTTAGTGCCTTTTTTAGAACATTTAAGCGCAATCCTGAAGTTGTTAAGAATTTGTTGGGCGAGAAAATGTTGAGGAGAAGCGTTAAAGATTATTTGGGGATGCATGTTCCTGAATTGGAGCAAGACGTTGTTGAAGTAGAACTGATAGGGGATCACGAAAGAGTTTATCAGGCAATTTTGGAAGCTTCTTTTCCTTATCGTTATAGAGGTGTTAAGTTGGTTCAGTTACAAAAAGCAATGTTGGACCCCTGTCTTGTTGAGCCAAGCTACTTACCTGATTCATTAGCAAGAAGACAGAAGTTTATGCAATCGTGTACGTATGAACGAATTGATAGCTTATTGCGCGACATATCAAGAAAGAATGGTAAGGCTTTGATATTTAGCAGATTTAGAGAAGGAGTTACAGATAATATTGCTGCCCGTTGGGACGCATATTCTCCCGTGATTATAGACGGAGAAGATTACAGCAGAGAGGTTGAGGGTTATGAAGCGATAAGTACAGGTATACGAAAAAGAGAATTTTTGAGGAAGAGGTTTCAGACAGATCCTAAGACGAGATTGATGATTACAACTACTGTAATGAATGAAGGCGTTGATTTAACTGCGGCTACAGATGTTGTTCATCTTGGTTTACCTTACACTCCTTCTGAATTTGATCAGAGGAACAGAAGATCATGGCGTTTTGGCGAGGTGCAGAAAGATGTTGTTCGTGCGCACATTATTAAAACAGTTTTATCTAATGGTGCGCCTACATTAGATCAAGGTTTGGAAGAAATGATAGAGAATAAAAGAAGACAAACAACTTATTTATTGGAGCAACCATTTAAGTTAACTCTTGAAGATTGGGAAGACTTAAAGCAACTTAGTCTTGTACGTTCAAGGCATTTGAAGCCTTTTTTGGATGGGAAAGAATAAATAATCTCAGGAACAAATGAAAGATGACAGAAAGAATATATTGGGGAAGTTTTGAAGAATGGAAGGATTATGGAGTTAAAGAGAGGTATGAGGAACGTAATCCTAAAAGTTTGGAGAAGAGCAAGAATAAAACTGAACGCTCTTGGTATTTTAAGGGTTATCGTGAAGGATGGACAGATAAATTCTTATTTAGAAGACTGAAAGGGTTTTTTGGCTCTTTTGAAGAATGGAAAGCTTATGGATTAGAAAGAGGGTATGATGAGCGCAACCCTGTAAGTCTCCATAAAAGTAAAGATAAAACTGAACGTTCATGGCATACTAAAGGCGTTTATGAAGGATGGTTGAATAAATTTCTATTTGCGAGAATGACCTTACTTTTTGGTTCCTTTGAAGAATGGAAAGCCCATGGATTAGGATGTGGTTATGATAAACGTAATCCCGCAAGTTTTAAAGAAAGTAAAAATAAAACTGAACGCTCTTGGTATCATAAAGGCCTGCGTGAGGGGTGGTCAGATAAATTCCCATTTAAAAGGAGGTATATAGAAAACATTTTTAAATCATTTGAAGAATGGAAAGCTTATGGATTAGAAAGAGGGTATGATGAGCGCAACCCTACAAGTATTCAGAGAAGCAAAGACAAAACTGAACGTTCATGGTATACTAAGGGCATTAATGAACACTGGATAGACAAATTTTCATTTACAAGGAAACATGTGGAAAACATTTTTAAATCATTTGAAGAATGGAAAGCTCATGGATTAGAAAGAGGGTATGATGAGCGCAGCCCTGTAAGTCTCCATAAAAGTAAAAATAAAACTGAACGCTCTTGGTATCATAAAGGCCTGCGTGAGGGGTGGTCAGATAAATTCCCATTTGCGAGAATAAATAGAAATCTCATCCACACAGCACAAAAATATGCTGAGTTTATCAGGCAAAATCCTTTGGCTGCTAAGATTACGGCTTTGATTGGTTCTTTTGGAGAACATCGCTTAGAATTAGAAAGCATACTTATGGATGTTTACGACGGCAGATTTGATAGTCTATCTGAATTAAGCCCTTTGGTTGATGCGAGCATTGCGGAAGTTCTTGCTTCTATTCCTGAAGGGCGACTTCCGCGATTAAGGAAGTATATGGGAGATTTTGAATTTGACGACGATGAGGAACACGCTGTTAAGAGGTTGAATGAGGTTATAGATGAACTTGAAGAAGTGCAAATTAATCCTCATTTAAGTGAGCGTTTTCTTCGCTTGTTAAAAATTGGTTATGGGCCCTCTTTTAATAAACAACCGAAAAGAACATTGAGTAATATAAAAAGAAAAATAGATAGTCGTAAAGGAAGTAGTAAGAGGTTATATAATAAATTGAGGCAACATTATGAGGCGGTAATTTCTTTGGAAGAAAGAATTGTTATGCCTTGAATTAATTTTTTAGTTAAACTTTAATATCTTAGTTGTTATTGTCTTTAATGACTAAATTCAGATTTTACGCAATCAAATTATCCGGAATAATTATAATTGTATTTTTATTGCAGCGGTTTTTTAATGGTTTTACAGAACTTTTTGTTTTAAATCATAGGTCTTTTGTTGAGGTTTGGAGATTTTTCACTGCGATATTTTTACACGGCGGGGCTGTTCATTTGTTTTACAATTTGTTTGCGCTGGTTTTGTTTGGGAGCATTTTGGAGAGATTAATTGGAAGCAGGAATTTTTTGGTTTTGTTTTTTGCGACGGGAATTTTAGCGAATATTATTTCGGTTAATTTTTATGAATCCTCTCTTGGAGCTTCTGGCGCGATTTTTGGAGTTATCGGTGCATTGATTTTTGTCAGGCCGGGACAGATGGTTTGGGCATTTGGTTTGCCGATGCCGATTTTTATTGCAGGGATTTTATGGGCTGTTGGAGATGTTATTGGAATTTTTATGCCGAGGAATGTTGCGAATATTGCGCATTTGTCAGGAATGTTTTTTGGGATTGTTTTGGGGGCTTTGTATAAATCCCGAGAGGGAAAGAGAAGGGAGTTGAAAGTTGAGATTGATGAGGGGGCGGTTAGGAAGTGGGAGAGAAGTTTTTTAGGGGGTTGATTTTTTTGTAGTATTATTTGTGAGGGCGATTAATTATATACCAAAACCTCTTTCTTTGACTCTTTATGACCTAAGCCAATAGTTACTGGAATAGTAATGTTGACTTCCTTATTATCTTTCTTGAAAACGATCATAAGTAAAACATACACGTGGTTGGCTTCATAGGTAACTGACATCTTCATGTTTTGAATGCTCTTTAAAACATCTTTTGAGATACCTAAGTTCTCGCTTGCATTCATGATTTCAATACCACAAATAAGATTGCCATGGCTGACGTCTAAGATAAAATCTCCAATATCCAACGAGGCTTTTACCTTTTCACCATCAGACATGGAAAGAATATCGTTTTCTACATCGTAGTTTATTGTTTTAATTTGTCTTGCCATTTTCTATCGGTATTCCAAGAGCTTATAACTTTTAAAACCTTTGCAGTCTCATTGATTTCGGCTATCAAAACCAATGAATATTTTCGGCTCATTTTAAACCAAAGTTTAAATCTTTCTCCTTTCCCTTGCTCAACTCTTTCTAATTTGTTGATCTCGGAGAGAAAACTCCTCGCCATGCTTTCAGTTATTGGCCGCTCATTTGTTCTTTTATAAAAATGTGAGTCAAACGTAATCTTATCTTGATTTAGCTCCTCAAGAAATTTTTTAACATTGGTTATTTCCATTTAATGGAGAAGAGGTTGAATGTTAAAAATGCTTTGTTAATAAGAGTTGATAATTGCATGGATTTTATACTTTTCTATTCTTAAAATAGAAAAATGCCCTTGCCGGGATTCGAACCCGGGTTTCGGCCGCGAAAGGGCCGCGTCCTTGGCCTCTAGACTACAAAGGCAATTAAAAACTTAAGCAAAAATGAGCTTTTAAAGATTACCTTGCCCTCTTTAGTCTCTTAATTTTATCTGTCATTATAATAGGACTAATGGGCAATAGTAAAACATAAAAACTAAGACATCAAGGTTTTTATATGAGTGAAGACGAAATAAATGAATTAATCTTTAAAGAATTTGTTAAGAATGGCTATGCTAAGATTGATAAAGGCAACGGATGGAGAAGCTGGGATGTTGCACAAAGAAAGTTTTTATATTTGACAGATGAGCAGGCAAGGGCTTTTCTTGAGCTTAAGAAGATGCCCAGATATAAAAAGGAAATTGCTGAAAGGGAAGCTAATTTGATAAAGGCAAATGCAAAAAAGATTAAGGAGAGTTTAGGCAACGAGCCGTTTAACTTGATTGATATTTATTGCTCCGACGGCAAAAAGGCATGCGAGTTTATTAAAGCTATAGGAAAAAATAATAAGATAAGATACTGCCCTGTTAATGTTAATTCTTATTTGGTTGATTTGGCTGTCAGCAATATAAAAAATTGCAAACATGATAATATTGTTGAGTACAACCCTATAATCTCCGACGGCGATGGCAGAACTTTAAGAAATTTAGAAAGTGATTTGAAGAACGGGGAGTTTAAGAGGAATGTAATTTTAATACTGGGAACTGTTCTTGGAAGCTACCAAATTAATGAATATTTGTTTGAGTTAAGCAAAGATATGTCTAAGGACGATGTTTTGATTATAGGCAACGGGATTAGAGCAGGGAAGCGACTTGTGGACTTGAAAAAATACAAACACGGAATATTTAACAAGTGGTTTATTCAACTGATTAAAGGATTAGGGTTATCTGAAGAGGATGTAGAATATAATGTGAGATTTGGAAATTCAAGGATTGAAATGTTTTATAGAATAAACAAAAACAAGACGATAAAACGTTTTGGCAGGACGATTGATTTTAGCAGCGGGGATGAGATTCTTGTTGCTGTTTTATACAAATACTATGAAGAGGAATTTGACAAGTTCTGCAAGATGTATTTTTCCGACGTTTTTTTGGCGACGGATGAAGACAAGGGGTATGCTTTGGTTATTTGCAGGAAGTAGTTTTGTTGATAGCATAAGTTAGTCTTGTGCGCTTTTGTTATTCTAAATATGTGTTAAGGTAAATTAATGAAACGAACTGAAAAACTGAATAACTGAATATGTATACAATAACTGATTTGCTATTTTTATTTTCGATATCGTGAATTCTGATAATTATAGCACGCTTTTGTTCAGAATTCCCGTGATAGATAATTCCCAAATAAGCGTTACAATTAAGGGCATTATCTATAACAAGAAATGACTTGGGATTTATAGTAGTCTACTTTTTAGGTTCATTTAATATCTTAAATAAGTTTAAATAGGATTTTCTTTTTGATTTATGGAATGAGCCTGTAGCTCAGCCCGGTTAGAGCGCCGGTCTTATACGACCTTTACTCGCTAGAGTGATGCTCTTTTGGAGAAGTCTAAGAGAGCCGGAAGTCCTGGGTTCAAATCCCAGCAGGCTCATTTTTTTAGAGTTATTGAATTAGAATTATAAAATACAAAATGGGATCGCCGGGATTCGCACCCGGATCGCCACCCCCCGAAGGTGGAAGGCTAACTAGGTTACCCCACGACCCCATGATTTTCATAGAGCCGCTATCTTTTTAAAACCAGCTCTTTTGATATTTGTATGATAATCGGACTTGTAGGAAAGCCAAATGTAGGGAAATCAACATTTTTTAAAGCAGCGACATTGATGGATGTTCTTATTGCTAATTATCCTTTTGCGACGATAAAACACAATCATGGGATTGGATATGTTAAAATTAAGGATTTAGCTGTTGAATTTGGTAAAGTTAGTAATCCCAGAGAAGGATATGTTAAAAATGGGTGGAGGTTTGTGCCTGTTGAAATGTTTGACGTCGCTGGGCTTGTTGAGGGGGCTTCTGAAGGCAAGGGGTTGGGAAACCAGTTTTTAGATGATTTGACAGGTGTTGATGCATTTATTCATGTTGTTGATGTTTCGGGAGAGACTGATGCCGAGGGGAAGGCGACTGAAAATTATTATCCAGGGGAGGATATTAAATTTATTGAAAGAGAATTGGACTTGTGGTATTTAGGGATTTTGAAAAAAGTTTGGAGAGTTTTCACTAGGAATATTATTGTGCAGAAAAGTGACTTCGCGAAAGCAATTGCAAAACAATTTTCAGGATTGAAAGTTAAGGAAGAAGATGTTAAGGATGTTGTGCATAGAGAGAATTTGGATACCAGCAAAGCAGGCACTTGGACAGATAATGAATTGATGAAATTTGCGAGGGCTTTGAGGACTTACACAAAGCCAATGATTATTGCGGCGAATAAAGTTGACATGGAGAAAGGGAAAGAAAATTATAATAAATTAAAAAAGGATTTTTCTGATTTAAACATTGTTCCATGTTCTGCCGATTCTGAACTTGCGTTGCGACAGGCGGACAAAGCCGGATTGATAGAATATGTTCCGGGTGATAAGAATTTTAAAATTTTAAAGGAGTTGAGCGACAAGCAGGAAGAAGCTATTGGAGAGATAAAGAAAAAAGTTCTTGATGTTTTTGCTGATGGGACTGGTGTGCAGGCGGTTTTAAATAGGGTTGTTTTTGAAATTTTGAAATACGTCGCTGTTTATCCTGCTGGCTCCAAACTAGAAGACAGCAAGGGAAATGTTTTGCCTGATTGTTTTTTGATGCCTCCTGGTTCTACTGCACTTGATTTTGCTTACAAATTGCATACAGATATTGGGAATAATTTTGTCAAGGCGGTTGATGTCAGGACGAAGAAGGGAGTGGGGAAGGATTATGTTTTGAAGCAAGGGGATGGGTTGGAGATTTTGATTCGTTGATGTAATTATTTATTAGTAGTCATAATAGAAAGATTTATAAATTCATTTTTTTGTTGAAAGAGATGGTTAACATAGATGAAATAACAAGAAGACTGAATGAAATAGTTGAACCCCTTTTAACGAGAAATGACGATGGGAGTTTTAGGGAAGATGATGGATATTTGAGGAGAAGCAAAAGGTTTTGGCCTCGTTATTCTGATGATTTAGTTAATTGGGTTGTTTCTTATGAGTTTTTGATTTCGAGTTATGAGTCTACTGGTACGGTTTATTTTAGTTATGCTTCTGATGAGCAAAACTTCTTGAAAAGAAGAGGATACTTTATTGCTCATAAATATGTTAGTGAAGATTTAGAAACTGCTTTGAGCGAATTTAGGAATAAAATGCAAGAAGTTAAAAAGAAAGGCAGATAGTTATTTTAATGATAATAAAAGTCAAGGTTAAACCAAATTCTTTTGACGACAAGATTGAGAAAGTTGAAGAGAATGAATATGTTATTTATGTTACAGAGCCGGCTCGTAATGGCAGGGCGAATATTGCAGTTGTGAGAATTTTGGCCAGAGAGCTTGGAGTGGATTTTAGGAATATTAAGATAAAAAATCCTTCAAGCAGGAAGAAGATTGTTGAGATTAAGAGTATATAATTTTATAAAGTTAAATTAATTTCATTATTTATGGATGTTACAGTTAAAGTAAAATATGGATGCGGGAAGCAGTTGGTTGAGAGTTTTGGGAACAACAGGTATTTGATTTATCTGCATTCTAAGAAGGATGAGGAAGACTCTTTTGCTGAATTGATTGCTTTGCTTTCGCGAAAATTGGGGACTCCTGAAAATAGAATTGAGCTGCGGAGGGATTTGGGGGAGACTAAGGTGTTTTTAGTTAATTAGTTATAGTGAACCAACTAAATCTTTCGGTGTTGGTTCCCTAATAGCACTCCAATAAAAAACCGAAAGACTAAATTGGAGTGCTATAATGAGGTGAAATATGAAATATGAAATTGCTTTTGATTTGAAAAAGAGAACTGATGAGATAGCGAGAACTCTTGGGATGAATCATGTTAAGCTTGATAGAATTGAATGTCTGCGGAGTTATGGAAGCAGTACTAAAAGAGTTATTGCTCGTTGTCATACAATCGGAAAACTGATGCAGAAGGCAATGAATGTTAAGGGGTTTTATGCTATTGAATTTTTGGAAAAGTTTGACAAACTTTCAAGGACAGAGCAGGATAAGACAATTATTCATGAATTATTGCACATCCCTAAAACATTTGGGGGCGGATTTAGACAGCATGATTATGTCTGCGATAGAAATGTTGAATGGCTGCATGATAAATTTGTTTCGTTGAAGCGAAGCTCTGATTTTTTAGTGTAAGAGAACTAATTTTTTGCTTGTTTTTTTCATAGCAATACTTATAAACTTATTTTTGCTATTTTTATCAGGATAAAAAGAGGTTTTCAGGTGTAAGAGAACTTTAAATAAAAAGAGATGGTGCATAAAAAATATACTTATAAAGACGGGAAAAGATTTGGACCATATTATTATGAAACAAAAAGGGTTGATGGGAAAATTGTAACAACTTATTTGGGAAGTGAACCGCCAAAGATTAAAAGAGAAAATGGATTTAGGCATTTTAATTATTTGATGCTGGCTTCTGTTTTTTTGATTTTGATAATTGGTTTTTATTTTGTTTTTCCTGAACCTTATAAGTTTATTGGGAAAGTTATTTCTGAAAATATTGGAGATAATGAAACTATCTCTGAAGGAGGCATTGTTGAGGAGATTATTGGAGGCGATGGCTTGAATGATTCTGCTGAAATTATTGATAATACTGAAGGAGAAATTATTGATACAGACGCGGGGAATTTTAGGCTTGAAGATAATGAAACTGATTTGATTGAAACTGATGGGGTTATCTTTGATTCTGATGTTGATGCAGATGTTAAGCAAATAGAAGTTAATGTAACTAAAGTTCAATATACTGCAGTTATAGGGAAGCCGGTTAAATGGGCTAAAAAAGTTCAGCTGTCTGATACGGCTAATGTTACTATTGAAATTCCTGCGAGCGCGGTTAATGTTTTTGTTAATGAAACTAAATCATTGAAGAGCAAAAATGAAACAGAGGATAAACTTAAAATTAAGGATAAAGAGAATAATAAAACTATGAAAGAATCTAACTTGACTGATGGAAATGTTACTATAGAAATTGAGACTAATTTTACTGATGAATTGGATGATAATGAAAGTGCAGGTTTTGAAGTTGGTGAGAATGAAAGTGAAGAAGAGTTGATAAATGAATCTGAAGAGGTAATTGAGGGAGTTGGAGAGGAAACATCTGCTGATGGGGGAGATTTGGCTTCGGAGGAGGATGTTGGCGGAGAGGTTTCTGAAACGGAGGATGGAACTGAAGAAGAAATTGAATCTGAAATTGCTGCAGAAGAAGCGCCTGAAAATAATGAAATTACTATTGATATAAATGGGAATGTTATTTATGGAGCTGAAGGCAGGGATAATTTTTTTGTTTCTTTTTTTAAAAAATTCTTGAGTATTATGGGTTTTGTAGTTGTTGAAGAAGACAGCGATGATGTTTCTGTTGTTGAAGTTGAAAATGTGCAGGAAGTTGAAGTATCTTATGAAACACCTGCGCCTTATGTTGAGGAAACTGTGCTGGAAAATGGAAAAGAAGTTAAGGTTGTAGGACCTGATGATGTGCATTATGAAGATGTTTTGGTTTTCACTGATTTGAACAAAGATTTGGAGATTACAAGTGGAGATAAGATAAAGATTTATTGGGTTGAGAATGATACTTTTTTGGATATTTATGAAATTAACGATACCGACTTAAACGGGATTTATGATTATGTATCATGGGTAGCTCCAATGTTGAGCAACCAAACATTTAATATAATTGTTATAACGCGAGCAGAGCATTTGGATTCAAACAGGACATTTATCTCTGATATTTACGACGATGTTAAGGAGCTTGACGGAAATTGGAGCGAGACGATTCCTGACGGGGACTATGTTCGCGTTGTATTTGAGAGGAATTTGACTTCGGAGAATGATATTACTATTTATCTTAAGGCGGTAAATGGAACGAACATATCTGATGTTTTAATTGATGTTTATGGAATTAACAAAAATGAAACAATTGTGCAGTTTGCTAATATTATTGAGAATGAATACAACAAAGTTTATTTGACTGACTTGGTTGGAGAGCAGGGGGTTTTTGATTTGCTTGTCGTTGGAGGGAGTGTTGAATTTGAGCACATTATTGACCCAAGTTCTCAACCTGGTTCTGGTGAAAATGGCGTTGTATGGAGCGGGGCAATAAGCGAGACTACTGCTTATACATTTTCTACAGGGGCAACTGTATCTGCGGGCTGTGCAGCGAATTTGAACTCCACCAATAGCATAGGATGTCTTGAAGATGAAGGCTCTGGAAGTCTTGATGCATATTTTGTGTGGAATGTTTCTATTCCGGAATTTGTAACAATTGAATCAATAAATTTGACTACAACAGCTACAACTGTTGGGGGTACAGAGCCAATAAATATTTCTTTTTATAATTTTACTTCGGCAAAATGGGTGTCTTTTACTTCTGAGAAAACTCCGAGCGCTGCAGGAGTTAATGTAACACTTAATTATAATATAACTGCAAATGGTACAGGTCTTGTTCATGGTTTAGACAAAAAAGTTTTATTTATGGTTAGGACAAGAGGGGGAAATGCGAGGGATCTTATGGTTGATTTGATGGAGGCGAAGATAGCTTATACTGCTCCTGCGGCTGGCGGGCCTCCAGACACTTCTGCTCCTAATGTGACTTTAATAAATCCATCCAACAATTCAGTTACCCCTACAGGTATTACTTGGTTTGGGGCTTTGTTCGTTGATGACGTTAATGTATCAAATGCCACTTTTTATCTTTATAACTCAACCAATAAATTAGTAGCTATGAACTTTACAGGTTTAGGGAACAAAACTATTTTTAAGAATATTACCCATAATATCGGTCTGAATGGAACAGGAGCTTATTACTGGAACTTTTTAGCAGTGGATAATAAATCCGCCCCTCCAAACCAGGCATTTAACAACTCTAATTTTACTATTAGTTATAATATTTTGGATACACTTGCACCAAATATTTCGCTTCTTTCACCCCCTAATGGCTCTACCACTGGAAACAGCAACAATTATTTTGCGGCGCATATATTAGATAATGTAAATGCCAGCAACGCAACACTTTATGTTTGGAATTCAACTAATAATCTTATTGGAACTAACTTTACAGGGGTTGGAAATTCAAGCAGGATGATAAATATATCTTATAATTTGAATTATTCGGGGACTTTCTATTGGAACTTTTTGGTATTTGATAATGCTTCTGCGCCGAATAGCGCGTTTAATAATACCAACTTTACTTTGGTTTATAACTCGGATACGACGGCTCCTTTAGTTACGATTGTAAGTCCATTAAACCAAACTTATAATACTTCTTTAATAAACTTTAATGCTACATTGAATGAAAATGGAGATACAATAATTTATTCTTTAGATAGTGGATTAAATAATGCAACCCTAACAAAACATAATAACACTAACTTTGGACATATCAACACAAGTATTGGAAGTGGGTTTTATAATGTTAATTTTTATGCGAATGACACAATAGGGAATAAAAATTACACTACAAGCACGACATTTACTATTGATTTGGTTAACGCGAGTGTCAACGCGACTATTCTAAACTCAAGCAGTAATTTAGTAAATGCAACGGTAGAATTTTATGACAAAGATTCTTATGAATACAGATATAATTCCACCAGCAATTATCATTATCCAAGAATTGAGAGGGGCAAAAAATACAAGATAAAATTAAAGCCGTTAAATCAAAGTATTAGTGAAATAATTTTTGATGATTATAATTTAACCGACGATATTACTGGAAGGATTTTGGACCTTGATGAATTAGGGAATTTTTCTAACTTTGATAATGGATTTGCAGTTAATACTATTATTGCTAATTTTAATAATGCTACTGTAACTTTTAATGCGACTTCTGACTCATTGTATAAATGCCCGAGCTGGAACTTTGCTTCGCAAACTTGCACTAACGGCGAATGGTTTGAAATCCTTAACGGAATGATTCCGGGACAGCTGTACAATATTACCATCGCTCCTGGAGACCCTGGTTATGGGCAAATAAATATAACAAACGCAACGCATTTGAATGAAAATTATTCCTTCATCTCAAATATTTATGAGCAAGTTAAGACGCTGGATGATGTTTGGAGTGAGAGGATAAACCACAGCCATTATGTTAGAGTCACTTTTGAGAAGAATTTGACGTCAATAAATGATATCACTCTTTACCCGAATAACAGCGCAGGGAAGAGCACTTCTGTCTGGGTTTATTATGAAAACTCTTCAAATAAAATTGCTGAATTTCCTTTGCTTAATGCAACGCAGTATTACTCCGTAGTTCTTAGCAACTTAGTCGGAAGTTATAATACTTTTGATCTGAAGGTTGTTAATTGGGATAATGATACTTCTGCATTTCTGGAATTTGACCATATTATTGACCCAAACACTGCTCCTGCTGTTTCTAATGTTACTTTGCAATCAACTACGAGAAATAATGAAACAACTGAAAATCTTACTTTGACTTATAATAATTCTGATGTTAATGGAAATGTAGTCTATAATGTTACAGACTGGCGATTATGGAATGTAACGCAGTTTGATTCTCTTTTTGTGCTGAATATGCCTCTTGACAGCAATGATAGTGCGACGACGACTGATTTAATCAGAGATTATTCTACTTGGATGAATAATGGGACTTTGGGGGCTGGCGGTTCAACGGAGGTTCCTATTTATAATTCCACTGCCTGTGCAATTGGGGGGTGCTATGATTTTGATGGGGTTAATGATAGGGTTGTTGTTGATGACCATTGGTCAGTTAATGTTACAGGGAACCTTACACTAATGGCTTGGATTAAATTTGCGCATATGGGGCAGAAGAGCACGTTTCCTTATATTTTGAGCAAGGAAAATTCTGTTTCTACTAAAAGGGTTGGTTATGGAATACAATTTGGGAATACTAGTAAAAAGATTACCTGCGAAAATTGGCTGGATAATTCAAATAAAAATGTGCAATCAGCAAAAGCAGATTGGGTGAAAGACCAGTGGTATCATATTACCTGCACCTATGACCGAAATGGCGGGACAAACAATTACAAACTTTATGTAAATGGAGTTTTAGATGCCCAAGCGACTCAAGACTTTAATGTAGGAAATAATACTTTTCAAATTACATTAGGGGAGAGAACGAGCAATGGAGGAAACAACTTTTGGGGAAGCATTGACGATGTTTATGTTTCCAGGAATATTTTAACTATTGACGAAATAAAGTGGTTTGCGTTTAATAAAACTTCTACTGGCTTGCATTCTGACAGAACGACTTTGAATGATATTTGGCAGGCGTGTGTGACTCCTAATGATTTGATTGACGACGGAAAAACAGAATGCAGCCGCAATTTGACAATTATTGACTTTAATTATGCTCCTTCGGTTTCTAATGTTGTGTTGAATGCGACTAAAGGAACTAATCTCACGACGGAGAATTTGAGTGTTGATTTTGATGCTACGGATTCGGATGGGGATACTGTTTATAATTCAACAGACTGGCGCCTCTGGAATGGCACAGGGTTTGAGTCTATTGCGGTTTTGAATATGCCGTTTGATGTTAATTATAGCAACCAGTCTTTTTATAATAATAATTCTATATATTATCTTATTAGAGATTATTCAAGCTGGGGAAATAATGGGAGCTTAGTTAACTTTACGCAGTCTTTGACTGCTAATTGGACGCAAATAAACTGGACTGCGCAGGGAATTAAGGGGGGCGCATATTCTTTTGATGGGGCAGATGATTATATAGATGCAGGGAGCAGCAAGAGCTTGGACCTTCGCGGGGATTTCAGCATTTTGTTTTGGATTAATCTTACAAGTGATCCTGCTGCTGACAGGTATATTCTTGCGAAACAAGTCACTTCTG
>ORJL010232137.1_pt1 | contig 52017 bp, 43 predicted proteins | sample 1779941 | NCBI WGS metagenome assembly ORJL01 (sample SAMEA104232317, study PRJEB22302) | groundwater metagenome | biome: forest; feature: aquifer; material: groundwater | place: USA | collected 2011-08-07 | depth 5.8 m | reverse complement strand
CGTGGAGTAAGCCTCGGACGCCGTGGAGTAAGCCTCGGACGCCGTGGAGTAAGCCTCGGACGCCGTGGAGTAAGCCTCGGACGCCGTGGAGTAAGCCTCGGACGCCGTGGAGTAAGCCCTGACCGATTGCGTCGGCGCCGGACCGCCGTCAAGTCCCGACGGAAGCCCAACTGGAGGGCGAGATTCGGCAGAGCGAGGGCGGACCTCGCGGTTTCGGACAAGGAATGCGGTCCGTGTCAAATCTCGGCTCACGGGCGCGGGGTGGGGGGCAAGCGCTTGACTCCCCGGGACCTGGTGGCCTACAGCCTGCCCCGTAGGGCCTCCCATGCGGCGTTGGCCTGCGCTACCACGGCGGCTTCGTCCATGGTCAGCAGGGCGCGGTTGCGCACCACCCAGCGCCCGTCCACCATCACGTCGCGCACATCCGACGTCTGCGCCGAGTAAACCAGCACGGTGAACGGATCCTCCCACGGCACGCAATGCAGCGATGCGGCGTCGATCACCGCGAGGTCCGCCAGCTTCCCCGGCGCGAGCGTCCCCAGACGATCCTCGAGCCCGAGGGCGCGCGCGCCGCCGAGCGTGGCCATCTCGAAGACCTCGCGCGCCGAGAGCGCCGCCGGGCCGTGCTTCAGCTTGGCCAGCATCGCCGCCAGCCGCATCTCGGCGAACATGTCGAGCCGGTTGTTGCAGGGGGCCCCGTCCGCGCCGAGCGACACCGAGACTCCGCGCCGCCGCATCTCGACCACCGGGGCGATACCCGACGCCAGCTTGAGGTTGCTGCTCGGGCAATGGAGCGCGTGGGTGCCCGAGGCCGCCATCAAGTCCATCTCCCGCTCCGTGACCCACACGCAGTGGGCCAGGCAGAGGCGGGGGCTTCCCATTCCGACGTGGTGGAACCAGTCGATGTTCTCCCGGCCGAGCGCCTGCCGCACCGCCTCGACCTCGCCCGCGTTTTCGGAGGCGTGGGTGTGCACGACCAGGCCCCGGTCCCGGGAGAGGTCGCGCACTTCCTCCATGAGGTGCAGGCTGCACGAGAGCACGAACCGCGGGGCGAAAGCGAATCGGAGCCGGCCCCCCTCTTGGTCGTGGAAGCCCGAGATCAGGTCCAGGCTCTCCCGCAGCGAGTCGCGCGTGGTCTCGCGCAGTCCGTCGGGCACGCCCTCGCCGGCGTCCATCATGGCCTTGCCGCCGGTATAGCGGATTCCCGAGGCGCGGGCGGCTTCGAACACCGCGTCGTGATGGTGGACGGTGCCCATGTCGAGCAGGGCCGTGGTCCCTCCGGTGAGCAGTTCGGCGATGCCGAGGCGGGCCGACGCCGACAGGGTCGAGCGGTCGTGCGCCGCCTCCATCGGCCAGATCTTGCGCCGGAGCCAGTCGAGGAGCTGCAGGTTCTCCGCGAGGTTGCGGAACAGGGTCTGGCACAGGTGGACGTGGGTCTGCACGAAGCCGGGGATCACGAAGCAACCGGTCGCGTCCACCGTCTGCACCGGCTCCCCGACGCCGGCGGGCGGGGCGTCGCCGACGTGGAGGATGCGGTGGTCCTGGACCCAGAGGTCGGCCCGGCGCACTTCCTCCGACGGGGCGCCGGGCCGCGCCGACACGAGGGTGCCGTTGGCGATGCGGATCATCACGCCTTCCGTTCCGCTTCCGCCTTGGCCAAGAGACCCTCGAAGGAGCGCAGAGAGGGCACGATCGGCGGCGAAGACCAATCGCGCGCCGCATCCAGGTAGGCCCGCCATGCCTTCCGGCGGGCGGATTCGTCGCTTTCGCGCGCGGTGCGCACGGCGAGGGTGAACCAGCCCGAGAGCACGTACTGCGCATCCAGATCGCGGGCGTCGAACTGGTCGATCAACTCCTGGGGCTCGTTCTTGCCCAGGAGCACCCGGAGGTTGAGCAGGTGTCGGTCGCGGTATTTCTTCCCCTGGTCGATCTCGTCGAAGTCGCCCATCCAGCTCTTGCCGGCCCAGAAGGATTCGGTCCACTGGAACACCCGGGTCGCCTCCTTGAGCCCCGTCTCGCGGTCGGGGGCGAGGAAATATACCCCTTGGGCGGCCGCCCACGAGGGCATCTCGATCTCCGCGATTTTCTTGTAGCGCCGTTCGGTGTAGCGGGCGGCGGCTTTGCGCGCCGCCTCGAACGCGGCTTCGCGGTCGCCGGCCTGATGGAGCGCGATCGCGCGCCCGACCGCCGCCCGGACGTCGTCCGCCAGCGCGGAATGGGCGTACTCCTCGGCGGCTTCCCGGAAGCGTCCCTGGTTGTGGCGGACCAGCGCCAGCCCGTGCCGGACTTCCGGGTCGTCCTGGCACCGGTCGCGGACGGCGAGCAGCTTCTTCTCGGCGCCTTCGAGGTCGTCGTACTGGATCTCGAGCAGGGACGCGTGCAGGAGCGCTTCGCTGCAGGCCGGGTGCTTCTCGATCACGCTCCGGTACGCCTGCAGCGCGCCGCGCCAGTCCTGGCGGAGCAGCGGTTGCCAGGCGGCGAACAGCGCCGCGCCCTCCGCGTTGAGCGGGAACTGGGTGCGCACCTTCACCTTGTCGAGAAAGTGGATCGCCGCGTAGCCGAACCCGATCATCGACACGAACAGCAGCGCACGCAGCGAGCCCAGGGAGGGCCACTCGAAGACGTACACGAGCACGGTGATTGCGAGACCGAGGGCGATCACCGCGAACTGGGCGACTACGGCCGGATTCACCGGAGGGCGAGGGGCGGCCTTCACGCGGTTCTCCTGGATGCGGATGCGCGCGGAATATAGCAGCGCCCGAATCCCAGCGTCAACAAACCTGCCCGCGCGCCCGCACGGCGCCGGGGCTTCTCGAATCGGCGCCGAAGGCGTAGGGGATTAGGAATTGACCCTCGCGCCCGGCGTGTGATAAAGGGAAGAGGGGCCGGCCGGACCGAATTGCGAGTGAGCGATGGAACTGCACGGACATGCGACCACGCTGGAGCGCGGGGGCGCCGTCGAGAAGCTGGCGGCGGTTCGCGCCGTGCTCCAGGTCGGGGGTGTGCGCGCGGCCGGCCTCCTCGCCCGGGCGCTGGCGCACGAAAAGGACGCCGCCGTGGGGGCCGCTCTGGTCCGCGGGCTCGCCGAGCTCGGCCTCCGGCGCAGCCTCCCCGCCATCGAGAAGGCTCTGCATTCCGGTCCCGCCCTCGCGGACGCGGGCGGCGCAACCGATTCCTTCGCCGGCGCCGTCGTCGACGCTCTCGCACAGTACGCCAGTCCCGGATCGCTGCCCACGCTCGTGCGCTACCTGGAAAACCCGCGCGCCGAACGCAACGTCCTGCCTCGGGTCGCCCGCCTCGTCGCCACCCTCGGCGAGACCGGCGAATTCCACGTCCTCCGGCGCGCCCTCGACCTGCGCTCCCCCCTATGGCCCGCCGCGATCCAGGCCCTCGGGCTCCCGCGCTTCCGCATCCACGCGAGCGCCCTCGCCGCCCTCCTCACCGAAGCCGACGCGCATCAAGCGCTGCTGGTCCTCCGCACCCTGGGGGCCATGGGCGCGCGCGACCAGGCCTCGGCGGTGCGCCGGTTCCTGTCCTGCGGCGTGATTCAGGATTCTCTCGCCCGGCGCGAGGTCGAAGAAGTGCTGGAGTCGCTCGAACGCGCCGGGCGCGCCCGCGTCCCCGCGGCGGAGAAGGCCCGCCGGCCGTGAGCGTCGCGGGCCGCAGATGCCTCTCGCCGTCCGGTTCGCGCGGGTGCGCGCTCAGGTCGACCGGCGTGCGCCTGGGGCGGTCGCGCGTGAGCCGCGGGCGGCGGTCGCGTTCATGCAGGCGAACGGAATCCAGCGGAGCCAGGATCAATAGAACATGTTCAGTTGCAGGCGGGCGGCTTCGGAGAGCTTGGTCATGTCCCAGGGTGGGTCCCACACCAGCTCGAGCTTGACGTCGGTGACGCCGGGGATCGACTTCGCCTTCTCCTCGACCTCGGGAGGCAGCGAGCCGGCGGCCGGGCACATCGGCGAGGTCAGCGTCATCCGGATCTGCACGGATCCGTCCGCCGACACGTCGAGGCCGTAGATCAAGCCCAGCTCGTAGATGTCGACCGGGATTTCCGGGTCGTAGCAGGTCTTGAACGCTTCGATGATCCTGGCGCGCAGCGCCTCCGGGTCGACGGATCCCGAGCGCCCGGCGGCGTCCGCGGCTGCCGGCTCTGCGGGCCCCGTCGGTGCAGGTGGGTGCGGAGCGGTCTCCGCGGGCGGCGGCCCGAGCGGGCCGGCGGGTGCGGGCTTCATCTCTTCGCTCATGGATTTCACTCCGTGGAAACCGGGCGGTTTGCGCCCTCGAGGGCGGCCATCAGGGTGTGCCACGAAAGCGTGGCGCACTTCACCCGCACCGGGAACTCGCAAACGCCCGAGAACACGGCGAGCTTGCCCAAGTCCTCCGTGCGCGCGGGGCCGCCGTGCTCCGCGGTGACCAGCGCGTGAAAGGCCCGGAACAGCGCGCGGGTCTCCTCGATGGTCTTTCCCTTCGCGCATTCGGTCAGCATGGACACGGAGGCGGTCGAGATCGCGCAGCCCGAACCCTGAAAGGCGATGTCGGTCACCACGCCGTCGGCGAGCCTGAGGTACAGGGTGAGCTTGTCGCCGCAGAGCGGATTGTGTCCTTCGGCCGTGAAGTCCGCGTCGGGAATGACCCGGAAATTCCGCGGCCGTTTGTTGTGGTCGAGGATCGTGTCCTGGTACAGCTCGCGCAGATCGGACATGTCAGGCGAAGATCTCCACGACTTTGCGGACCGCGCGCGCGAGCGCCTCGACTTCCTCCAGGGTATTGTAGAAGGCGAACGAGGCGCGCGCGGTCGCGGGGATGCCGAGCCGGTCCATGACCGGCTGGGCGCAATGGTGCCCGGCGCGGATGGCGATCCCCTCCTGGTCGAGCACGGTGCCGATGTCGTGCGGGTGCACGCCCTGCATGACCCAGGAGAGGATGCTGGCCTTGTCCCGCGCGGTCCCGACGATGCGCACGCCGGGGATCGCGGCGAGGAGCTCGGTCGCGTGGCGCAGGAGGGAGGTCTCGTAGGCCGCGATCTGGGCGAGGCCGATGCGGGAGACGTACTCGATCGCCGCTCCCAGCCCGATCGCGCCCGCGATGTTGGGGGTGCCGGCCTCGAATTTGTAAGGGAGGGCGCTGTACTCGGTCTTCTCGAAGGTCACCGAGCGGATCATGTCGCCGCCGCCCTGGTAGGGGGGCATCGCCTCGAGCAGCTTCGCCTTGCCGTAGAGCACGCCGATCCCGGTCGGGCCGCACAGCTTGTGCCCGGAGAAGACGTAGAAGTCGCAGTCGAGGGCGCGCACGTCGGTCGCCAGGTGGCCCACCCCCTGGGCCCCGTCGACCAGGACGACCGCGCCGCGCCGGTGCGCTTCCGTGATCATCCGCCCGAGCGGGGGGATGCTCCCGAGCGCGTTCGACATCTGCGTCACGGCGACGATCCGCGTGCGCGGGCCGAGCATCCGCTCGTATTCCTCCAGGAGCAGCTCGCCGGCGTCGTTCATCGGGATCACGCGCAGCTTCGCCCCCTGCTCCTCGCAGAGCATCTGCCAGGGGACGATGTTCGAGTGGTGCTCATAGGCTGAGATCACCACCTCGTCGCCGGGACCGACGTGGCGCCGGCCCCAGGATGCGGAAACCAGGTTGATGCCGGAGGTGGCTCCGTGCACGAACACGATCTCGCGCGTCTCGGGGGCGCCGATGAAGCGCTGGATCGTCGCCCGGGCCGCCTCGTAGGCCCGGGTCGCGCGCTCGCTCAGGGTGTGCACGCCGCGGTGGATGTTCGCGCAATCTTCGCAGTGGAACCGCAGGATCGCGTCGAGCACCGGCTGGGGCTTCTGCGCGGTCGCGGCATTGTCGAGGTAGACGAGGGGCTTGCCATGCACCTTCTGCCGCAGGATCGGAAAGTCCTCGCGGAGTCTCGCGACGTCGAAGGGCGGACGGGCCTCGCGGGTCCCCGCGCCGGCGGTCGCCTCGTGCGTGAGCATGACGGGCTCCCTAGGCTTCGGGCAGGCGCGCGAACAGCGCGCGGTCGAGGAGGCTCCGCAGCGACTCGGGCGCGACCTGGTCGAGGATCTCGCCCGCGAAGGCGTGGGTGAGGATGCTCTTCGCCTCGCGCCCGGCGATCCCGCGCGCGCGCAGGTAGAAAATCTGGTCCTCATCCAGTTGGCCGATGGTCGCGCCGTGGGTGCACTTGACGTCGTTGGCGAAGATCTCCAGCTGCGGCTTGGTGTGCACCAGCGCCTCGTCGGAGAGCAACAGGTTCCTGTTGGTCTGCTTGCCGTCGGTCTTCTGGGCGTCCGGGCGCACATACACCTTGCCGTTGAACACGCCGCGGGAGCGGCCGGCGAGGATCCCCTTGTAGACTTCGCGGCTCGCGCAGTTCGGCTGGGCGTGGTCGATGAGCGTATGGTGGTCGACAATTTGATTGCCGTTCGCGACGTAAAGCCCGTTCATCCGCACTTCGGCCCCCTCGGCGCCGAGCGTCGCGTTCAGGTCCAGCCGCGAGATCGCCGCCCCGAGCGCAAAGCTCAGCGAGTGCACGACCGAGCTCCGGCCCAGCTCCACCTGCACCGTCCCCACGTGGAAGGCGCGGTCCGACTCCCGCTGGATCCGCCAGTGGCGCAGCGTGGCGTTCTCGCCCACCACCAGCTCGCTCACCGGGTTGGAGAAGTAGACCCCGTCGCGCACCCCGGCGTGGGTCTCCACCACCGTGGCCTCGCTGCCGCGGTCGGCAATGATCAGGACGCGCGGGTGCGTGGACTCGGGCTCGGCGCCCGGCACGGTGAGGAAGAGCAGATGAATCGGCGCGGCCAGCACCGCTCCGCGCGCCACGTGAACGAAGGCCCCGTCCTGCACGAAGGCGGTGTTGAGCGCCACGAACGGGTGGCGCGAGTAGCCGGCGTAGCGCGCCAGGTGCGACTCCACCTGCGACGAGAACTCCCGGGTCGCGATCGCCAGGCTGCCCGCGATCGTGCCGTCGGGCAGGCGCCCCACGGCCGAGAGCTCGCGCACGAACCGCCCGTTCACGAAGATCAGCGTGGCCGCGGCCTCCGGGAAGACGTAGGGCGCGAGCGCCTCCGCTCCGACCGATTCCGCGGCGGCGGGCCGGAAGGCGGTGCGCGCGATCGGCGCCACGTTCGTGTAGCGCCATTCCTCGTTCGCGACCGTCGGGAAGCCCACCTCGTGGAAGTGCGCAAAGGCGTCCCGCCGAGCGCGCACGAGCCACTCGGGCGGGCCCGCGTCGAGCCTGGCAAAGGCCTGGGACCAGGTGTCCCGTTCTTCGATCACGTTCGTCTGCATCGAGGGTCGATCCTAAGTGCTCCATTTCACAAGTGCGTATGGGGTTGGCCGGCCGCTTTTCGCGCCGGGCTTCGTTACTCGTCGTCGGCGATGCGCCCGGGCATCGCCTCCTCCTCGCGCCTCGCCGGGCGCGAAAATCGCCTCGTCCCACCCTACACGGACTTGTGAAACGAAGCACTAAGCTCGTCGTCGTCGATCCCGGTCCGCGCCCGGCTTCCCAGGTCATCCGCGGTTGCGCCGCGCGGCCGTCGCGCGCTCCCGATCCCCGCGTATCCGACCGTGCGCCGCGGCCGGGGCTCCGCGGATCGCCTCGAGTCGCCGTTGCCTTGGCGCCGACCCCCGCAGCCAGCCGGCCCATCCGTTCGGGCCTCGGATATGGGCCACCTGTCTACGGGGACCGGTCGTCAGCGCGCCGCGACCGCCGCGCTCTCGAATCCGGCGTACCCCTTCTCCTCGAGCTGGAGCGCCAGTTCCTTGCGCCCCGACTGCGCGATCCGGCCGTCGATCAGCACGTGTACGAAATCCGGCACGATGTAGTCGAGCAGCCGCTGGTAGTGCGTGATCACCACGACTCCTCGCTCCCGGTCGCGCAGCGCGTTCACGCCGTTGGCCACGACGCGCAGCGCGTCGATGTCGAGCCCGGAATCGGTTTCGTCGAGAATCGCCAGCCGCGGGTCGAGCACCGCCATCTGGAAGATTTCGTTGCGCTTTTTCTCGCCGCCGGAGAACCCCTCGTTCACCGCCCGGTTGATCAGGCTGTCGTCCAGCTCGAGCATCTTCATCTTGGACTTGATCAGTTGGAGGAATTCCATCGCGTCGAGCGGTTCCTGCCCGTGGTGCTTGCGGCGGGCGTTGAGCGCCGACTTGAGGAAATAGGTGTTGCTCACCCCGGGGATCTCCACCGGGTACTGGAAGGCGAGGAACACCCCCTCGCACGCCCGCACTTCCGGCGGCATCGCGAGCAGGTCCTTGCCCTGGTACGTCACCTCGCCTTGGGTGACGGTGTAGGAATCCCGGCCGGCCAGCACCTGGGCCAGCGTGCTCTTCCCCGAGCCGTTCGGGCCCATGATCGCATGGCACTCGCCGGGGTTGACCGTCAGGTCCACGCCGCGCAGGATCTCGCGGCCGTTCACGCTCGCGTGCAGATTCTTGATCACCAGCATGGTCATCCTCGGGTTCTGGGGTCCTCGGTTATCCCGCCGGCCACGGCATGCTCCGGTGCGCGCTCCGGCGACTTCCTCCGTCGTGGCTGCCCCGGACGGTTCACGGTCGGCGGCGCCGGAACGTGAATCGGCCGGGTTAGTGGGCCCTCAAACTTGATCTCATAGGTTGGGCCGGCCGCTTTTCGCGCCGGGCTTCGTTGCTCGTCGTCGGCGATGCACCCGGGCATCGCCTCCTCCTCGCGCCTCGCCGGGCGCGAAATTCGGCTCGGCCGAACCTACGGTTTCAAGCTTGAAGACCCACTAGCCCACGGAGCCTTCCAGGCTGATCGAGAGCAGCTTCTGCGCCTCCACCGCGAACTCCATCGGGAGCTGCTTGAAGACCTGCTTGCAGAAGCCGTTCACGATCATGTTCACCGCGTCCTCCTTCGAGAGGCCGCGCTGGTTGCAGTAGAAGATCTGGTCCTCCCCGATCTTCGAGGTGGAAGCCTCGTGCTCGACGCGCGCGCTCGGGTTCTGCACGTCGAGATAGGGGAAGGTGTGCGCCCCGCACTTGTCACCCATGAGCATCGAGTCGCATTGCGAATAGTTGCGGGCGCCGTCGGCACCGCCGAGGATCTTGACCTGGCCGCGGTAGGTGTTCTGGCCCAGGCCCGCCGAGATCCCCTTGGAGATGATCGTGCTGCGCGTGTTCTTGCCGATGTGGATCATCTTGGTGCCGGTGTCGGCCTGCTGCCGGTGGTTGGTCACCGCCACGGAGTAGAACTCGCCGATCGAGTCGTCCCCCAGGAGGATGCAGCTCGGGTACTTCCAGGTGATCGCCGAGCCGGTCTCGACCTGGGTCCAGGAGATCTTCGAGCGCCGGCCCTTGCACTTGCCGCGCTTGGTCACGAAGTTGTAGATCCCGCCCTTGCCTTCTTTGTCGCCCGGGTACCAATTCTGCACCGTGGAGTACTTGATGGTGGCGTCGTCGAGCGCCACCAACTCGACCACCGCGGCGTGCAGTTGGTTCTCGTCGCGCTTCGGCGCCGTGCACCCCTCGAGGTAGCTCACGGTCGCGCCCTCGTCGGCGATGATCAGGGTGCGCTCGAACTGCCCGGTATTCTCGGCGTTGATCCGGAAGTAGGTGGACAGCTCCATGGGACAGCGCACGCCCTTCGGCACGTAGACGAACGAGCCGTCGGTGAACACCGCGGAGTTCAGCGTCGCGAAGAAGTTGTCGGAGTAGGGGACCACCGAGCCGAGATACTTCTGGATCAGCTCGGGATGGTCGCGCACCGCTTCCGAGAAGCTCGAGAAGATGATGCCCAGCTCGGCCAGCTTCCCCTTGTAGGTGGTGGCGACGGAGACGCTGTCGAAGACCGCGTCCACGGCCACCCCGGACATGAGCTTCTGCTCGTCGAGGGGAATCCCGAGCTTTTCGAACGTGGCCCGCACCTCGGGGTCGACCTCGTCCATGCTGGCCAGCGCCTTGCGCGGCTTGGGCGCGGAGTAGTAGATGATCGCCTGGTAGTCGATCGGCGGGTAGTGGATGTTCGCCCACTTGGGCTCGGTCATGGTCAGCCAATGGCGGAACGCCTCGAGGCGCCACTGGAGCATGAACTCGGGCTCCTGCTTCTTCGCCGAGATCGTGCGGATGACGTCCTCGTTGAGCCCGGGCGGGACCGAGTCGGCTTCCACCGTGGTGCTGAAGCCGTACTTGTATTCCTGTTTCGCCAGCTCTTCGAGTGTGTTCTGCGGCGTGGACATGGCTAGACGCTCCAGTTCTGCGACCCGATCCGGGTGAGCTGATGGACCTGGGGCAGAGGTTGGGTCATGTCGGTGAGCGAGATCTGCGCCAGGGCCCCGCGCACTGCCTGGTTGATCTTCATCCAGTTCTCGCGGCACATGCAGTGCTGCTCGATTTGGCAGTCGTGCGGCGCGCGTTCGTTGCAGACCGTGAGCGAGACCGGGCCCTCGATCGCGTCGATCACCTCGAGCAGCGTGATCTCTCGCGCCGGCCGCGCCAGGCTGAAGCCGCCGCGCGCGCCCCGGTGCGTCGCCAGCAGCCCTTGCCGCGCCAGCAGCTTGAGCAGCTTGCTCACGGTCGGCAGCGGCAGTTGCAGCTTGGCGCTGACATCCCGGGCATTGTGCGTGCCTTGTTCGGGGTCGCGCGCCAGGAACGTCAGCGTCAGGATCCCGTAGTCGGTCAGGCGGCCGATCCGGAGCATGCTGCACCCGTGTGAAATGGGGAATGCGCAAGTTCTGAGTGACATTCTAACGCCACCCGGACGGGCGCGCAAGGGCAAACAGTACCGAATGGGTCCTCTATTAATCGAAAACTATTGAACGTGTAAGTCTATATCGCTAAATGATCTGTGAGTGATTTGTGAGTACGGTTCGGTATACCGTACTCAATCAGTGCTGATTTTTCTCAGTTTGATGTGAAGTCAAGGGCGAATTGCGCCTCCGCGCAGGCCCCTGATTCGCCGAAAATGTGCGCATTCTGCCGTGCGCCGGCTCGACCGGTTCTCGCGGTGTTCGAAGCCCTCCATGCGCAGGGCCAAGGCGCCCTGGCGCGGTCCGAATCGCGTCGAGGGCCGGATCCAGCGCCGGTTCGCGGGCGCGAATTGCGCAGTGGGCAGGCGCATCGAGGAGTTGGCGATCGTCAACACCGCCTTGCGCCGGGCACATGGCGGGCTGGCGCTCCGCGGAACCCGCGGAGGACGCGTCCCCGGCGACTTGGCAATGGCTCGAGTGTCTGTTGGGCAGACGCCACGCAGGATTTGCAGGTTCCTTGGCCCGAATCCCGGCTTCCGCCTGGAGCCACTCCGCCGTCGCAGGGCAGACGCGAGCGCCGATCGGCGAAGCCCCACGCCGTTCACTCGCCCTCCGCCTTCACCAACGCGACCAGGTTATTGCGGACCTGCACCGTGTCCGGGTGGTCGAGGCCCAGGGCCTTCTCCTTGATCGCCAGGGCGCGCTCGAAGAGCGGCCGCGCCCCCTTGAGGTCACCCATGGCCTGGAGCAGAGCGGCCAGGTTGCTGAGGCTCGTCGCCGTACCCGGGTGGTCGGGGCCGAGAATCGCTTCGTAGATCGCCAGGGCGCGCTCGTAGAGCGGGCGCGCCCCGTTGAAGTCGCCCATGGCCTGGAGCAGCGAGCCCAGGTGGTTGAGGCTCCTCGCCATCTCCGGGTGGAAGCGCATCTGGGCCTTCTCGCGGATCGCCAGGGCGCGCTCGAAGAGCGGCCGCGCCCCCTTGAGGTCGCCCATGGCCTGGAGCAGCGCGGCCAGGTTGTCGAGGCTCCTTGCCGTAGTCGCGTCCTCGGCACCCATGGCCTTCTCGCGGATCGCCAGGGCGCGCTCGTAGAGCGGGCGCGCCCCGTTGAAGTCGCCCATGGCCTGGAGCACCGAGGCCAAGTTGGTGAGGCTACGTTCCGTTTGCAGGTTGTCGGGGCCCAGGGACCGCTCGCGGATCGCCAGATTGCGCTCGTAGATCTGGCGCGCCCCGTTGAAGTCGCCCGTGGCCTGGAGCATCGAGGCTAGGTTGTCGGCGCTCGCCTCCCGATCCATGCGGCAGGGGCCAAAGATCTTCTTCAAGTCCGAATCCGAGGGCGAGTCGCCGATACCCAGGGCCTTTTTCTCGAGCGCCAGGGCGCGCTCGAAGAGCGACCGTGCCCCTTTGAGGTCGCCCATGGCCTGGAGCAGCCGGGCCAGGCGGTCGAGCATCGACGTCGTCAGCATGTTTTCGGGGTCCTTCTCCGCCAGCGCCACGGCTTCCTCGGCCTGCGGCTTCGCCTCGAGGTATTTCCCGGCTCGGCAAAGCGCCTCGACGCCCTCTCCGATCTCGTGCAGCCGCCGCTTCGCCTCGTTCACCTGCATGGCGTCCTTCCCCTTCTCCGTGTCTTGAGCGTGGGCCGCGGGCAAGGTCGCGAGTTCCAGAACGAACGCCAGCGCGAGGGCGATGCTGCACGCCCCGCAGGCACGTGGGCGGGGATGTGCCCGCGGGGGCGGCGGCGATGCACAGGAACGTCCCATTCTTGCTGTCGAGGTCGCGCACCAGGAACCCGTGGGGGGATCGGCGAACGGGCGCGGCTGTGCGTCGCCGTCCCGGGCGGCCGGGCGGCCGCGGCGGGTTCCGGCCGTCGGCCGCATTCGGGGCAGAACTTCGCCGTGTCGGGCCAGAGCTTGCCGCAGTTGACGCACAGCATGGGGCGAGGCTTCCTCCCAAGGACCGGCGGGGCGCGACGGCGTATCGGGTGATTCCGGAAGCGATGCCGGCGTCCGTCCGAGCCGTCCCTACTTCATCAACCGCCGCAGCACGTACTGCAGGATCCCGCCGTGCTTGTAGTACTGCACCTCTTCGGGCGTGTTGATCCGCATTCGCGCGCTGAACTCGCGCGTCTTCCCGTCTTTCCCCTTCGCCCGCACCGTGACCTGTCGCTCCGCGGGGGTCTTCCTCGTAAGCGCGTCGCGAACGCCGACGATATCGAACGTCTCCTCGCCGGTGAGCCCCAGCGTCTCCAGGTCCTGACCGTCCGGGAAGGTCAACGGGAGCACGCCCATCCCCACCAGGTTCGAGCGGTGGATGCGTTCGTACGACTTGGCGATCACCGCGCGCACGCCCAGGAGCATCGGGCCTTTCGCCGCCCAGTCGCGCGACGACCCGGTCCCGTACTCCTTCCCCGCGATCACGATCAGCGCGACCTTCTCCGCCCGGTACTTCTCCGAGGCGTCGAAGATCGACATCTGTGCGCCGTCGGGCAGGTGGCGTGTGACCGCGCCCTCGATCCCGGGCACCAGCTTGTTCTTCATCTGCACGTTGGCGAACGTGCCGCGCATCATCACCTCGTGGTTGCCGCGGCGCGAGCCGTAGGAGTTGAAGTCCTCCGGCTTGACGCCCCGCTCGATCAGGTACTTCCCCGCCGGGCTGTCCTTCTTGATCGAGCCGGCCGGGCTGATGTGGTCCGTGGTCACGCTGTCGCCCGCCCACGCCAGCACGCGCGCGCCCGCGATGTCCTGCACCTCGGCCGGGGTCGCGGGCAGGTCCACGAAATAGGGCGGATGCTTGATGTACGTGGACTGCACATCCCACTCGAACGTCCGCCCCTCGGGCACCGGCAGCTTGCCCCAGGCTTCATTCCCCTGGAACACGGTGGCGTAGCTCTTCGAGAAGAGCGCAGATCCGACCGTTGCCTCGATCACCTGGGCGACCTCCTTCTGGGTCGGCCAGACATCGCGCAGATAGACCGGCTTCCCCGCCCTGTCGTTCCCCAGCGGCTCGCGCGTCAGGTCCATGTCGACCCGCCCGGCCAGCGCGTAGGCGACCACCAGCGGCGGCGACATCAGATAGTTCGCGCGCACGTCCCCGTGCACCCGCCCCTCGAAATTCCGATTGCCCGAGAGCACGCTCGCCACCACCAGCCCGTTCGCCGCCACCGCCTCCGCCACCGAAGCATCCAGCGGGCCCGAGTTGCCGATGCACGTGGTGCAGCCGTAGCCCACCACGTGGAAGCGCAGCGCCTCCAGCGCCGGCAGCAGACCCGCGCCCTGCAGGTACTCGGTCACCACCTTCGATCCCGGGGCGAGCGAGCACTTCACCCAGGGCTTCGCCGTCAGCCCGCGCTCGGCCGCCTTTTTCGCCAACAGCCCCGCCGCGATCATCACCGAAGGATTCGACGTGTTCGTGCAGCTGGTGATCGCGGCAATCACGATCGAGCCGTGCCCGATCTCCGTGGCCGTGCCGTTCACCGTCACCTTGACCTTCGCGGGCGCCGCGACCGCGACGGCGCCGCCGGCGTCGGGCTTCTTCCCCTTCATCAGGGAGGGGAGCGCGTCGGTGAAGGACCTGGCCGCGTGGACCAGCGACACCCGGTCCTGCGGCCGCTTCGGGCCCGCGATCGACGGCTCCACCTTGGCGAGGTCGATCTCCACCACGTCGGAGTACTGCGCTTCCGGGGTGGACTCGTCGTGGAACATCCCCTGGGCGCGGCAGTAGGTCTCGACCAGGGCGATCTGGTCGGCGCTGCGGCCGGACATCTTGAGGTAGCGGAGCGTCTCGCGGTCCACCGGGAAGATCCCGCAGGTCGCGCCGTACTCGGGCGACATGTTGGCGACGGTCGCGCGGTCGGCGAGTGGGAGCTCGGCGAGGCCGGCGCCGAAGAACTCGACGAACTTGTCGACCACGCCCTTCTTGCGCAGCGTCTCGGTGACGGTGAGGACGAGGTCGGTGGCGGTGACGCCCTCGACCAGCCGGCCCTTCAGCCGCACGCCGATGACCTCGGGGATGAGCATCGACACCGGCTGGCCGAGCATGGCGGCCTCGGCCTCGATCCCGCCCACGCCCCAGCCCAGGACTCCGACTCCGTTGATCATGGTGGTGTGGGAGTCGGTGCCGACGAGGGTGTCGGGGAAGGCAATGGGACGACCGTCCCCCGCGGAGCCGACGACCTTGGCGAGGTACTCGAGGTTGATCTGGTGGACGATGCCGGTCTCGGGCGGAACGACGGAGAAGTTGCTCAGCGCGCGCTGGCCCCAGCGGAGGAAGACGTAGCGTTCGCGGTTGCGCCGGTACTCGAGGTCGGTGTTGCGCGACATCGCGTCGAGGGTACCGGAGAAGTCGACCTGGACCGAGTGGTCGATCACGAGGTCGACCGGTTGGAGCGGGTTGATCTTCCCCGGGTCGCCGCCGGCGCGCGCCATGGCATCGCGCATCGCCGCGAGGTCGACCACGCACGGGACGCCGGTGAAGTCCTGCAGCAGGACGCGGCTGGGCGTGAAGGCAATCTCTTTCGCGGGGGCGTCCTGCGGATTCCAGCGTGCGAGGGCGATCACGTCGTCGCGGGTGACGGTGGCGCCGTCTTCGTGGCGCAGCAGATTCTCGAGCAGGATCCGCAGCGAGTAGGGCAGGTGCTTGGTGGAGAAGCCGGCCCGGTCGACGGCGTCGAGCCGGAAGACTTCGTACTCGCGGGAGCCGACCTTGAGGACGGTGCGGGCGTTGAACGAGGAGATCATGGTGGGGTCCCCTGCGCTGGGGTTGCGGGATCGTCGGACGTGTCTCCCGCGATTCTACGGCGGCGGCAGGGGTGGGTAAAGGAATTGCAAGGGCAGACCGGGCCGGGCGGAGCGCCGCGGAACCGGAAGCGCGGCACGGCGCCGAGTCGAGACGGCGGAGAGTATCGTCAACGGGCCGCAACGAAGCCGTTGGGCCAGCTCCGCCCGACCCGCGACGGGAGCCCGAGCGAAACCGGCGCTACTTGCCCGCGAGCTTCTTGACTGCGTGGACGATGATGCTGCCGAGGTCGGGCAGGTCAGGCTTGTCGCAGCAGCCCTTCCGCTTCTTGTGCGGCGGGAAGCAGCCCTTCATCGGCGGGATGGCGCGGTCGCGTGCGTGCGGGTCGACGATTCCGTTGGGATCCATGGGCTTTCGCCTCCGATCAGACTCCCCGCAGTATAGCCGTTCCGCGCCGAATCACAAGGTCTACCTCCGGCCGATCGACCTCGACGACGTCGACCGGCTGCAGCGGTGGATCAACGGCGCCCGCCCGCGGCTTCCGGGAAGCCGGTGGTCGGCGGACCCTTCGCGACGCCGATTGATTGCGCGCCGCGGGTCCGGCCGATATCCTACGCATCGCTCGCAGCGTATCGGGGCGGCTCGGGAGGCGAATGTGGGTCCGGGCGCCGGGATTGGATCGGATGGTCGCAGAGCGCGCACGCGAGCGGTGCGACACGCGCGGGGTAGGGCATGCCTTCCGAAGCCGACGTCATTTTCGCTCAGCTCCTCGCGACGCACCATCTGGTGACGGAACGGGACATCAAGGACGGGCTGGCCGCGCTCGCGCGGATTCTCGAATACGGCGTCCTGGTCAACCTCGCCGAAGTGATGGTGGCGCGCGGGTCGATCGACAACGCGAAGGCGTCCGAGATCGCCCGGGTCCAGCTCCGCAAGACCCATGTCGGCCTCCTCCACACCCACCTCGCCACCCTCCGCCTGACCCGCGAAGAGGACCGGCGCATCGGCAACATCGCCGCCCACAACAACCTGGTCACCCAGGAGCAACTCGACGAGGCGCTGCGGATCCAGGGCGAGCTGCGTAAGGAGAAGCTCGAGAAGCCGCTCGGCGTCATCATGGTCGACAAGGCCTACCTCGCCCCCGAGGTGGTCGAGAGCCTGCTCGAGCTCCAGTCGCTGCTCAAGGCCCAGGTCCACGCCGACCCGAAGAAACCCACGCTGCTCGCCCACGAGGACCTCACATTCTGCGCGATCGCGGTCGCCGACCGCCGGATCACGCCGGACCAGGCCCAGCAGGCGATCGCGACCCAGCGCCAGGCCTGGGAGAAGCTCCGCCTGCGCCAGCCGATCCCCGAGGTGATCTACGGCCTCAAGCTGATGGACCCCGAAGCGATCCGCGCGGTGGGTGAGAAGGTCCTCGCGAAGCGCCAGGGCGCGAGCCTCCCCGAGCTTCACGTCCTCGACCTCGGCGAGGAAGCGGAAAGCCGGCTGGGGCAGCTCCTCCTCGACCGCGGCCTGGTCGCGGAAAACCAGCTCCAGTCCTGCCTGGACGCGCAACGCAGGCTGCGCGCGATGGGACTGGACCGCAAGCTCGGCGAGGTCCTCCTCATCATGGGCTTCGTGAGCCGCCAGGAGCTGCTGGGCGCGATGGATGAGCAGAGTACGCGCCGCGCCTCTTTGACCAAGCTCCGCCGCTCCCCGCCGCCCAAGCGTGAGGGCGACCCGGAGGCGATTCCGGAGAACGCGCTCTCCCCGGCGGAAGACGGCGAGCACGCCGGGGGAGCCGATGGTGACGCCGAGCCGCCGCCTTCGGAGACGCTTCCGTGGGTGCGGAGCACTCCGGCGACGGCAGGGAGTGCGCAGAAGTGTGCGGAAGCCGGAGAGAAGGCCGAGCGGCTCGGGGCGAGCGTGGCCGCGCCGGACACGCGGCGCAAGCTGCGGCGGGACGCGGACCCGGCGGGAGACGACCGGGAGCGGGAGTCGTCGCGCGCCCCGGGGGCAAGTCCGGCTCCCGATCCGCGGCCGAAGCTGCGGCGGGATGCGGGCGCGGAAGACGGTCCCGAACCGTTGGGTGCCGGCGGCGCTCCTGCACCGGAGCCCGACCCGGTGCCGGCCGGTGCAGAATCCGGGCCGAACACGCGGCGGCGCTCTCGCGCCCCTCGGTTCCCGCCGACGCTGGGATTTCTGCTCGCGCTCTACGGACTCTTCGTGGCGGGCAGCGTGGTCCAGTCGGTCACCCTGTCCCGGGTCGGCGACGACGAGATCCTGGCGATGGTCCGCCGGGCGGCGCCCGCAGACCTTTCTCCGGACGAGGTGGAGCGGCGCCTGGCGGAAAACCGCGAGGCGATCATCAAGGAGTCGCGCTCGGGGTTGGGCACGGAGTCGCGCAAGCTCCTCCTCGCCTCCGGAATCTGGATCGGGCTCGGCGTCGGGCTGGCCTTGCGCCAGAGGATGGCGTACTGGATCGCCGGCGCGCTGATGGTGCTGCTGATTGCGATGTACGCCGCCCGCCTGCCGGGCGCGGACCCGCTGCTCGCGAAGGGCTACGTCATGTTGCTGGTGCTGCTCGTGCTCCAACTCGTGCTGCTCGCCTTGCCGCCGACCCGGGCGTACTTCCCGGCGAAGCGGAGTTGATCCGGCGCGGGCTTGCAGAGGCGACACGGTTGGGCGCGTCCCTGATTCGATTCCACCGAGTGACTCTTCGGGGAGGCGTGGAAGGGGTGGAAGGGGCAGGTTCTTGCGCCTCACCTGGGTTTCCAGTACAGTGTCGCCCGCGCAACCGCGGCCCTGTACTCGGAGACCCGTTGCATGTTGCAAACCTCGAGCGCGATCTCCTGTCCCCGGTGTTCGGTTCCACTCAAGGCGGTCTGGTCCGACAAGGGCATCGTCATCGACCGCTGCGAGAAGTGCCAGGGCGTCTGGCTCGACGGGGGCGAGGTCTACCAGTTCAGCAAGGACCCGGCGCGCATCCACTGGGCGCTCCAGCAGGGCTTGCGCAATCCGCAGCCCACCCGGATCCTCTGCCCGCGCTGCCACTCGTCGATGGTGGAAGGCGGCCTGCTCTCCGACAAGCTGTTGATCGACCACTGCGCGAAGTGCGAGGGGCTCTGGTTCGACAAGATGGAGCTCCAGGAACTCAGCAACCTGGCGATGGGCGGCCACAAGCCCGCCAAGGAAGGGCCGGTCGCGCCCTCCCCGCGGCCCGCTCCGACTCCCGGGCAGGCGGCGAAGGCCGCCGTGGCCGCCGGCCTCCCCAGCCTCTACATCAAGTCCGCCGGCGTGCTCGCCATCCTCTACGGGATGCTCTTCCTCTGCCTCGCGGTCGCCGCCGAGGCCGGCGCCCTCCCCATCGGCTTCGCCGTCCTCCTCACCCTGGTCATCGCCGGCATCCAGTTCGCCGTCTCCCCCCTCCTCATGGATTGGATGTTCCGCTGGACCCTGTCCCTCCGCTGGGTCGAGCGCACCGAACTCCCGCCCGCACTGGTCTCCTTCGTCGAGGGAGTCGCCAAGAAGAACAACATCCAGTTCCCGCGCTTCGGCATCATCGAGGACGGCACGCCGACCGCCTTCACGTACGGCCACACCCCCAACAACGCCCGCATCGTGGTGAGCCGCGGCCTGCTCGAGATCCTGGATCCGGACGAAGTCAACGGCGTCGTCGCGCACGAGATCGGCCACGCCGTCCACTGGGACATGCTGGTCATGACCGTGGCCGCGCTGGTGCCGATCATGCTCTATTACATCTTCCGGGTGTCGATTCGCATGCGCGGCAAGAACAACCCGGGCCCGATCATCGCCCTGGCCGCGTACATCCTCTACGTGATCAGCCAGTACATCCTGCTCTGGCTCTCGCGCACGCGCGAGTACTACGCCGACCAGTTCGCCGGCGAAGAGACCCTCAAGCCGGGGGCGCTCGCCTCGGCCCTCACCAAGATCGCGTACGGCCTCGCCGGCAACGCGGCGCGCCGCAAGCTCGAGACCGACGCCGCCAAGGGAAACAAGGAGGCCGAGGCGCGCCTCCAGAGTCAGGATCCGAACCGTCTCGACGCCGTTCGCGCGCTCGGCATCTTCGATCCGGAGAGCGCCCGCGCCCTGGTGGCGACGTCGGTTTCCGAGACCAGCTTCCAAGAGGGCCGCTCGCCCGAGATCGACAAGGAGAAGCTCAAGGACGCGATGCAGTGGGACCTGTGGAACCCGTGGGCCGGATGGTACGAACTCCACTCCACCCACCCGCTTCCCGCCAAGCGCATCGAAGCCCTCTCGGACCAGGCCGAGGGGATGGGCCAGAAGGCTTTCGTGCGCTTCGACCGCACCCAGCCCGAGTCGTACTGGGACGACTTCCTCATCGACCTGCTCGTGCAGACCGCGCCCCTGACCTTCGCGGCGATGGCGTTCCTGCTGGGCCTGTCTACGTACGGCTCCGTCCAGCTCGGGAAGTCCTTCGGCCTCGCGCTCGCCGGGCTCGGGCTCGGATCGCTGATCAGTACGCTCTACTGTTACCGCGGGGCGCTTTTCCCCAAGGCCTCGGTGGCCGGCCTGCTCAAGAACGTCAAGGTGTCGGCGGTTTCGCCGGTCCCCGCTACGATCCACGGGAAGATCATCGGGAAGGGGATCCCGGGCCTGATCTGGTCCGAGGACCTGGTACTGCAGGACTCGACCGGGTACATCTTCCTCGACTACCGGCAGCCGCTCGGAATCATCGAGTTCATGTTCGGCCTGTTCCGCGCGGGCGGGATCGTCGGCCGCGAGGTCACGGCCGTCGGCTGGTACCGCCGTGCGCCGGTGCCGTACTTCGAGCTGAAGCACCTGAGCTACCGGGACGGGAGTCAGACCAAGGAGCACAGTTGCTACGTGTTCCCGACCAAGCTCGTGGTCGAGGCGCTGATGATCGTCGGCGGGCTGATCGTCATGGTCATGGTCTGAACGGAAGTCGGTAATTCGGATTCCCCGCGCAGCGCCGGCGATCTGGCCGGTGGCTTTCTGGATGGAACGGATGGTCAGCCGAAAGAGTCGCCGCTCGTCCCCGGGCCGAAGGCGCCGACCAGGCTCCGTCCTCCGGTCGCGGGCGGCTGCGGGCGGCGGGGCCGTCTGCCGGCTTGCGCGCGGTAAACCTGCGCGCCTCTGACACGGGAGCTCCGGGGCACCGAAACCGCACGCGCAGGACCCGGTTTTCGACCCTTCCGCGGCAGCGACGATCGCTCCGCCGTGGTCTTTCGCCCTGAGTCCCATGTCCTTCGGCCTTCCCTCCGGGCTTGCCCCGGACGTGGTCCGCACCTACCGCTCGCACCGGGCGGCCGAGTGCTGGTCGATGCTGGGCGGCGGCTTTCTCCAGCTTGCGGAAGCCGTCCTGCGCCGGTCGCTCGGGGCCGGCGACCTCGCGGTCACCCTGTTCACGATGGCTCCGTTGGCGCCGAATCTGCTCGGCGGGTTCTGGGGCCTGTGGATGGAGGGGAAAGCCAAGCGGCCGATCATCCTGGTGAGCGGCGTGGTGCGGTATCTCGTGCTGGTGGCGCTGGTGGTGTCGCGCCAGCCGGTGTGGTTCATCGCGGTGTGGACGGTGGCGGCGCTGATGGAGCCGTGCTTTCTCACCGCGCAGTCCTCGCTCTTCCAGAGCAACTACCCGGTCGCGGTGCGCGGAACGCTGGTTTCGCGGGTGGGGGCGATCGGGCGATTGACCTTCCTGGCGGGGGCGATCGTGGGCGGTGCTGTGCTCGACGCCTGGCCTGCCTGGGGGACCTGGGTCCTGGCGGTCGGCGGCCTGGTCGGCTTCTTCGGCACGGTGGTCTATGCGGCGATCCCGTTCACGAACCCGCGCGGTCGGGCGGCGGATTCCGGCCCCGCCCTGGCGGCCGCCGGCCGCATGGTCGGTGACATGGGGCGGATCCTGCGCGAGAACCCCGCATTCGGCCGCTACGAGCGGAACTACATGGTGTACGGCCTGGCCTTCATGCTGCTCCTGCCGGTGAACGTGTTCCTGCTGATCGACACGTTCCGGCTGACGTACAAGGAGTTTTCGCTGATCAAGCTGGTGGCGGTGCAGCTCGGATTCATGCTGTCGGTATCGACCTGGGGGAGGGCGATGGACCGGCGCGGCCCCTACGGGACCGCGGCGCTGGCCTTCCTGGTGCTGGCGGCCTATCCGGGGCTGCTTTCGCTCGGGGTGTGGCTGCACTCGAGCGCGTGCGTGTGGGTGGGCTTCTTCGTGTTCGGGATCTGCATGGCGGGCGTGCACATGACCTGGACCCTGTCGAGCGTGACGTTCGCACGCGGGCGGGACAGCACTCCCTTCATGGGGATCCACATCTTCTGCGTCGGGGTGCGCGGGGTGCTCGGGCCGCTGATCGGGTGGCGGCTGTATCAGCTTGCAGGGTACCACGCCGCTTTCGGAGTGAGCGCGGTGCTGTTCCTGACCGCGGGGCTGCTCATGGCGTTCGCCCCGGACCGGGAGGCGGTGGAGTCGTGGACGGAGGAGCCGGTCGTCCGCGCAATCGCTCCATGAGGGCTGCGCGCGCGTCGGCGAAGAAGGCGCGGAAGCGCGCGCTCGCATAGTCGGGGTAGGTCCACGGCCAGGTCTCGAAGCGGCCGTCGCGGAACCAGAGGGTGACCTCGCCGGAGATTCCCTGGCCGAGGTAGATCCGGTGGCTGTGGTCCTTGGTGCTGGCGAGGACGAGCTTGCCGGGTCCGAGGTAGCCGGGATCGATGTTGACGGGCCGCGCGACGGGGAACTCGGGGCGTCCGGCGAACGAGGTTTCGAGGTCGTTGGTCCAGCGCTTGAGCGCAGGCAGGGCGTCCATTTCGGTGGGCCGATCGAAGGCGAGCAGCCGGCGGTGGAGCGGGGTGCCCATCGTGCCGGCATAGTAGGCGGTCTCGGTGAAGGGGAATGGCCCGAGCTCGCGGAGGGCGGGGCCGAGCCGTTCGAGGAGGGCGCTGCGCGCCTCTTCGAGCGCGACGGGAAAGGCCGAGAAGATGCTGGCGACGGCGAGGACGGGCTCGGGGGCGCGGACTGGGGCCATGGATCGCGACCTCCGGTCGGCCAAGGACGCGTCGGATCGAAGAAGGCTCAGCTCTGGTCGGTCAAGGGACGGGTCGGATCGATGGAGGCCCAAAACAAGTCGAATCCGGTCGGTGGATGCGTGCGACTCCAGGTCCCTACCAGCGGCCGAATCCAGGCTCCCCGGTTGGGCCATCTGTCGTGCGGCGCGCCGCGCATTGCGCCAGGCTCGCCTCGGCGGAACCCTCACCTTCAGCGTGGACGGAACGCCCACCGGTACGGCGGAGGCGCGGGAACCGATAGCGGGTGCGCGTCCGCGCTGTCGCCCACGGCCGGTGAACCCGGGGGGTACCGGGCTCGAGGGTAAGGGGAGTGTGGGTGGAACGGCCGTGGGCGGCAGGGGAGACGCGCGTGTGGGTTCGGGTCCGGCGGCCCGCCCGCGTGCGAACCGTCCGCCGATCGCGCTTGGGTGTCCCTCTTTCGAGGTCCGCTCTTCCCCTCTCCAAGAAGGCGGCCCCGGGACCGTGTTGGGGTCCCGGGCACTCAAGTACGCGGCGGACCGGTCGCCCGCGGGCGGGCGAGCCCGACCGGATACCACACGACGGTTCGTCGTCTTCGGCTGCTTCTGCGAGGTTCTCCTTTCTTGCGGCCGGTCGGCCGCGAGGTCGAGTTTCATTCCGGCGCGGCGGCTGCGTCATCGCGCCGCGGTTCGGTTCGCTCCGTTTCGCGGCGCGGTTCCGGGCGCGGGTTCGATTCTTCTCTCGCCGGCCGCCGTCGTCTGCTCGGCCGTCTTCTTCTTTTTTTTCCGCCACCCGCGGCCGTTTTCTTCATCCTTCGTGTGCCGTTACCTTCCCTATCGGGCGGAATCAGGCGCGACTGAACGGAACATTCGTAGAATTCACGAATCAGCGCACGATGGATCGAATAAAGACCTTGCGATCGGATGTCCGTGGATTATTCGCTCTTTGCGCGGCGGCTTGCGGACGCTACCGGGGTGGCGATGGCGGCTGAGCGGGACCGGTTTGAGACTTTGTTTTTCGCTCAGTTGAGGCGGGCGAGGAGCTTCCCGAGGTCGCGTCGCGCGAGCTCGTAGGCGGGGTAGAGGACGAGGGCGCGTTCGAGCGCGCGCACGGCTTCGAAGTACTTTCCCTGTGCGGCGTAGGCTCGGCCCAGGTTGTAGTGGGGGAAATGGCGGGGATCGTAGCGCCGGGCGGCGATGGCTTTTTCCAGCCAGGGGATGGCTTCATCGACCTTGCCCTGCTCGATGAGGTAGGCTCCGATGTCGTTGTACGGATTTCCGAAGTCCGGGTCGACCGCGATGGCGCGCTTGCATTCGGCGATGGCGTTGTCGACGAGTCCCTGGAAGCTGTAGGTCCACCCGAGGAAGGTGTGGGCTTCGGCGGTGGGGTGGATCGCGATGGATTTGCGATAGAGGTCGACCGCCTGGTCGAGGTTGCCGGCCATCTGGTGCCGATAGGCTTCGTGGAAATAGGTGAGCGCGAGCTCGTTCACGGGAGGATCCTGCCCATGGGAGTTCGCACCGAGGATAGCCGCGGGGGGCGCCGCGCGCAAGCCCGATCGCCCGGACCGCCCGCTCCGGGGCGCCCCGTGTTGGTGACGGGGTTCGAGCCGTTCCTGAAGCACCGGGTGAATTCCTCGTGGGAGGCCGTGTGCGGGATGGCCGGTGCGGTGGTCAACGGCAGGCCGGTCCTGGTTCGGCAGCTCCCGGTGAGCTTTGCGCGGGCAGGGCGGCGGATTCTCGGGTGGTTGCGGGAACTGCGGCCGGCGGCGGTGGTGCTCTTCGGCCTGGCGGACGAGGGCCGGGTGAGGCTCGAGCGGATTGCGCTCAACGTGGACGATGCGGAGAAGCCGGACAACGACGGCGGGAAGCCTGTGGACCGGCGGATCGTGGCCGGGGGGCGGATGGCGCTCGAGTCGCGGCTTCCGCTCGCGGCCATCGAGCGGCGGCTGAAGCGGGAGCGGATTCCGGTGCGGCGTTCGTTCCACGCCGGGACGTACTTGTGCAACCATGTATTCTATCGGGTGCTGGCGGCGACGCGGGTGCCCGTGGGGTTCGTGCATGTGCCGCCGCTGGCCGAGCGCGGGCGGCGCAAGGGGCGGATGGGGCTGGCGGCGCTGCGGCGGACGGCGCGGGTGGTGGTGGAGGAGACGGTGCGGGCGCTGGGGCGGCGGCCGCGGGCGTCGCGGCCAGTTGCAAAACGGGGATCGGCCCCGGTACGATGAGTGGGGACGCTCGAAAAGTGACCCGCACGAGGCGCAGGAGGAGAGCATGTTGGTGGACTTCCGGAACGAGCCGTTGACCGACTTCGCGGTCGAGGCAAACCGTGGGGCGATGCAAAAGGCGCTGAAGGACGTCGGGGCGCAGCTCGGGCAGACCTACCCGCTGCGGATCGGGGGCGAGCGGATCGTGACCGACGCGAAGATCGAGTCGGTGAATCCGGCGATGCCCTCGCAGGTCGTGGGACGGGTCGCGAAGGCGAGTGCCGACCTGGCGCGGCGTGCGGTGGAGACGGCGGCGCGGGCCTTCGAGACGTGGAAGAACGTGGCTCCGGAGGCGCGCGCGCGGGTGCTGTTCCGCGCGGCGGCGCTGATGCGCCGGCGCAAGCACGAGTTTTCGGCGTGGATGGTGTACGAGGTGGGGAAGAGCTGGGCCGAGGCGGACGGGGACACCGCCGAGGCGATCGACTTCATGGAATTCTACGCCCGGGAGATGATCCGGCTGGCGGGGCGGCAGCCGCTGACGCGGGTGCCCGGGGAGGACAACGAGCTTTACTATATTCCGCTGGGGGTGGCGGTGGTGATACCGCCCTGGAACTTCCCGCTGGCGATCACGACCGGGATGGCGACGGCGGCGGTGGTGGCGGGGAACACGGTGGTGCTCAAGCCCGCGAGCGTCTCTCCGGTGATCGTCGCGCGCATGGTCGATCTGCTGGAGGAGGCGGGGGTGCCATCGGGGGTGGTGAACTTCTGTCCCGGCAGCGGGGGCGAGGTGGGCGACATCCTGGTGCAGCATCCGCTGACGCGGCTGATCAGCTTCACCGGTTCGCGCGAAGTCGGGCTGCGGCTGAACGAACTGGCCGCGAAGCCGTCGCCGGGCCAGAAGTGGATCAAGCGGGTGATCGCGGAGATGGGGGGCAAGGACACGATCATCGTGGACGAGGATGCGGATCTGGAGGCGGCCGCGGCGGGGATCGCGTCGGCGGCGTTCGGCTTCCAGGGGCAGAAGTGCTCGGCCTGTTCGCGGGCGGTGGTTCACGAGAAGGTGTACGACCAGGTGCTGCTCTCGGTGGTGAAGCGGACGAAGGAGATCACCGTGGGTCCGCCGGTGGACCCGGCGCATTGGATGGGCCCGTGCGTGGACCGCGGCCAGTTCGAGAAGGTGCTCGAGTACATCGAGATCGGCAAGAAGGAAGGTCGGCTGGTGTGCGGCGGCTCGAAGCTCGAGCGCGAGGGCTGGTTCGTCCAGCCGACGATTTTCGCGGACGTGGCGCCCATGGCGCGGATCGCCCAGGAGGAGATCTTCGGGCCGGTGCTGGCCTTCCTGAAGGCGAAGAACTGGGACGAGGCGATCGCGATCGCGAACAACACCGACTACGGGCTGACCGGCGCGGCGTACTCGCGCAGCCGGGCGCGGTTGGAGCAGGCGCGGCGGGACTTTCACGTGGGGAACCTGTACCTGAACCGCAAGTGCACCGGGGCGCTGGTGGACGTGCACCCCTTCGGCGGGTTCAACATGAGCGGGACGGATTCGAAGGCGGGGGGGCGCGACTACCTGCTGCTGTATTTGCAGGCGAAGAGCGTGAGTGAGGGGATGTGATGGACTGGAAGGACCGAATCGTCCTCGACCCGGCCATCCTGTCGGGGAAGCCGGTGGTGAAGGGGACCCGGCTGGCGGTCGAGTTCATCATCGATCTGGGGCGCAGGGCTGGACGCGCGAAGCGGTCGCGACGTGATGACGTCTCTGCGCTGCCGCCGGGCAATTCGAGACCGGGAGACCGGCTCGTCGATTGACCGGCGTCGGCTCCGCGGGTAGTCTGTCGGCGACCGCATGCAGCGCTTCGTCGAGAGGGGCCATGGCCACCGACCCCGCCCAGGTACCGACCCCGCCTCGATCGGGGGTCCCGATCTCCGCGGATGTCCCGACCGTCACGGGCGTCGGCGCCGCGCCCCAGGCGCCCGTCACTCCCCCTTCGCCCAGCACCGACGTTCCCGGCCTGACCCCGGGCTCGGCGGCCCCGTTCGCGCGCCGAAAGGCCGCCGGGACGACGGGAGAGGGGAAGCGAGCGCGTCCTGCCGGGAGCGCGACCCCGCGGCGCGCAGGATGGCGCTATTTCTCCTCCTCCTTCTCGCCCCCTGCGCCCACGCCACGCGGGCCCAGGAGGAGATCGTCGTCCTCACCGACGGCACCCGCCTGCGCGGCAAGGTCGGCAAAGCCGGCGACGCGATCATCGTCCACACCGGCGAGCGCGACGTCACCCTCAGCCCCACCCTGGTCGCCTCGCGCACCAAGGCCACGACCGCCGCCGAGGCGCCGGTCGAGTACCTGTTCCATCAGGAAGAGATGAAAACCGCGAAAAGAGGCACCCTCGCGCTGGTGGTCAGCGAGTTCAAGTGGAACAGCGCCTTCTCCCCCGCAGGCGTCTCCTCGGTCTCGTGCCGCGATCCGAAGCTGGGCTCGATCACCTTCGCCGTCGTGGTCCACCGCATCACCCCCGAGAAGGTCTTCGTCGCGGGCGTCGAATACCGCTGGTCGACCGCCTTCGCGACCCGAACGATGGCTCCGCTCCTCGACTCGATGGTGGCTGCGCAAATCGACCCGGGCAATGCGGACCAACTGCGCAAGGCGTCGCGTTGGTATCGCACCTACGGGGACTTCGACGCTGCGGCGCGGTGGCTCGATCGCCTGGCCGAGGTCGTGCCTGCCGATCCGGCCCTGGCGCGCGAGCGGGAGACCGTCGAGGTCGAGCGCTTCCGCGCGGCGGTCGAGGAGTTCGACCGACGGCTCGCCGCGGGGGCCGAAGAGCAGGCGCTCGCACGCGGTCGCGACGCGCAGGCGACGCCCGCGGTCGAGCAGGAACTGGCGGACGCGGCGAAATCGTTCCGCGAGCGCCTCGAAGCGCTGGGCCGCCGGCGCGAGGCGGTGGCCGAGATCGGCAAGCGGTTGGCGGCACTGGACCCCGCGGCGCCTCCACCGACCGGCGCACAGGCGGAGCGCGCGCAGGCCATTCTCGCCAAGCTCGAGGGCTCGCTCGACGAGGCGCGCATGCCCGCCCTGTGCGCCGAGTGGGCGGAAGCGCTCGCGCGCGACCCGAGCCCGCGCCTGAGCGCCGCAGCGGTCCACGAGGCCGCGGGTCTCGCGGACGCGGTCGCCGACTTTTTCCGCCAAGAAAAACCGGAGCAGGCGCGCGAGCTGGCGCGCAAGCTCGAGGCGTCGACGATCCCGCAGCCATGGAAGGTCGCGATCCTGCGCTCGGCGACGCGGTACGACGAGCCGGAACCGCGCTCGGGTTGGCAGCGGGTCGAGTTCGAGCACCCCACGCTGAGGAAGAAGTTCCACTACTTCGTGCAGATTCCGCGCGGCTACCGGCCCGACGTTCCCTGCCCCGCGCTGATGACGCTACACGGCCAGAACGCGACCGCGGAGGCGACGCAGGGCTGGTGGGGCGAGCTCGCGGAGCGGTACGGCTTCGTGCTGATCAGCCCGGAGTACATTTACGGGCGCAAGTTCGGCTACATGGGGACGGAGACTGAATTCTCGTCGGTGATGGGAGCGCTCCGGCACGCCTCGGGCCGGTTCAATCTCGACCTCGACCGGGTCTTCCTGCAAGGTTCGTCCCAGGGCGGGCACGCGGCATGGGACATCGGCAGCGCGCACTCGGACCGGTTCGCGGGTGTGATCCCGATCATCGGCGCCGCGCTCACCACCCGCAAGCTGGCGAATCTGCTGCACACGGGGCTCTACTGCGTCGACGGCAGCGAGGACGGCGGCTCGCCGGTGCTCGACCGCAAGGCGATCCAGGCGTTGGCCAAGCTGCGCGCCGACGCGCGCTACGTGGAATACGTCGCGCGCGGCCACGAGTCGTTCAACGAAGAGTACGAGACGCTGTTCCGCTGGATGTCCGGGCGGCGCACCGCGGAGGCGCCGCTCCAGGCCCACCTCATACCCCACCTCAAGGGAAACGCGCGCCGGCGCTTCGTGGAGATCGCGGGGTTCGCGCGCCCGCCTGCGGCGTCGAGCCTGGAGCAGGCCGACATCGCCGAGATCAGCGCGCGCATCGACCGCGCCGCCAACGCCATCGACGCCGAGTCCCGGGGCGCGACCCTGCTGCGGTTCCGGCTCTCGCCGCTCGCGCTCGAGCTGGCGAAGCCGGTGCGGATCACGGTCAACGGCAAGGTGGTGCACGACGCCGTGGTCCCGCCCAGTTGGGAGAAGGCGCTGCTCGACGCGCACGCGACGCGGGACCGGCGCGACGCGTTCCTCGCCGAGGTCACGGTGCCCGCAAAATGATCGACCTGCCCGACCCGAACACGCAAGGGCGGACAGAAGCCTGGCGGCAGAAAGTAACGAGGTTCCCGAAAGACGCAAGGGTCGCGCTGCCAACCGTACCCCACGGCCGGCGGCGCGACCCGTAGAGATGCCGCCCCGGGCGCGCCCACTATTTGTACGTGATCCCGTGCTTCGCCGCCTGCTCCTTGAGCGCCTCGAACGCCTTGGCGTCGAACGAGTCCTTGGCGTCGACCCGCTTCGCGTCCTCGGCGCGCACGAACTCGTCGCGCTTCCGGTTCAACCCGGCGATCTGCTCGGAGATCTCGCGGCGCTGGGCGAGCAGCTTCTCGATCAGCGCCTTCTGCTCCTCCGGCGTCTTCCCCTGCAGCGCCTCGGGCAGGTCCTTCGCCGGGATGCGGGCGAGCACCGCGACCACCGGCTCCGACCCGCACGCGTCGAGCAGGTCCTGCCGGTCCAGGCGGCCGTTGGAATCGTTCCAGCCCGCGCAGCCCGCCTTCGCATCTTCGGCCAGGTCCTTCTGCCCTTCCAGCCGGCGACCCGCGGCCGACTGGTACTCCTCGGTCCCGTACACCAGTCGCGTGTCGACCAGCCGGTCGTTCCAGTCGCCCAGCTCGCGATCGAAGGGCGTCGCCACCGCGACCATCCCGCCGGATTGGTCGATGCTCAGGAACCGCCCCTCGGAACGCCTGGCGATGTCGTCCCACACGCGGCCCGTGTCCTCCGCGCCACCGCAGCGGATCGTGTTGATGATGATCCCCTTCTCCACTGCGCGGCGGCAGAGCGACGGCAGGTCGAGTCCGTCTTCGTACTCGTGCGGCGGCGCGTCGCCGACCAGGTAGATCACCCTGAGCGAGGCCTTCGGGCTCCAGGCCAGGTCGTCGATCGCCTCCTTCAGGGCCTGCTCGACGTACTCGGGCGTGTCCCCGCCGCCCTCGGCGGCGAAGCCCCGCAGTCGGTCGTACACCACGTCGATGTTGTCCGAGAAGTCGTTCCGCCGCGTGACGTACGCGTCCCCCTGGTCGCGGTATCCCACCAGCGCCAGCCGCACCTCGGGACGCGGCTCGCCGGGCAGGATCGCGTTGGCGATCGACCAGATCTTTTTCTTCGCGCCTTCGATCAGCCCACCCATGCTGCCGGTCGTGTCGAGGACGAAGGCGACGTCGACCACCGGCCGCCCGGCGGCAGGGGCGGACGGCGGTTCGTCCGCGCACAGGCACGGGAGCACGGCCAGGAACAAGGATGCGCCGAGGACGGGATGGAATGGGCTCTGCATGGCGACCTCCGGGGACGGCGACAGGCCGCAGCTACGCGCCGCGGCGGAAGCGAAGGGGATACCGTCCCCGCGCGGCGCTATTCCCAGGTTCGCTCAGGGATTTCCGCACCGGAAGATCGGCCGGGCGCGAGCGGCGACTCGTTCTGCGGGGGCCGGTACTCAGTACCCGAGGTTCATCTCCTGCGCGGCCCGACGCGCCACGCTCGCCTTGTCATGGGCGGGATAGGTACTCCCCATCCAGGCGAACCACTGCATCGCCTCCTCGCGCAGCGCCAGCTTCTTCGCGATCTTCTCCGGGTCGCCGCGCGCCTCCTTGGCCAGCTCGTCGGCGACATCGCGCAAGCTGACGCCGACGTAGTAGGCTGCGTCCGGAACCAGCGAATGCTCCGGCCAGCGTTCCACCAGGGCCTCATAGACCTCGGCGGCCCGCTCCGTACGGGCCGTCCAGCGCAGGTACTGCGCGCAGTCATAGGTGACTTCCGGAGCCCGGGTCCATTGGTCCCGCCAGGCCTGGTCGAAGATCCAGGTCAGGACCCGATCGCTCGACACGAAGATCGGACCTCCGATCAGGATCCCGACTGCGAGAAGCCACTTCAAGAGGGTCTTGCCGGTCGATGATTGCCCGCTCATCTGCCATCTCCAAAACGTCCGCGTCGATCGGGAAGCAACTGGAGTGCCGCCGGCGAGGAGATAGCGCGACGGGTGCCGCAATCGTATGGCGCGGCCGGCCCCGAGCGGTCCCGACACAACATCCCAACCGCCTCCCGAAGCCCAACGCCCGGCGCTGCTTGCAAAGCCAAACCGAGAACCCGACGCGGGCCCCGACCGCGTCCCGGGATCGGGGATCCGGCCGGCCACTCAACCGACCGTACGCAGGCGAGTGGCCGTGAGAGTGACCGATCACGTCACTCCCTCCGGCGCATCACGGACGCAACGTGTCAGCCGAGTCCCGCCCCGCCCCACCCGGCCCGATCCGCCCCGGCCGCCCGAGTCGTCCGAGCGGACCGGTTGCTCCACACTCGACTCCGGCGTACAATCCGCTCATGCCCAGCGACGCCGACCTGCGCATTCTCGAGACCCTGCTCGCCCGGGGGAAGATCACCGCGGCCGAGGCCGCGCACGTGCTCGCCGCCTGGCGCGAGCGGGGCGCGCTCGACCTCGCCCTCGAGTTGCTCTCGCTGCGCGCGTGGTCCGAAGCGGACCGCGCGGAGCTCTCGGCGGTCTTCCGTTCCGTGGCCGGGTCGCACGCCCCCGCGACCATCGCCGATTCCGGCGGCGGGCCTTCGGCCCCCGCGACCGTCGCACATTCCTCCGGCCCCCCCTACGTGCCGGCGACCATCGCCGATTCCCGAAGCGGCCAGCCCGCGCCCTCCACCGCCGCCGACGTGCCATCGTCCAGGGGCGGAGCCGCTTCGACCGGCGCGTCCGCGAGATCCGCGGCCGGCACCGCGCAGTCGAGCCATGCCGGGATCCCGCCGCCGTCGCACGTGGTCGGGGCGCCCACGCCGGAGCCGGGCCGCCGGCCGTTCGCCTTCGAGCGCTACGAGGTGATCCAGGAAATCGCGCGCGGCGGCATGGGGGTGGTGTACAAGGCCCGCGACACGCGCCTCGGCCGCATCGTCGCGCTCAAAGTCCTGGTCGGCGGCACCTCGGCCTCGCCGGAGTCGATCGAGCGCTTTCACCGCGAGGCGCGCACGATCGCCGGCCTGCAACACCCGAGAATCGTCCCGGTCCACGACGTGGGCGAGACCGACGGCGCCTGCTACTTCACGATGGACTTCATCGAGGGCCCGTCGCTCGCCAGGCTGATCCACGACCGCGCGATCGCGCGCCGCGACGGGGTCGCCCTGCTGCGCGAGATCGCGCTCGCGCTCCACCACGCCCACGAACAGGGAGTGGTCCACCGCGACGTCAAGCCGGGCAACATCCTGGTCGACCGCTCTGGGCGCGCCTTCATCGCCGACTTCGGGCTCGCCCGCGAGGCGCAGTCCGACAGCCGGCTGACCGCGACCGGCCGGCCGGTCGGGACTCCGGTCTACATGTCCCCGGAGCAGGCGGGCGGCGACCCCACCGCCTCGGACCGGCGCGTCGACGTTTACGCGCTGGGCGCGACGCTCTTCGAGATGCTCACCGGCCGCCCCCCGTACGAGGGGGAGAACATGATGGAGATCCTGTTCAAGATCCTGGGCAGCGATCCGCCGCGGCCCACGATGCTGGATCCCACGATACCGCGCGACCTCGAGATCATCACGTTGCGGGCGATGGAGCGGGAGCGGGGGCGGCGCTATCCGACGGCGAAGGCGTTCGCCGACGATCTCGGCCGGTTCCTGGAGGGCGAGGCGATCGCCGCGCGTCCGAGCGGAGTGCTCTACCGCTCGTGGAAAAAGGCGCGCCGGCACCCGGTGGCGGCGACGCTGGGCACGACCGGGGCGATCCTGGTCGCCCTGGTGGGGGGCTTCGCCGCCTGGACTGCCGCGCGCGAGGCGCTCGAGGCGCGCGAGCTGGCCGGGCGGGCGCGCACGGAACTCGCCGCGGGGCGGCCCGAGGAGGCGCTCACGCTGCTCGGCCGCGCGCGCACGCACGACCCCGATGGCGAGGCCTGGCCGGTGATGGAGGAGGCCTGCCGCGCCGCGATCCGCGCCCGCGACGAGCGCGCCCGGGAAGAGGCGCGCCTGGCCGAGGCGCTCGAGCGCAATGCCCGGCGCAACCGCGCCCAGCCCCTCTTCGAGGCCGCCTGGAAGCTGCTCGACCTGACCGACATCCTGGCCCGCCACGGCCGGCACGCCCAGCGCCGCGAGCGCCTCGACGAGGCCGCCGGGCTGCTCGACAAGGCGCTCGCGGAGGACGCCGAGTTCGCCGAGGCCTGGCACGCCCGCGGCCGCGTCCGCCGCCTGCTCGGCCGGCCCGACCTCGCCCTCGCCGACCTCGACCGGGCGATCGCCCTGCGCGGCACCTTCTCCGCCCCCTGGATCGAGCGCATCGGGGCCCGCGCCGACCTCTATCACCGGAAGAGCTCGCCCGGGGTGATCGTCGAGCAGGGGGACGGCCCGATCCAATGGAACTTCCGCGACCTGGCGCAGGACGCCGAAGCCCAGGCCCTGCTCGCTGCGGCCCACGCGGACGTCGAGCGCGTCCTCGCCCTCGGGGTCCGGCCCGAGGAGGCTCACTTCGTGAAGGGGTTGATGAGCGTCGTCGACGGGCACCCGGACGCGGCGATCGCCGAGCTGTCGCACGCGATCGAGCTCTTCCCTTATCACGCCGAGGCGCACCAGAAACGCGCCTTCGCCCATCTCATGCAGGGGGACACGGACGCCGCGCTCGCCGACATCACCCGTGCGCTCGAGCTCTGGCCCGCCTTCGCCGAGGGGTTGTGCTACCGCGGGGTGATTCGCTTCGTGCGCCAGGATTCCGCCGGGGCGATCGCCGACTTCGAGACCGCGGGGGCGATCGACCCCGAGCTCCGCCAGGCGGTGGAAGGCAAGGCCATGGTGCTGGGGACCGGCGGGAATTGGCCCGCGGCGATCCCGGAGTACAGCCGCGCAGTCGAGAAGTGGGCCGACGCCAACTCCTACGTGAACCGCGGCACCGCGTACCTGAAGTGCGATCGGCTGGCCGAGGCGCGCGCCGACTTCGCTCGCGCGGTGGAGCTCGACGCGTCCGACCCGCGCGCGGTGTTCATGCGCGGCCAGGTTCGCATGGTCGACGGCGACCTGGAGGGCGCGCGCGCCGACATCGAGAAGGCGATCGAGCTGGATCCGCGCGACCCGTATTTCTGCGAAGCGCTCGCCTGGGTGCACGAAAAGCGCAACGATGCCGCCGCGGCCAAGGCGGCCTACGACCTCGCGATCGCACGCGCGCCCGACGCGCCGAAGTACTACGTCATGCGTGCGGCAGTGCGGCGCGAGCTGCGCGACTTCGCCGGCGCGCTCGCCGACCTGGACCTGGCGCTCGCGAAGGACCCGGACGACCCGCGCGCGCTCTTCGATCGCGCGCGCATGCGCCTCGGGATCGACCGGATCGACGAAGCGCGCGCCGACCTCGACCGGCTGATCGCGCGCCGGCCGGACGATCCGGCCGCGCGCCAGCTGCGCGCGCGATTGCGGGGCCAGGCCGGGGACCACGCGGGCGCGCTCGAGGACCTGAACGCCGCGGTCGCAGCCGAGCCGACGGAGCCCTCCCACCGCCTCTTCCGCGGCATCGCCCACCTCGCCGCGCAGCGCTGGGCGGAGGCAGTGGCCGACCTCGAGGCGGGGCTCGCCCCCGGCCCTCAGGGGCCCGAAGCGGTGGTCGCGCGCACGCGCCTGGCAGACGCCCGCTGGCTCGCGGCCCACCCCACGCACTGGCACGACCTCGAGACGGCGTTCCGCCAGCTCGCCGAGGCATGCAACCTTGCCGAACAGGCCTACCGCCGTGCCGACTGGCCGGCGGCCGCGGAGGCGTACCAGGCCGGGCTCGACGTGACCCGGGCGCTTTTCGCCGCGAAGGGGCCGGAGTTGCAACAGGTCGCGGAAGGGAACCGCTCGACCGCGACGCTGCTGGTGCATGCCTGGTACAACTTCGCCTGCTGCCTGGGCCGGCGCGCGGAGGCGGCCCAGGGCGCGGAGCGTGACCGGATCGCCGACGAGGCGCTCGCCGCGCTGCTCGAGTCGCTGCGGCTGGGTTTCGACGACCTCGACCACGTGCGCAACGATCCCGATCTGGCGGTGCTGCGCAGCCGGCCGGAGTTCCAGAAGGCGCTGCTCGGGCCGAAGTGAACCCACGTTTCGCGGTGCGTGCATTCCATCCACGGGGCCGGACGCGTCCGCCCTCATGCGCTCCCTCGTCCTCCCCGACGCGGGATCTGGCGCTGCCGATTCGATGTTTTTCCGCGCTTGCCCCCTTGCCGCCTTGCCGTCGCTCTCTTCCGCTGATACTCTGGCCGCAGTAGACTTCGCCTCAGAATTGGGAGTCGCGTCAGAATGTCCCGGTCGCCCCTCGCGCACCTGCTTCCTCGCACCGGCCCATCGGCCGCGACCGGCGAGCGTCGCTTCCGCGTGGACAACGTGACGTGGGACCAGTACGCCGCGCTCCGCCGACTGCTCGACGAGGTTCCTGGACTGCGGATCACCTACCTGGAGGGGATGCTGGAACTCATGAGCCCATCGGAAGAACACGAGCGCGTCAAGAAGACCACGGCGCGGTTGGTGGAGGCCTACGCCGAGGAGATGGACCTCCCCCTCAACGGGTTCGGCAGCGCCACGTACCGCAAGAAGGCCAGGCATCGGGGGCTCGAGCCGGACGAATGCTATGTCCTGGGCCCGAAGAAAAAACGGGTGCCGGACCTGGCCATCGAGGTCGTCCTCACTTCCGGCGGGATCGATCGCCTCGACGTTTACCGGGGGCTCGGAGTGCCCGAGGTGTGGTTCTGGCGCGGCGGAAAGTTCAGCGTGCACCACCTCGGCCCGCGGGGGTACGAGACGGTCAGAAGCAGCCTGGTTCTCCCCGGCCTCGATTTCGCACTGCTCGCCCGATTCGTCCGGCGCGCGGATCAGACCGCCGCGGTGAAGGCGTTTCGGCAGGCCTTGCACCGGCGCTGATGCTCCCCCAAGTCTCGTCGATCGCGATCCTCCCGTTCGAGACCCGACTGGTCCTGGGATCCGATCGTGAAGGTCGCCCCGCGGAGGAGCTCACCGGTCCACGTTCATTCCGCCATTCGCGCGTGCGAGTTCGGCCATGAACCGACCCGCGCCACCGATGCAGATGGTGTGGATCACGACCCTGCGGGCGGCGTTCTTGCGCGCGATCTCGCGGAGCATGTCCGCCGCGCGCACCCAGGTCCCCGAGCGCGACGCGCCGTCCGAGAGCAGGAAGAGCGTATCGACCTGGTCGTCGGCCAGCGCCTCGTCGAGGGCGTCGAACAGGTCGGTTCCTCCTCCCGGCTTGCGCTCGGCGATGAACGCTTTGGCGTCAGCCTTGCGGCCAGGATCCGCGGGCTGGAGCTTCTTCTGCCACCACTGCCGGGCGTGATCGAAGAAGACCACGTTGAAGCGCACGTCCTTGGCCAACCGGTCGACGGTGTCACAGAGCTCCTGCTTCGCCACTTCGAGCCGGGTCGGCCCCGCTTGCGTGACCGCGTGCGTGCCGGGAAGCGGCTGCCGCTTTCCCATGCTGCCGCTGACGTCGAGGAGAAAGCAGACCCGCTTCGACAGCACCGGGATGCCGTAGTAGCGGGTCTCGTCGCCGGCCGGGGCTGCTCCCGCCGTCGCGCCGGCCACGACCGTGAAGTTCGCGCCGTGCTCCTCCCACCACCTCCTCCAGGCCGCCGCGTCGGTCCCGTGCCGCACGCCGGTCAGCCTTTCCAACCCGGCCGCGGCATCGTGGCGCAGCCGGCCCTCCTCCGACGCGACCCGCGCAATCAGGGCGGGTACGGCTTCCTTCCGGCGCAGCTGGCCCAGGGCTTCGATCGCGGCGGCGCGCACGGTCCAGACGGGGTCGTCGAGAAGACGGAGCAATGCCGGAAAGGCGTCCGCGTCCGCGACCCGGCCGAGCGCGCCCGCTGCCACCGTCCGCAAGGCCGCGCGCGGCTCGTTGAGCAGCGCCCGGAGGGTGGCGGCGGCCTCGCCCGCCACGGCCGGGACTCCGGCGAGCGAGCCGAGGGCCGCTGCCGCGGCGAGCGCAAGGTCCTCATCGTTCGCGCGGGTGAGCGGAGCCAGACGCGCGATGGCCGAAGGAGTGCGCAGGTCGGCGAGCGCGGCGATCGCGGCCAGACGCACTTCCGGGAACCGGTCGTGGAGAGCCCGCTCGAGCGCGGGCAGCGCCTGGGCCTCCGGGGCGTGGCCGAGGATCTCCACCGCGACCAACCGCAGGGCGGGGTCCTGGTCGACGAGTCCTCTCCCGGCGGCCCAGGCCTGGACCGCGGGGTCGACGAAGTCCCCCATGGCGTCGAGCAAGGGCCGGCGGATCGCGGCGACCTCCGGGTGGCGCGCGGCGCACTCGCGCAGGACCTCGAAGGCTTCGGGTGTGCCGGCGCGGAGGAAGATACGGATCGCGGCCCGGCGCATTTGCGCCTGGGGAGCCTCGAGCAGTTTTTGCGCGTCGGCGAGCAGGCGCGCGTCGGGCGGCGGCAGCGGAGACTCGACGCGCGCAAGGGTCAACTCGCTTCCAGAACCGGTGATCGAGCGGACCTTCCACCAGGAACGGCCGGCGAAGAACGGCTCACGCGGGTTCACCAGCTCGGAGGAGCCCGGCTGCACCTCGAGGGTCCCGTCCTCGTCGAGGTCGACGGCGAGCGCGAGCGCGTCGAGGTCGTCGAAGCGACCATCCATGTCCCGATCGGCGACGCCGAGAGTGAAGATGCGTCCGTCGAGCTCGACCTGCCCCTCGCGGTGGTGGGCGCACTGTAGGACCAGGATGTCGGAAGCCCCGCCGCCGGCGGCGAACCGGGTGATGCGGACCGGGTACGCGCCCGCGGCGGAGGCGGGGTCGCGGGATCCCGGCTGGAGGTCGGCTTCCACGACGAGGTCCGATCCCGCGGGCGCGCGGCCGGGAGCCCCGTCGTTGGTGAGGTCGTTGTCGTTGTTGCGGTCGACGAACAGGACGCAGCCGTCGGGACCGGTCTCGAGGACGAGCGTGACGAGCGCATCGGGGGCTTCGCCGAAGGCGAGGCAGGCGTAGCGCGGGGGGGACGCGTATCCCGGCTCGGCGATGAGCGGTTCCGGAGGAGCATCGGCAAGGCCGATGCGGACGGCGCCGCCGGCGAGCAGCCGCGCGAACGGTCCGTCGATTCCGCGGATCGGGCGGAGCCGCGCGGTGGCGGTGTCGCCTTCGCCGCGGATCGGGGCGGCAAGCGCGGCGAGGAGCAGGAGCGAAAGCAGGATCCGCATCGTGAATCTCGCACATCCGGCGGCGATCCGCCCCCGGCACCTACTTCTCGAAGCGGCACACCGCGGGGGAGGCGGGGAAGTACTTTGGGAGCCTACTTGTCGAAGGTGAACACCGCGGGCGAAACCTGGAAGTACTTCGCGAGCTTGCCGATGTTGGCCCGGGAGACTTGGCGCTTGCCGGCGACGATCTCGCAGATGGTGGAGACGGGAATGCCAGTCGCGAGGGCCACGGCGCGTTGGGTTACCTCCTTGGCCTCGATCAAGTGCTTGAGCATCGCCGAGTCGGACGCGTGTCCCATGGGGTAGTGCTTTTCCTCGTACTTCTCCACGAGGTCGCTCAGGACGTCCAGGTAGTCGTCTTCACCGGCATCGAGGCGGGCGCGGTCGATCAGGTCGTCAATCGTGGCCTGCGCGCGGTCGAGGTCGCGCTCCGACCGGATCGGCCGCAGCGGGAAGCACTTCGCCGGCTCAAAGTAGGTTTCGCTCGCCTTCCGCGTGCCCATGCGCCAGTCGTCTCCCACGCCTACAGGTCCAGAAGCAAGCGCAACCGGAGCCCAACCTCATCCAGGGTCGCAGACCCCACCTTGCCCCAGCGCTCCACGAATCGCGCCTTCGAGACGGACCGCAGGTCCTCGCACTTGGCGAAGCTCCGGGTCCGCAGGCCACCCTGCGGCGCGTCGATGACAACGTGATAGGGAATGCCCTTTTCCTTGCTTGTGAGCGGAACCACCACTACGAGACCGGCGGCGCTTCGGTTGAACGGGTCGCGAGAGCCCACCAGCGCCGGGCGCCTGCCTGCCTGTTCGCGGCCGCGCGTGGGGTCGAATTCCATCAGCCAGATTTCGCCCCGCAGAGGATCAGTCATGGCGCGTTCTCCGCGTGCGCCGAGGCGTACGGGCCTTCTCGGGCACGTCGTCGGCGCCCAGACCGTCGGGCAGGGTGGCCTCCCACAGCTTGCGCTCCTCCAACTCCTCCTGCCATGCCTTGGGGTCGTCGCGCAGCCGCTGGAACGCGGCGGTCGCCTCCGCGTCGAACCGCCGGCGATCCGATGGCGACAGGATGGAGGGCTTCTTCTCACGTGAGGTGCCGGCCTTGTGATTCGCCACGAACTCCGCGATGGCTTGGCGCGTCACGTCGGCGATGGACCGCCGCTCCCCGAAGGCGATCTCGCGCACGGCCTGATACTCCTTCGAGGGGACCTTGGCGAAGAGGGTCACGGGGGCGATGATCTTCCGGGGGCGCATGGGATGTCCCCTTGGCTTGCGTTACTGCTAGTATTATAGCCATGCACGGGCTTGGGGTCAAGGGGACTCCCGAATCCTCGCGGCGACGAGGTACGTCTCGCGCTCTCGGCCCTTCTCGCTGAATCGCTCGACGTGCCGCACCGGGTTCTCGTCCACGTACTTCATGCGCTGCGCCCAACGGTAGAGCGCGAGGTCCCGGTTGACGGTTGCGCCCGAGGTACCGGCCGTGACGCGCTCCTGCGCCCAGCGCGCCAGATCGTCGTCGCCGATGCTGCCGAGCATCTTCCCAGCCCACGGGGCTGCGAGAAGTACCCGGAGCCGCCGCACGTCGCCGGCGAAGGTGGAGGGTCCACCGGGACACCGCGTTCGAGGTCGGCGTTGGCCTTCGCCAGCTTGCCGGCGGCTCCGCTCCGGGTGGGTCCGGCGGAGCGGCGGTACTTGCGCCCTTGCCAGTGGAACACCACGTAGAATCCCGGGCGCGGCGGGCGGGTCTCGATGCAGCCGAACGCGCGGCGCTGGTGCATGGTCTGGCCTCCCTACTTGTCGAAGCTGAACACCGCCGGGGAGACGTGGAAGTACTTCGCCAGCTTGCCGAGGTTGGCCCGGGAGACCTGGCGCTTGCCGGCCAGGATCTCGCAAATCGTGGAAACGGGAATCCGGTCGCTCGGGCCACGGCGCGTTGGGTAACGTCTCTCTGCTCGATGAGGAACGCCAGCATCTCCGCGTCCGACGCATGGGGCATCGGGTGGTGCTTGTCCTCGTACTTCTCCACGAGGTCGCTCAGGACGTCCAGGTAGTCGTCTTCGTCCGGGTCCATGTCGTCGCGGTCGATCAACTCGTGAATGATCTCCGTGGCCTTGTCCAGCTCGCGCTCCGAGTGGATCGGCCGGAGGGGGAAGCGCCGGACCAGCTCGAAATAGGTGTCCCGGACCTTGCGTCCGCGTTCGGTTCGCGTGGCCATGCTTCTAACCTTTCTTCCAAGCGCCCCGGTCGTACTCCCCGTGCGTGAGGATGTGCCGCACGAAGACCAGTCCGCGGTTGAAGTGGATCACCACGATCATCCGGTACTTGTTCCCGGCGATGTTGAAGACCGTGAATCGCCCGACTTGATCGGCGGCCGGGAGCATTCGCATGAAGTACGCCCGGCAGGATTCGAACCTGCGACCTGCGGTTTAGGAAACCGTTGCTTCGAAGCCACAAGGCGTTGATGCCGGGTCGATTGCGTCAGTGGCAATTCGTCGGGCCCCCTCTGGGGCCCCCTATCTGGTCCCCGTTCGGGCCGGTCGGCCTGGACCTTCGCCAGCTTCGCGGCGGCGCCGCTGCGGGCCGGGCCCGCGGCACGCTGGCACGCTGATACTCCCTCCCCTGCCACACAAACTCGACGTAGAATCCAGGCTTGCCCTTCCGAGTCTTGATCGTCCCGAACGCGCGGCGCCTGGGCATGGGCGACCTCCTACTTGTCGAAGCTGAATACCGCGGGCGAGACGTGGAAGTACTTCGCCAGCTTGCCGATGTTGGCCCGGGAGACCTGGCGCTTGCCGGCCAGGATTTCACAGATGGTGGAAACGGGAATTCCGGTCGCGAGGGCCACTGCCCGCTGGGTTACGTCCTTCGCCTCGATCAAGTGCTTGAGCATCGCCGAGTCGGACGCGTGTCCGATGGGGTAGTGCTTCTCCTCGTACTTCTCTACGAGGCCGCTCAGGACGTCCAGGTAGTCGTCTTCGTTCGGGTCCAGGTCGCGATCGATCAACTCGTGGATGATCACGGTGGCCCTGTCCAGGTCGCGCTCCGATCGAATGGGCCGAAGCGGGAATCGTCGGACCAGCTCGAAATAGGTGTCCCGAACCTTGCGCGCTTGTTCCGTTCGCGTGGCCATGCTTCTATCCTTCCTTCCAGGCGCCCCTGTCGTACTCCGGGTGCGTGAGCACGTAGCGCACGAACACCTTGCCCCGATTGAAGTGGATCACCGCGATCAGCCTGTACTTGTTGCCGCCCACGTTGAACACGGTGAAGCGCCCGGCTTGATCGGCCCGGGCAAACTCGCGGCGCACGTCCGCAAAGGACCGCCAGTCGGCGCGCTTCGCATGGACGTACCATGCCTCCAGGGGCTCGGCGGCGTCGGGATGCACCCGGGCGAAGTCTCGCAACGGCCGCTTCGAGATCACGTGCACCTGCGTCGCCCTCCACCAAGCGAGATTATATTCGCACGACGCGAACACGTCAAGGGCAATCTCGGATTCCACGTGCAAGTGACGAGTGCAGCGCCGGAGGCAGGATCAGCGCAGCCCTTTCGCCTCCAGCAGCCACTCGCAAGGCCCTTTGCCTGCATGCGCAAGGTCGGTCCGAACCATCTATGATCGGGGAAACCAATCCTGGGCGCTCGCCACGGCGACCATGAGCCACGTCTGTCGCTGCGACCAACGGCACGTCGAACGCAACTCCCGGCACAGGGTCTCGGGGAGCGAATCAGCGGCAGCCGCGAAGCGACCGCGCACCGGATCACGCGCACGCAGTGTCAATGGGTCCCTCTCGGCTCGCGCGTGAGAGGACGATGCGCGCGCGCCGACGAGCACGAACGGCGCCTAAAAGGTAATCGAGGGGACCTCGCAGCCCAGGCATCCCTTGCAGCACCACGGTAGTGAACCAATCGTCCCTGCGACCCATTGGTGATCCTCGAGAATCTGGGTTCGGTACGCCTCTCAACACATCTCATCCACGGAGGCGCAGGACGGTCTCTTTTGTCAGGATGGCCAATCCCCACAACACTATGACGGGGGCGGCGAGAAACCCCGGCCACTTTGAGTAGGTCAGCATCAAGCTTCCCGAGCTGGCCTCATGAACAAGAACGCTCCCGGCGAGAACAAGGAACCCGACGACCAACTTGAGGACCCCGGACCGGACCCCGTGGCCTCCGAGAAGTTCGTAGTAGACCTCTCCGCGCGCCGCAAGAAAAGCGGTGAGAATCCAAGCAAGACTGAACGAGCCGAAAATCCAGAGGCCCAGGAGCCAATTTCCCGAGCTGGCACACCAGATGACCACAGCGATCATTGCAGCCGTCGAGGCGCAACCCCATTTGAACAGGACGTCCGAGCCTCGCCCCTCTGCCACTGTGCCCGGAGTCAGCCTGCTTGCGGCATGAAGCGACTCCGGTTCGGGGTGTGGCCCCGGTTGGGGAACCTGTGCCGAACCCGGGGCGGGGCCGTGAGTCTTGAACTGTATGCCGCACGCTTCGCATCTCAACTCGGCACCGGGCCGTGCCCGCTCCTCGATCCAGCTGTTGCCGCACCGGGTGCACCGTACGCCCCAGGACTTGTCCCTCGATTCAGGCATGAGTGCGCAACCTCCCTGTGAGTTCCGTTGTTTTCTTTTTTCTCTGAAGCCGCGTCCTCCGTATCAGAACACCCTGGGGCAGGAGGGCCGGCTCCCCTTTGGACCGGAAACCCCCTGGTGGTGGAACTGGCTGCGCAAAACGCCAGGCCGTCCACGATGCCCACTGCGCTAGATCGGCGACCTCCACCGACCATCCCCGCTCACCACCCTCTTCATCGCTCCCCCCGCCCCATCCGCGCGCGACGTTGACCGCCACGCGCCGCTCGCCCGCCAGGTCGATCTCCGTCTCCTCCCTGGGTTCCTGCGATCGCCTGCGGACCACGGAGACCCGCCCCGTCGATTCGTGGCCCGGGGCCCCGTTTTCCGGGCCCCCTCCCAGGCACCCCTACGCCGGTCGTTTCCGCTCCTTTCCAGTCGCGCCCCGTCCTCCCGAATGCTCCCCCCGCCCCGCCCTGCAACCCGCATCGCCGCTCGCTCCGCGGCCTCCGGCATGAAGTACGCCCGGCAGGATTCGAACCTGCGACCTGCGGTTTAGGAAACCGCCGCTCTATCCAACTGAGCTACGGGCGCGATGAGCGATCACGACCATACCATCGACCGGAACTCCCGACAAGCCCAGCCCGCCCTCGAGCCCTCGGGCCCCCGACCCGCCCCGACGGCCGGTCTGCGCGCGAGTCCGGAATCCCGGTCGCCGTCCGGTGGGCACCTCGTCCGGTTCTTCGCGGGCCGGCACGCGCTCTCGATCCTTTGACGTCCCCCGCCGGGTTCCGGTACGCTCGCGGCGGATGGAGGGAGTACTTCCCATGCAACCTTTCGGCAAGGCGCCTGAAGCGCCCGCACCGGGCGATACCCCGCCGATTCTCCTGGTCGACGACTCGGAGAGCATCCGCGGGCTCTTCGCCAACGCGCTCCGCGAAGCGGGCTACCGCACCCTCCAGGCCTGCGACGGGCGCCAGGCGCTGGACCTGCTCGAGAAGGAGACGGTCTCCCTCGTCCTCCTCGACTGCCAGATGCCGGTGATGGACGGCATCGCCACGCTCGAAGCCCTGCGCGAGCGCGAGACCACCAAGTCACTACCGGTCATCATGGTCACCGGGCTGTCCGAGGTCGACGATCGCGTGCGCGGTCTGGTCGCGGGCGCGAACGACTACCTGACCAAGCCGGTCCTCCTCCCCGAGCTGCTCGCGCGCGTGCGCGCCCATCTGCGCGACCGGGCCTACTGGACCAGCCTGATCGAGCGCGACCTGCGCGACCGGCGCGCGATCGCCGCCGCTCTGGGAAGAATCCGCGGCGAAGCCGCCCCCGAAGAGACCGCGCAGAAAATGATCGACCAGCTTGCCTCCATCCTCGGCATCCCTTCGGTGGCGCTCTTCCATCTCGGTCCGCGCGGACAGATCACCCCCCTGGCGGTGCGTGGCGCCCTCGCGCGCAGCTTCCGCGCGGGCGTAGAACTCCCGGCCCCGCTCGCGGAGCGGATCTGCCGGCACCTCCCCGGCGGTCCGTGGATCGAGGTTCCCCAGGGCCTCGCCGGGGACGACCCGCTCGACCTCGCCCTCGCCGATGCGGGCGTCCGCGCCGCCGCCTTCGCCCCGCTCCACTACGGCGACGACGCCACCGGCATCCTCCAGGTCGCCCTCACCCATCCGCGCTCCCCCCACCCGCGCGAAGAACTCGCCCACCGCCTGCCCGCCCTCATCGACTTCGCGGGCTTCGCCGGCGCCCTCCTCGGACCCGCCCTCGCCGCGGGCGAACAGAGCGCGCGCGCCCGTACGGCCCTCCAGTCGATGATCGACCGGCGGGCCTTCCACGCCGTCTTCCAGCCGATCGTCCGGATCCACGAGTACATCGTCGTCGGCTACGAGGCCCTCACCCGCTTCGACGATGGCGCGCGCCCCGACCTCCGCTTCGCCGAGGCCGCCGCCCTCGGCCTCGGGCTCCGCCTCGAGCTCGCCACCCTGCGTGCCGCCCTCGAGGCCTCCCACAAACTCCCCGAGGATGCTTTTGTCAGCCTCAACGTCTCCCCCGACATGCTCCTCGAGCACGAGGGACTCCTCGCCCTCCTCCGCGACTCCCCGCGCGACGTCGTCCTCGAAATCACCGAGCACGTCCAGGTCGACGACTACTTCATGCTCCGCGCCGCCATCACCGACCTTGGCGAGGATGTCCAAATCGCCGTCGACGACGCCGGAGCCGGCTTTTCCAGCATGCGCCACATCCTCGAGCTCCAGCCCCAACTGGTCAAGCTCGACACCGGGCTCATCCGCGGCATCCACCAAAGCACGCCCCAGCAGGCCCTGGTCGCCGGTATGGCCTTCTTCGGCAGCCGCACCGCCTGCCGCATCGTCGCCGAGGGCATCGAGACCGAAGCCGAGCTCGAGTGCCTCAAGCAGCTCGGCATCCCCCTCGGCCAGGGCTACCTGCTCGGCCGCCCCAAGCCCGCCGAGGAATCCCCGCGCTGAAGCCCGCGGAACCCCAAGCCCCGTCACGCCCCGATGAGCCGGAACGAACCCTCGGACGCCACCCGACCGGGTACCGCCGGAGCGGATGGCGGGACGGAGTAGTGTCGCCAGAGGGGCGCGTCGTCCGATCCTCGAGGCTATTCCGCCTCGTACTTGACCAGGCTCACCACCTCGGTCGGCGCGAGCTTCTCGCGTCCCTCGAGGAACGAGAGCTCGATCAGGAACGCGCAGGACGTGACCTTTCCCCCGAGCCCGCGCACCAGTTCGATCGCCGCCTTCGCCGTGCCTCCGGTGGCGAGGAGATCGTCGACCACCAGCGCGTGATGCCCCTCCTTCAGCGCGTCCTCGTGCATCTCCACCGTGTCGAAGCCGTACTCGAGCGCGTACGTCGCGGCGCGCTTCTTGTAGGGCAGCTTGCCCTTTTTCCGTACCGGGACGAAGCCGACGCCGAGCCGCTGCGCGATCGGCACCCCGAACAGGAACCCGCGCGCCTCGATCCCCACCACCACGTCGATCCCCTTGCCCCAGAAGGGCTCGGTGAGTCGGTCGATCGCGTAGCCGAAGGCGTGCGGATCGCGCAACACCGGCGTGATGTCCTTGAACAGGATCCCGGGCTTGGGGAAATCCGGAACGTCGCGCACGAACGATCTCAGGTCCACGCTTTGCCTCCCATGAATCGAAGGGCCGCCGCCCCGGGTCCGTCCCGGACTTCGGCGCTGCGAAATGCGAATTCTGTCCCGGCCGCAGGAGGATCGCACCAGCGCGACCCTTCCGTGCCGGGCGTCGCAAGCGGGGGCCGACCGGACCCGCGACCGCGGGGCGGCCTACGTCCCCGCCGGCGGCGCGTCTCCGGCCCGAGCCTTGCGCCCGCGGCGGCGCGCCGTCGGCAGCGTCGCCGGAGTCGAGGTCGTCGACGGGGCCGCGGCCGACTTGCGCCGGCGCACGGGCCTGGCCGGCGCCGCCGGCTCCGCGGGCGCGCCCTCCACCGGCGCCGCCGGGCGCGGCGCCGCGCGCCGGTATCGGCGCGAGGTGTTCCCCGCCTGCCGCATCACCTTGTAGAGCCGTGTGAGCGCCTCCTTCTCGATCTGGCGCACCCGCTCCCGCGTCACCCCGAGCTTGTCCCCCACCTGCTCCAGCGTCATGCCGTCGCCGTCGTCGAGCCCGTAGCGCAGTCGCAGCACCGCGCCTTCCCGCTCCTTGAGAGAGCTGATCATCGTGCGCAGCCACTTGCGGTCGATCTCGCTCAGGCTCTGGTCGGGAGCGACCCCGAACTCCGCCTCGTCGACCCCGCCCGAGGCCAGCATCACGTCGAGGCTGATCGGCCGGCCGCCGCCCTGGGCCGCGGTGAGCGCGCGCCGCACGAGCACGAGGTTCTCCTCGGGCAGGTTCATCTCGTCGGCGATCTCCTGCATTTGCGGCTTTCGGCCGAGCTTCTGCGACAGCTCCGTGCTGGTCGCCTTCCACTTGGAGAGCGTGTGGACCATGTGCGACGGGATGCGCACGGTCTTCGCCGTATTCACGATCGCGCGCCGGATCGCCTGGCGGATCCACCAGGTCCCGTAGGTGCTGAAACGGCACTCCCGCGCCGGGTCGAAGCGCTCGATCGCCTGCAGCAGGCCGACATTCCCCTCCTCGATCAGGTCGGACAGCGAGAGACCGCGGTTGACGTACTTGCGCGCCAGGCTCACCACCAGGCGGAGGTTGGACTTGATCATCCGCTCCCGCGCGTCGCGGTCTCCGCCCTTGAGGCGGCGAACCAGATCCTTTTCCTGTTCGGCGGTCAGCAGCGGGACCTTGTTGACCTCTTTGAGGTAGGTCTCGACACCGGTCTCTCGTCGGATCACACCACTCCCCCGTCAGTCTTCGGCCGGGCATCGGGGCGGGACCCGACCCCTGCCCCATCCTATTCTCGGGGGGAGGCGGAATCAAGGGGATTCACGGACGGGGGGCGGGGACCGGTACTCAGCTCTTCCCGCGGTAGAACCCCGCCATCGCGTCGGCGACCGCGACGATCTGCTCCGGGGTCAGCTCCGGGTAGCAGGGCAGGGCGAGCACCTCGCGCGCCGCGCGCTCCGAGGCCGGGAACGAGCCCTCGCCGCAGCCGAGCGAGGCGAAGCACTTCTGCCGATGGAGCGGGATCGGGTAGTAGACCTCGGTGCCGATCTCCTGCGCGGTCAGGTGCGCGCGCAGGTCGTCGCGCCGGGGGACGCGGACCACGTACTGATGGAAGATGCACGCATTGCCGCGGTCGTCGAGCGGCGGCAGCACGACCTCCCGCAGCTCGGCCCGGGAGCGGATCGCCTCATGGTACCGGCGGGCGTTCTCCTGGCGCCTGCGGGTCCAGGCGTCCAGCCGCTTGAGCTTGATCCGCAGCACCACCGCCTGGATTGCGTCGAGCCGGCTGTTGATCCCGACCTGCTCGTGCACGTAGCGCTTGGCGCTGCCGTGGACGCGCAAAATGCGCAGGAGATCGCCCAACCGGTCGGTCTGCGCGGTCACCAGTCCGCCATCCCCCCAGGCACCCAGGTTCTTGGTCGGGAAGAACGAGTAGCAGCCGATCTCGCCGATCGTGCCGACCGGCCGGTCGTTCCAGCGAGCGCCGATCGCCTGCGCCGCGTCCTCGATCACCGGGAGGCCGAACGACGCCGCGATCTTCCCGATCGCGGTCATGTCGCAGGACAGTCCGTAGAGGTGCACCGGAAGAATCGCCCGCAGCACGGCGCCGCTCGCCTGGTCGACGCGCGCGCCCCCCGGTCCGGTCGCCGTTTTCTCGCGCAGGTAGGACTCCAGCGCCGCGGGCGACAGGTTGAAGGTCTTTTCGTCGATGTCGACGAACACCGGGCGCACGCCGATCCGCGCGGCCGCGCCGCCGGTGGCGAAGAAGGTGAACGGGGTGGTGAGGATCGCGTCCCCGGGCTTGATCTCCAGGGCCATGAAGGCGAGCAGCAGAGCGTCGGAGCCGGAGGCGCAGGCGACCGCGTGCTTCGCGTGCAGGTACTCGCCGATCTCCTTCTCGAACCGGTCGACCTCTTCGCCGAGAATGAACTTCTGCGACGCGAATACCCGCTGAAGTGCGGGCAGGACCTCTTCGCGGTATTCGTCGTACTGGCCCACGAGGTCGAGGAGCGGGACGCGCATTGGCTCGGTCTCCGACGGCGAGCCAATCCGAACGATCCTCCGACGCCCCGGTCCGGCGACGCGGGCGCTCGGGTGGCCTGCCTGGCGGCGGCCTCCGCGGCGCTCCGGCCGGATCCGTCCGGTGGTGGGATCGGCTCGAACCGGGGGGACGTTACCCCCCAGTCGCCGCGGGCGTCAAGGTTTGGTCGATGAAGACGCGGTGCCAGGTCTCGAAAAAGAGCAGGGCCCAGAGCCGGTGGCTGTGGTCGGCGCGCCCGGCCGCGTGCTCGCGGATCAAGCGTTCGATGGCGGGCATGTGGAAGTACCCGCGGCGGCGGGCGGTCGCGTCGAGCAGGAGATCGGAGGTCATGGTGCGGAGTTCGTTGCGGAACCAGCGGGCGAGCGGGACGCCGAAGCCCTGCTTCGGGCGCGCCAGGATCTCCGCGGGCAGAAGCGCGGCGAACGCCTCCTTGAGGATCTTCTTGCCCGCGAGGCCGTCGCGCTTGAGGGCGCTGGGGATCGCGAGGGCGAGGCCGACCACCTCCGGGTCGAGGAACGGGCAGCGGGCCTCGAGCGAATTCGCCATCGTGGCCACGTCCAATTTCACCAGCAGGTCGCCGGGGAGATAGGTGAGGAAGTCGACGTAGCCCAGGGTGCCCGCGGGATCGCGGATCGGCGACAGCTCGAAGGCCTTGCGGAATTCGCCGGCGAAGGCCGCGGCGCCGCGCGGAAGCGGATTCGCCATCAGCGCGGTTCGATCCGACACGTCGAACACCGCGATCCACTCGAGGTAGCGCTCCCAAGCCGCGCAGTGGAGGAAGGAGAGGAATCGGTAGCGCTTGCGCGAGCGCGATTCGGCGGAGAGGAAGGGCCACAGGGCGGCGCGCCCGCAGGCGCCCCCGACGCGACGGAGCCACGCGGGCCAGCGATCGAGCCGCGCCGCGTAGTCGCCGGCGGCGTAGCGCGGGTAGCCGAGGAAGCACTCATCGCCCGCGTCGCCGGTGAGTGCAACCTTGACATGCTTGCGCGTCTCCCGGGCGAGGTAGAAGGTGGGGATCGCGGAGGAGTCGGCGTACGGCTGGTCGTAGTGCCAGACGAGCCGGGGCAGGAGCCCGACCGCGTCGGGTCGGACCACGAACTCGTGGTGGCGCGTGCCGAAGTGCTTGGCCACCGCGCGGGCGTGCGGCAGTTCGTCGAACTCCGGCTCCTCGAAGCCGATCGAGAAGGTGTCGACCGGCTCCCGGCGCGCGAGGCCGGCGAGGCCGGCCACGATGGAGGAGTCGACGCCGCCGGAGAGGAAGACCCCGACCGGCACGTCGGCGACCAGGCGGCGTTTCACGGCGGCGAAGAGGGCGGAGTAGACCTCCTGGGCGAGGTCCTCCGGGCGCTCGAGGATCCTCGGGTCCGCGAGGGGAATCGGCTCGGGCCTCCACCAGCGCTCGACCTTGGGCGTGCCGCGCCGGTCGAAGGTGAGCGTGTGGCCGGGTGGCAGCGCGCGGATCCCGCGGAACATCGTCAAGGGCGCGGGCACGTACTGGAAGGCGAGGAACGCCTCGATCGCTTCGGGCTCGACCTCACGCGGGCAGCCCGGGACCTCGAGCAGCGCCTTGATCTCGGAGGCGAAGGCGAGCGACTTTCCCCAGGAACGGTAGTAGAGGGGCTTCTTGCCCAACCGGTCGCGGGCGAGGAAGAGGGACTGGGCGGTCTCGTCCCAGATGCCGAAGGCGAACATGCCGTTGAGGGCGTGGACGCAGGTGGTGCCGTTTTCTTCATACAGGTGAACGACGGTTTCCGAATCGGAGCGGGTGTTGAAGACGTGCTTGCGGGTGATCAGGGCCTTGCGCAGCTCCTGGAAATTGTAGATCTCGCCGTTGAAGACCAGCCAGCAGGAGCCGTCCTCGGAGGTCATGGGCTGGTGCCCGCCCTCGAGGTCGATGATGCTCAGGCGGCGGAAGGAGAGGCCGGCCTTGCGGGCGGGGTTGAGGTAGATGCCGGAGTCGTCGGGGCCGCGGTGGCGCAGGGCGCCGCCCATGCGCTCCAGCGCCGCCGGGTCGACCTGGACGTCCGGATCGAAGGTGACGATGCCGGCGATCCCGCACATCGCGGGGCCTCCTCGGTGGGGGGGAGTCGGGCGCGAAGTATAGCACCGGGGAGGATGGGCGCGGCGCAAAATCCATTCCCTGGCGGCGGGGGGATCGAGTATGATCCGCGCCTCGTCCAGGTGATCTCTGAGGAGGGAATCGGTGATGGTGAAGGCGAAGGAATTCCGGGGCGACGGCAAGATCCGCCTGAAGGATGTCGACCCCGACCGGTCGAAACCGTTCGCGGACAAGGAAGAGGCCCAGGAGGAGCTCCTGAAGCTGACCGAGCGGCTGGCCAAGCTGCAGGAGGTCTTCTACGCCGACAACCGGCGGTCCCTGCTGATCCTGCTCCAGGCGATGGACACGGGGGGCAAGGACGGGCTGATCAAGTGCGTGATGGACTCGTTCGATCCGCTCGGCTGTCACGTGACCAACTTCAAGGCGCCGAGCGAGACCGAGAAGGACCACGACTTCCTCTGGCGGCACTACCAGGCGATCCCGGCGCGCGGCGAGATCGGGATCCACAACCGCTCGCACTACGAGAACGTGCTCGTGGTCCGGGTCCACGACTTCGTCCCGAAGAAGGTCTGGGAGCAGCGCTACGATCAGATCAACCGCTTCGAGAAGCTGCTGACCGAGCTCGACACGGTGGTGGTGAAGATCTACCTGCACATCAGCCGGGACGAGCAGGGGAAGCGGCTGCAGTCGCGCCTGGACGACCCGAAGAAGCTGTGGAAGTTCTCGACCGGCGACCTCGCCGAGCGCAAGCACTGGGACGACTACATGGGTGCGTACGAGGACGCGATCAACCTTTGCAGCACGAAGTGGGCGCCCTGGTACGTCATCCCGGCGAACAAGAAGTGGTTCCGCAACGTCGCGGTGGCGCAGATCCTGGTCGAGACGCTCGAAGGGCTCGACCTGAAGTTCCCGGCGCCGACGATCAAGGACCCGTCGAAGATCAAGATCGAGTAAGCGTTCCGCCGGGGTCCGCCGCGAAAGGCAGCAGGTACCAGGACTGCAACAACGCTCCGAGGAAGCCGCGGCCCTGCGGCGGAGAGCCCAACCATGTCGACGCACACGATCGTCCTGATGCGCCACGGTCCCGCCGAGGAGCGGGAGGCCTGGGCCGGCAAGCCCGATTCCGAGCGCCCGCTCACCCCCGAGGGGGAGAAGCGGGTGCGCAAGATCGCCCGCGCCATGGACCGTCTCGGTCTCGAGATCGCTCGCATCTGGTCGAGCTCGTACGAGCGCGCCCTCGAGACGGCCAAGCTCGTACGCGAGCACGGCGCCTACGACGTCCCGCTCGAAGTCTCCTCGGTGCTCACTCCGGAGCAGGACCCGGGCGCCGCGCTGGACAAGCTCCTGCCGGAGGACGCCGAAGGTTGCAGCCTGTGGGTCGGCCACGAACCGAACCTGAGCCTGGTGATCGAGCGGGTGGCGTTCCGCGGCCGCGCTTCGGGCTCCTTCTCGCTGCGCAAAGGGGGCCTCTGCTGCCTCGAAGTGGTGAAGGAGAAGGGGCGCGTCTCCGGCGAACTCCGGTGGCTGCTCACCCCCAAGCTGCTGGTGCGAATCGGCGACGCCTAGCCCGGATTATTCATGAAGCCGCATCAGCGGATTCATGAATAGTCCGCCCGCGGCCTTCTGGCTGCGTATGCAGCCAGGCCGCGGGCCGACCGGCGCGCGACACTGTGTGTCGCG